>Ga0247727_10001224_pt1 | contig 62409 bp, 47 predicted proteins | sample WisWelCaveWW1625_FD_202498 | JGI IMG/M metagenome (GOLD analysis project Ga0247727, IMG submission 202498) | Biofilm microbial communities from Wishing Well Cave, Virginia, United States - WW16-25 | ecosystem: Environmental > Aquatic > Deep subsurface > Groundwater > Cave microbial mat | place...
CGTAGGGGATAAAGACTGAACTGACCAGCAGACCCAAAAAGAGACTCAGCCGGAGCGGGACGTAGCTGAAAGAAAATAGTCCGTCAGCCGCGAGCCGAATGAGCTTCGTCAAACTCTGGCGCGGCTGGCCGTCGCGTCGCGGCCGCTCGTAATAAATCGCGGTGCGGCGGAAGCCGACGTAGGACCGAAGACCGCGCAGGTAGCGATGCCGCTCGGGCATTTGTCGCAGCACCTCGACGACTCGGCGATCGAGCAACGAGAACAGCCCCGCTTGGCCCTCCTCGTTGAAACTCGACACTCGCCTGAACAGCCAGTGAAAGATTCGCGTGGCAAGCCTTCGCATCCATCGTTCCCCGCGTCGCGATCGCTCACCCACGACAACTTGAAACCCCTCGCGCCATTTCGCAATGAGTTCGGGAATCACCTCCGGTGGGTCTTGCAGGTCGGAGTCGGTCAGAATAACAGCATCGCCACTGCATGCGGCGAGTCCGGCTTGAACGGCGGCCTCCTGACCGAAATTGCGACTCAATCGCACGGCTTTCAATCGCGGATCGGCGGCGTGAAGCTCCTGCAATCGGTCAAACGTCTCGTCGCGCGAGCCGTCGTCAACAATCACAATCTCAAACTCGACCGCTGCCACATCCATTGCCGCCTTAACCCGGCTCACAAATTCGCCGATCAGACCTTCTTCGTTGTATGCCGGGGCAACGACGGAAACCTTTGGCATGGCGGAGTGCTCGGGATTAGGGGTTAGGGGTTAGGGATTAGAGTCAGGAATCCCTGACGCCGCTTTTTTGTGAGCGATACCAGTGTAGTCGCAAGGCACCGAGGGGAAACATACCAGAGCATGATGACAAGTGACCACGGGCCGAAACAACCGCTATAATCGAACGTCGCAGATGAGCAACGGCCCAATCTGAACCAATGGTCCTCTAACCAAGAATTCCTCCGGCAATGGCCGCATCGAATAACACAAGCCAGGTGACGCAATGGAACCTGGCCGCTGAGGCGATTGCGGTGAAGATCCGGTGGTTCGGCGTGCTGATCGGCGTTGTGTTGGTCGAAACTCGAGCCGCTTCGCTGGGTGCGCAGCTCCAAAGCCTGCCCGCGCTGCGGATCATCCTTGCGCTCGGTGCGGTGTACGCGGCGGTGGACACCTACTACAGTGCCCGCGGACGAATATTCTTGCGGCATATGCCACTGCTCGTGTCGCTGCTGGAGGCTGTTTTTCTGGGCCTCTTGTGCCATTTCGATACCGGCCTCGATAGCCCATTCCGCTTTTACTACTTGCTGTCGCTCGTCTCGTGTGCGATTCGATACGATCGCCAGAGCACGTACCTGACCTGTCTCTTGCACTGTGCAAGCTACACCGCACTGGTTTTGGAACGACCGCTGTTCCAGCCGGGATCGGAGTGGACCTTTCCGGCCACGATCATCGTGTTGCTTTGGGTCACCTGGGCCAGCGTATCCCTCGCCGATCTGCTCAGGCGGGCGCAGCGACATCTCGAACAACTGAACACGGCACTTCAGGAGAACCAGTCGCTTCTCGAACAGCGAATCGAACAGCGCAGCCGCGAACTTCAAGAGGCCCAGGCCAGTTTGCTTCACCAGGAGAAAATGGCTGCGTTCGGTTTGCTCGCGGCCGGCATCGCCCACGAGGTGGGCAATCCGCTGGCCTCGATCAGTTCGCTGGTGCAGATGCTTGCCCGGCGGCACTCGGACGAATACACGCAAGAAAAGCTTACGCTCGTCGAGGGTCAGCTCACTCGAATCCAAGGCACCCTGCGCGAGCTGGTCGATTTCTCGCGGCCGGCTACCCGCGTTATGTCGCCAATGAACCTGAACGATGCCGTTGATGAGTCGCTAAACATCGCCAAGTATTACAAACGAACCAAATCCAAGACAATTGAGACCGACTACGCCCCCGATTTGCCCACCATTCCAGCCGTGCGAGACCAGGTCGTGCAACTGTTTCTCAACCTGGCATTGAACGCGATCGATGCGACCGACAAGAACGGCCGCATCCGCCTGAGTACCCGTCTCGTCGACGGTCATATCGAGGCCAGCGTCGCCGATAACGGCAGCGGCATCAAACTCGAAGATCGAACGAGAATCTTCCAGCCTTACTACACAACGAAAGAGACCGGCACGGGACTCGGCCTGTTCGTCAGCCGAAAAATCGTAACCGAACTGGGAGGCACGATCGATTTTTATTCCGCACCCAACCAGGGAACTACCTTTGTGGTCCGCCTCCCGTTGCCTGCCCAAAAGGAACCGAGCATATCGACAACGAACAAAGTACACCCGACAAACTTGCCCGTGGAAGTGCCCATTCCAAGCATCTTGAGTCTGAAGAAATCGTGAGTGCCGGGGCTGAAGACTTTTGAGTTCTCGCCGGGGAGCAACTCAGGCAATCAATCTGTCGACAACCTTGCCCGCCACGTCGGTCAGCCGGAAATCGCGGCCTTGGAAGCGATAAGTCAGCCGCGTGTGTTCGAGGCCAAAAAGTTGAAGGATCGTGGCGTGCAGGTCGTTGATGTGGACGGGGTCCTCGGCAACGCCCCAGCCGATCTCGTCCGTCTTGCCGTAGATCGTGCCGCCATTGAGACCGCCGCCTGCGCCCCAGACGGTGAATGCGTACGGGTGATGGTCGCGGCCGGTCACTTTCGCAAAACCGGGCCGGTTTTCGCCGAGCGGCGTGCGGCCAAATTCGCTGAGCCAGAGAACGAGCGTGCTGTCGAGCAGACCGCGCTGTTTCAGGTCCTTGATGAGTGCGGCGACAGGCTGATCGGCCATCTCGCAGTTGAACGAGAGTTCTTCGTTCAGATTCGAATGGTGATCCCATGAGGCGTGGTAGAGGTTGATGAATCGAACACCGCGTTCGACCATGCGCCGCGCGAGCAGGCAGTTGGTCGCGAAGGAATGGAACACGTTCACGTCGCCGCCCGATCCGCCGCCGCGACCGCCTTTCTTGATCTGCTTGCGGTCCACACCGTACGCTTCGAGCGTCGCCTGCGTCTCGCCGGAGAGGTCGATCAGTTCCGGCGCCGCGGCCTGCATGTGGAAAGCGAGTTCGTACGCGGCGATCCGGCTCTGGATTTCCGGGTCGCCGATCGCATCGAACCGTTCGCGGTTCAAGTCGCCGATCGCGGCGATTGTCTTTCGTTCGATCTCGTCGGTCACGCCCGGCGGGTTGTTCAGATTCAGTACCGGCTCGCCTTTCGAGCGGAATAGCACGCCGGCGTAGCTCGACGGAAGGAAGCCGCTCTGGAAGCTCGACGACCCTCCGCTCGTGCCGCGGCCGGACGTGAGCACCACGTATCCGGGCAGGTTGTGCGACTCGCTGCCCAGCCCGTAGTTGAGCCACGACCCCATGCTCGGCCGGCCGAACAGCGCCGAGCCGGTGTTCATCATGAGCTGGCCGGGATGATGATTGAACTGGTCGGTGTGCATCGACCGCACCCACGCGATGTCGTCGACGCAGGTCGCAAGCTGCGGCAGGAAATCCGACAGTTCCATCCCGCACTCGCCGTGTTTTGTAAACGTGCGCGGGCAGCCCATCAGCCGTGCGGTTTCCTTCTGAATAAAGGCAAACCGAACACTCTTCGTCATCGACTCGGGCAGCGGCTGGCCGTCGAGTTCGTTCAGCTTCGGCTTCGGGTCCCACAGATCGATCTGGCTGGGCGCCCCCTCCAGGTAAAAGCAGATACACGCTTTCGCCCTCGGCTCAAAATGCGACCGGCGCAGCGCCAGCGGATTCACCCGCCGCGCCGCGTCCTCATCGACCGTGTCAGCCGCGAGCAAGCCGTCGTCACGGAGCATTGACGCGAGCGCCAGTAGCCCGACACCGTTGGCGCTAGAAGCGAGAAAGGATCGGCGCGACCGCTGCAAGTCTTGTTGAAATGGGTTCATGGATTGCGACCTCCTGCTTATTCTCTCTTGCCCCGGCTCCGCTTGGAGTCCAGTGTGCGCACCCACGCGCGAAGTTCTCGAACGAATTCGGCGTCGATCATCGACTGGCCCTTGCGGACAAAGCGAACCAGGTCGTGAAGAGGCACCGTCGGGAAGTAGCTGCTGCGGTCAGCGGTCTCGTACTCGCCCGTCTGTGAAAGCCGGCAAACCTCCAAGGAACGACCGTCAAACCGCCACACCTCCTTGACACCGATCGCTGCGTAAACCCCCATTCGCTCTAGGCAACTGCGACTGACCTCAACCTCGATGGCCAAATCGGGCGGCGGTTCGACTGTCAGATCGTACTGCCGTTTGCCACGAACGTTTGGGATCCTGCCGATGAAGAAACATTGGTCGGGTTCTAGTCCACGGTCCAAGTCCTTCCTGCGAAACGTGGTGGATCCGAATCCACTCAGCGGCACGTTCAATTCCTCCGATAAGACGAGCAGTACCAGCCGCAGGAGGTCGTTGCTTCGCTCGTGCTCGGGTGAGAGTGCCATGATTTCGAGATTTCCATGATCATAGGTAAGGCGGAGGTTTCGTTCGTCGAGCGCGTGAAGGAGCGCGTCGTAGGTCTTCCAGTCGACGTTGTACAACAACAGTCTTTGGGTGCCGTTCGGCCATCGGGCGCGAGCACGCCGGGGCTTTCCGTTCATCGAGCGGGGACGACGGGTTCGCCGGTCGCGTCGCATATGTTCCAGAACCGCCATCGGTTGCATCTCCTTATTCGCGGGTAACGAACTCGTCCAGATTGAGCATCGTGCGGGCCAGCGCAACGCAGGCGGCGGCCTCGGCCCAGTCGGTGTCCACGGGTGCGGCCGAACCAAGGAGCTTCGGTGCGGCTTCGGCATTCGCGCGGCACAATTGGACGAACTCATTATACAGTTGCACCAGTCGGCTCGACTCGCCGGCCGTCGGTTGACGCGCCATACAGAGTTGGAAGGCGTGGCAAACTCGTGCCGATGAGTCGGCCGGATTCTCTTTGAGGACGCGGCCGGCCAGCGCCTGCGCACATTCAACAAATACCGCGTCGTTGAGCAATGTCAGGGCCTGGAGTGGCGTGTTCGATCGCTCACGGCGGACCGTGCAGTTGACGCCGTCGGGGGAGTCAAAGGTCGTGAGCATCGGGTACGGGCTGGTGCGCTGGAACCAGGTGTAAAGACCGCGGCGGTAGCGGTCGGGGCCGGTGCTATCGGTCCACTTCGCGCTGCCGGCGTAGGTGAGATCAGAGACGCCGGCCGGTTGCGGCGGGCGGACGCTCGGGCCGCCGACGGTGGGAGTCAAGAGGCCGCTCGCGGCAAGGTACAGGTCGCGGACGATTTCGGCTTCCAGCCGGTAGCGGTTCTGGCGGCCCAGCAGTGTGTTGGTTGGATCGCGGTCTGCGAGGTCGGGCCGAATGCGGGATGACTGACGGTAGGTCGCGGAGCTGACGATGAGCTTGATCAGTTCTTTCTGGCTCCAACCTCGGGAAACGAACTCGCCGGCGAGCCAATCGAGCAGTTCTGGATGCGACGGTTTTTCGCCGCGAGTCCCGAAATCGTTCGGCGTCGTGACGAGGCCCTTGCCGAATAGGTATTGCCAGGTGCGGTTGACTGCGACGCGGGCGGTGAGCGGGTTGCCGTGATCGACGAGCCAATGGGCCAGGTCGAGTCGGTCGGGGCTGCCACCATGCGGTTTGAAGGAGACGGCGGTTGCCAGCACGTCCAGTGTGCCGGCTTGGACCTCGTCGCCCTTGCGCAGGAAGTCGCCGCGGATGTGGATGTTGGTCACCGGCGGCTTCGGATTCTGTGCGATCGTCATCGCCTTCGTTGCGGGCGGCGGCGGTGCCTTCTTTGCGTGCTCGGTCACGGCCGTGTTCAGTTTTTTCCACTCCCCATCGAGCGAGCGGTAGAATTTGGCCACTTCTGTCTTCTGCTTCTCGTCTCGCTGGTCCGGCGCAACCCGCAGCGCGGCGATCACGTCGTCCGGCAGATCGTCGGCAGGCACCGGACGCGGCTCGGTCGTCGCGGAAAGTCGCAGACGGCCGATCGTGTGCTCGGTGCCGTATTGCTGGTCAAGCGTGAAGACGAGAGTGAGTGGTGACTGGTGAGTGGTGAGTGTTGAGTCGCCAGCGCCGGGTGCGGGCGCCGCGAGGTTTTCTTTCGTTTCAAAAACGGCGACGTGTCGCTGACCAATCTGGGGAGCGATGGCCCAGCCCGTGCCGGGATTGCCGTCGATCGCGCTGGCGATGGCGTACTTGTCCTGCGAAAAATCAGCCGAGGCATTTTGCAGCGGCACCGGCACCCCCTCACCCCTGCCCCTCTCCCCCTTGGGGAGAAGGGTTGGGGGTGAGGGGGTCACGACCTTGATAGTGAATTCGTTGAGTACGAAGTTGCCGTGCTTCACACGGCCGGGACCTTTGGCAGGGTGCTTTTCATCGGGCAGCACCTCGAGTCGAAATGCGGTGATGCTGGCGAGACTTGTTTTCGCCTCGATCGTGTACGTGTCGGTCGGCGGACTCTTGCCGGCGGCGAGGATCGAGCCATCGGATTGTTGCGTGAGCGTCGCGCCGCCGCTGGACGATATGTGTATCGGTTCGAGAACGATCCAGCGTGCCGTCGGCAACTTGCCAGCACGTAACGCCTCCCACTCAGCCAGCCGCGCGGGCAGTTGCTCTTTCTCAAACTGAGCCAGTGCCGCGGTCCGCTTCGCGTGTTCCTCGTCGAACTTTTTCTTTGCCTCGTCGTACGCCGCGACTTCCGCCGGCTGCGGTGCGGGCACGTCCGATTCCTGGCTCGTATTGAAGAACGAAAAGAGGCTGTAAAAATCCTTCTGGGTGAACGGATCGTATTTGTGGTTGTGGCACTCGCAGCATGCCAGCGTCAGCCCGAGCCACACGGTGGCCGTCGTGCTTACGCGATCGACGTTCGCCTTGTTGCGAAATTCTTCCTGATCGACGCCGCCCTCCTTGTTCGTGAGCGTGTTGCGATGGAAGCCCGTGGCGGTTTTGCGAGCCAGCGCAACATCGGCAGATTCGTCAGGTTCGGCCGGCAGCAGGTCGCCCGCGAGCTGCTCGATGGTGAACCGGTCGAACGGCAAATCGCGGTTGATCGCCTCGATCACCCAATTACGGTACAAATAGGCGTACGGCCGGGGCGAGTCCTTTTCGTAGCCATCGGAGTCCGCGTATCGGGCGAGATCGAGCCAGTGCCGGCCCCAGCGCTCGCCGAAGTGCGGCGATTGCAGCAGGCGATTGACGAGTAGCTCGTACGCATCCGGCCGCGTGTCCTTCACGAACGCATCGACCTCGGCAGGCGTCGGCGGCAGGCCGAGAAGGTCGAGCGACAGCCGGCGTATCCGCGTCACGCGGTCGGCCTCGGTCGACGGTGCGATGCTGAGGCCCTCGAGTTTCGCGAGCACGAAGTTGTCGATCGGATTGCGTGGCCAAGATGAGTTCTTGACCGCCGGCACGGTGGGCCGCGCGACAGGCTGGAACGACCAGTGTTCGACCGCGGCTGAAGCGGCTGCGTTGGCTGTGCCCCGCTCTTCTCGCGACGTGGCTGCCTGCGCGCACCAGATGCCAAACAGGAGCACAAGAAGAGGACCGAGAAATCGAGCCAATCGGATCATCGGGGATACTCCAAGGGCGGGCAGTCATTGTATCCACAGGCAGGTGAGATTAGTGAACCAAATTCCGGGTGCGTTTTCCAGGCGGCTTTACTATCACTTCGGATGCCGCTGGGCGATGCGCGGCGAGTGGCCGGCGACGTGCGGGGAATGAAACCCGCTTAATCCGCTGCGCTGCGTGCGCGGTTCGGCCGAACCGCGCACGCAGCGCAGCGGAGTAAGCGACTGCGGGCGAAAATATCAATGTCCGGATCAATAACCGATGGGTTGCGGGCGCAGCCCGCCCTACGCCGGTGGCGCGTCAAGCGGGAGATAACGGCTGAACATCCTGCCGGCGACGTCCTCTTCCACGCGGAGCGACAAGATGCTCCCGACGCTGCTCAGGGCGGCGTCGAAAGTCCCGGCACGAAGTTCGGTGATCTGTCGGCGCGGGGCGTAGATTTCGCCGAGCACCCCATCGACGACGAGCGATCGAATGTTAATGTCGCTGGAGACCATGCCGACGTTGCCATCGACGCGAATCGTGCCGAAACCGGAGTTGTTGCTGCCGCCGCGTCGCCGGGCGCCAGGGACCGCCGCGGCGTGAATCTCGATCGAGCCGACCTCGGCGTCGCCGCTGGATTGAATCGAGAGGCTTCCACCCCGGCGGACGCTGGCGATTTCGACCGACGCAATGTCCGACCCGTCGGCGGTCGATCCAGTGAACGTGATCGTGGCGTTGCCGCCACGGCCGCGAAATACGATCTGCACTTGGTCGCCGCTCGAGTCGGTGTAGCGGAACGTCCGGCCCGCGCCGAGCACGATCACTTCCGGCTCGACATTGCCGTTCCCGTGGCCGGCATCGCTCGGGTCCGGCAGCAACTCGGGATCGAAGCTACGTCGAGCCAGCACGCCGAGCCGGTAGTGCACGGGGCGATCGCCCGGCACGTCCGAGGTGACCGACACGACCGCGTAGTAGTTTCCGTCCTCGGCCGCGTCGAGCGAAACCGCGCTGGCGTCCGTGCTTGAGTTGCGGCCGACTTCGTTGCCGTTCGCGTCGAACACGACGACATCCACCGCACCGAACGACAGATCGGGGTGCCTTCGCAAGATGTGCGTGATGCGGTCAATGTTCTCATCCGTCGCGTCATCGACGAGCGGCGTGTCTTCGGCGTCTCGCGTTCCCAGTTCGCCGTCAAACTGGTGCGGCCTGTTCGCAGCCCGCCAATGTTCGATCGGTCTGGCGATGCCGGTGCCGTAGTCGAACAGCAGCCCCTGGACATCCACCGTCACGTGCTCGCCGGCCTGCACCACGAAGCTGAACACATCCTGATCGAGGGTCGGCCCGCCTGCGATCCCGCCGGCGCCGCCGCCGCGCAGCTCGATACCCGGCGCGAACGTCGGCAGACTCAGCAGTTCGATCGGGTTTGCCTCGTCGAACGTGTCGTTCGGCTCATGTTCGTCGGGGCCTTCAATCTCGCTCGTCACAGGGACTGCGGCTCGCCGAGCCAGCAGCTCAAGTCTGTAGGAGGCGAGGGCCGTGGCGTCTAGCCCCGGATACGCGGCCGCGACGTCAGCATTTACCGCGACGCGCGCGAAGTACACGCTGTCGGCAGCCGCATCAAACTCCACCGGTTCAAGACCAGTGAGCAGGCTCGTTCGACCCAGTTCGTTGCCTTCCCAGTCGTAGACCACCACCTCGACCGGCCCTACCTGCAGCACGCCCCGGCCATCCAAGACGCCATGGCCCAGGCTCACATTCACATGATCACCGGCCTGGATCGCGAACTGAAAGAAATCCTGATCGCCCGTCGGCCCGCCCGCAATGCCTTGTATGTCGCCTGCCCGCAGCTCAATGCTGCACGCACCGATCGGCAGGTCTTCGAGTGCCAGCTCATTGGCCTGGTCCAGCGTGTCGTTCGGCTCGTGCTCGTCCGGGCCTTCGACGCCTGAAGGCGGGCTTCCGCTCGGCGCGGTGTTCACTTGAAGTGTGTAATGCTGGAGGGCGCCATCGGTGACATCCAAAGTCGGTGACACTAAGGCGAAGTAAGTTCCTTCGGCGGTCGCGTCGAATTCGATCAGGCGGTCACCACCCCGACCAATTTCATTTCCGGCGTCGTCGTAGACCACGATCTGGAGAGGAGAGGCTCCAAAGTCACGCTGAGATGGAAACGGATAAGGTTCGCCGAACTCAACCCGGAAATGTTCATTGGCGCGCACGTCGAAAGACCAGACATCTTGATCTTTATTCGCGCCGCCTGCGATTCCACGGACTTCACCAAACCGCTCCGAGATCGGCGGCACCGGCAGTGTGAACTCGGTTGCTCTGTAGCAGCCGGCAAAGCTGGTCAAGGCGAGGCCGCTCAGGCGTTGTGCAACCTCGACCAAACCAGGAGTGTTGCCCCCGCCGAAGTCCCTGGGCCACGCAACGGCAGTGACAACCGGTTGACCGCGACTGTCATCCAGCACGTTTCCGTCGGCCACCGTGTACGCTGTGACGGGAATGCCCACAGGAGCGTCCGCAGATTGATGGTGGAACCCGATCAGGTAGATTGCGTCAATCTGGGTATCCGGCGCGGCGACCACTGTCCAGTGCGTCGGCTCGTAGGATGATAAGACCAGAACCAAGGGGCCAGCTCGGTCCACTTGCACTATAGCTTCGCCCGTCGGGTGATAGTCGGCGCCGCTGTGGTCGTTGCGTGTTTCGTAGACCCCGATCACGGCGAGTTCTGGTTCATCTTGAACACCCGAAAAGTATGCGTGGTGCGGCGAGGGAGAAGGACAGTCCTCAATGACTATCGGAGGTGATTCGCAGCGCGGTAGTTGGCTCCCATCCACACCGCTGATCTCGCAAGCACCGTTCGCTCGGCCAACCGTCACCAAATCGATTCGGTTCGCTATAGCCAGCGTATCATTCGGCTCCTGCTCGTCCGGGCCTTCGATCGGGTTCATGATCTGTTTGGAAGTCACGTCGAGTCGATAATTCCACGGCGAGGCGCAGAGCGCCGGAGTGAGCAACGTGTCATCGCAGGAAAAATTGGTTACGACGCCGAGCGTGCTTGTAAGTTGGACAAAGAACGTGTCGCCCTCGTGCGTTCGCCGCTCCAGCCCCAAGCCATCCGACCCGTCTTCATCCGACGTGAGCACATTTCCATTCGCATCGAGCAGCTTAAGCACGCCGCCGGCCTGAACCAGCGGGCCAGTCAGATGGACGCTGAACTCTTGGTCCCCTGGAATATCGAACAAAAAGTTGTCTACGCCAGGCCGAAAGTTTTGAAGGCACACGAACTGCGACGGACATGCGGCCTCTTCCACCCGGCCCTCGATGAAACCGGTCAGGGTCCGGTCGCCCGGCCACCGGATCGGTCGCAGTTCGATTTCGGCGTTCAGGTCATTGGCCGGACTGGCAGTTTCCGCGGGTTGGCCGACGTCACCACTTGCGTCGGCCAGCGGGCAGACGAAATCGCATGGCCACCAGAATGGACTCTGCAACTCGATGCGGTTCGCCGTTTCGAGCGTGTCGTTCGGCTCGTGTTCATGGTGCGGGTCGGGGGCGACTTCCACGCTCAACGTGTATGGCAAGTGTGCTGGGTCCAGAAACCCCGGCGCCATTCCCATCTCTAACCCACCGCTGAGCGTATTCGGATCAGCGCCGCCTTGCCAAACGCCGTTCTTGCTGAAATAGGCTCGATTGTTGTCCAAGTCTACCGCGACTCCGATCACATCACCCGCGCCGTAGGACTCGAACGTTGTGGTTATCGAGCGGAGCTTGCATTGCACGTAGCCGCTCGCTTGATACCCGCAACCGTTGTCGTCTGCTCCGGGAGTGACCTCCAGCCACAGGGCCTTCGTTGCGGTCCCGATGGCGTTGTAACCGCTGTAAGACCGAGCGGCGACGAGGATTTCGAAATACCACTTTCCCTCTGTCTTGCCGATCGTTGCACGGACGCTGTCGTTGTCGGAATGAGGATCAGGGTTGCCGGGCGGGAGCGTAGTCGTGATTGCGCCTAGCTTGCATTGCACGTAGCCGCTCGCGCGATAGCCGCATCCGTTGTCCAAATCTCCTGGAGAAACTTCGAGCCAGAGGGCCCTCGTCGCCGTCCCGATGGAGTTGTAGTTGTCGCCGCTGTTCGACCGAGCGGCAACGAGGATTTCGAAATACCACTTTCCGCCAGTCTTGCCGATCGTTGCACGAACGCTGTCGTTGAGGGAATTCGGATTAAGGTAGTCGGGCGGGAACGCGGTCTGGGCGGTCAGATTGTGGTCGGACAAACTGATGTTGGCCTGCCGATCCGCGGGGTTCCATTCGGCGAACGTTTTCCCGTCGTGTTGAGTCTCATACCAGCCCGAATTGAAGCCGGCAGGAGGTTCGTGTTGAAACGGGCTCGCGCCGAAATTGCCGGTGTAAACGTCGCCAGTCGAGATGTTGATGGTCGGGAAAAACTCCGGAAACTGCGGCGTCATTCCCATCTCCAGTCCACCGCTGAGCAAATTCGGCTGGGCGTCGCCTTGCCAGACTCCATTCTTGCTGAAGTACGCGCGATTGTTGTCCAAGTCTACGGCGACTCCGATCACATCACCAGCGCCGTACGGCTGGAAGTTGTTGAGGCCGCTGGTAGAGAACGCGGTCTCCGCAGTCAGATTGTCGTTGGACAGGGTGATGTTGGCCTGGCGATCGTCGGGGTTCCATTCGGCAAACGTTGGTTCGCCCTGTTGAGTCTCATACCAGCCCGGATTGAACCCGGTCGGAGGCGGGTCTCGAAACGGGCTGGCACCGAAATCGGCGATGTACACGTCGCCGGTCGAAATGTTCACGCTCGGGAAGAATTCCGTACTGTTGTCGTGCGAGGGACCATTGGTGTTCTGGCCTGGCCCTACCTGCACAAAGAACTGACCGCCCGCTGCCGTGAAGTAATCGAGAGTTGCCGAATCCGGCGTGCCATCGCCATCGGTGTCCTGTCCCGCGGCCGCTGCCAACACCGTGCCGCCGGCATCGAGCAACTGGGGAAGAACGCCGGCCTGTGCGGCGTCGCCATCAAACGTCAGCCTGATCTGTCGTTCGGCTTCCGTCCAGAAGGTGAAGAAGTCAATGTCCTTGCTGTGATCCGAAGTGGTTTGAATGTGGCCTTCGATCAAGGCGGAAAGAACTGGATTCCCATGGCTGACGTCGCAGTTGTCCAAAAAGACGGCGTTCGCTCGTTCGAGCGTATCGTTCGGCTCTTGATCGACGAACGCGACAAAACAGGGATGGGCCAACAAGATCCGGGCCTCGAGAGATTCCAGAATGGGGCGCAAGCGACACCTCTCCAATTGAATTCAGTTCGCCGCTTGAAGCGGCAATCATGCACTGAGCGACCCGACGTGTTGGTGCAAAGGTATTCCATTAAGCCGATAAGATCAAGCTGCCCTTGTGACTGCGGCTCGCGACACGCCGTTCCGCAGGTCCCTCCACTCCAACATAGTCGCATAGACAAGGGCAAACTCACGCGCTGCCCGCCATTTTCCGGCCTGTCTTCAGATTGGCCAGTAGACTGTTTGGATCGGCCGATTTTGCTGGCTGATCAAAACCACATCGCCTTGTTCACGACGTTTTTGAGCGGCTCGCCGGCCACGAAGCGGCGAATGTTTTCGAGAATCACGGCTAAGTGCCGTTCGGCGATGCGTGGCGAGTAGCCGGCGACATGCGGCGTGATAATCACGTTTTCCAGTTTCCAGAGTGGATGGTCCGCTGGTAATGGCTCAGTCTCGAACACGTCGAGTCCCGCGCCGGCAATGTCGCCGGCTTGGAGCGCGGCCACCAGGTCCGTGAGATCGACAGTCGCCCCTCGGCCGATGTTGATGAAGTAGCCGGTTCGTTTCATCTGCTGGAACTGCGGCCGGCGAAACATCTTCACGGTTTCTGGCGTGTGCGGTGCGGCGACGGCGACGAAATCGCTCTGGCCGAGCAGGTCGCTCAGTCGGTCGAGTTTCCACAACGCGGCCACACCGGCGGGAGCCTCGGTCTGCACCGGATCGATGGCCAAGACACGCATGCCAAACGCCAGCCCGCGCCGCGCGATCTCCGAGCCAATCTGACCCAGCCCGACGATGCCAAGCGTCGCGTCGGCCAAGTGTACGTGTGCCCGGTCGATCGCGTTTACCGTCCCTGGCCCAGCCGCGAATGTAGATCGCTCAGAATTACCGCCGACCGGGTCCCAACGGCCTGAAAGCTGGTTGCGAATGTAGCGATGAAAATGCCGCGCGAAACAGATGATATAGCCGAACACATGGTCGGCGATCACGTCTGAGAACAGCCCTCGCATGTTCGTGAGCACGCTCGGATGGGTGACCAGTTCGGAAAACATGAAGTGCTCCAAGCTGACCGTCGGGGCCTGCACCCAACGCAGCTCTTTCGCCGCGGCGAGTAGCGGCGGTGTGAGTTTGCCAAAAAAAGCGTCTGCGTCGCAGATCGCAGCGAGAGCGTCCGATTCGCTGGCGGCGTTCAAGACCTGCATTGTTCCGGCCGCCGATACGATTTTGGCCAGACGATCGGTTTCAACCGGAGGATGAATAACCAGTTTCATGGCGAGGATTGTAGCAGCTTTCGTTTGACCGCGAGTGGCGGTAGACTTTGCAAAACCAAACTGACCCTTTGAAGGAGAATCACCATGAATCGACGCGACGTTTTGCGAACGGCCGGGGCGGCGGCGATCGGGGCGGGCTTGAGCGGTTTCCCGTTCGGCTGGGCTGCGGGTCCCGTGCCGGCCAAGAAAAAGATACTCATGTTCACCCGCTCGCAGACCTTCGAGCATCCGTCGATCAGCCACAACGCCGAGCAGGCGTGGGTGCGCGAGGTCGATGGTCAGATCCAAATTGTCGAGAAGACCGGCGAGAAGCGAAGGGTCGGTGGACTTGGCTGGGCCGAAAGAGTGCTCACCGATCTCGGCACAAAGAACGGCTTCGAGGTGACGGCGACCAAGGACGGGCGGATCTTTTCGTCGAAGGACATCGAGCAGTTCGACGCATTCTTCTTCTATACGACCGGCGACCTCACGCAGCCGGGCGGCGACGGCAACCCGCCGATGACGCCGGAGGGCAAGCAGGCGTTCCTCGACGCGATCCGCGGCGGCAAAGCCTTTATTGGCACCCATTCGGCGAGCGACACGTTCCACAGCCCCGGCGATCGATTCGATCCTAAGCCGCCGACGAAGCTCGACCCGTACATCGAAATGATCGGCGGCGAGTTCATCCGCCACGGGCCGCAACAAGTCGCTCGCATGACAGTCGCCGGCACGAAGTTTCCCGGAGTCTCGCCCGTCGGCGACGGATTCGACATCAACGACGAGTGGTATGCCCTGCGGAACTTCCAGCCGAACCTGCACGTCGTGCTCATCCAGGAAACGAAAGGCATGACGGGCAACGACTACCAGCGTCCTCCCTACCCCGCGACGTGGGCCCGCACGCACGGCCAAGGCCGCGTCTTCTACACCTCGATGGGCCACCGCGCCGACGCATGGGTGAATCCCAATTTTCAGTCCGTACTGCTCGGCGGCATCGCCTGGGCATTGCGCAACATCGACGCCGACGTGACGCCGAACATCGAAAAGGTCACGCCCAAAGCGAGCGACATTCCGCAAGAGGCGCTGGCGCGGCCAGAGCAGAAAAAGAAAGCATGAAAGGCAGAGTAGTTGCCAATCATGTGGCCACGGGCTAAGATGGCCATGTACATGGCCAGGAGACGCACTACCATGCCCAAAAGATATTCTGTCGCTGAGGCACGCAACCAACTTACGCGAATACTGCGGGATGTCGAGCAGGGCGAGCCTGTTGAGCTGACACGCCGCGGCAAGGCGATTGCGGTTCTGGTTTCCGCGAAAGAGTTCGCTCGGCTCCAAGACGGAAAGACTACGTTTTGGGAAGCATACACGGCATTCATGAAGCAACCGGAACACCGCAAGGGTTTACTCCGTCCGGATGAGTTCCGAAATCTTCGTGACCGCTCCCCGGGCCGAAAGGTCTCTTTGTGAGCCTGCAGTACCTCTTGGACACCAACGTACTTTCGGAACCGATTCGCGAACGGCCGAACAAGAACGTGCTCCGCCGATTACGCCTGTTCGATGACGTGGTCGCCACGGCGAGTGTTGTGTGGCACGAACTCATTTATGGCTGCTACCGGTTGCCCGATTCACCGCGACGGCATGCAATTGAAACGTACTTTCACGAGACCGTCTGGAAAGGCATGCCGATTCTTGAGTACACGCGAAAGGCGGCGACATGGCACGCCGCCGAACGGGCGCGGCTGGAGATCTTGGAGCAAGTTCCTCCGTATGTGGACGGTCAAATCGCCGCCATCGCCAAGGTCAATGGGCTAGTGTTGGTGACCAACAACGTGCGAGACTTCCAGCACTTCGACGGACTTGAGATTGAAAACTGGTTCCGATAGATCGTCTCTGTTCCAGGCGGCCTTATGATTAAACTCCCGTCGAAACGTTATCTCGCCCTGAAAGCCGTCATGATGCCGCGCGACACGAACCCGCATGGGACGATCTTCGGCGGCGTGATCTTGAGCTATCTCGACCAGGCCGGCGCGGTCGGGGCGCGTCACGAGATGCGGCGAGCCGGCTGGCCGGACCGAAAGATCGTAACCGTGGCGATGAAGAGCGTCGAGTTTCACAAGCCGGTGTTCGTCGGGGACGTGGTGAGCTTCTGGACGCAGGTGATTCACGTAGGCGAAACGTCGATCACGATGCGAGTCACCGTCGAGGCGGAACGCGATGGCAAGGTACAAAAGCTGACACAGGCGGAAGTGACGTACGTCGCGGTCGAACTGGTGGATGGTTCACCACGGCCGGTTAAAATTCGAGGAGATGAGTAGGTCGATTGGCGATAACCACGAGTGAGGGTTTCGCGTTGCCGGGGTAAAGATCGTGAAGGATGACATGCCAACCGAATCGGAACGTGACGCGATGATTGCAGCGGCCGAGCGCTGCAGGCGCATGACGCCGCGCGAACGCATGGAGTTATTCGCCGAACTGCTTCGCCAGGAGGACGAGAAGCTTGCGAAGTTGTCGCCGGAGGAGCGCCTTCGCCAGCGTGAGATCGAGGAACAATTGGACCCTCGTCCGAATCCCTGGTGGAAGAACATTCGGCCCGATGCATTGCCGTCGGAAATGCGCGACAAATCTAGCGAGTGATCTGGTCGGCGACAGGGAGGCGCGGTCAACGCAAGTGTCGGTGACTCCGGTGCCGTCTACTCGCCCGCGATGATTCGATCCATTCTCTTTGCCACGTCGCGCAGGTAATCGGCGTCGCCGCCGCCGAGTTCGGCGGTGAACCAGCCGGTGTAGCCGATCTCGTCGAACGCCTTGCGGACCTCCGGCCAATCGACGGCGCCGTCGTAGAGGTTCGTCCACTTCCAGCCGGAGCCTTCCACCTTGAAGTCTTTGATGTGTACTTTCTTGATCCGCTCGGCGAGCGTGCGAATCCAGTCTTGCGGGTAGCCGTACAGCACGACGTTGCCGACGTCGAAGTAGGCTTGTACGTGAGGCGTGTTGAACTCGTCCACATAGCGGGCGAATTCGATGGGGCTCAGGAGGAACTTGTTCCAGACTTCCTCGACGGCGATCGCCACGCCAAGTTCTTCGGCCTGCGGAAGCAGTTCGCGAATGCGCCGCTGCGAACGTCGGTAGGCGTCGAGGTATCGCGTCTGGGGGTTCACTACGGCGGGGACGAGCAGCACGGTGTCGGCGCCGAGGTCGTGGGCGTTGTGCAGAGACGTGACCATGCCATCGATGCTCTTTTGCACCGTCGCGGCGTCGTCGCTGGAGAGCGGGTGCTGCCAGTGGGCCTGGTTCATGATCGAGTGGATTTTGAAACCGGCCCTGTCGGACGCGGCCCGCAGCTCATCCACCTTTTTCTTGTCCGCCGTGGTGTACGCCTCGACGCCGTGGAACCCGCAGTCACGGGCGGTCTTGAAGGCGTCCTCTACCGAGCCTTTTTTTAGAAGCTCGTTCAGCATTCCGTAGACGACTGCTTTTTTGATTTCTGGCTTCGCTCGACTGGCCGTTGAGGCAGCGGCACGAGTGTTCGGCGATGGTGCGGCAACGGAGGCGGCCGCGGTGGCGGAGAGGAAACTGCGTCGGTCGATCTTGGCGTACATGGCGGGTACCTTTCTGCGGTTGAACAATGTCCACAACTTACCCGGCGACGCTTCGCCGGGAAAGTAATTCCATCATTTCGGGCGAACCGATTTTTGTATTGGGCCGTCTTGTCGGGTAGTCTGTCGGCCCAACGGAGGTACAAGGAACCATGCCAAGTTTGAACTTTCGTATTGTGGATGCGTTCACGGCGACGCCATTTCAAGGCAACCCGGCCGCGGTCGTGCTTGGCGGCGACGAATTGTCGGACGGCCAGATGCAACGGTTAGCGGCCGAGTTCAATCTGTCCGAAACGGTTTTCATTCTGAAGGCGTCGTCCGACCGAATGCCGGCCGTGAAGCTTCGCTGGTTCACGCCGGTATGCGAAGAGGGCTTTTGTGGACACGCGACCCTGGCGGCAATACACGCGATCGTCGAGCAAACGAAGCTCGTGCCGACCGAGATCGCCGTCGAATGTGTTGCCGGAAATTTGCGAGTGTGCGTCGATCCGATGGCCTCGGCGGGCAAGCGGTACTGGCTCTCCATGCCGGAGCCGGGGCTCGCCGATTCGCAAATTCCACACGACCGATTGCGAGAGATTCTCGGTGTGGCGAGTAGTTCCGATTTGGCCGGGCCGATCATGATGACCCGCGATCGAGACATAATCGTGTTGCTCCACGTCGGTCGCCAAGTTCGATCGCTGGCCCCGGACATGTCCGCACTTGCCCGATTCCAGCATGAACAGAATGTGCGCGGCGCGTGCATTGCAAGCACCGACACTGGGCGGCCCGTCATCGCATGCATCTCTCGGTTCTTCGCCCCCGGCGACGGCGTGGCGGAGGACCCAGTCACCGGCAGCGTACACGGCCCGCTCGCCGCCCTGCTGATCACGACCGGCCGCGTCGCGCCGATTCAGCCGAGCCGGTGGACTTTCGATTGCCAACAAGTGCCCGGCAACGGGCGGCTCGGAACCGTTCACATCCGCGCGGAGTCGCGTAGCGGCAAGCTCGCCATTGAAATTGGAGGCTCGTGCGTAACTGTAATGTCCGGGACTCTGACGATCTGAAACCGCCACAATCGAGTGTCGTAAGGCAGGCTGCCAGCCTGCCAATCAGTTCAAAGAAACTGCCTGCCAGGCTGCTCCCGGCCCTCTGCGACATTGCGTCAAACCCGACCCTCACATCTTCATTGTGTCCTCTTTCGATTCGCCTGCTGGAACACTTGATTCGCGGTTGATGCCGTCGTCGCCGGCCAACAGCCACAATGCCACGATTCCAGCAAGGATCGGAATGTTCTTGGACAAAAGCCCGAACGGATGTTTCAGAATCGACGGCGCGGTGAACGTAATGACAACCGTGAACGCGGCGATGATTACCGCCTGAACGACGCAGATCGGCCGCTGCCATCGGCCGGAGACGACGAACACGCCGAGCAGAATCTCTAGCACGCCAAGGATGTGCAGAAACGGGTCGGTCAGTCCGTTCGGAATCAGCCCCGACGCGGCCACCACGTCTTTTTCGAAATCGGTCAATGGTACGAGCAGCTTGGGCACGAGCCCCTCGTAAATCCAGATGAAGCCGAGGCCGAGCCGCAGGGCCAACCGGGCGTGGCGAATCGCGCTGGACTGTGCGTCGGGCATGTGCGAAGCTCCGTGTTGTCGCGGACGGCAACGGACCAGACGATACCGTCTCGCGGGCGGATTTCCAACCGACAGAGCGAACGATGGCGTTTATCGATCTCGGCCCGATCGACGAGTTGCTGAACGACCCGCTCAAGCGGCGGCTGGTCCTACTGGCGGTGGCATTGATCGGCCTGGCCATCGCACTCGCGATTCTTCGCGGTATCGCTCGATCGTTTCGATTTCTGGGTACCGTCATTCGATGGTTCAGTCGGCCCGAGCGCGAATCGCCCTCGGAAGATGACTTGGTCATCGATTTGGCGAAGCTGCCGCTCGCCGAGCCAGGGGCGACGCGATTGAGTGTGTATCATGTGCCGGTCCGGCTGGCCGTGGTCGTAATCGCTCCTTTGGGACGCGAGTCCGTGCGGCCGACGCATTCGGACGTGCCCAAGTTGCTCGACCAGATTGTGCCGGGTCTCGGGTCGGTGCCGGCCCACGATCAAACCGTCGTGCGCATCTGGCCACGGCAACTCAGTGCGACGGGGTTCGCTCCGAGCCTGATGCGCTACCTGCGCATGCCCGCCGACAAGGGGCGCGGCACGCCGTGGTGTCTGGTGGCCGGGCGCACGACGTTCGATGACTCCGGCTATGCCGTGGGTCTGGCACTCGCGGCCGCCGGGATGAACAAACTCGACTTGATCGCTGTCGAATCCGAGCACCAGTGGATGGACGTGTTGAGAATGCGAACTGAATAGGACTGTATCATGAGCACAGAAAGCACAACCGCGTCACGCATCGGCTCGCTCGACCAGTTCCGCGGCTACACCGTGCTCGGCATGTTCTTCGTCAACTTCGTCGGCTCGTTCGCGGCGATCCCGGCGATCTTCAAGCATCTCAACACGTACTGCAGCTACGCCGACACGATCATGCCTCACTTTTTCTTCGCGGTCGGATTCGCCTATCGCATGACGCTGCTGCGCCGCTTGGAAAAGGATGGAGCGTGGTCGGCCTACAGCAAATTCGTGCGGCGATGTTTAGGGCTGATCCTCATCGGCGCGGTGATCTACCACCTCGACGGCGCGACGAAAACGTGGGCCGATTTGCAGACGCTCGGCGTTTGGGGATTCCTCAAGCAGGCGTTTCAGCGCAACTTTTTTCAGACGTTGGTACACATCGGCGTGACGAGCTTGTGGGTGATGCCGGTCATGGCCCGGCGGCCCGTGGTCCTTGCGGCGTTCGCGCTCGGCTCGGCCGCACTGCACGTCGCGTTGTCGCATTGGTTTTATTACGACTTCGCGATGAAGCGGCCGGTGATCGACGGTGGGCCGTTGGGGTTCCTCACCTGGACCTTGCCGCTGATCGCCGGCGCGCTGGCGTACGATTGCATCTCGGCTGTCGGCACGACTCGCTCGGTGAGCCGCTTGCTCGGTTGGGGATGCGTATTGATGCTCGCCGGGTACGCACTGGCTTGTCTCAACCGCGTGACACCGCCGGCCGAACTGACCATCGGACCACAAACGGATGATGCGAGCGCGTGGACTGGCAACTTCCTGGTCCAACCGCCGTTCGTGCCGCCATCGCATCGCGTCAACATCTGGACGATGAGCCAGCGGGCGGGCAGCGTGTCGTACTTGACGTTCGGGGCCGGGCTGTCCTTGGCGGTCTTTGCCCTGTTTGTGTGGGCATGCGACTTGAGATCGTTTCGCCTCGGGATTTTTGCCACGCTTGGCTCGAACGCATTGGCCGGTTACATCATTCACGATCTGGTCGCCGAGGCGATCAAGCCGTTCGCGCCGAAAGACTCGCCGCTCTGGTTCGCACTGGCAGCGTTCGGCGTGTTCCTGGGCATCACTTACATTTTTGTTCGATATCTTGAGAGAAATCGCATCTTCCTTCGGTTATGATTTGTGCGCGCGGCCAATCCTCATGCCGGCAGTCCACCTTCAGGAGAATAGCCATGAGCAACAAGCCACTCGATCGTCGCGGGTTTCTTCAACAGACCTCCGCAGGAGCCGTCGGCCTATCGCTCGCAGCAGCCTCGGCACCGGCCCAAACGCCGCCGGGCGGCACCTCAAAGGGAACACTTGCCGTGCTCGGCGGCAAGCCCGTGCGTACGAACTCGTTTCCCGGCTGGCCGGTCTTGAAGGCGAATGATCGCGAGGCATGGCAGAAGGTGCTTGGCGAAGGGCACTGGTGCCGGTTAGACGGTAATCACGCGAACTCGTTTGAGAAAGCCTACGCCCAGTTGACAGGCACCAAGCATTGCGTGCTCACCGCCAACGGAACAAGTGCTCTGTTCACGTCGCTGAATGCGCTCGGTGTCGGGCCAGGCGACGAGGTGATTTTGCCGCCGTACACCTTTGTGGCGACCATCAACGTCGTGCTGCTCAATTACGCCCTGCCCGTCTTCGTGGACTCGGATCGCGAGACCTCGCAGATCGACGCCAAAAAGATCGAGGCGGCGATCACACCACGCACGCGATGCATCATCCCCGTCCACCTCGGCGGCAGCGCCGCGGACATGGATGCGATTCTGGCCATCGGCAAAAAGCACGCGATCCCCGTGCTCGAAGACGCTTGCCAGGCCCATCTCGGCGAATGGCGCAGCCGCAAGCTCGGCGCGTGGGGGGCTGGCGGTTGTTTTAGTTTCCAAGCATCGAAGAATTTGAACTCCGGGGAGGGCGGCGCGATCATTTCCGACGACGGCGATTTCATCGAACGCTGCTTCGCTTTCCACAACAATGGTCGCGGCCGGCGCGGCGGCGGATTTAGCTACGCACACGGCGGCGCGAACTTGCGCATGACCGAGTTCCAGGCCGCGCTGTTGACGTCGCAGATGGACCGCGTCGAAGAACAATCGCACACCCGTGAAGAAAACGCCAAGTACCTAACAAAGCTGCTCGGCGAAATCCCCGGCATTCAACCGGCCAAAATGTACGACGGCTGCACCCGGAACGCCTACCATCTTTACATGCTCCGATACGACAAGCCCGCCTTCGCCGGCGCATCGCGCGAGCAATTCCTCAAGGCCCTCCGCGCCGAAGGCATCCCCGGCTCCGGCGGCTACTCGCCACTCAATAAGCAGCCGTTCCTGAAAGAGTTGCTCGGTTCCCGCGCGTACAAAGCGATCTACTCCGCCGACCGGCTCGCGTCGTGGTGGGAGCAGAACCGTTGCCCGGAGAATGACCGCCTCTGCGAAGAGGCCGTGTGGCTGACGCAAACCATGCTACTCGGGCCGCGATCCGACATGGACGAAATCGCCGCGGCGGTCCGCAAGATTCACGACAACGCCGCTGCGCTTGCTAAAGTTTGAGGCAAAGACAGAATGCGACAAAAACAGGAAATTGGCTGACAGGAGAATATGTTCCTGTCTTCCATCTTCCTGAATTCAAGGAGAACCCCATGCAGACATCTCAGCGTCTCACGTTCGTCTTACTGCTTTTCACCTTCACGTCTGCTGCTTCGGCCGACGACTGGAAACCGCTGGTCGAAGGCAATTCGCTGGCCGGCTGGAAGCAGCGCGGTGGCGTGGCGAAGTACCGCGCGGAAAACGGCGCGATCATCGGCACCAGCGTCCCGAACACCGGAAACTCATTCCTCTGCACCGAAAAAGACTACGCCGACTTCATCCTCGAACTCGAATTCAAGGTCCACCCGAAACTGAATTCCGGCGTGCAGATTCGCAGCCACTGTTTTGACGAGCCGAAAGAGATCGAACACAACGGCAAGACAATCAAAACCCCGGCTGGCCGCGTACACGGCTACCAGGTCGAGATCGATCCATCCGACCGCGCCTACTCCGGCGGGGTCTATGACGAAGGCCGCCGCGGCGTTTTTCTCGCCGACCTCAAAGACAACGAACCCGCCCGCAAGGCGTTCAAGCAAAACGAGTGGAACAAATTCCGTATCGAGTGCCGCGGCGACTCATTCAAAACGTGGATCAATGGTGTCGCCGCCGTTGAGTTCAGGGATTCGATTACGCCGAAGGGATTCATTGCGCTGCAAGTCCATGGAGTCGGCAAGAACGAAGAGCCGATGGAAGTACGTTGGCGAAATATTCGAATTCAAGAATTGGCCGGCGAGTAGTAGGTCCCCCTTCTGATCGAACGGTTAACATGATGTGGAGCAATTGGGTAGGAGCAGTCATGGTCGTTCGCTTCAGCTACTTGCCACCCGTTTGCGCTTTACGATGCCCGCGAGAAGACCACTTTGGCAGCGGCCGGCACTTCGATCGGCACAAAAAAGTTCTCGGGATACAGGTAGTCTTCACCTGATTCATCGACCACTCGCACGAACTGCTGAGCTGCGGCGCCGGCGTCTGGGATCAATCGGTAGACCTTGCGCAATTCTAGCGATGCCGGGTACCCCCGGTTCTTGACGCAGATTGCATACTGCCGCTTCCGCTTTTGGCGTATCACGATCGTTCGCCCAAGAATCGCTTGATCTTCATTTCCTTCATGCCCACGCCTGGCGCCTCGTACCAGTGCAACTCCGCCTGGCACAAACTACCGTTCGACAGCCGAACCGTTGCTACGCCCTTTCGCTTCATCCAGCGACCAGTGCCGTACATCTTTTTCAACCGCGGAAGTTCGCGAATTCTCGCTCCGACCGCGAAAGTGTGGACGTCGGTGATCGGGGTAACGACATCGAAATCGGGAGCCATGAGCAATTCCTTTCATTGTTGCTCATTGCTCGGTCCGCTGGCCCGAACCGATGTGGATGCATTTTTGCAAGTCGGTCGCTTCGTTGCAAGCATCAGCCCAGCGAAGCAGATTCTGGCGCGAGGTTCGTATCGTTGAATGAACAGGGGTGAGAATCATGCCTCGTTTCCGTGACGCGCTGTGAAACTCGATCTCAAGATGGCCGCCGCCTCGCCTCAACCTCGGGGTTCACCCAGCAGCGCAACGGTTTGCCTTCAAGGCCGAGGATGAGATTGTCGGCGGCGATTTCGGCCATTCCGTTGCGGCTGGCGACGGTGGCGGACGCGATGTGCGGGGCGATGACGACGTTGGGAAGTTCCAAGAGCGGATCGTCGAGCGATGGGGGCTCGGGGTCAGTGACGTCCAGGCCGGCGGCAAAGATTACCCCGGAGCGCAGCGCGTCGGCGAGCTCGCGCTGGACCATGATCGGGCCGCGGGCGGTGTTGATGAAGACGGCGGTCGGCTTCATCTTGCGGAACGCGGAAGCGTTGAACATGCCGCGCGTTGCGTCGTTCAAGTCCGTGTGGACGCTGACAAAGTCGCTGTCGCGGAGCAGTGTGTCAAAGTCCACCTGGTGGGCGCCGAGTTCTTTTTCTGCTTTTTCGCTGCGATACATATCGTGGTAGATCACGTTCATGCCCCATCCGCCACGGCAGCGCTCGGCCAGTGCGAAGCCGATGCGGCCCATGCCGACGATGCCGAGCGTTTTGCCGGCCAGGTCCTGCCCGATGTGGCCGAGCGGCTCCCAGGTTTTCCACTGGCCCGCGATCGAGTAATTGTGCCCCTCGACTACGCGGCGGGCCGCGGTGATCAAGAGACAGAACGCCATGTCGGCCGTCGCGTCGGTGAGCACGCCCGGTGTGTTGCCCACGCAGATTCCGCGCTCGGTTGCCGCCTTGACGTCAATGTTGTTGAACCCGACGGCGTAGTTCGAGATCACCCGGAGGCGCGGCAGCGCGTCCATCACCGCAGCGTCGAACCTGTCGGTGAGCAACGACAGCACGCCTTCGCAGTCGACAAGCTTCGCCTTGAGCACGTCCGGCGGCGGCGGCAACTGTTCGGGCCAGATTTCCGCATCGCATGCGGCTCGAACCCTGTCCAGCCCAGCGGCGGGAATCACGCGGGTCACGAACACCTTCGGCTTTGCCATCGAGCGTCTCCTTTGAATTGTGAACCGGCCGATCATTCTAGCGGCTTGCGTCGGAATCGCGCTAGTACATCTGGTGCGCGCCTGCTGATTGCTTGTTGCCAACCTCGAAGCTCGCTGGCATACTTCCCATGTGTTTTGGCCGTCTCGCCATTGGGCCCCTCCAAGGAGTTCCGCATGCTTCCTCTCCGAATCCTTGCCTGGTCAACCGTGGTCGTTTCGCTCAGTCTTTTCCCCCAAAGAGTGCTCGCAAGTGACCTGGCGATCCTAAACGAAAAGACCTGGGATCAGTTCGTGCCGAAGGGCAAGGAGGTGGACGCGATCTACGGCGACTTCGTGCTGCGGAATGACAAGATCGTCGTGGTCATTGCAAACCCGATCGCCGGTCGAAATGCAAACATGACAGTTCGAGACGTGGGGGGTTCGATCATCGACCTCACCACTCGCGGCCGACAGAGCGACCAACTCAGCGCGTACTATCCCGGCGCCCGGCGGTATCCCTATCGACTGACGGCCATCGGCGCCGAGGGTGAAATTGGCCTGGATATCCCCGGCTCAACGAACCGCGATGCCATTTCGTTCGAGGCGGTGGAAGGAAAACTCGCAACGCGAGCGAGTGTCTTGACCGGCAAAGTCGTTCAAATTCAACTCGTCGCCCCGGCTGCCGCTGACCGGCCGGAAGTGCGGCTGGCCTACACGCTGCGCGAGGGGGCGTCGGCCGTGGAGGTTCGCACCCAGTTCTTCAACAAGTCGGACAAGCCGATCAAGGTCACGCTGGTTGATGATTTTCGGGCCGACCGCACGTTCACGACTGCCAAGCCGGGCGAGACGGACCTGGCATGGTTTTACGACAAGTGGTGGGGCCAGGCGTACGGCGTGGTCGCGCGCGGAGCCAAATTGCGGCTTACGGGTAGCCCGGCCGAACCGCGCGTAATCGAGTTCCTGATCGACGGCAAACCGACGGTGGATCTTGAAACTGGGGTGAAGATCGAAGTCGTGCGACACATCTTCCCCGCCAGCGATCTCGTCACCGTGAAGGCTATTCATGCACGGCTCACGGCGGAGAATCCGTCGCTCGCTTCTCAGGTCGTCGTCGTACGCGATACGAAAGGAAAAGCGATCCCGCAGGCCGAGGTGGAACTGCGTCGCGACGGCGAACTCTATGGCTTGGCCGCAACCGAATCAGACGGCTCGGTCCAACTCGATTTGCCGCCGGGCAACTACCAAGCAAAGGTAACCGCATTAGCCCGCGGGTCAAAGGAGTTCACGATCGACGCGGGCGGAGCCGCCAAACTGAAGCCGATCAACATCGAACTGCCCGCCGCCCCGCGCGTCGTTGCTGAGATCACCGATACCGGCGGCAAGCCAATTCCGAGCAAGGTTCAGTTCGTCGGTCTCAACGGAACACTGAACCCGTTTTTCTTCGAACAGACCGGCGAGCATGCGGTGCATAACCTGTACTACTCGCCCAACGGCCGATTCACGCAAGAAATCGCGCCGGGCAAGTATGACGTGCTCGTGAGCTACGGGCCGGAATACAACGTGGAAAAGCTGCAAATTGATGCCAAAGCGGGCGAGGACGTGCCGCTCAAGGCGACGCTCAAACGTGTCGTCCAATCGCCCGGCTGGATCTCGACCGATTTTCACAGCCACTCGTCGCCGTCGGGTGACAACACGTCGAGCCAACTCGGCCGCGTGCTCAACCTGCTGTGCGAACACATCGAGTTCGCACCGTGTACCGAACACAACCGCCTCGACACGTACGTGCCGCACCTGAAGGTCCTCGGAGTCGCGCATCTCCTGGCCACGTGTACCGGCATGGAACTGACGGAATCGCGCGGCACCATTAACCACCAGAACGCCTTTCCGCTCGTGCTGAAACCGCGCACGCAAGACAACGGCGCTCCACTCATTGACCCGAACCCGGAGGAGCAGATCAAGCGGCTCGCCCTGTGGGACAACGGGTCCGAAAAACTCATTCAGCAGAACCATCCGGACATGGGCGAGATGTTCTACGACCGCGACGGCAACCGCATTCCCGATGACGGTTTCAAGGGCATGTTCGAGTACCAAGACGTGATCGAAGTTCACCCGATCCACGACGTGCTCGACATGAGTCCGCTGCGGTACGGGGAAACCGTGGACAAGAAAACAAACAGAAAGATCAAAAACCAATACAACAATTCGATCTTCAATTGGCTGCAACTCATCAACCAGGGCCGGCGGCTGCCCGGCGTCGTGAACACCGATGCCCACTACAACTTCCACGGTTCTGGCGGCATCCGCAATTACGTCAAATGCCAGACCGACGACCCGGCGAAGATCGACCCGATGGACATTGTGCACGCCGCCGAAAAGGGTCACATCATTATGACGAATGGGCCATACCTGGATGTGACGTTGCTGGAAGGCGCATCCGCATCGGGTGCCCAGCCGGCGACTCCGCGCCAGGCCATCCCCGGTGACGACATCGCTCTGCCCGGCGGATTCGGCACGCTGCACGTCCGCGTCCAGTGCCCGAACTGGTTCAACATCGACCGTGTGCAAGTGCTGCTCAACGGCAGCATGGATCCCAAACTCAACTGGACCCGATCCGCCAACCCCGACGCGTTCACAGATAGCGTGGTCAAGTTCGATCGCAGGATTCCGATCGAGTTTAAGACCGACAAGCACGTGATCGTAATCGCCGGTGGAGAGAACTCCAGCATCGGCCCGGTGATGGGCCCCGATTACGGCAAGCAGAAACCGACCGCCATCTCGAACCCGATCTTCGTCGATGCCGACGGTGGCGGCTACAAAGCCAACGGCGACACGCTCGGTTACCCGCTGCCGGTGAAGGAGCAGCGGGCGGTGCCGAAGGAAAAAGGAACCGCTGGTCGTTTGTAGTCATACGGCTTAGAATGGCGTCAGATGAAAAAGAGGTTCATCGAGTCGAGTGAATTCACCGACTGGGTTCGGCGAACTCTCGACGACGGCTCGTATGCTTCGTTTCAGCAGTCATTGATGCAAGATCAGGGTCGCGGCTCGGTGATTCCTGGTTGCGGAGGACTGCGGAAGATTCGTCTCGCCGACCCAAGACGTGGCAAGGGCAAGCGTGGCGGAGTTCGTATCATCTATCTCCATATACCGGAGGTGGACTGGATCTTCCTGCTGGACGGCTATTCGAAGGACGAAAAAGACGATCTTTCTGCGGGTGAAAAAAGGGTGTTGCGTCGGCTAGCCCAACCGTTCCGAAGCGAGGCGGTGTCCAGAAAACGCAAAGGGGTCCGATGATGCGCAACGGTCGGCGAAAACCCCTCTTTGAGCGACTGAAGCAGGGGCTCGAAGAAGGTATTCGGTTCGCGCGCGGCGAGACCAAGCTGCGAACCACTTTGCATCCGCAAGAGCCGCCGCACGTAACTCCCAACCAGGTCGTTTACCTCCGCGAGCGACTGGGCATGTCGCGCCGTGTCTTTGCACAGACCCTCAACGTGTCGGAGAATACACTGCGGAGCTGGGAACTAGGAGCGCGTCAGCCATCGCACGCCGCCCTGCGGCTACTCCAGGTACTCAACCATCGGGCCGACGCCGTGCTTTCGGTCGTAGGTGTTAGCACTGAGACCAATGCCCGAACCGTAAAGGCCTGATCGCTTTCGTTCACCTTGTTCTCAAGAGTTTTTCCCTAAGGAGGGCTGAGAATGGCGACGGTCACTTCACCGGCCAGCACCACTCCACATTTGCCGCCGACCCTTCTTCCCACCGAGTGGACGCTCGCCGATGTTCAGGCGCACCTGGGCGGCATTCCGCTGGAACGAATCCGGCTCTATCCGCCGCCGGGCATGGCCACGGAACAAGACGCTTTGGACCTCGACGATCATGAAGACCGCCTGTGCGAACTTGTGGATGGCATTTTGGTGGAGAAAGTCATGGCAGCTTTCGAATCTCTGCTTGCAGCAATACTGATTCACAAAGTGCATGCCTTCCTCGAAAAGAATCCAGTCGGCATTGTGTTGGCCCCGGACGGAATGCTCTGGATTATGCCGCGAAAAATGCGGATCCCCGACGTGTCAGTTATCCGTTGGGAACGATTCCCGGATCGAAAGGTCCCACGAGACGCGATATTCCGGGTCGCGCCGGACCTGGCGATCGAAAACCTTTCTAAAGGGAACACGGAAGGCGAAATGCGAATCAAAGTCCCCGAGTACTTTCGTGCGGGTGTGCAATTGGTTTGGCTCATTGACCCGGAAGGCCGTTCAGCGCGTGTCTACACGAGCGTGGAAAAGTGCGACGTTCTTGACGAAAACGGCGTACTTGATGGGCGCGACGTGCTGCCCGGCTTTCAGTTTCGCCTCGGCGACCTGATCGATGCGGTTCCGCGCGAGCCGAAATAGCCCGCCCCGCGCTGCTCATTCCGTACACGGCAAGAATTGCCCATTGAAATCTCAAAGAGGACGAGTTTTGTCACCCGTTTGGCCATCGCAACTGGAGAAAACCATGCGACGAGTTCATCTGCGATCCGTCTTTATCGGGCTGGCTTTTGCCATTCACGGTCTCACCTTGGCACGAGCGGAAGACGCTCCCAACTTCCGATTCTTCGACTATCCTGCCCTCAAGACATTGTCGGCTGACGGTTTCATGCCGGCCGACGATGGGATCTTCGAAGTCTGGCTTTGGGGTAAGGGTACGGAAGTGGCGATCACGATTGGTGACCAGAAGTTGCAAGCTGCGTCCAAGGACCGGTTCGCGTGGATTCGTTCGGGTCAAGTGAAACTCGAGAAAGGAAAGAAGGTTGCCATTTCGCTGCCAAGGAACGAGAAGCCCGACGACCTGACGAATGTGGCCGGTTACTTGGCCCTTTCAACCGATCCGAACTTTGATCCGAAACGGATGCCGCTCGGCGGGCTGCGCACGTTGTACGACGCCGGCGGGTTCAAGCCGTATTCGGCGAAGGACGAGTGGCTGAAACGGCGCGAATCACTGCGGCAACAAGTTCTGATTTCGACCGGGCTGTGGCCGATGCCGCACAAGGGTGACCTGAAGCCGCAAATCTACGGCAAGCAGATTCGCGACGGCTACACGATTGAAAAAGTCGTGCTAGAAACTTTCCCAGGCTTCTACTTGAGCGGCAGTCTGTACCGACCAGCGCCGTGGGTGCCGATTCAGGACGAGCCAAAGGATGTGAAGGACCGCAAAGCGGCTTGGGAGAAAAATCGCACGGCCGAAAAGAAGCCCGGCATCCTCTGCCCACACGGCCATTGGCGTTACGGCCGCTTCGAGCCGGAGGTGCAAAAACGCTGCAAGCAAATGGCCCGCATGGGTGCGGTCGTCTTCTCTTACGACATGGTCGGCTATGCCGACTCGAAAGATTTCGGCCACAAGTTCCTCGACCCGCAAATCGACCTGATGGGCTTCAGCCTGTTCGGGCTTCAGACGTGGGACTCGATTCGGGCACTCGACTTCCTTAGCACGCTACCCGACGTGGACGCCGACCGGATCGCCTGCACCGGCGCGTCCGGCGGCGGCACGCAGACGTTCGTGCTGACCGCGATCGACGACCGCGTGGCAGTCGCCGCGCCGACGGTAATGGTCTCGCAAGACATGCAGGGCGGTTGTGCGTGCGAAAACGCCTCCGGTTTCCGCATCGGCACCGACAACAGTGAGATCGCCGCGATGTTCGCCCCCAAGCCGCAGATCATGGTCTGCTGCACCGGCGACTGGACGAAGGAATTCCCGACCAAGGGATTCCCCGAAGTGCAGGCAACGTACAAGCTGTTCGACGCCGCCGACCGAGTAGAAACCGACATCTTCGAGTTCCCGCACAACTACAACCAGACCACGCGCGAGCGCGTGTACGCCTTCTTCTCGAAACACCTCTTCCACATCGACCCCGCGCTCTCGAAAGAGCTGCCACTCGAAGCCGAGTCACCCGATGTGATTTCATCCTGGGATGCCGATCACCCGCGACCGGCAACGGCCATCACGGCGGAAGGACTCAAGAAATTCCTGGCTGGTCTTGCTGCGGAACAGGCCCTGCAATTCCGTCCCACGAAAAAGGATTCGTGGAGTTCGACCCGCGAGGAGCTTGCCGCGGCCCTTTCCCACCGGCTTGGACTCGAAACGCCGCTCCAGGGCAAGGTGCAGGTCGAGGATGCCGGCCGTGGTGAACGCGACGGCTACGCCACCTGGTCTGCACGCATGGGCTACGGTCCGACGCCACGCATCCGAACCCAGAGCATGGCCCAAACGTCGCTCATGGACAAAGACCCGACGCTCGTAACGGTCGTCGTTCACCCGGATGGCATCGCCGGCGTCACAGCCGACGGCTCGCCTGCTCGGTCGCTCGTGAAATCGCTCGTGGCCAAGCGGCAGGTCGTCGTCGCAATCGACCCGTTCCAAACGGGAGAAAACCGCAATCCGTTCGCGGCCGTGGCCCCGTCCGGCATCTCGCACTTCACGTGCTACAACCGCAGCACCGCCGCCGAACAAGTCTCGGACATCGTAACCGTTCTCAATTTCGTGAAACGACGTGTCGGCAACAACGGCACTGTAAATCTTGTCGGTATTGGTTCGGCGGGCCCGCTCTGCCTGCTCGCCCGCACACAGACCCCGTTCGTTGCTCGCACCGTGATCGACGCGAACCAGTTCGACTACCGCGCCGACTCGGAACTCGCCGCCGATCAAGTCCTGCCCGGCATCGTCCGACTCGGCGGCCTGCGTGCCGTCGGCTGCCTCGCCGCGCCCGGCCGCCTGTTCATCCACAACGCCGGTGACGGCCTGGACACGAATTGGATCGAAGAGGCGTACAAAACGGAAGGGGCCGTCAAGAATCTCAATGTGCTTCGAGCTGCAGCGAACAACGATCAAATCCAGTCTGCCCTGACGGATTGAAGTGACGAGGAGATTTTCATTCTTCACTTGGCCTGTCTACTTGTTACCGTTTCGCTCGGCGACGTTGCCGTAACTGTCACGACGAAGGAAGGCAAGCCGCTCAAGGGCACCATCGCTCTGTCGAGCTTCAAAATGAAGACTGCGTTCGGCGAGGTCACGTTTGAAACCGACAAGGTCGCGTCAATCCAATTCGGTGCGCCGGACGTTGTGAACACGAGAGACCAGACGAAACTCCAGGGCAATGTGCTGCTCGACGTGGTACCGCTCAAAACCGCCGCGGGTGACGTTTCGCTCAAACGAGAATCGCTGACCGCGATTCACGCCGACCGTGGCCCGCCGGTGCTCGAGCCGAACAAAATCCTCGATGGCACCGCGCGGAACGACGTGACCTACTATCTTCGGCTCCCGCAGGGCTACTCGGCGGAACCGGGCATGCCCGCAATCGTCATCCTGCACGGCTCGAACATGAATGCGAAGGCCTACGTAAATACGATCGTCTCCGCGTGGCCCAAGCTGGCCGACGAGTATATTCTTATCGGCATTAACGGCGAATTTCGAGTGAAGAACAGCCCGGACGACAACCCGGCCTACAACTACTCCGGTGTCAACTATGTCGGCAAGAGCAAGTTCAAAGGCTATCCCGGCACGGACCGCGAAAGCCCGGCACTCATCCCGGAGGTGATTCAAGAAATCCGCGAACGACTGAACATCACAAAGTTATTTTTCGGCGGCCACTCGCAAGGCGGCTTCGTCACCTATAGCGTGTTCATGAATTTTCCCGACCTCGTGGCCGGAGCGTTTCCAATCTCGGCCGGCCCGTGGATGCAGTGCGAGCCGACCGCTTACGACAACGGCGAACTCCGCGCCCAACAGCGGCGTGGTGCCCTGGCGGTCATACACGGCGAAAACGACCCCGTCGTCGGATTCGCCCAGGGCAAGTCGGCCCATGAATCGTTCGACGACGACGGGTTCCCTACGCTTCACTTCTTCACCGACGCCAACGCAGGCCACATGTTCGCGCGACTACCGGTGGAACGGGCGATCCGCTGGCTCGAGAAAATGACCTCGTCGGACGCAACCGCGCTGGCAGAATTCGCCGAGCAGCAACTTGCCGCGGGCGAGATTCGCGACGCCACAGCCGCGATCGCTCGTGCCCGATCACTCGACTCGGCCGGCAAGCTTCAATCCAAACTTCAATCGCTGGAGATGCAGATCGATCAGCTCGCCGGCCCGGAGGCGAAAAAGCTGCTGGCCTCGATCACTGCCGCAAAAGATGACTCCTGGGTCAAAAGCTATTTCGTCTTCCGGTCGCGCTTTCAATTCGCACCCGCCGCCTCAGACGCGATGGATGCATACCGAAAGCTCCGCGCCCAGCATGAAGAACCGGCTCAGAAGCTGTTCAACGAAGCCCGCGGCGACTTCCAGCGCAACAATCGCGACGCCGGCTATGCCAAGTATGAGGAAATTGTAAAAAAGTACTACGCCTCAAGCGTCTACCGATACGCCAAGCCGGCAATCGAAAACCGCCCAGCCGGCGGCGGAAAGTAATCCCCGCAGCCCGGTGCGTCGCCCAGCAATGACCGGAGTCGGGCATGATCTCAAATCATCTTCGTTTCTCTTTTCCGACAATCCTGACATTCAGCTTGGCCGTCACCGGCTGTTCATTCGACAAGTCCGACCATCAAGTCCAACAGATTCGATCACAAACCCGCAAGCTCAGCCACGGCGACCCCGCGGTCCGTTACGACGCGGTCATCGCACTTGCCAAAATCAGTTCGCCGGCCGTGCCGCCCTTACGCGAAGCACTGAACGGTAAGAACCTCGTCGTTCGTTGTGAGGCGGCGCAGGCACTGGAACGCATCGGCCGGGGGGCCGCGCCAGCGCTACCGGAACTCGTTGCAGCATTGCGTGACAAGCACCCTGGCCTGCGCATCGCCGCAGTACGGGCCATTCTCGAAATCGGTCCCGATGCTACTGCGGCTACCTCCACGCTTGTCGATGCGCTCCATGACTCGAACGACCGCGTCCGCATGGCCGCCGCCCTGGCTCTCGGCCGCATCGGTTGGCCGGCCAGCGAGTCAATCCCGTCACTAATCATGTTGCTAAACGATGATGTTCCCTCTGTCCGTTCGGCGGCAGCGTGGTCACTGACCTGTTTCGGTCCGGCAGCAAAAGACTCTGTACCACGGCTTGTGGAGTTGGTGAGCGACCGAAGTGAGCCGGCCCGCCGTTGGGCGATTGTGGCACTTGGTGAGATCGGGGCCACGGCGAAGGAAGCCGTGCCTGTGCTTGCGGTCGTAGTGGGCGACGAAACTGACCCGTTTCGGGTCTACGCTGTGGACGCTCTTGGCGGTATTGGTCCCGACGCGGCAGACGCCGCGCCGGCTCTCATCGCGGTCATGAGGGAAACGAACGACCTGCCCCTGGTTCGTACGTTTACGGCGAAGTTTTCGAGCGATGAAAGTGACGACCCAGACATTGTTGACATCGAGGCCGAGGATTGGGCCGGATCAAACATTAGTTCGAACCTTCGGGAATCGCAGAGGACGATGGCGGCCAGAACACTGACCGAGCGTGCGATCCGTGCTCTCGTGAGTATTGGGCCTCGGGCACTGCCCGCATTTGAGAAAGGTCTGTACGACTCGGACTCATCGGTTCGGTGTGGTGTCATTTTGGCGTTGTGCGACATCCGAGGCGACCCGGTGGACCTAGCTCCAGTCCTAGCAGAGACCCTGCGCTGCGAAAACCCAGGTGTCCGAATGGCCGTGGTCGCACCGCTTCGAACTCATCAGGAGCCGGCAACTCTGGAACTCATCAAGCTGCTTTCCGACACCGAGGCGCGAGTTCGGGCCGCGGCCGCCTTCGCGTTGGGGAGTTACGCCTGGTGGGAACACAAGAACAAATCGGCGGTGCCATTCCTGATTGAGCGGCTGTCCGATCCCCACCAAGCGGTTCGACGCGAGGCAGCCCGCGCGCTGGGCCGCATCGCCATGGAGCCAAATCTAGCAGTTCCAGCTGTGGCAAGAATGCTGCACGATCCCGATGAAACGCTACGCGCGACCGCCGCCGCCGCACTGGACGGATTCGGTTCCGAGGCAGAATCGGCGTTCGAGGACCTTGCACAAGCGGCACACGATTCTAATCGAGACGTGAGCAGGAAAGTGGCGGACGCACTGAGTAGCATTGGACTGAAGGCCGTGCCCAGCCTTCGCGAGCTACTTAAGGATACCGACGGCCAAGTGTCGCGAGCTGCAGCGGTGGGACTGGCCAAGTTGGGAGTCGCGGATGAGAGCGGGCTAGTGGAGTTTCTGCGCGCTTTGAAAGATCCGGATGTAGTGGTGCGTCGAGCAGCCGCCAGCGCGCTGCACAGAATCGGCAACCCTGCCAAGTCCGCTGTCCCCGCGCTCGTCGAGGCCCTGGACGATCCGGACGACGAGGTCTGCGAGACGGTAGCCAAAGCACTTGAGAAGATGGTTCCCGAATCCAACGTCGCCGCCGGGAAGCTCCTGGCGATTCTGAAAGACAAAAGTCGAAGTTACGACGTGCGAAGTCAAATGCCTTGGACTCTCGGTGCGATGGGTGACGATGCCAAGGACGCCGTACTTGTCTTCATCGAAATCCTGCGAGATAACGACGATCCCGTTCGGCGTCAGGCGGCCATCGGGCTGAGCAAACTCGGTCGCCTGGCCAAGCCTGCCGTGCCGGAACTGGCCGAGGCACTTCGAGACAAAGATTCCAGAGTAGCCACCGCGGCTCGCGAAGCTCTTTCCAAGCTCGGGCCAGAGGCAAAGGGAGCCGTGCCGAAGCTCATCGAGTTACTGAAACAGGACGACACCCAAACACTCACAAACGTGGCTTGGGCCGTGCGCGACATGGGGCCAACTGCTCAGGCCGCGGTGCCGCAGCTAATTGTCCTCCTGAAACACAAGGATAGCAGTGTGCGTCGCACAGCGGCGGATGCCCTGGGTGGCCTTGGGCTGACGGCCAAGTCAGCCCTGCCCCAAGTTGTGGAATTAATCAAGGACAACGATCAGGGAGTCCAGTATGCGGCCGCACGGGCGCTGGGGAAATTAGGACCAGGCGCCGTGCCTCACCTGACCAAACTTCTGTCTTACGAATTCGAACCGATGCGCGAGGCCGCGATCCAGGGCTTGGGAGCCAACGGGTCGGCATCGGCACTCGCCATGCCCGACATCATCCAATACTTGAAGGCGCGTGCTCAGCCCGTGATCTATGCCAACTTGATTCGCGAAGTTGCCAAGATAGGAGCCCCCGCAGTTCCACACCTAATCGAAGCGCTGAAGGACAGCGACCCCAATGTTCGTAGGTATGTAATTGCCGTGTTCCGTGAAATGGGAACGCAGGCACGACCTGCTGTTCCTGCGCTCATCGAAGTTCTGGATGACTCCACGGAAAACCTGCGCAGCTTCGCCGCATTTTGTCTTGGAAATATCGGACCCGCGGCGGCACCAGCCATTCCACGACTAGTTGAACTTTTGAAAAACAATAATCCAGTCATGCGTCGATCCTGCGTTCTCTCCCTCGGCGCCATTGCCCAAACGCTCCACGATGGCGACGACCGAATGAAGATAATTGAATCGGCACTCCAAGAAGCGACTCATGACTCGGATGAAACTGTTCGAAAGTACGCTCGGGACGCGATTGAAAAACTCAAAGTCGAGTAGTCGATAGAAAGCGTCAATCCACCACCGCGATTAGCGTTCCTCATAAGTCTGATCCGTGGCCATTACCGCGTCGCTGGCCGCGGCACTTCAGCATTGCTGGCCGCTTTCGCGGGTCCGCTTGGCCGGCTAGAATACGCTGAACACTGATCTGCTGTTTGGTTCTCAATACACACGGCCACACACCGACCCGTGGCCGACGCGTTGGAGTCTGCAATGCGTTGTGGCTTGCCACTTCTCTGCATCCTTGTGCTCGCCGGCTGTACTCGCGAAGCGACTGACGAACAGGCCAAGCAGATTGGGACAAATATCCGCATGCTCGGCCACGGCGATCCATCAGTTCGTTACGACGCGGTCATCGCACTGGCCGAGATCGGTTCGCCGGCCGTATCGCCCTTGCGCGAAGCACTGAACGATAAGAACCTCGCCGTTCGTCGTGAAGCGGCGCGGGCTCTTGAACGAATCCGACGTGATGCCAAGCCGGCGATCCCCAATCTCGTAACGGCACTTTGGGACTCTGATACCGATTTGCGTATCGCGGCCGCGAGGGCGCTATGCGCGCTCGGCCTCGATGCGGCACCGGCCGCGGCTGAACTCGTCGAAGCGCTCAAGGACTCGAATGATCACGTGCGCATGGCGGCAGCCATGGCGCTCGGCCGGATTAGCGGGCCGGCCCAAGCCGCTGTGCCGGAATTGGTTGAGCGGCTGCGCGACGAATCTCCCTCCGTGCGATGCGGTGCCGCCTGGGCGCTTGCCCGGTTGGGGCTGGGCGCAAAGGACGCCGTCCCAGATCTGATCGAACTGGTTGCGGACCAAGATGAGCCGGCACGGCGATGGGCGCTGGCAGTTTTAGCCGAACTCGGTCTCGAGGCGAAGGATGCGGTCCCACAACTTATCGTCGTGGTTGAGGACGTCGAGGACCCGTTACGCGAGAAGGCCATGGACACATTAGGGAGGATTGGTCCCGCCGCGGTGTTGGCGGTGCCCACGTTGATTGAATCGCTGAGTGACCCCGACGCGCTTCCGATCCGAGGCACCTTGCGTCAGCCTGATGGAACTGACGAGAGCGACCTAGAACAAGCCCTGAATGCGGTGCGATTTTATCCCACCATTTATCGCTTCGATGGCACGGGAAGGCCGACTACACCAGCCGAACACGCGATCAACGCATTGATAGAGATCGGCGACGAAGCCGTGCCCGCGCTCGTTGCAGCGCTTCAGAGCGACGATGCGTCCATTCGAGCGAGCGTCGTTCGACTTCTTTGCGAATCGGTGGAGGCGACACGCGACGCCGCAGCCTTGCTGGCGTTTTTGAGACGAAAAGACGAGCCGCATCGCGTTTTGATTGCCGTTCAACTGAGCTGGTGCCCCGACAAAATCCCCCTCTTGATCGAAGCACTGAGCGATCAGGACCCTGTGGTCCGAGCGGTTGTGGCCGACTGTCTCGGCCAACATCAGAAGACAGCAGAGACGGCGGTCCCCGCGCTGGTCGAGCGGCTCGGCGATGAGCATCCAGTGGTTCGCCGTCGCGCGGTGCAAGCACTCGGGGAGATCGGTGCGAATCCGGAATTGGTCGTTCCCGCCCTCGCCCGGTTGCTCCACGATCCGAAAGCGAGAGTTCGTCGTGAGGCAGCGCTGGTCTTGGGGCAGATCAAGTTGCAACCGGTATTGGTCGTGCCAGCCCTCGCCCAGTTACTCAGCGACCCGGAAGAACCGGTTCGCGCCGGCGCGGCTGAAGCGTTGGAAGGATACAGCTCGGCAGCCAGGGCGGCAGTTACCGCGCTCGCCGAGGCGACGAAAGACCGGAGTGAGATGGTTCGAAAGAATGCGGCGGAGACACTCGGCAAGATTGGTTCGACCACGGTCCCGCTGCTTTTGGAAATGCTCGCTGATCCGAATGAATCCGTGCGACAGAAAGCGGAGCAAAGCCTTGCCAAGATCGGGTCGAGTGTCGAGTTCGATTCGACCCTTTTTGTCCAAGCGTTGAAGGATCGAAACGCGTTAGTGCGTCGAGCGGCTGCGAAAACTCTGCACCAGATCGGTCCGCGGGCGAAGGATGCACTGCCTGCCCTGATCGACGCGATGAGCGACACCGATGAGGAAGTCAGCGAGAAGGCTGCGCTGGCGATCGAGCGGATGATGCCGGATGCCGAGGCTGCCGTGCCAGCATTGATCGCTGTGCTCAAGGACAAAACGCGCCCGGCGGGCGTCCGCACTCAGGCCCCGTGGACACTGGCCGCTATCGGGCCGGCGGCCAAAGAGGCCGTTCCCGTCTTCATCGAAGTCTTAAGGGACAAAAATGATCCCGCTCGTCGCCAGGCTTTGATCGGATTGACCAGGCTTGCCCCGTATGCTGCGGCGGCCGTGCCCGCTCTCTTGGATGCCCTGCAGGACGACAATGCGGGGATCCGATTTGCCACAGCGGGCGCGCTCCGTGCAATCGGCGCGGATGCTAAAGTTGTCATGCCCAGACTCGTCGAGATGCTCCAGGATCCGAAACCTGAACTTCGGATCTCGGCCGCGTCGATGCTCGCCGGATTCAGCTACGACGCCAAATCGCTTTTGCCGAAGTTGATCGAACTGCTCAAGGATTCGAATCCACAAGTTCGTCAGTCTGCCGTCTCATCGCTCGGCCAGTTCGGCTCTCAGGCAAAAACTGCCGTGCCCCTTCTCGTCGAGGCTTTGAACGACAAAGACCTCGGGCTTTCGGAAGCTGCTGTGGAAACACTTGGTGCGATCGGGCCGGACGCCAAGGCTGCTGTGCCGATGCTGATCGAGCGGCTCAGGGCGACGACTTGGCCACCTTCCCGCCACAGCGCCGCGGCTGCATTGACCAAGATCGGACCGCCGGCGGTGCCATCCCTCATCAAGATGCTCTCGAATGAAAACTACCGCGTACGCTTGTTGTCGGCACAAGCACTTGGCGGCATTGGCCCGGCGGCAAAAGATGCACTCCCCGACCTGATCGAAATGTTGCGCGACTCGGATGACCTTGGGAGGGAAGCGGGACAGGCAATCGCGAAGTTCGGTCCGGCAGCCTTCCCGATTCTCATGCAATCGCTCGACCATCCCAATGCTTCCGTTCGGGCACAGGCGGCCGGGCTGTTGGGCGCGTTCGGCCCGCGGTCAAAACAAGCCGTTCCGCGACTCATCGCGATGACGCAGGAAGCCGACTTCAATGTGCGAATCGTGGCAATCGGGACATTAGGAGGCATCGGTCCGGATGCGGCCCGTGCTGTGCCCACGCTGATTGCACTGCTTCATGATCCTGTCCAGGGAATTCAGTGTACGGCTGCCGGCGCGTTAGGTGGAATTGGCCCAGAGGCCAAGGACGCCGTTCCGGAACTTATTACAATGTTGCAGTCGCCCGATGGAGTAATTCGTCACACCGCGGCCGGCGCGTTGGGTAGAATCGGCCCTACCGCCCGCGCCGCTCTGCCCGCGCTCACCGACGCACTGCAGGATGAAGTCGAGCTCGTTCGCAAGGCCGCCGCGGAGGCGATTGCAAAGATCAACGTCGAGGGGTCACTTACGGAGGGCAATCGATGAACTCGCTCAATCGAGTCGCGCTCCTTTGCTCGCTCTTCGCCTTGGCCGGATGCGCCGCGGATTCGAGCACTGACCAGGAGAAGCTCGTGCGAGCGCGGATCAAGGAGTTGCACAGTGCGGACTCATCAGTCCGTCTGGACGCCGTGGTCGCGCTGGGCGAGATTGGCGCGCCCGCGGTGCCGGCGCTGCGGGAGGCGATGGGGAGCAGGCATGTCGTGGTGCGGCGCGAGGTGGCGCGGACACTGGAGCGATTCGGCCGCGAGGCCAAGCCTGCGGTGCCGGAACTCGTCGTGGCACTTCGAGACCCCGACCCCAATCTAAGCGTCGCCGCCGCGCGGGCCTTGCTTGCACTCGGCCACGACGCGGCGCCGGCAGCACTCGAACTGACTGAAGCACTCAAAGACCCGGACGATAACGTCCGCCAGGCTGCCGCCTTGGCGCTCGGCCGCATCGGTCGGCAAGCGAAAGGCTGTGTGCCCGAGTTGATTCCGCTGCTGCGGGACGATAGCCCGCCCGTGCGGTCGGGAGCCGCGTGGGCGTTATCTTGGTTCGGGGCCGATGCGGCGGACGCCACGCCGCTGCTGGTGCGACTCGTCGAGCCGATGGATGAGCCGGCCCGTCTCTGGGCGATCCGTGCGTTGGGTGCAATCGGCAACGCCGCACGCGAAGCCGTGCCCGCGCTCATCGAGGCTGTGGCAGCCGAGACGGACCCGCACCGGCTGGACGCGATCGACACGCTTGGTGCCATCGGGCCGGCTGCCGCTGCTTCTGTGCCTATCCTTATCACCGCCATGCGAGACGCCGACCTAGACGCCAGCGAGAAGGATGATGCCGATGACGAGTTCGATGCGCAGCGGGCGCAACAAGCGGCGTACAAATACGTGTATACCAATCGCTACTATGGCCAAGCACAGTCGCGCACAGCCTCCGAGCAAGCGATTGCCGCACTGGTGAAGATCGGCAAGCCGGCCGTCCCGGCGATCACCGAGGCGATCACACACCAGGACTTGTCGGTACGCATCGGAGCGATCCGAGTGCTGTCGCAGCAAGGCGAACCAACCAGCGAGTCGTGGCAAGCCGCGATCGCGGCGTTCCGCCGCCAAGGTGGTTTGAGTCGCCTGTGTTTGCTGTGGTACATCGCCCACAGAGGGGACCAAGCTTTGACGGCGCTGCGTGAGTTGCTGGAACACTCCGATCCGTGGCTACGGGCTGCCGCCGTTTACGGATTAGGGTTGAGGCGGTCCCGGGCCGAGTCAGCGACGCCGGCGCTGGTGGCACTACTGCGGGACGAGCAGCGAGCCGTGCGGCGCGAGGCCGCGCGGGCACTGGGGCGGATCAAGAAGCAAGGCTCGCTGGTCGTGCCCGCACTAGCGGAGGCACTGAACGACCCGGACGAAACGGTGCGGGTCGAGGTGGCCGATGCGTTCGAGGATTACGGCTATGTGGCCGAGCTGGCAATTCCCGCGCTCGAGCGCGCGGCGAAAGATTCCAGTGCGGTAGTACGCCGGATGGCCGCGAACAGCCTGGGCAAGATGGGGCCGGCGGCCCTGCCCACACTTGAGGAAATGCTCAACGACCCGGACGAGTCGGTGCGGGCGAAGGCGGCGGACAAGATCGCCAGTCCGGGGGCCGACCCGAATGCCGGCGTCGCGCTGTGGATCGCCGCCCTGAAGCACGACAATGTCGTGGTCCGCCGCGGCACCGCGCGAGCACTCGCAAGAATCAAGCGGCGGGGCCTGGATGCGATCCCAGCACTCATCGAGGCACTCAATGATCCGGACGAGCGGGTCAGTGAACAGGCGCTGCACGCACTCGAGGCCATGACGCCGGAATCCAACGTGGCCGTGCCCGCCATCATCGCCTTGCTCAAGGACCGCAGCCGCGGTGCCCGCGCCCGCACCCAGGCCCCGTGGGCGCTCGCCGAGATGATGCCAGAGGCCAAGGACGGCGTGCCCGTCCTCATCGAGATCCTGCGCGACAAGGACGACCCAGCACAAAGCCAGGCGGCCAGACTCCTAAGACAACTCACCGCACACGCCCAGCCTTCGGTGCCGGGCTTGATCGAGGCTCTGCACGACGACGACGCCGAAGTGCGAGCGGGTGCGATCAGAGCCTTGAGCATGCTCGCCCCGCTGGCCAAGGCCGCGGCGCCACGACTCATCGAGTTGCTCAAGAGCGGCGACAAGGCAGAACGCAGACAAGTCATGTACCTCCTCGGGGCGATTGGCCCGCCGGCCAAGGGAGCCGTGCCGCAACTGCTGGGCGAGCTGAATTCCGATGACAAGGAGGCTCGATCCGCGGCCATGTACGCTCTGGGCGGCATCGGCCCGGCGGCCAAATCCGCGGTCCCGCTGCTCATCAAGGAATTGAAGTCCGACGACTATTGGACTCGGCTTGCGAGCCTCGCAGCTCTTGAAGGCATCGGTCCGGATGCCAGAGAGGCTCTCGCACCGATCCTGAAGTTGGTGCAGAACAAAGACGCTCAGGTGCAATCTCAGGCAGTCGCCGCCCTCGGCGGGCTGGGGCCCTCGGCACTGTCGCACCTGCGAAAACTCATGGCCGATCAAGACCCGGAAGTACGATTTTCGGCGATGGCAGCGATCGGCAACATCGGTCCTGCCGCTGCCCCGGCCATTCCCGATCTGATCGAGGCAATGCGGAACACGGCCGACGAAGATTATTCGGACGAGGCGGCTGAGACGGCACTGATCCGAATTGGCGCTGCAGCCGTGCCGCATCTTCGCCGGGCGGTGCAGGAAGACGATCGCGATTTTCGGCGTCGAGTCATCCGCGTGTTCGGCCAACTCGGCACCATCGCCAAGCCGGCCGTTCCGGACCTGGTCCGCGCCTTGAAAGATTCCGATGAATCGGTGCGAATTTGCGCCGCTTCCGCACTGGGTCAGATCGGCCCCAACGCTGCGGCCGCCGTGCCCGCACTGACTGCGCTGCTTGAAGACAAGGACGAATGGGTCCGCACGCAGGCCGCCGATGTTTTGGCGAAAATCCGAACTGGACCGGCGGACTAAACAGAGGGGAGAGCAGCCCCATCTCAACCATGAGCATTTCATCGAAAATTCGCAACTACTTGCTCGGCTCGCTCGGCCTCGCGATCGTCGGGGTCGTCGCCGCGACGGGGTGGTTGCTGAAGCCGACGTGGGAGGCGTATCGCGAGCAGGTCAAGTTCGAGGAGGCCGTGCAACAAGTTCGCCTGGATGACGCGGAGTCGGTCAAGAAACTATCGAGCTTGGCTCGCCAAGCCGGCTTGCCCCCGTTTGCGGAAGCGGAGGTGGACAAAGACCGGGCCGTGCTGATGCCGTTTTATCTCCGGGCTTACTGGTATTGCGTGTACCGCGGGCCGCGGGGCCAAGACTCCGGCGAAGGTGTGCCGGCCACCGGCGCGACCACGAGCACGCGGGTATACCGGCTGGAGATTCCTCTGGAGAATTATGAGCCGCAAACCGAGAATGCCCGAAAACTGATTTCGCGCGTCGGCCAAGTGGAAGTGCGAAACACGCCGAGCGGACCGGTCGAGGAGCCGGCCCTGCCGCTGGAAGGCGAAGAGGCCCGACGCGTGGCGTTCATGTGGGACTTTTACGAGGTGATTAGTGGCCGCGCCGGAAAGGACGTTCGGATCAGTCACAAAATCATCCAGGCCGACGCGGCGAATTAGTACGAACTCAGAAGCAAGCCACGCCACTGGGCTTGCCCCAGTGGTTCAACGGCCTCTGCGCTACTTGCTTTTTGCGATTGAGAGCAAGGCCAAGTAACGCAAAGGCCGTTGAACCCCCGACACAAGGTCGGGGGCGATTCGCGCGTTTGCTTGATTTACAAAGAGGTCCAGGTGATTTGCTACCGTTACAGGAGGGTTGCACTGTGATTCGTTGTTGCTCGTTACTCGCGTTTGTTTTCTGTGTCATCGCGGCTGCCTCGCCCTCGGTGGGAACGATTCGGACTGTTGTCGGCAGCGGCGAGCAAGGCTACTCCGGCGATGGCGGCCCGACGGCGGAGGCGAAATTGAACCAGCCGTTCGATGTGACAATTGGACCGGACGGGGCGATGTACTTTTCGGATACGTTTAATCACTGCATCCGTCGCGTGGATCGGAAGACGGGACGGATCACGACCGTGGCCGGCTGTGGTCGAAAGGAGTATTCGGGCGATGGCGGGCCAGCGACAAAGGCGGAATTGAACGAGCCGTACGGCGTCGTGCTTGATGCTGAGGGCAACCTGTTCATTGTCGATCGACTGAACAACTGTGTGCGGCGCGTGGACGGGAAGACCGGCGTGATCGCGACCGTTGCGGGCACCGGCAAGTCGGGCTATTCGGGCGACGGCGGGGCGGCGAACGCTGCGGAGTTGCGTGAGCCAAACGGGATCGCACTGAACGCCGGCGGCACATTCCTCTACATCGCCGACGTAGCGGACCAACGCGTGCGTGTTGTCGATTTGCGAACAAAAACAATTGAAACGTTTTGTGGAACCGGCCGCAAGGAAAACGACGGCGACGCTGGGCCTGCGAACCGGGCATCACTTTTCGGGCCACGAGCCGTTCACGTAGACGCGGCCGGCAACTTGTACATTTGCCAGCGCGAAGGAAACTCCATCCGCAAGGTAGACGCGAAAACAAGCCTTATCACGACAATCGCCGGGACGGGTCGAAAAGGCTATTCCGGCGACGGCGGCCCTGCGGCAAACGCCACGTTTAACGGCCCGAAGGAAATCGACGTTGATCTGGCGGGCAACATCTTCGTCGTGGACACGGAGAACCAAGCGATCCGCCGGATCGATGCGAAGACGGGAACCGTGACGACCGTCGCCGGCAATGGCGAGCGGGGCGGGAAGGGGGACGGCGGACCTGCCACTGCCGCCCAACTCGACCGGCCGCATGGCGTCGTGGTCGATCGCGAGGGGAAGATTTATATCGGCGACACGAATAACCATCGGATTCGCGTCGTGGAATAACGGCTAATGAGGACCGCTCACTTCAACAAGGCCCGGCCGAGTTCACGCCATCAAACTGCAAGGTGATCGACGGATGATCGAGACGATCAAAGAATGGATGAAGGCCCACGAGACCCTCTTTTGGTGGATGGCGGTCGTTACGGTTTTTTCGTACGTGGCCGTTCCGTTCGTGATCCGCGCGGTGGTGATTCGCATGTCGGCCGACCACTTTTTGTACCGCAATCCGCCGCCCAACTCATGGCGTGCGCAGCATCCAGCGGTGCGAATCGCCCTACTCGTGTTGAAGAACTTGCTCGGTTGGGTACTTGTTGCTGTGGGCATCGTGCAGTCAATCCCGGTCCTTGTGCCGGGGTTTGGTCTGCTCACGATTATGATCGGCGTGCTACTGTTGAATTTTCCCGGCAAGCGCAAGCTCGAACTGAAAATCGTGAGTGCGTCAGCCGTCCTTCGGTTGATCAACAAGATTCGGCAGAAGCATCACCGTTCGCCGCTTCGACTGCCGGACCACTTGCCCTTGCGCACCGACTGCGACTGACCTTGGCGCAGTTGCCGAGCTTCGCTACTATCCGCCCCCTCAATCCACACGGAACAAGTTTGCCCCACTTTCGCAAAGGAGAAATGGATGTCCCTGGCAGTCAAGCATTTTGCATTTTGCGCACTCGCGATCACAATCTTTGGATCGATTGGCTCGGTCACTGTCGCCGACGGTAAGAACAAGCGTTCGCCGATGGATCCGCGCGGCGAACCATCCGGACATTTGAAGAAGGGCACGGAGGAGTGTTTCAAGGTGTGGCACAACCCTGACGGCTGGCACGTTCGAGTCGTCAACGGCAAGGGCAGCCGCGAGCATCGCTATCAGGGGACAATCACGGTCGAAGGTGGTGTGATTGAAAACATGAGTTCCCACTTCGCTAAACGAAACGGGCAGGAGAACCAGTGGAAGCACGGGGCAAAGAAGAATGAAATCTCGTTCGATTTTGCTACGAAGGAGAAGGAAGACGGTATTAACTTCAAGGCTAGCAAGACTGCGACCGCGATCCGATTCTCATTGAAGATCGACGGCCAGAGCGTACCGGACCGAATCTGCATCGGTAACCGCGGCGACCACCCGGAATCAACCACGTTTGCGCTCGACGCCCATCCGGGTGATCATCGCGAGGAAAAGGAAGCGAAGCAGAACGCTCGCGGCGCGACGAAGAAGTAAGGAGGCTGCGTCAATCCGCACCTGACAATCGAAGGAACTCCGCAGCCCCGTGCCGGTCACAGCCGGTCGGGGCTGTTTCCATTTGCTACTGAGAAGCAGTGGCGTCGGAAGCCAGAGACACGCAGATGATTTCCTTGTCGTTTCGCATGTAAACACAGCGGTTGGCGAACGACGGGTGCGACCAAACGACCGGGCGGCCCGCTTCGGGCGTCGTGGGGTCGAGCATGTGCGCTCGGCTAATTTCCTTGTAGCCCGCGGGGCTGAGTTTCGCGATGATCAGATCGCCCAATTCGTTGGCGAGAAAAAACCGATCGCCGTTCTTCACGATGAAGGCGTTTTTCCAGCGGTCCGATTGCCGCCCGGTGTCGCCGCTCGATCCAGTGGCCTCGAGCGATTCCCACACTCGCTCGCCCGTGTCGGCTTTCAGGCACCGGAGCTGTCCGTAGCTGCACACGCCGTAGATGTATCCATCCTCAAGCCACGGCGTGCACATGATCGCGTGTAGTTTGTCAGTGCGAGTCTCCATGTTGCTCTTTCCTTTCCAGAGCATCGTCGCGGCGGGAGTCTTACCGTCGAGACGCAGCATCATGGGGCCGTTGTAAAATGACGTCACGAACAGTTGATTGCCGATTTTGCGCGGCATGGGAATCGTCAGGCCAGCCTTAATCTCAAAAGGCTGAGACCAGTACAGTTTCCCAGTCTCAGGGTTGAGCGAATTGATTGACTCGGGATGCCACACGATCAGTTGGCGAGTCCCGCCGGCCTCGTAGATCATCGGCGGGCAGTAGCCGGGGCCATGCCCAGTTTCCTTCACGCTGAGTGACCGCCAGATCTCCTTGCCGCTGCCCTTGTCGAATGCGACGACCGCATTTCCGTCTACGCCGACCAGCGAGATGAGTTTCTGTCCGTCGATCAGCAGGTGGGCAGAATACCCCCACATCGGAGTCCTGGCTTCGTAGGTCGTCTTGAAATCGTGCGACCACAACACCTTGCCGCTCGCGAAATCAAAGCAAAATAGATTCCCCTCCGTGCCGAGGGTGTACAGCTTCCCTTGATGAATCACGGGCGACGTACGCGGGCCGGACGGACGGTCCACCGTGTAAGTGCAATCGTATTCGTGCTGCCAGATCACCTTGCCATCGGCCTCGTTCAAGCAAAGCACCCGCTCCTTGCCGGCCTTGCTCGCCCGCTTGTACGTCGGCTGGTCCAGCTTCCGGTCGGGCGTGACGCGATCCATCACGACGACTTTGCCGGCCGCGACGGACGGCCCGGTGTATCCGGCCCCGATCGGCGCCCGCCAACGCACCGTCGGCCCACCCTCGGGAAACCGCTCGATGATCCCGCTCTCGCGCCAGACACCGTCGCGCTGTGGTCCGAGCCACTGTGGCCAGTCGTCGGCCCGGGCCGAAATGGCAGAAAACAGCATTCCAACCATCATGACGCCAAGTGACGTGAACCAACACGGCAGCGCGAACCTGTTCATTGGGATGCTCCTCATCATTAGAATGAATCCTTCACGTGAACGAGCGACGGCCAGGCGGGTTTCCATTTTGAAGCTGGTCACAGGATAGTAATGCGCGGGCGAGCTGGCAACGGACATGGATTCTGGACCGAACATATTTCGAACTTCCAAAAAGCGGTTCGGGTATCTGCGCTTGCTGGCGGGCTTGATGGTGGCGTGCTGCGTTGCGATGTTGTCCGATCCGACCTGTACGCCAGCGGAACGAGTTGCCTCATGGGGCGGCATCGCCCTCTTTGGGCCGTGTGAAATCATCTTGCTCTGGATGTACTTTGACCGGCGGCCGCGAATTATCATCGATTCGCAAGGTATTTTCGATCGCCTCCTTGGGCTGGGCCGGATTCCCTGGAGCGCGATCGTCGGTGCTCGGCTGGCGTTCGTACAAGATGACACGGTGGTTTGCCTGGACTTGCAAGATAAGCAGGAGTGGATTTCGAGGCTCCCGCGATGGCATCGCTTCCTGGCATCGGCAAATCGGAGAATGGGCTTTTCCGAATTTAACTTGACGATCTCAAACCTCGACGCGACCCCGGAAACAATCTTCGAGTTGATCCTGGAGCACCTCGAACACTCGCATGCATGACCGTGCGGGGCCGACTTGTGCCCTGAACCGCGATGTCGTAGAAAACTCATCGGCGGTGGAATTGAGCGATCGTCACCAAGGAGCATTCATGGCAGTGACAGGCGGTTCAAAAGGCAAAGTAGTGCTCGCCTATTCGGGCGGGCTGGATACAACGGTGATCCTGCACTGGCTCGCCGAGCAGGGCTACGAAGTGGTCGCCTATCTGCTCGATATCGGGCAGAAGGTCGAGAACCTCGACGTGATCGGCGAGCGGGCGAAGCGAAACGGGGCGACGCAATATGTCGTGGTCCGCGCCCGGGAAGAATTCCTGCGCGACTACTTCCTCCCATGCCTCTGGGGCCACTGCCAGTACGAGGGCCGCTACTTGATGGGCACGTCAATCGCCCGGCCGCTAATCGCCAAGCATCAGGTCGCCGTCTCTCATCAGACCGGCGCCCGCACGGTTTCGCACGGAGCGACCGGAAAGGGCAATGATCAGGTGCGTTTCGAGATCAGCTACCAAGCGCTCGACGACAGCTTGCGAATCCTCGCACCGTGGAAGGATTCCGGTTTCATCAATCAGTTCGCCGAAGGCCGCAAGAGCATGCTCGCCTACGCGGCCAAGCACGGCCTCGAGGTAAAAGCGACCGCCAAGCAGCCGTGGTCATCGGACGACAACTTGTTGCATATTTCGTACGAGGCCGGCATCCTCGAAGACCCGTGGCTCTCGGCGCCGGACGAAATCTTCGAGCGCATGGTGCATCCAACGGTTGCCCCTGATCTCGTCGAGCGGTTCATCATTCACTGGGAGTCGGGTGTTCCGGTGAAAGTGACCGAGGCCGTGGCGCAGCCCGAGACTCGCGAAGGCGTCTCCGTCAAATTGTACGAACCCGGTAAGGTATTGGCGGAGGGCTTGGAGCCGGTCTTCAATTGGATCGACGCTGCCGCGGCCCGCAACGGTGTCGGATCGCTCGGCATGGTCGAGACGCGCTACGTGGGCATGAAATCGCGCGGTGAATACCACGCACCCGGCCACACAGTATTGCTGCACGCGCACCGCGACATCGAAGGCCTCTCTCTCACCGGCAGCTTGATCCTGGAGAAGGATCGTCGCATGCCCGACTTCGCCGCGCTCGTCTACAACGGTTACTGGTTCGACCCTGTCTGCGCTGCTCACCGCGCGTTCGTCGCCGGCACCCAAAAGTTCGTCACCGGCGAAACTCGCGTCGCACTTTACAAAGGCAACGTCAGCACCGAAGGCCGCCGCTCCCCCTTCAGCCTCTACGACGCTAACGTCGCCACGATGGACGGCGAAAACGAAGCCTATCGCCAAGAAGACGCCCGCGGCTTCATCCGCCTGCACGCCCTGCCGCTCCGTGTCCGCCGCAAAGTGCAAGGGCCGCCGGAAGGAGCGTAAGAACGTCTCGGCCCGTTTCGTGCGGACGATGAACGACGCGGTCCCCCGAACGAGGCCGAAGGAGAAGTCCCTTGGTCTTGGGGATGCGTTTTCCTGGCAGCGCATTGCCGTCTGCTGTCGCAGGATTTATCTTCCAAGTCCATGAGCGAGGTCACTCGCATCCTCAGTGCTATGCAACAGGGCGCCCTCAGGGTGCTGTTTTATGAGTTGCTGACCGGCACAACGCCGCTGTCGAAAGAGCGGCTGAAACAGGCGGCGATCGCGGAGCTGCTGCGGGCGATCCGCGAAGAGGAGCCGCCTTGGCCGAGCTTTCGCGTTACGCCTCGGCACGCGCGTGCATCCCTACGAAGCCGAAGCCACGCGACACGGCGTCGAGACCTTCCCTTGCCGGATGATTCGAGAGCGACGGTTCCTCTCCCTAATATCTTCACGTCTCCCAAGCACTCGTCCGGCCCCCAATCTTGAACGTTCAGGTGTGCCAAACGGCTGGTGGTTCGCCGCCGCGATGCCTTCAATACCTGCGGAAGCCCGTTCGGCCGACAGTCGGGACCGTTCGAGACCGACGAACGGCTGTCGGTTTGGGATTCTTGAACCTTCGAGATCGACGAACGCCCGTCGTTTTGCCTCCGCAATGCCTTCAAGTCTCGCAAAAGCTCGTCGGTTCGTCGGTCTTGACCCTTCAAGATCGCCAAACGGACGCCGGTTTGGCAGTCTTGAGCCTTCAAGACCGCTGACGCATCAGCCGGAGTTGATCTTGAACGTTCAAGATCGCTGAAACCCAGTCGGTTTGGCAGTCTTGAACGTTCGAGACAGGCAAACGGCTGGTGTTTTGACCGTCCTGAAGGCATCAGACTGGCAAACGGACGGGGTTTTGGCGGCGTTTTCAGACTCAAAGCTATTTGGGAAATCAAGTTACGACGAATTCTGACCTCGATGGCGTAGCAGCAGCCAACATTCTTCCCGCGCTCCTCGATGAACTGTTCTTGCAATCGGGTCAGTTGGGAATTGTTTGATGGAGCATGCGGCTCCCACGACGCCCGTCACCGCGCGGCAGAGCATGCGCCGGATTGGATCCCCGAGGGCAATGTGAGTCATCGCGGAATACAGTAAATTACTAAGCGGGGACATCAGCCATGTACACGATCGAATACGCCGAAGGCGTGGTCGAGCACCTCAGAAGCGTTCGGGCCTTCGAGCGGCGACGGATTCTCGATACAATCGACGAGCAGTTGAGTCATGCTCCGACGCAACAGACGCGCAACAAGAAGATCCTGGTCGGGCTGAAGGTGCCGTGGGAACATGATGAGCCGATGTGGGAATTACGCATCGGTGACTACCGTGTCTTCTATGACGTGAACGAAACCGCCGAACGTGTGATTGTGCGGGCCGTCCGCCGGAAACGGACGCATCAGACCACGGAGGAGATCCTGTGAAAACCGTTGCTATCCAAGAAGCAAACCTGCGCGACTGTCTGAACGCCCTCCGCCGCGAAGGCGTTGTCCTTACGCGGCGCGGCAAGCCGGTCGCTCTGCTTGTCGGGGTGGAGGGACTGGACCTCGAACAGATCGAGTTGGGTTATTCGGACAAGTTCTGGCGCCTGGCTCGCAAATGGCGCCGGCAGAAAACGATCAGCCGCGCAGAATTGGAGCGGCGATTGGCCAATTCGTAGCGGCCACGTCGATACTTCGACGAGGCGACCGACCAGGATTTGAATCTGCTAGCTCGCAGTCATCGCACTGCACCGGATCGATGTCTTCGTCGCTGAGTCCCTTGGGGTCAGCCGCCTTGGTGACTGCCGAGTCCTTGATCTCCCGAATCTTGATTTGGCGATGTCCTTCCGCCACCTCGTCGCGAATCCAGTTCGGGTTCTCGGTGCCTCGGCCCTCCAACATGCCGTGGTCGATGGTGCGCTCCACCTTGAAGTTCTTGACGACGGAATCCCGGGCCATCCGCGCTCGGCGCGGGTCTCCCGACCCCGCCGACTTCCGTTCCCCAGGAAAGCACGGGAGACCTTCGGTCGCAGAAGGTGGCTCGGTCAGGAGGCCGGCCACAGCGCGAGTTTGATCGTGCGCTGAAGCGCCGGCCAGTCGTCAAAGAACCGACTCAAGAACTCGACGAGCGCCTCCTCGTGCTCCTGAACCGCCCCGGCATCGATCAGCACGACCCCGCACTTGAACTCCAACAGCGTCGCATTCACCTGCCCGACGGCTACCCTCGCGAAGCATCAGACGCAGCGGAACGGCGTTTCGCTCCTCAGCTTCGGTACAACGTTTTCCAAGTACCAATCGACCACTTCGCTGTGTCCGACTTGGGCTTGGTCCAGAACACCGGTTGTCAAGTTACATTGGCTTGCCGTTGCAGCGAGGGCTGGTGGAACCTCTCCCCACAGATTGAAGAAGTACGTTTCGATGAGGTTGTTCCGGATGGGGTTGGCGAGGAAAAGATCCAAACTTCTCGTTTGTTGATAGTAGACCTCCGACTCGTCAACAATTCTCGGCATGGTAACTTCTGGATCATCGGCGCGTGATTGAAACCAATCGAGGAGATCCTTAACTTTTTGTTTTGTAGAAAGGAAGGCCGGATCGTCTTTCGCTTGATTGAACAGAGCGCCGAGGCCGACACACGAATCTCGATTACTGGGATCGAATCGGGCGGCGAGGTTAAGACACGCCTTCGCGGCGTGTTTTGCCGACCTCCTTCCAAAGAAGCCCATGCTGTAGAGGGGAGGCTGACGATCGTTGGCCGGATGCGGGTCCAACATTGTCATCTTCACGTACCCGCGTTGGATTTGGCTGGGTACCGGTGCTCCCAAAGCTTCAGGATCTTCGAGGAATTGAATCGCCTGACTCATGACGACAGCCCCGCGGCTGTGGCCGATGAAATGTAAATCAACCACAACATCTGGATCTGACTGAGTGATTCCCTTCACCTCCCCGACTACCTGTTGGGCGCAGAGTCGAGCTTGGGTCGTTGTGATTCCGTTAATTGGCAATCGACTCTCGTTTGCCCAATTGCAGATGATCGCGTCCCTGTACCCAGCCTTCGGAATCAGATTTAGCTTCACATCCCAAAGGTTATCGGGGAATCTACCATCAATCGCGAAGCCCTGGGTGACAACACCGATGACGATCTTTCGAAAGAAAGCAGTGTTGTTGGTCTCGTCTGTTTCATCGACCGACTGAGCGGTGTCGGCAATCGCGCACACGTATGGGTGCGAAGGGTCGATTGGAAGCGTGGCTGAAACTTGCATCAGATGGATTCCAACACTCCCGTCAGGCGGAACGATCTCTTGCGTTTTGAGTAGCGTGTCTCCGGTGTCACACGTTTGATCAGCCGACCGGTAGATACCAACATTGAAAGACTGCTGAATGTCTGAGCCAGTAACGGCGTACTGAAAGGTGACGCTCTGAGAATCTTCGGTCGTGGCCGAGAGCATCTCGATGTCCGGCGTCTGCGGAGCTGGCACCGGCCCGAACGCAATTCCGGGCCCGAAACCCCCGGAGACCGGACTTGTTCCTACCACAATGTCCCGCATCGTGTCGATGAACGCGACTGAGCCGCCAGCCCGCACCCAAACGAAGCCGCCGTCGGGCGAGATCCAAGGGTCACCCAAAGGGCCGGACATCGGAAACAGTTTGGCTACGCTGGTCGCCGTGTCGATCACCGCCATATCATTTTGGCCCGTCACTGCGACAACGTAAAGCTTGCGGCCGTCCGGAGTCAACGCTATGGAGCCGCCGTTGTGCTGGAAAGGCAGCGGAATGCTGCCATGGACGGAGTTGGTTGCGAGGTCGATCACATACACTGCCGGGGCAACCGTGTCCACGTAGAGCCGAGATCCGTCAGGGCTGATCGCGATACCGTGTATGCCGGACCCGACTGAGATCGTCGTGACGACTTGCAGCGTCGCGGTATCGATGACGCTCACGGGGCCGCCACCAGTGTTCATCACATACGCACGCGAGCCGTCGGGCGAAAACCGAATGTCGTGCGGCCCGTTACCGACGGACAGGGTAGCGACGACCTCATGCGTGGCAGTGGACAGTACAATTAGGTTGTCCGAGCTTTGGTCGTGGAGTGTCACGTATACCTGGTCTCCGCGCGGGCTGGCCGCCACCCACACGGTGCCCACTCCCGTGGGAATCGTCGCGATCTCCCGGCCGCCGACCAAATCGACCACAGACACCAGATTGGAGGAGTTGTAGCCCACGACATACGCCTCATTGCCGTTCGGCGTGACGGCGATGTGGTCCGAGGGTTGGCAGATAGATGTCGGTATCGTACCGATCTCGACTCGGGTGTCGCCGTCGAAGACCGAGATCTGGTTGCAACTGGGGAGGTATGCTCGCGTTGCCAGAAGCGTCCGCCGTTCAAGTTCCTCGACATGAAGGGAAAGCGACTTTCTGCGGGATGGATTGACGGGCATGTTCACCCTCCTTGGCTTGGTTTGAGACAGGGTTCTTACAACGCTTCTTCCTCTCCGGTGACTGAAACTTCGATGGTCCTCACGGCCCCACCAGCACCGCGTGTGTCACGTGATTACTCTCCGGCCCGTCGCCGCGGAGGTTGTGGCCGACGAGCCAGAATTCGTAGGTCACGCCGGGGGTGAGCGGGCCGGCGGCGAGGACGGAGACGGTGGTCGTGGTCGAGGTGCCGGCCAGTTCCGCCGTGCCGCCCAAAGGCTGGCGGAAGGCGCGCAGCGAGGTCGCGTGCGCGGGGAGCGCGGCGACCGAGAGTTCGTTGGTCGCGGCATTGAAGCTTGCCGTGCCCGCCGGGTCGGGGAACGGTTCCGGCTCGGCCTCGCCCCGGTCGCGACGCGGCTGCTTGCCGATCTTGGCCAGCTCCGGCGTCTGGTCCTCGTCGTCGGACGCGGAGCAGTAGAAGAAGCGGATGCGGTCGTTCATGGTCTGGAGTTTGTCGAGCGCGAGGTCGCGTGCGGCGGTGGCGGCCTGGGCCGTGCCGCTCCCGGCGCGCCGGGACTGGTTGGCGTTCACGTTCGCACGATTGAAAAAGGGGACAGGTTCAATTTGCCGGAACGGCCCGAAGGGTGCTTCGCACAAATTGAACCTGTCCCCTTTTTCAATCGCCGGATAGCGCCAGGCCGGGTCGGAGATCGAGGGCGTGGCCGTGATCGCCTGATTGGCCAGGGCCTCGATGCGGGCGTCCGTCAAGTTGCCGATCTCGCCCTGCTCCCAGCCGTACGCGGTGAAGACCGACAGCCGATCCGGCTCGGAGATGGCATAGCTGCCGATGCCGCGAACGAAATTGAATCCATCGCGGAGATGGCCCGCCAGCGCGTCGAGCGCCGCCCGCACCTTGGCCGACGCCCCGGCCCGGTCGCCTTCCGTCAGCAGCGTCGCCGCATCCTTCGCCTTCAGATCGACGAGCCGCGTGTTGAGGTCCGTGCGATAGGCGGTCGGCAACTTGAATGGGTCCGTCGCGACCCGGCCGTCATCGACGGATTGGATCAATTCCGCGAATTCGATTTCGGCGAGAACGGCTTCGTTGGGCATGAAATCACCCTCCGGCTGTGAATGGTAATGAGCGGGAGTCAAATGCCCTGTCGGATCGAAACGCAAGGCTCAGCCGTCCCACTCGGTGAGCCGATCACTGCGCCAGCGCCCATCAGGTCGAATTCGATCCATTCGCCGGACAGGGCGAGCTGATCGCCCGGCTGCCGTGGGGGCCGGAAATCCGCCGCATCGGCCAGTTCCAGGTCTGTTACTACTTCGAGCCAATTCCCGATTGGGAAAAGGAGCATGCGCTATGTCGATCGAGCAACTTACTGTCGGATGGGACGGTGTATGCGTCGCTGGAAGATCAGTCGAGCCGGTTGTTTCAGTTGACCAGTTGCTCGATGCCTTCGCCGAGGAGGACATCGAGCGGTTCCGGCCGCTCTTGCCGGTCGGCTACACGGCCGTGGCCGAGGCATACGCATCAGCCGCCCGCGACATTACCGCCAGCGCTCTGAGCGAGCATTACACCCGCGGTCTGGAGTTCTTTCGCGACGAGTTCGTGACGGCGATCAAGCAGCGGCTTCGTGACCTCAGCGGCGGCCATTGGCAGCTCGAGGAGTTCGTTGCCTACGCCTCCGGCAGCGACGTGGACTTGATGACGCACCTGATCGAGGCCGTGGCCGCGCGCGAGCCGGTCTGTCTCTTCCCCGGCGACTGGTTTGGATTCCTTGTGGGCGTCACGCACCAGCACAACGTCCAGTGGCGATATGACGCAACCGGCCGACTGGCTTGCCTGTGCATCCCTTCCGTGCGGAACGGGCACGTGACCGACGAGATGTTCGAATTCCTCGACAGTGCCGCCGCGTGCCTGTTGAACCTCAATCTCTATCCCACGCTGGCCGCCGAAGAGCGTAGTTCGCTCGCGCGGCAGCTAGTCCCGCTATTGGAGAAGTCGGTGCTTGCCATCAGTTTCAGCCGCGGCTTTGGCCTGACCGCGTCCCAACTCGGCCTGTTCCTCGTCCACCGCGATCATCCCTACCGTCGTCGATTCGAACAGCAGTGGGATTGGTTCACCTACTTCTATAACGCGATCGCCGCTCGCGCATTCCTGGCGATCGACTTGGCGGACCTGCAAGCGGTGGACGACCGACGGCGCCTCTGGGTTGGACGCTGGATCGCGGACCGTGGCCTACCCGCCGTGCCCACCGGCAGCTACTACGTGAAGTCGTTTCGGGTCGATGAAGCGGTTCCTGACCGTCTCAGTCTGCTCGCGCGCGAGGGACTGGTCAGACTGTGTTTCAAGCCTCCGCAAACGTCTCGCTCGTGATCTCCGTGGCTCTTTTCGGTCTCTGGGGCACCGCAAAGTGCAGGGGCCGCCGGACGGGACGTGATCGAACATCTCGCTGATTGCTTGTGCTTCTCCGCTGCCATAAGATACTGGCCGCTTCCCAAGTCATCGTCACAGGAGTAAACGCCATGTCAGCCATCCATCGTCTGATCGCCGGTTCGCTCGTCGTTCTTGCCGCCGTCGTTGGTACTGCGAATCATGCAAACGCTCAAGCAGGCGGCCGCGGGCCGGCGCGTTCGGAGGTGCGCGGCGTGGTGAGGTCGCTCGACGTGGCGGCTGGGATGATCACGGTCTCCGTCTTCGAAGGCCGGATGCCGGTCAAGGAACTCACCTATCCGCTAGCGAAGGACGTCGAGGTAGTCATCGGCGGCGGGGGCGACCGGCGTGTCGCGTTCGTGCTGAAGGAGGGGAAGCTGGCCGATCTCATTCCCGGCGTCTCCGTGGCGCTCACTCTGAGCGCGGACAACGCGGTGGTCGAGGCGATCGCGGCGGAAGGACCGACGGTTCGCGGCCGGCTTACCGGCGTGGACCTGACCAAGAACACGATTACGGTGAGCGTCGTCTCGGCGTCGCGCGAGCGAGGCGAGCAGACGGTTGAAGACAAAACCTACGCACTGCCGGCGGATGCGGAGATCGCCGTGGACGACGGCCGCGGCCGGCGGTTCTCGGTCAAAGAGGGCAAAGTCGCCGACCTGGCGACCGGGGCGACGATCACTGTCCAGCTATCTCTGAACCAGAAACAAGCGGTGAGCGTGCAGGTCGAAGGGCCGAATATCTCCGGCGTGGTCAAGTCGGTCGATCCCGGCAGACACTCGCTCACCGTGTCCTTCGGCGGCGGTGGAAGAGGCCGCAGCCAAGAGCAGGCGCTCGAGCAAACCGTCGAGCTGGCCGGCGACGCAGTCGTGCTGCTCGACGACGGCCGCGGCCGGCGGCTCTCGGTCAAGGAGGGCAAGCTGGCCGACGTGCCGGTCGGGGCGGCCGTGAACCTGCGCATGTCGGTGGACCAGCGTTACGCGACGCTCGTTCGGGCCGAAGGGCCGGTGTTGCCGGGCCAGATCCGGGCCGTGGACGCGACCGCCGGCACCGTCACGATCGCCCGCGTCTCGCGCGGCGAAAACCTCGACGCCAAAACCTTGCCCGTGGCCAAGGACGCCCGCATCGTGATCGACGGCATCGAGGCCAAGCTCGCGGACATCAAAGTCTCCGACACCGGCCCATTCGCCACGCTCCGCCTGTCGCTCGATCAGAAAACCGTCCAGAGCATCCTGGCCGGACAGTCGCGTTGAACCAACAGCTTCGCGGCCCGGCTCAGGGCCGAGCGGGGTCGCAGCTAATTGCACGTATGGCGACAAATGGCGCAGCATACCTACGCAAAGGCTGGGCTATGAAGGTCATCTACAAGATCACGTACCCAAATGGGAAGATCTACATTGGCAAAGATCTTACCAGCACGCTGAGTTACTTCGGCAGCGCCAATAGCCGCCTGATTGAGAAGGACTTCGCTGCGGAGCAGCGGCGCGACTTCGCCATCCGGAAAGAGATCCTGTGGGAGTCTGAATCCGCATCTGACAGTGAAGTGAACAGAAAGGAAGTCGAATACATCACCGCCCAGAGATCAAATGATCCGGCTATCGGGTACAACCAGTGGCCCAAGTTCAAAGGGGCGACCTGATTGCCACCTAGCAATCTGCTACGACGCGGCCACCGCGCTACGTCGGTTCTTCGGCAGTAGCCCGGCGAGGAACTGGCCGGTGTACGAGCCGCGGACGGCGGCGACCTGTTCGGGCGTGCCGCTGGCGATGACTCGGCCGCCGGCGGAGCCGCCTTCGGGGCCCAGGTCGATGATGTGGTCGGCGGTCTTGATCACGTCCAGGTTGTGCTCGATCACCACGACCGTGTTGCCGGCGTCGACCAGCGCGTTCAGCACGTGCAGCAGCTTGCGGATGTCGTCGAAGTGTAGGCCCGTGGTCGGCTCGTCGAGGATGTACAGCGTGCGGCCGGTGGAGCGTTTCGACAGCTCGCGAGAAAGTTTCACGCGCTGAGCTTCGCCGCCGGAGAGCGTCGGCGAGGGCTGGCCGAGCGCGATATAGCCGAGTCCGACGGCGGCGAGCGTCTCGAGCGCCCGTACGATGTTCGCGTGGTTCGCGAAGATATTCAGGGCCTCGTCCACGGTCAGGTCGAGCACCTCCGCGATCGACCGGTTCTGGTATTTCACTTCGAGCGTCGCATCGTTGAACCGTTTGCCCTGGCAGACCTCGCACGGCACGTACACGTCGGGCAGGAAGTGCATTTCGACGCACTTCACGCCGTCCCCCTGGCACGCCTCGCAACGGCCGCCGTGGACGTTGAACGAGAACCGCCCCGGCGTGTAGCCGCGCACGCGCGAGTCGGGCAGTTGGGCGAAGAAGTCGCGGATCAGGTCGAATACCTTGGTGTACGTGGCCGGGTTTGATCGCGGCGTGCGGCCAATCGGACTTTGATCGATGTCGATCACCTTGTCGATCTCGGTGAGGCCCAACACTTTGTCGTGGGCGCCGACCGCCAACTCGCTCCCGTGAAGGGCACGGGCCACGGCAGGGTAGAGGATCTGATTCACCAGCGTACTCTTGCCCGCGCCGCTGACGCCGGTCACGCAGATGAAAAGTCCAAGCGGGAAATCGACTCTGATGTTCTTGAGGTTGTTCTCGCGGGCGCCGGCCACGGTGAGTTTGCGGTCGTCGCCACAGCGGCGCTCGGCGGGCCGCGCGATCTCCAAATCGCCGCGCAGGTATTGACCGGTTAGACTCCCGTTGGACTTCATGATCTCCGCGGGTGTGCCCGCCGCCACGACGTGGCCACCGTGGCGACCGGCGCCGGGGCCGAAGTCGATGATCCAGTCGGCCTCGGCCATCGCCTCGCGATCGTGTTCGACCACGACGACCGTGTTACCGATGTCGCGCAAGTGTTGCAGCGCCGCGAGCAGCTTCTTGTTGTCGCGCTGGTGCAAGCCGATCGACGGCTCGTCGAGCACGTACACGACCCCCGTCAGCTCGCTGCCGATCTGACTCGCCAGCCGGATGCGCTGCCCCTCGCCGCCGGAAAGCGTCGGCGCCGGCCGGTCGAGCGTGAGGTAGCTCAGGCCGACATCGAGCAGGAACCGCAACCGCGATCGAATCTCCTTGAGCAGTTCCGCGGCGATCTTCGCCTCGTTCCCGATTAAGGGGTCGGGAGTCTTTTGCCGGGACGGCCCGGAGGGTGCTTCGCACAAAAGACTCCCGACCCCTTTTTCCCCGGCCAGTCCGGCGAAGAACGAATACGCATCCGCAACGGAGAGTGCGGTCACCTCGGCGATGTTCTTCCCGGCGATTTTGACTCCCAGCGCCTCCGACCGAACCCGCCGGCCGCCGCACACCGAGCATGGACGATTGGAGAGGAACTTCTGGTAATGCTCCCGCATGCCCTCCGACTTCGTCTCGCGCATGCGGCGCATCAGTGAGGTTATGGCACCCTCGTAGCGCATCTTGAAGTGGCCCGTGCCCCACGAGCCTTTGAATTTGATCTTCACACGGTCGTCACCCGTGCCGTAGAGGATGACATTACGATGGGCCGCCGAAAGTTGCCGCCACGGCTTGTCGAGATCGATGCCACGTTCGCGGGCGATGGCTCGGACGATGTCCAGGTACCAACTCTTCCCATCACCCACTGCCCCGAGCGGCTTCACGGCCCCGGCGTTGATCGAGACGTCGGGGTTCGGCACCACCAAGTCGGGGTCCATCTCCATGCGCGAGCCGAGTCCCGAGCAATCGGGGCACATGCCCAGCGGCGAGTTGAACGAAAAGAGCTGCGGCGTCGGCTCGGGAAACGAAACCCCGCAATGGTGGCAAGCCCGCTGCTGCGACATTACCCGCTGCGGTTCCCCCTCGGGGGCAATCACGACGATGCCATTCCCAAACCGCAACGCCGTCTCGACCGAATCGGTCAGCCGTTGGCTGATCCCCGACTTCGCGAGCAGCCGGTCCACCACTGCGTCGATCGTGTGTTTCTTCTTCTTGTCGAGCCGGATGTCGTCATCCACCGACACCACGACCCCATTCACCCGCACCCGCGCGAACCCCGCCTTGCGCACCTGCTCGATTACTTCGCGATGCTCCCCCTTTCGATCCTTCACGAGCGGCGCGAGCACCTGAAACTTCGTCCCGGCCGGCAGCGCGGCGATCTCCTGCACGATCTGTTGCGACGATTGTTGCGACACCGCGCGGCCGCACTGGTGACAGGTGAGCCGACCCACACGAGCCCAGAGCACGCGCAGGTAATCGTGAATTTCCGTAATCGTTCCGACGGTCGAGCGCGGGTTGCCGCTGGCCGCCTTCTGCTCGATCGAGATGGTCGGGGCCAAGCCGCGGATCGAATCGTACAACGGCTTATCCATTTGCCCGAGAAACTGCCGTGCGTACGCATTCAGGCTTTCGATGTACCGCCGCTGGCCTTCAGCGTAGAGCGTGTCGAACGCCAGGCTCGATTTGCCCGATCCCGAAACGCCCGTTATGACCACGAGCTTCTTCTTCGGTATCTCAACCGTGACATTCTTGAGGTTATGCTGCCTCGCGCCGGTTATGACGATGCGGTCCAGTTCCATCGGTTGTTTCCTCAGGCAAGTAACTTGGTCACCACGTTGCCTGAGACATCCGTGAGGCGGAAATCGCGGCCCTGGAATTTGTAGGTGAGTTTCGTGTGCTCGATGCCGAGGAGGTACAGGATGGTGGCGTGCAGGTCGTGGACGTGGACGATGTCGTCGACGGAGTTGTAGCCGAGTTCATCGGTCGCGCCGTGCGTGATGCCTGGCTTGATGCCGCCGCCGGCGAGCCACATGGAGAAGCCTTTCATGTGGTGGTCGCGGCCGTTGCCCTGGGCCATCGGTGTGCGGCCGAACTCGCCGCCGTAGAGGATGAGCGTGTCGTCGAGCATGCCGCGGCGTTTGAGATCGAGGATGAGGGCGGTTGCGCCCTGATCCACTTCGCTGGCAGTGTGTTTGATGTGCTCTTTGAGCGAACCGTGGTGGTCCCAGTCGCGGTGGTAGAGTTGCATGAAGCGGACGCCGCGTTCGGCGAGTCGCCGGGCGAGCAGGCAGTTGCCGGCGAATGAGCCGTCGGCGCCGGAGGTGCCGTAGAGATCGAGCGTCTCTTTCGTCTCGTTGGATGTGTCCATGAGTTCGGGGACGGACATCTGCATTTGAAAGGCCATTTCGTATTGCGCGATCCGGGTGGCGATCTCCGGGTCATCGACGATCGCGTCTTGTAACTGATTGAGGGCACGGGCGGTGCTGACCACGTCGCGCTGGCGGGCAGCGTCCACTCCCTTCGGCCGCGAAACGTAGAGGACCGGGTCACCCTTCGAGCGGAACTCGACGCCCTGAAAGCGGCTTGGCAGGAATCCGCTGTGCCACTGTCGCTGCGCGATCGGCTGTGCCTGGCCGTACTTGCCGAGCGAATTCAGGACGACGAAGCCCGGCAGGTTGTCGCTCTCGGCACCGAGTCCCCACAGGACCCACGAACCCATCGACGGCCGGCCGGAGATCGTGGTGCCCGTATTCATGAACGTGTGGGCCGGATCGTGGTTGATCGCCTCGGTCACCATCGAGCGAACGATTGCGATCTCGTCGGCGACGGTCGCCAGGTGCGGGAATATTTCGCTGATCTCTTGGCCTGATTGGCCGCACTTCTTGAATGGGTGCTGCGGCGCGAAACAGTT
>Ga0247727_10001225_pt1 | contig 62401 bp, 51 predicted proteins | sample WisWelCaveWW1625_FD_202498 | JGI IMG/M metagenome (GOLD analysis project Ga0247727, IMG submission 202498) | Biofilm microbial communities from Wishing Well Cave, Virginia, United States - WW16-25 | ecosystem: Environmental > Aquatic > Deep subsurface > Groundwater > Cave microbial mat | place...
CAAGCAAAAAACCACCATCAGCTTACGCGAATTTGATGCGGGTCTTTCGGTCCGGGAATTCCGGTCGATCTATCTGCTCAGCATCGGCTTAGCGATCTCACCGAGCCTATCTACGGAACTGCTGCGGTCCACGGTCTTCGATCCACGGTCCACGGTCCACGGTCTACGCTCTACGCTCTTCCCGCTCCCCGAACTTCAATTCGACCGTGTAGACCTCCCCGTCCAGCGTCGACTCCACCGGCACGCCGCACTTGTGGAACGCGTTGAGCATCCGGATGTTGTCCCGCAGCACGTAGCCGGTGAAGCCGCGGATCTCCCGCTCCCGCGCGATATCGATCAGCCGCTTCAGCAGCCAGGTCCCCATCCCCCGGCCCTGCAGGTCGTCGTGCACCACGAACGCGACCTCCGCCAGACCGCTCGCGCGATCGAGATTCCACCGCGCCACGGCAACCATCTTCTCCGCCTCGCCGTCCTTCACGAACCCCGCGATCGCCATCCGCTCGTCGTAGTCGAGCATGCAGAGCTCCTGGATCTGCTTGGGCGTCAGCGACTTCAGCGGCGCGTGGTAGCGCTGGTAGACCGTCTCGGCCGAATGCGAATAGAAAAGTTCGCGCAGCAGGCGCTCGTCTGCCGGACGGACGGGCCGGAACGCGACCTCCAGCGGCGCCCCGAGGGAGCCTCGCGAGTCGACGGGGCCCCTGAACGTCTCCCGCGTCTCGAGCTCGATGGGATAGGGCCGCCCCTTTTCAGGCCACGCGACCTGGTCGACCGCGACGAGCTTCCGCTGCTTCGCCACGGCCAGGAGGTCGCCGCGGAAGTTCGGATGGGCGACGCTGATGAGCGCCAATGACCGCTCGCGCACCGACCGCGCCTTCAGCTCGGCGACGCCGTACTCCGTCACGACCGTGAAGACGTCCCCGCGCGTGGTCACGACGCCCGCGCCCTCCGACAGCACCGGCACGATGCGCGAGAGCGTCCCGTTTTTCGCCGTCGACTCGAACGCGAGGATGCTCCGCCCGCCTTTCGACCGCGTCGCCCCGCGGATGAAGTCGACCTGCCCGCCGATGCCGCTGTAGAAGCGCGTCCCGATCGAGTCGGCGCAGACCTGTCCGGTGAGGTCGATCTGCAGCGCCGAGTTGATGGAGACCATCTTGTCGTTGCGCGCGATGACGAAGGGATCGTTCACGAACTCGTTCGGGAGGAATTCGAAGAACGGGTTGTCGTCGACGTAGTCATAGAGCGCGCGCGATCCCATCGCGAACGAGGTCACCGCCTTGAACGGATGGAGCGTCTTCTTCGCGCAGGTGATGACCCCCGACTCGATCAGCTTCATGACGCCGTCCGACATCATCTCGGTGTGCAGGCCGAGATCGCGGCGGTCGCCGAGGTTCGCCAGCACCGCGTTGGGGATGTCGCCGATGCCGAGCTGCATCGTCGAGCCGTGGTCGACGAGCCCTGCGCAGAATCGCCCGATCTTCTTGAAGACCTCGTCGGGCTCCGCCGGCGGATGCTCGATGACCTTGTTCGTCGACGCCACGAAGAAGTCGATGTCGTCGACATGGACGAAGCTCGCCCCGTGCGTCCGCGGCATCGAGGGCATCACCTCGGCGACGACGATGTCCGCGACTTCGACGGCGGTCTTCACGATGTCGACCGAAATGCCGAGCGAGCAGAAGCCGTGGCGGTCGGGCGGCGTGACGGAGACGAGCGCGACGTCGACCTTCAGGCGGCGGGACCGGAGGATCGCCGGGATCTCCGAGAGGAAGACGGGGGTGTAGTCCGCGCTCCCCTGCGCGACGGCCTCGCGGACATTCGAGCCTATGAAGAACGCGTTGTGCCGGAAGCGGCCCTTCTGCGACGCGTCGGCGTACGGAGCGTGGCCGATGGTCATGATGTGGAGGACTTCGACGTCGGCGAGGTCCTGTCGCTCCGTGAGGGCGGCCACGAGTCCCTGCGGCGTGGCGCAGCCTGAGCCGACGAAGACGCGGCAGCCGCGCTTGACGCAGGCGAGCGCCGCCCTGGCCTGGACCGTCCGGCTCTTGTATCGCTCCTGCCAGTTGTTCCGCGCGCGACGTTCCGTGATTCTCGTGTCCATCTATCCCCCTGCCCGCTTGGAGCGAAAGCCCCGCTCCAGCAGTACCTCCGCGATCTTGTCCCGGTGATCCCCCTGGATCTCGATGGCGCGCCCCTTCACCGTGCCGCCGGTGGCGCAGGTCGACTTCAACCGCTTCGCCATCTCCTCGATGAGCACGTCGGCCGGAAACCCCTCGATGACGATGACGTCGCGTCCGTTCCGCTTCTCACGGCGCAGCTTGATGATGTCCGGGCGGAACTTCTTCTTCGGCTCGGGCACCTTGAGAGTCTCCGGCGGCGGAGGCGCAAGAACACAAGCGCATTTCGGCGGCGGGAACTTCCCGCAGACCGGGCACGGAACTTCGATCATGTCCAATCCTGGGCCCCAAGGTTCACGGTCCACGGTCTTTCGGTCCACGGTCTTTCGGTCCACGGTCTTTCGGTCTACGGTCTTACGGTCTACGGTCTACGGTCTTCTTTCCTCATTGTCTCGCGCGTCACCGCGCCCGTCGCCGCCCGGTACGGAATGTAGCGCGGCTCCCACATCTCCGACCCGATCCGTGCCCGGAGAACCTCGTCGCCGCACGGCTCAGCGTGGCCCTGCGAGATCGCGCACTTCGCGATGGCGAAGGCGATCGCCGCGGAAATGCGGCGGATCTCGCCGAGCGGGGGATAGAGCGGCCCGGCCGACATCGAGGCGAGCGTTTCCGCGGCCGCGTGGAACATCTCGTCGGTCACGCGCCGGATCGCCGCCGCGACGATGCCGAGCCCCATCCCGGGAAAGATGTACATGTTGTTGCACTGCGCGACGCCGGCGAACGGGCTGCCGGTCGCCACGATGGCGCGGCCGTTCGTCGCGGCCTTCGCCTGGTCCGGCGTGCACTCCGCGCAGGCCGTCGGATTCGAAAGCGGGAAGACGATCGGCGCCGGCCCGTCCATCGCCTCCATCACCTCGCGCGAGAAAATCCCCGCCTGCCCGCAGACGCCGATGATCGCCGTCGGCCTGACGCGGCGCGCCACGTCCAGGAGCGACCCGCCCGGCCCGGTCCGGGCGAACGGCTTCTGCACGTCGTTCAGATCGGTCCGATCCGCGGTGAGCAGGCCATGGACGTCGACGACCCAGAGCGGCGCATCCTTCAGCGCCCGCGCGATTCCCATTCCCGCGCTGCCGCCGCCGACGATGACGATGCGCTGGTCGGCGAGCGCCGCCCCCGACCTCTTCAGCGCAGCCAGCACCCCGGCCCGCGCGACGGCGCCGGTGCCCTGGATGTCGTCGTTGAAGCAGCATGCGCCGCCGCGGAACTTGTCGAGCAGCCGGTAGGCGTTGCCCATCCCGAAGTCTTCGAACTGGATCAGCGCCCGCGGGAACCGCTTCTGGGCGGCCGCGAAGAACGCGTCGACGAGGGCGTCGTACTCCGGCCCGCGGACGCGCTTTCGCGTCTTGCCGAGATAGAGCGGATCGCCGAGCAGCGTGTCGTTGTTCGTGCCGACGTCGAGGCAGACCGGCAGCACGCGCGCCGGATGGATGCCGGCGCCGGCAACGTAGAGCGAGCACTTGCCGATCGAAATCCCCATGCCGCCGGCGCCGAGGTCGCCGAGCCCGAGGACCCGCTCGCCGTCCGTGACGACGATGACCGCGATCTCCTGGAACGGCCAGTTGCCGAGGATCCGCTCGACCTGCGGCGCGTCCTCCGGCGTCAGGTAGATCCCGCGCGGCCGCCGATAGATGTGGCCGAACCGCTGGCAGGCCTGGCCCACGGTCGGCGTGTACAGGATCGGCAGGAGCTGTTCGAGCCGGTCAAGCACGATGCGATAGAAGAGCGTTTCGTTCCGGTCCAGGAGGGCGATCAGCGTGATGTACCGCTCGAGGTCGCTCTCCCGGCGCGCGTAGTTCTCCATCACCCGCGCCGCCTGCTGCTCCATCGTCGTCACGCGCGGCGGCAGGATGCCGCGGAGCCCGAGGGCGTCCCGCTCCGCCTCGGTGAAGGCCGTTCCCTTGTTGAACATCGGGAAGTCGGCGAGCAGCTCGCCGCGGATCGGAACCTCAAGGAACTCCTGCTTCGATTCCGGGTCCTTGCGGTAGCGAAAGCCGGGCGCTGGTTCGGAGATCATGACGACATGTACGAGGTTCGATGTTCGATGTCATGTCCGATGTCAGTTCACATCGGACATCACCTCGTACATCGTACCTCGAACATCGAACATGGAAAGCGCCGGCGAGCATCACCGGCGCTTTCTACGGCGCCAGGCGGTGCATCACCGCCTTGTGCAAGAGCCCGAGCGGCATCGGCCCCACATCCAGGATCGCGTCGTGGAACGACTTCTGGTCGAAGCGGCCGCCGAGCTCCTTCTTCACCGCCTCGCGCAGCTCCGTGAACGCCAGCCACCCGACGAGGTAGCCGCAGAAATAGGTCGGCCGCGCCGCGTAGTGCTGCACCTCGAGCTTCGCGCTCGTGGGCTCCAGCGTCACCTGCTCCGTGAGCAGCTTCACGGCGTCGTCCGTCGTCATCGTCCCGGTCTGGATCCCGACGTCGATCTTCACGCGCGCGCAGCGCCACAGGCGCATCTTGAGCGCCGTCAGCCGCTGCTTCGTCCCGTCCTCGTAGTAGCCGTTCAGGAACATCATCTCTTCGCAGTAGAGCCCCCACCCCTCGACGTAGGTCGACGTGTCGGCGCTCCGACGCAGCGCGGAGCGCTTCTGCGTCCTGGCGACCTCGAACTGCAGGTGATGGCCTGGAACGGCCTCGTGCAGCGCGACGATCGTCGTCCAGTACTTGTTGTTGTCGCGCAGCCGCTCCTTCAGGTCCTCCTCGCTCAGGCCGGTGACCGGCGCGGTGACGTACGCGCCCTTCGTCTTGCCCATGCCCGGCTGGTAGTGGCCGAACGGCGTGATCTGCCCCTTCGAGCCCTTGCGCACGTCGAAGTCGAGCCCGCCCGCGGGGATCGTGACGAGTTCTTTCTCGACGGCGAAGTCGCGCGCCTTCTGCGCGAGCGCCAGCGCCGCGTCGTGGTACTCGTCGGCGCCGTAGGCCTCCTGCTTGCAATCCTCGATGAGCTCCCGCCACGTCTTCGTCGCGTCGATCCTCTTCGCGCAGGCTTCGAGCTTCGCGATGGTGTCGTCCCACCAAGTCTGCGCGAGCTTGAGGAGCGTCTCGGGCGTGTGCGCGGTCAGCAGCGTGTACTTCAGCGCGTACTGGTACTTCACTCCGGCCGGCGCCTTCTTCTTCGGCGGCGCGCGCTCCCCCGGCTCCGCGTCGGCGATGAGCTTCCGGAACGCCGCGAGCCGCTCCCGCGCGTCGCGCAGCGAGGTCACCACGCGGTCGTCGGCGCCGGAGACGATCGCCGCGACCGAGAAGTCGTTGATCTCCTTCACGAGCGCGTCGATCTGCTTGAGCGCCTCGTCGTTGGACGCGCTCCAGTCGAAACTGACCGCCCCGTCGAACGTGGTCGCCGCCGCCAGCCGCTTCGAAAACGTCTCCCGTGTCGCCAGCAGGGTGAGCTCCTTCAGGAACCCCTTCGGCGGCAGCACCGAGACCGGAACGACCGCGTCGGGCCCGAACGTGCGATAGCCGTCGAGCACGGCGTCGAGCTTCGTGTCGAGGATCTCGTAATCGATCCGGTTGTCGATGGAGAGCTGCGCCTTGTCGATCTCCGCGCGGAGGAGGTCGGCGAAGAACTTCACCCGTCCGTAGCCCGAGGCGTTCGGGCTCGTCGAAACGCGGTTGAGTCCGCCGACGTAGTCCTTCGAGAACGCTTCGAACCGCTCGTCGGTGGTGACGCCGCGCGGGATGGAGAGGAGAAGGAGCAGCCCGAGAGCGCGCACGATCATATCTACGTCACATCATGGGAAGCGGTTGGACACGGCGGAGCCACCGAGGATCACGGAGGAGCCACTCCTCGCTCCCGTCTTCCTGTGTCTTCTCGTGTCTTGTTGCTTTCTTGTGTCTCCCCTGTGTTCCTCTGTGTCTCCTCTGTGTTCAGCGATCCAGGATCGGCGCCAGCTGCTGCGCGAGCTTCCCCGCGTAGAGCCGCACCATCCCGAGCGTCGCGCGCTGGTCGAAGAGGACGGCCAGCAGCGTCTTGTCGTTCACCAGCGAGACCTGGAACGTGTCGGTCTGGCCCTCCTCGTAGACGATGGCGAACTCCGACTTGCGGAGCGCCTTCGCGATCTGCTTGCTCACCTCGAACGACCCCGCCGCGAGCGCGGCCACCATCTGGACGTCGATCTGGTCCTGCCGTTCGCCCTGGATCGTGATGAGCTCTCCTTCGCGGCTGACCAGCAGCGCGTAGGTCGCGTTCACCGCCTTGAGGAAGTCGGCGAGCATCTTGTCGACGCGTGCGCGGTCCGGGCCGAGCAGGTTCTTCTTGCCGCCCGTCTGCTGCCACGGGGGCGGGTTGCGGTCCGGAGGCGCGGGAAGCGGGCTCATCAACGCCAACGATAGTCGCGGTGACGCCGGGAGTCAATTGATCGCTCCGTGAACAGGGCGGCCTTCCGATCGCTCGGAAGGCCGCTTTGCGTCTTCTACTCGCTACTGTTCACTACTCGCTGCCAGCTACTCCTCTAGTGCTTCGACCCGAACACGTTCTGGTACCGGTAGTAAACCTCCAGCGTCAGCGCGCCGATCGCCGTGGTGTAGACGCGCCCGCCCTCGTTGCCCCACCGGTCGTCCTTCGGATTCCACGAGCCGTTCTCGCAGCCGTCCTTGCCCGTCTTCTGGTTCGGCACCAGCGCGTTCTTCATCGGCTCGTTCCACTTCTTCCACATCGCGCCGTCCGGTCCGTCGTACTGGAACAGCGCCAGCGACGCGTAGTACCAGTAGTAGAAGTCGGTGCTCGTTCCCGCGCCCCACTTCGGCAGGTCCCCCGTCAGGAGGTTGACCGCGGTGAGCGCCGGCTCCCGCTTGTTCTTGCTCACGAAGATGCGGCACATGACGGCGACGGCCGACAGCGCGTGATGGTTGTCAAACTGGCGGTTCACCGAGTTGTAGACCTGCCCGGTGCCCTTCCGGTCGTAGCCCGTCGCGTAGTAGCCGCTGTCGTCGGTCGCCTCGTTGAGCCACGCGATCGCGCCGTCGTAGCACGAACGCGGGAACGACAGGTCCGACAGCTCCGCCGACTTGAGCGCCATGACGGCCCAGCCCGTCACCGAGCTGTCGTTGTCGCCGTTCCGCGCCTTGTAGCGCCACCCCCTGCCGATGTTCTGCGCCGCCACGATGAAGTCGATGCCCTTCTGCGCCGGCTGCTTCAGGAGCTGCGCGCTCGTCATGCCGTACGCCTCGGAGAGCGCCAGCGCCGCGATCGCGTGGTTGTACATGTGCTTCTCGCCGCGGTCGCCGATGCAGCCCTCGGGATCCTGGTGGGCCATCAGCCACTGCACGGCCTTCTTGCAGACCTCGCCGAACTTCAGCGTCCGCCCCGGGTTCGCGGGATCGGGGAACTCGTCCTTCGAGAGGTGCGAGTAGCCCGCGCCAAGGAACGCCAGCAGCGAGAGGCCCGTCAGGCCGGTGTCGTAGCTGTTGTCGCCCTCGCCCGTGCACTTGCCCGTCACGCACTGCTTCGCGTAGTGGTCCGCGCTCCAGCTGCCGTCGGGCGATTGGTGGCGCGCCAGCCACTTGAGCGCCGCCAGCACCGCGCTCTCCGTGCCCTTGGTGCCGCCGCCGCGGTTGACCAGGTTCTCACGACCTCCGAACCGGCCGCCGTAGCGCCCGCCGCCGCCGGCGCCGCCGCCCACGCCCATCGTGTCGTAAACGCCGGGGTTCTTGCTGTTCTGACGGCCGCGGAATCCGCCGCCCTCACCCTTGATGTAGGAGAGGTAGTCCTTCGAATCGCCCTTCATCTGGTGATAGTCTTCGCCGTCGGCCGACTCGTGGTGGTCCGACTCCTTGGCCTCGGGGAAGAAGATCGCCGGCTCGTCGGTCGCCGATGCGACGTTGTCGTCCTTCGGGATGCCCCGCCGCTCGAAGTCGTCGCGAGGCCGCTCGATTTCGTTCACCACGGTGGCCGCCGCCGCCGACGTCGAGATGATGACCTCGCCATCCTCCACGGCCATGCTCTTTTCCACGTAGATGAGCATCGCGGCAAGAACCAGCACCACGTGGATGCCGGACGACACGAGCCACCACGGAGCGTTGCTCAGCCAGCTCGTCTCTCCCTGGACGACTTCGGCGGGCTGTTCCATCGCCTCTTCAACGGGCATAACGTCAGACATCGCAACCTCCCTCAAGTGAGAAGACCCCCGGCCACCGCCATGGGAAATGCAAAGGCTGTGCCAGTGAAGAACCGCATTTCCCGCGATTCTTGAGGGGAGATGAGGGGGGACTTGTGGCACAACGCCACGGTTCGTGACGCGATATGCCTCAGACTCCTGGCTGGCTACTGGCTGCTCTTTTTCCTCTTCGCCTCGATGACCGACCTCAGCTGCGACGTGAGGTTCACCAGCTTCGCCCCGTAGCTCGTTTCGCGGTACTTCTCGAAGAGGCCGCGCGCCTCCTCGAAAAGCGTCTCCGCCTTCGCATCGAGCTCCGCAGGGTCCTTCATCACCTTGTCCGCCCCGGCGAGGAACGGCTCCATCACCGACCGCGCCTTCTTGTCAGCCTCCGCCAGCACGTGCAGCTTCTCAGCCTCGACGGCGATCTTCTTGATCGAGTCTCCCGCGTACTTCACGAACTCCGCATCGGCCAGCACCTTCTGCGTCCGCTCGTCCCGGCCCGCGGTGTCGTCGACGGCCATCTTGTTGATCTCGTCGACCTCTTTCTTGAGCCGCGCCCGCACGTCGCGCTCCTTCGAGGCGACGGCGTCCGATGCACTGCGAAGGTAGAAGCCGACGCCGGTCAGGATCGCCAGGACGCCGATCACGATGCCCGCGATCAGCGGGGCCGACATCGCCGATTTCGGCGCCGGCTTCGGCGGTTCGTGGGACGGGGCCCGACGCGCGGTCGGCTTCCGCTCCCCGGCCGAGGGCTTCGACGCCGGCCCGCCGACATCGACGGTCACCGCCGGCTCCCGCTCCAGCTCAAGAACGGGGGCCGGTTCGGGAACCGACGCCTCGGGCCGCCGCGGCGCCGGCGCGGGAGCCGGGACCGGCGCGGCGACGCCGATCGTCACCTGCGGCGCTGCCTCCGCCGGAGCGAGTTCCTCCTCCTGGGGCCCGGCTTCCGGGACAACCGCGGGGGCCGGCGGCGCCCCGGCCCCATCGGCCTCGAACCGCATCTCGAGATTGCCGATCTTGAGCACATCGCCCGGCGCGAGCGGATGCTCCGTCACCTTCTCCCCGTTCAGGAAGGTCCCGTTGTGGCTCTCCAGGTCAACGAGCATGTAGCCCGCGGCGGTCTTGACGATCTCGCAGTGGGTCCGCGACGCCGACTTGTCGGGAATCCGGACCCCGCACTCCTTGGCGCGGCCGACCGTGACCGAATCGCCGGCGATGGCCTGGCGATGCGTTTTGCCCTTGTATTCGAATGCGATGGTCGGCACGGCGTGATTCTATCTTCTTGTAGTACACCGCGCTGAATGCCGGCGTGCAGCGGCGACGTTAATCGCGACGCACCCACCCCTTCCCTTCGCAGCGCGCGCAGGCCGCCGTGCCTTTGCACGACTTGCAGGCGACCTCGCCGGCCTTGCCGCTTCCCTGGCAGGAGGCGCACTTGCCAGACGACTTGCAGGCGGCGCACCGTTCGGCGACGGAGTCCACGAGCCAGGCCTCTCCGACTTTTTTCAATTCCAGCCGGTCCGTGAAGGTCATCGTGGAGCCGTACTTGGTGGTCAGAATCACGACGGCAGAGGCTCCTTTGACCTCGGGCTCGACGCTCTGAGTCCTGAACAGCGAGAACATGTCCCTTCCTTTCCGGACGGCGTTGGCCAGCGCCACCTCGACCTCCTTGCCCTGGTCCGGAGTCAGGAACGGCAGCAGGGCTTTTACGCGGCCCTCGGTGATCTTCAACGTCGCCAGGCCCTCCTCGTGCCGACGCCGCCGCGTCAGGTCTGCGAAGGCCTCTGCCGCGCTCTTGGGCGTGGAAAGATCGCTCAACCACTGGGGACGCTCCTCCGGCGCATTCGCAAAGATACCGACGCTCCTTGGATCGACCTTCTCCGACTTCATGCCTTTGCAGCCCGAGCACGCCTTGGCTCCCCGGCAGTACTGGCAATCTCGGTTCTCGGCTTCCTTTCCGGTCCCCTTGCACGACCAGCAGACGCCGCTTCCGCTGCACGCAGTGCAGGAGCGAAAGTACTCTTTGACCCGCCACTGATCGCCGACCTTGATCAGTACGTAGCGTTCGACCTGCGAGCGCTCCACCTCGGTGAGCTCCTGACTCTTCGCGTCCCTTCGCTTCTGTTTCCAGTCGAAGCGCACGTCAAACGTGACGGTGCCGTCGGCGTTTTCCGTTTTCGCGGCAATGGTCCGACTCATGTTCAAGACCCTGCCTTCGTCCGCCGCCGTGTCGGCCTGCTTGGCTTTCTCCTCGAAGCGGGAGCGGTACTCCTCGGTGAAGCGTTCCAACCCGACGCGCTGAGCTTCCTGTCGCGCTTTCCGCAGGTCCATGCTCTCGTGAAGGCTCTGCCGGTACCGGCCGAAGCTCTCCGCCGCCTTCTCCGGCGTGGAGAGATCCGGATCCTGGACGAGGCAGAAGAGGGAGAGGCAGAGCAGGTTCGTCATGGCGCCATTCTCAGGGGTCACGGTGACCGCCTGTTGTATAACACCGCGATGAACTCCAGCGTTTACCGCGCCCGCCGCGCCGCCCTCCGCAAAGCCGTCGGCCGCGGCCCCATCCTCATCCACGGACTCGATCCCGCCCCGCGCAACTACCGCGACAACATCTACCCCTACCGCCAGGGCTCGCACTTCCTCTACTACACCGGCCTCGCGCAGCCCGGACTGTCCCTCCTCATGCTCGACCACCGCGAACTCCTCTTCGCCGCGCGCGCGACGATGGACGACATCGTCTGGAGCGGCGCCACGCCGTCGCCCGAGGAACTCGCGAAGCAGGCAGGCCTCGACGGAGCGAAGGCGCCCGGGCAGATGCCGGACGTGATCGCCCACACGCTGCCCTCGTTCCGCGGCGCCCCCAACGGCACGCCATCGGAGAAACTGGTCGACGCGATCGCCGCCCAGCGGTCGATCAAGACCCCGGCGGAGCTCGACGAAATCGAATCGGCGATCGCGATCAGCGACGCGATGCACCGCGCCGCGATGTCGATGGCGCGCCCCGGCGCCACCGAGGGGGAGGTCGCGCGCCGCCTCTCGTCGTTCGCCCTCACCCAGGCCTATCCGCCGATCGTCACCGTCCGCGGCGAGATCCTCCACAACCAGGCCTACACCAACCCGCTCCAGCGCGGCCAGCTCCTCCTCGTCGACGCCGGCGCCGAAGCGGCGTCGGGCTACGCCAGCGACATCACGCGCGTCACGCCCGTCGGCGGCCGTTTCTCGACGATGCAGCGCGACATCTACGAGGTCGTCCTCCGTGCGCAGCTCGAAGCGATCGCGATGATCAGGCCGGGCATCCCCTACCGCGACGTTCACCTCTTCGCCGCCTGTGTCATCGCGCAGGGGCTCATCGACGTCGGCCTGATGAAGGGCGACGCCGCCGACGCGGTCGCCGCCGGCGCGCACGCCCTCTTCTTCCCGCACGGCCTGGGCCACATGCTCGGCCTCGACGTCCACGACATGGAGGATCTCGGCGACGTCGTCGGCTACCCAAGGAGCGAGAAGCGCAGCGCACAGTTCGGACTCTGCTTCCTGCGGCTCGCGAAGCGGCTCGAGACGGGCTTTGTGCTCACGGTCGAGCCGGGGATCTACTTCATCCCCGCGCTGATCGGCCAGTGGCGCTCCGAGAAGCGCCACGCCGACTTCATAAATTACGCGAAGCTCGCGCGCTATCGCACGTTCGGCGGGATCCGGATCGAGGATGAGATCGTGGTGACGAAGAACGGCGCGCGGGTGCTGGGGCCGGCGATTCCGAAGACGGTGCGTGAGGTGGAACGATGCGCTTCCTGATGCTCCTCGTTGTGCTGACCGGCTGCGCCGTCCAGGCGGCGCCGGAGCGGTACCTCGCGTTCGAGTCGCGCAGCTTCGGGTGAGGCGCCGTTGCGGACCTCGGCTGAGGTTCACGTCTCGCGCCCGTGCTGGCGCAGCTCGACGCGGTCGACGGCGTGGCGGAATCGCGCGTGAACTGGACGGGCCGCGCGTTCCTGGTCAGGTTGAAGGAGGGTGCCGACGCCGACCGAGTGGCCGGAGTTGTAGCGCCCAAGCTCGGCGCGTCGGCGAAGCGGGTCGAGGAGTCGCCGCACGTCGCGTCGCTTCGCAACGGCGAGCCGTGGATGCGCAGCGGCGAGACGCTCAAGATGTCGCAGCACGAGGCGAAGGTGCTGGGCGGCCGCGCCGCCGCGAAGGCATCGGGCGCCGCCGGGCTCGACGGCGACAGCGCCGCGAAGCTCGCCGCGATCATCGAGGAGGAGCTGGTCGCCGCGTTCGCGCGGATCCAGGGGAGCTACCAGGAGCTCGACGCGGGGTTCAAGAAGGAGTGGCCGCCGCTGATCGAGCGCGTACGGGGCCGCAGCCGCGCCTTCGCGACGGAGAAGCAGGCGGCGGCGATTGCGGAGTCGCTCGGGGAGTCGCTGGGCGTGGGGCGGTGAGGCTGAACGCCCCTTCGTTCCCTTCGTGACCTTCGTGACCTTCCGCCACTAGCTCGTCTTGTAGACGCACGCCGCACCGCCGGAGGCGATGTGTTCGGTGCGTTCGAGGCGGCGCCCGAGCAGGGCCTCGAAGAGGCGCTTCTCGAAGCGGCAGACCTGCGGGAACTCCGCCGCGATCGCGGCGATCGGGCAATGGTGCTCGGCAAGCCGGCCTGAGGCGCAGACCGCCATGTAGCCCTCCTCGGCGCGGATGCGGGCGAGCTCCTTCAGCTTCTGGTCCGCGGTCATCCCCGCGGTCCGCTTGCGATACTCCTTCAGAAGCTCGCGCGTGCGCTGGGCGAGGAGCTGTTCGATCTTCGCCTCGCCGTCGTGCTCGCGGAGCTGACGCAGGATCGTGAGCGCGAAGGGTCCGTAGGACTGGGGGAAGAGCCCCTCGGCCTTCTCGGTGAGGGCGTAGACGTGGGTGGGGCGGCCGACCTTGCGGCGCTCGATGCGGACCTGGATGAGCCCCTCGCGCTGGAGGATGGCGAGCTGCTGGCGGGCGGCGGTCACGTTGACGCCGAGCGCGCGGGCGAGCGCGGGGGCGTTGGCCCCGCCGGTGGTCTTGAGAAGGTCGAGGATCGCCGGCCGGGCCGACTCGGTGAAGGCCTTCATGGCCTCATCGTACCCGGCCGGAGGACGCGGCGCCCCCTTTTCGTAATCTTTGACACTATATACATTGTATACTGTACATAATGGCAGGAGGAACCCATGACCCTGAACGTCGCCGGGCTGGACCATGTCAATCTCACCGTCGCGGACTTCGAGGGCACCGTCGCGTGGTACCGGCGGGTCTTCGGCTTCGAGCTCGTCGAACGCGGGGAGGGTGAGCACGCCCCCTGGGGGGTGATCCGCTCGGGGGAGTCGATGCTCTGCCTCTACGAGCACCCGGAATGCCGCTTCGAAGATCCGGAGGACCGGCGCGCGCGGCACCTGCACACGGTGAACCACATCGGGATCCGCATCCGCGACGAGGACGAGTGGCGGCGGACCGTGGAGCGCGAGCGGCTGGTGGTGGAGCCGATGGCGTGGCCCCACTCGAAGGCGTGGTACCTCTGCGACCCGACCGGCTACGAGATCGAGGTCGTCCTGTGGAACGGAGACCTCGTTGCGTTCCCGCCGATCAGACGCTGAAGGCCCGGGCGCGGGGCCGGATGTGGTAGACGCAGCGCCGCCCGCCGTTCAGGATGTGCTCGCGGCGCTCGACGGCGACGCCCCGGCCCAGCGCGGCGCGGAAGAGCTCCAGCTCCGCGGCGCAGAGGCCCGGGCAGGCGCGGGCGGCGGCGTTGATCGCGCAGTGGTTCTCGATCAGGAGGAGGCCGTCCGGGGCGCGGCGCCAGGCGGCCATGTAGCCCTCGTCGCGGCGGATCCGGGCGAGCGCGGCGACGCGACGGGCGAGGGTCGGGAACGGAGCGAGGCGGCGGCGGTAGGTGGCGAGGCTGCGCCGCCGGCGCCGGGCGACGACGCGCTCAAGCCCCTTCTCGCCGAAGGCCTCGCGGACGGCATGGATCACGCCGACGGCGAGCTCCGCGTGGCTGTCAGGGAAGCCGGCGTGGGCGCGCGCCGCGAGGCGCCAGACGCGCGCGGGCCGTCCCACGGGCCGCCGCTCGTCGGTGAACTCGACGAGATGCCGGGCGCGGAGGCTCCAGAGATGCTGCCGCACGGCCATCGGGGTGACGCCGAGCCGGCCCGCGAGGGCCGCGGCGGTCGCGACGCCCGAGGTCTTGAGGAGGGTGAGGATCCGGTCGCGCGTGCCCATGGCGATAGTCTACGAGCTTGACAGACTTAGTAAAGGCCGTACTATACAAATGTTCTGGGAGGAACCAATGGACACACTTCTCGCGCTCGTCCAGGGCGGCGTCACCGTGGCGGGCGGCACCACGATGGACAAGGTGAACGCCATCGTGCTCCAGCTGCTGCGCTGGGGCCACTTCTTCTTCGGGATCGCGTGGATCGGCCACCTCTACTACTTCAACTTCGTGCAGGCCCACGCCGAGAAGGCGCTCGACGGGGCGATGAAGAAGATCGTCGTGCCGAACTTCCGCGGCCGCGCCATCTGGTGGTTCCGCTGGGGCGCGATGCTCACCTTCCTCACCGGCGTCACCTACCTGCTCTACGAGCAGTTCGTCGCGACGAACCAGCACTTCATGGGCGAACCCAACTGGTTCTCGGCGCCCGCCAACCAGTGGATCCTCTTCGGCATGCTGCTCGGCACCATCATGTGGTTCAACGTCTGGTTCGTCATCTGGCCGCGCCAGAAGGTGATCATCGCGGGCGTCGCGACGGGGAACAAGCCGGCGGACTTCGACGCGCTCGTCGCCGTCGCGGGCAAGTTCTCGCGCATCAACACCTATCTGAGCGTCCCGATGCTCTTCGGCATGGGCGCGCGGAAACACTTCGCGGAGATCGGCTTCAACTCGATGTGGACGGGCATCACGATGCTGATCGTCTTCGTGGTCGGCTTCGGGATCGCGTACCACGTCGTCAACGGGGCGGCCGCGAAGGCGGGGACGGAGTTTGCCGCCATGCTGCCTCCGCCGGCGCCAGCGGCACCCCCGCCGGCGGCACCGGCAGCGAAGTAGCGGTTATTTCGGCGCGAAGGTGAAGTCGACGTCGGCGACGTCGGCCTTCTCCACCTTCAGCTTCGCCTCGCGGGTGCCGAGTCTCTCGTGCCACGCTTCGACCGTGTAGTCGCCCGGTGGAAGCCCCTTGAGCTCGAACGCGCCGTCGGCCCCGGTGACGGCGAAGAACGGATGAGGAAGAACGCCGATGTACCCGATCATCCACGGGTGGATGTCGCACTTCACCTTGAGCATCAACTGCTGCTCGCGCGCCTTGATCTCCCGCTCGCTTCCCTTCGCCGTCAGGGTGAAGTTGAAATCGGGGCCGCTCGACAGGATGCCGTGGATGTTGTGGGCGGTCGGGTCCCCGTTGACGAAGCGGATCGGCTGGTGGACCTGCGCGCCCGAGACGCGCGGGCGGTAGATGCACTTCTCGTTGGCGATGATGAGCGGCTCTTTCGGCCAGGCGAAGCGGTATGCCTCGGCGCCGGCCTTCACGTAGACGAAGACGTTCGCGAGCCGGCCCTCCGTGACGACGACTTCCTCGTCGAAGGCGTCGCCGCTCCAGTGCACGGCGCACTCCGGCTGGCCGCCCATGGGGAGCTTCCTCGGGGCGGGGACGGCGCCGGTGAAGAGCGCGCGGCCGCGGACGGTGCGCAGCGTCGCCGCGTCGAACGTCGAGGGGGTGACGACGGGGTCCGCGTCGGACGGCCCCGGGCAGCCGGCGACTCCGAAGGCGGCGAGCGCGACGAGCACCCGGAAGGCGCGCCTGGCTCCCATCAAGAAGTCCCTCACCCGACAAGGCTGCAGGGCCGCCATCTGCCGTCGTTTGCGGCAGTCTGCGCTTGTCTGTTGCAGTCTGCGGCCGTCTTCGTCTCCGGTCCGTCTTCGTCGCCGGCCGTCTTCACCCGCGTGCTCGCACTGAGCAAGGAATCGCGGAGCGATTCCGCGTCGAAGTGCGCCGCGAGGGACTTGAACCCACGACCCGCTGATTAAGAATCAGCTGCTCTACCAACTGAGCTAGCGGCGCGAACCTTCAAAGAGCTTCAACCGGCGCACCCACCGGAGGTTTACAAACCGTGGATCGCTGCCCAAACCGGGCGCGAACCGCCTTCCACGGTGGGGAGGATTATACGAATCGACCCCCGCGATGCAAGGACGCGTCGGCAGGCGAATCTGGCTTCGTACTTTCCTTCGAACTTCGAACCTCGTACTTCGTACTTTCAACGCCCCTGAGCTGTGCTCAGGGGTGTTCCTTCAACCACTGCCGGCCCCGCGCGATGTTCTTCTGCAGGCTCGCGTCCAGGGATGGATCGAGTCGGATCGCCTCCTCGTAGTCGGCGAGTGCCGCCTTCATCAGCGCGGCGCCCGACTCCTTCTGGGACGTGCGCCACAACGCAAAGTTGAAGTTCGTGTTCCCGCGATACTCGCGCGCCACCGCGTCGCGCGGCGCGAGCGCAACCGCGCGATCGAGCGCCTCAAGGGCCGCCACGTACAGCGCCGTGGTATCCTCGCGCCGCGGCCGCCGCTTGTTCGCGAGATTGCACCGGCAGGCGCCCAGGTGCCGCCAGGCCGCGGCGTCCTTCCCGTCGGCGCCGAGCGCCTTCTCGTAGTCGGCAATCGCCGCCTGGTACCGCCCGATCGAATCCTGTTTGCGCCCATCGAGCCACACTCCCCAGTTGCCGTTCGCCCTGCCGCGGTAGGCTCGGGCGGAGACAGACCGGGGGTTCAGACGCAGCGCCTCGTCGCAGGCAGAAATCGCCGCCTTGAACGCCGGCTCCGGGTCGTTGCCCGCCTTGACCGCGGCGGCGGCCAGGTAGATCTGCACCCCACCCTTGGAGTACCAGGTCACCGCGCGAGCGGGATTCAGCCGGATGGCCTCGTCGTATTCCTGCACCGCGCGTTCCAGCAGCGGCCGCGGGTCGCCCCCCCGGACCTCCGTGTACAGGCCAAGGTCGCGGCGCCCGTTGGCGAGCCACTCCCACGTCATGGCGTTTGACGCGTTGCGCTTCAGCGCCTGGCCAAAGTCCTCGATCGCCGCCTGGTAGAGCGCCGTCGGGTCCTTTCCTTGCTGCGCTCGTGCCCTCCCCCAATCGACGCGCGTGCCGCCCCGGGCCATCCACGGCCCGTCGCTTCCCGGCGCCTGCTTGATCGCCGTGCTGAGGTCCGCTACGGCCTCTTCGAACCACGGGTCGAACGGCTCACCCCGCGCCGCCGCGCCGTCACCAATCAACGAGAGGATCGCCCCGCGCTCGCTCCACAACTCGGAATGGTTTGCAACCCGCCGGGTCGCCTCGTCCATGTCCTTGAGCGCCTCCTGCAGGATCGTGGAGTCGTCCTCCCCGCGCTCGCGCCGCGCGTAGCCCAGGGCCCTGCGCGCCTGCGCCCGACTCATCCACGTCCGCGCGTTGGCGGGGTTGCGCCGCAGCGCCTCGCCGAAATGTTCGATCGCCGCAAGAAACTCGGCCCATGGTTCGTCGCCCCGCCCCAGTCGCGCGTTCCCCAGCTGAGTCTCAACATGGCCCAGGGATCTCCACGCCTCGTCGCCGTCGGGTTCGGCAAGCGTCGCGCGCGTGAAGTCATCGATGGCGGCCCGGTAGAACTCGTCGGGCCGGCCGCCCCGCTGGGATCGCACGCTGCCCAGGTTCACTTGCGCGAGCCCACGCCAGACGAGCGCCTGCCCCACCGGCGCGCCGCGCTTCAGGGCTTCGTCGATGTCCCGCACGACCGCCTCGTAGATGGGCGCGGCCTCTCCGCCTCGCGACGAGACATGGCGGCCCCAGATCAGCCGAAGTCGGGCGCGGCCGCTCCACGCCGTCGGGCGATCGGGTGCCCGCCGGACGGCCTCGTCGAAGTCCGCGAGCGCCTCGGCGAAGAGCGATTCGGACTCCACGCCCCGAATCCAGCGCAGGTGTACCAGGCTTCTCCGTGCATCGCCGCGCCCCTCGAGAAAGGGCGTGTAGCCCGCGTCGCGCGCAGCGCCCGCGCTCCACCATCGGACGGCCTCATCGTACGCTCCGCCATCCATCTCGATCTGCGCGAGCGCCTCGTAAACCTCCTCGAGATCGGGCGACGCCGCGATCGCGCGACGGAGCGCCGCCCGCGCTGGATCGAGCGCCCCCCGCATCCACTCGCGAAGGCCGGCCGCGCACGCAAGCTCACCCGGCCCGACCTCTCCACCCTCGAGATGGCGCAGGTCCTCCTCGATGCGTTGGCGGAGCTTCGCCTCGGCCGCGTCATGGACCGCGGACTTCAGCGGCTTTTCAGCCGGCTCCGCCCCCGGCCGGATCTCGCCTCCACCCTCCTCGCGAAGCCGTTCGCCTTCGTCGCGCAGCTCCCGCGCGTCGGCCTCGCGCTGCAGGGCGCGAAGACGGCGGCTCACGAGGATGACTCGCTCGTAGCGGGCCAGGTGGTATCCCGGGTCCATCGAGAGAGCCATCTCCTGCGCGTCGAGCGCTTCGGCATCGCGCATCTGCGCTCGCCGGATGCGCCCGAGACGATAGTGCGGCTCCGCGAGCGACGGGTCGGCCGCCATCACCTCCCGGCAGGCCGCCTCGGCCTTCCGCGCAAGCTCCTCCATCGCGGCGACGCTCCCCGCCCGCCGCAGTTCCAGCATGGCGGCCAGGCACGCATCCGAGGTCGACCTCATCTGCGCGACAAGTTGTCGTCGCGCTCCCGCGACCTGACCCTCCTTCGTCCCCAGGGCCCGCCAGGCAAGCGCGGCAATCGCCAGCGCAAACACCACGCCCGCCGTCGTCCACACCGCGACCCGCCGCTTTCGAAGTACGACGCCAAGGCGCCGCGAGAAACCCGCCGCCCGGGCCTCGATCGGCTCGCCGTCGAGGAACCGGTCGAGGTCGTCGGCCAGCTCGCGCGCACTGCCGTACCGCCGCCCGGGCTCCTTCTCGAGGCACTTCAACACGATCGCGTCGAGCTCCCGCGGGGCAAGTCGAAGCGACGCGGGCTGATCCTCGAGCACGCCCACCACGATCTGGATCAGGTCGCCTCCCTCGAACGGGGGGCGCCCGGCGAGACACTCGTAGAGCGTGGCGCCAAGACCGTAGACGTCGGTTCGCGCATCAAGCAAGTGAATCTCCCCGCGCGCCTGCTCGGGGCTCATGTACATCGGCGTCCCGACCATCATCCCCGACGCCGTCAGCGACGATCCGCCCTCCGTCTGCCGCGCAAGGCCGAAGTCCATCACGACGACCCGACCGTCCCGCCGCAGCATGAGATTCGCCGGCTTCAGGTCCCGGTGGATCACGCCGTGGTCATGGGCGAACTGAACGGCCCGCGCGGCGTCCCGCAGGATCACCGCCGCCTTGCCCGGCTCCAGCGTTCGCCGTCCCAGCGGCTCGCCGTCGATGAGCTCCATCGCGATGTACCGCCGCCCGCCCTCCTCTCCGACGGCGTAGACCGGCGCGATGTTCGGATGCTCAAGGCCGGCCGCGGTTTGAGCCTCGCGGTGGAACCGCGCAATCTCGCTGTCAGCGCCCGACATCAGGAGCTTCAGCGCCACCCACCGCTTCAGCTCGCCGTCCCAGGCTCTCCACACCTCCCCGAATCCGCCTTTGCCCAGGAGCGAGACGCGCACGAAGGGGCCGAAGTGGTTCGACGGCGACGCGCTTGCTTCGTCCACGTCGGCGGGCTTCGATTCCATCCAGGCTCACTCCTCGCTCTTCCGCCTCGCCTCTTCGAGGTTCGGTCCGATCACATCGTCCCACTGGTGGCTGAGCGACATCGCCTTCTCGTAGTCGCGCGCCGCCGCCGCGTAGTGTTTCCGGCGATCGGCCTCGCCCGCGACGCGCGCCAGGTTCCAGTGCGCCATGCCCCGCCGCATCCATCCCTCGGCATGAGTGGGCGAGCCCTTGAGAAGTTCGTCGTAGTCGGCGATCGCTCTCTCGAACCGCTCCACCGCCTTCGGTCCCGAGTTCAGCGCCCAGCTCGAAAGCGACGTCGCCCGCCGGTAGAGCGCGTCGGGAAGGGCCGGCGACAGCTTCAGCGCCTGGGTGCAGTCGGCGATCGCTTTTTCGTACGTCGGCCCCGCATCGATCCGCTGGCTTCTCTGCGCGTTGCCGAGATACCCGAACGCCGTGGCGCGACCGACCCAGCTCTCGGCGACCGACGGGTTCGCCTCGATCGACTTGCCGTACGCGGCGATGGCCTTCTCGAGGTCGCTCTCGGGATCGTCCGTCTCCCGCGATTGGCTCAGATGAAAGCCCGCCGCCCCGCGCGAGCGCCACGCGTTCGCGTTCCTCGGGTTCAACGCCGCCGCGCGATCGAGGTCCTTGATGGCCGCGCGATAGCAGTTGCCGGAGCCCGGCTGCCGGGCGTCGCGGAGCCGCAGTCCGCGATGGATGCTGACCAGCGACCGCGCCGACAGGGCTTCCGCGTGATCGGGATTCCGCGACAGGACCTTGCTGTACGCGGCCCAGGACTGATCGAGGGACGCACCTGAGTCCCGCCCCTCGCGCCGTTCGATGACGGCCGTGTTGAAGTGCGCCGTGCCGACGGCCAGCAGTGCGCCGACGATGTCCGGCGTGATCTTCAACGCGGCCTCCGCGTGGGCCAACGCGGAGCGGTACCACTCCATCGCCGGCCGGCCCTGACGGTCCTCGTAGAGCCCGCGATTGATCTCCATCCCCGCCCACAAATCGAGAAGCGGCGCGTTGTGAGGGATCCGCTTCGCGGCCGCCTCGAACGCAAGGCGGGCCGCTTCGTAGTGGACGGTCGGATCGCGGCCGCGACCATCTCACGGTCCCCCTGGCCGGTCCGCACGTCGGCCCTTCCCTTCAGCGCCTCGGCGTCGCCTTCACTGAGCTCCAGCGAGCGGTCGAACTCCCGGGACGCCAGCTCGAACAGGGCCGCCGCTTTCGCTTCATCGAGCGTCCATCGCGCCATGCGCAGGTGAAGGCTGCCGATCGAGGTCCATGCCTCCCGGTCGGACGGGTCGCAATCGAGGGCCTTGCGAAGGTCCGCCTCGGCCAGCGACGACGCTTCCTGGGGGTCTCCGCCGACGGTGGCCTGGTAAATGGCGAGGTTGAAGTAAGCCTGGGCGCGGCTCTCCCACGTGCGGCTGCGCTGCCCTTCGATCAGGATCGCCTGGTCGAACTCGCGAACGGCCTCGCGAAGCAGTTCGCGCACGTCCTTCCCCCGCTCACCCTCGCCCGCGGCACGATTGAGGAGGATGCTGCCCTTCTGCTGGTGCAGGTCGGCCCGACCGGGCGACAAGGCGATCGCACGCTCCACGTCCTTCACCGCCAGCTCGTGCGACGGCAGCGGATCGCGACCCCGCTGCACGGCGAAGACCGAGGCGCCCATCCGGGTCCGCGCGCGGCCGCAGAGCGCATCCACGTGGTCGGGAACGGCCTCGAGGATTCGGTCGAAGTCGGCGATGGCGAGGTCGTAAAGCGACGTCGGATCGCCCCCGCGCGTCTGCTCCACCGTGCCGGTGAGCTCCAGCGCATCGCCGCGGCCCAGCAGATGGGGAATGTAACCCTTGTCGTGCTCGAGTCCCTTCGTGCACCACTCGATCTTCTCGGGGGTGTAGCCGAACTCGCTCAGGGCGGCGAACGCCTCTTCCAGCAGCGGGTCGCGGGCAACCGCCTCTCGCAACAGCCGGTGACCGTCGCGGTCGCCATCCAGGACCCCGAGAAGTCCGCGCGCGGCGAGGAGCCTCGCCTCCCCCACGCCGGGGTCGTTCAGCGCCTGGAGCCTCTTGATGTCGTCGACGATCGCTCCCCTCACGACCGAGAGGCTGGCGTCGAGCTTCTCCAGCTGATCCACCTTCGGCTCGCGGTACCGCGCGTCCGGATTTCCCTGGATGCGACGGCCCTCGCTGCGCTTCCACTTCGCGATGGCGCGCCGCCGGACGACGGTGTACTCGTACGAGCGCAGCACGGCCCGCTCGTAGAGCGACGACGCGTAGGCCGGGTCGACCTTCAGCGATTCGTTCTGCATCGCGAGCGCCTCGTCGTTGCGCATGAGTGCGCGCATCAGCCGGCCGCGCAGGAAGAGCGTCTCGGCCGATCGCGGCGCCTTCGCGAACGCCTCCTCGAACGGACCGACGAGGCGCTCCATGCCGCGCATCGCGCCGCCGCGGCGAAGCTCCAGCACGCCCTCGGTGCAGGTTTTCGCCGTCGCGCGGACGCGCTCCAGCGCTCCCGCCTGCTCCTGGCTCACGGTCCGCTCCATCGACTTCAGCAGCGGCCAGAGCGCCATCGCTCCCAGCAGCGCGACGACGCCGACGCCGACGGCGATCGTCATCGCCTTGCGTTTCGCCGCCCACCGTGTCAGCCGCACGCCCAGTCCCGGCGGCCTCGCCAGCACGGGATCGCCGCGAAGCCAGCGGTCGAGATCGTCCGCCAGCGCCTCTGCCGTCAGATACCGGCCGCGGGGCTCGCGCGCCATCGCCTTGCCGACGACCGCCCCGAGCTCACCGCGGAGCGGGGGCGCATCCTCCGTCGCGACGAGCACTAGGATGTCCAGGACGTTCGATCCCGCGAAGGGGGCTCTCTCCGACAGCAGTTCGTAGAGCGTCGCGCCGAGTGCGTAGATGTCGGCGCGCTCATCAACCCGCTCGCCGCGCGCCTGCTCGGGGGCCATGTAGGCGGGAGTGCCGACGACCATGCCGGTCCTGGAGAGCGACGCCCCCGCCGTCACCGACTTCGCGAGGCCGAAGTCCATCACGTAGAGCCGGCCCGACGGCTCGACCATGAGATTCTCCGGCTTGAGATCGCGGTGGATGATGCCGTGCCCGTGGGCGTAGTGGACGGCGCGGGCGGCGTCGCGGATCAGTTCCGCCGCGCGGCGGTCGCCCCGTCCTACGTGCGCGCGGAGCGTCGTACCCGCGACCAGCTGCATCGCGATGTAGCGCTCGCCGCGGGCCTCGCCGGCCTCGTAGATGGCGGCGATGTTCGGATGATGGAGACCTCCGGCCATGCGGGCCTCCCGCACGAACCGCTCGATCTCTTCCTCGTCCGATCCCTTCAGGAATTTCAGCGCGACGGGCCGGGCGAGTTCGACGTCGTACGCCCGCCACACATCGCCCATGCCGCCGCCGCCGAGCCGCGCGATCCGGACATACCGCCCGAACCGGTCGCCGGGCGGCGCTTTGAGAACTTCAGGCGGCGGCTCCCGCCCGGTGGTCGGTGACGAGCCGGGTAGGGTCGGGTCGGACGATTCGGCCACGAGAGGATTATCCCCGGTGCTACTCCCTCACTGTCGCCGTTCCCTCAAAATAGGCCTGGTACTTCGGCCAGCTCCAGGTCGCCAGCTTCCGGCCGATCTCAAGCCCGACGATGTTGTCCGTCGGGATGTGGTACCCGCCCATCGCGCGCGAGACGGCCGCCATCTCCGCCGTCGCGCTGAACGTCGGCAGCGGCAGCCGCACCTCGCGGTCGTCCTTCAACGCGGCCGGCTTTCCCTCGAACGCCTGCATCTCGCCCACGCTGCAGCCCATCTCCGTAAGCTCGCCGGCTTTCCGGATCGCGACGCACTCGAACCGGTCGCTGCCGGTGAAGAGCTCGAGGATCCGGCCCGAGGCGCCGCTCGCCGTCGCGTGGCCCGACGTGTAGCCCGGGAACGGCGGCGTGCGGAAGGTCGACGGCGAATACGGCAGCCACTCTTCCGCCGGGATCATCCCGAATCCCCTGCACGGCCCGAGGTAGCCGCGGATCTTCTGCCCCTTGTAGATCGAGCGGATCAGCGTCCACGGCCGCGAGCTGTCGTAGTACCGCTTCGTCTCCCAGCACGAGATGAACGCGTCGAAGACGATGTTGGCGATGCAGAAGAAGAGCTTCACGTCCTGGTCGAGCGCGTAGTGGTCGCGCCGCGAGACATCCGCCGCGAAGCGCAGCCAGTGGCCCGACTGCCCCGTCGATCGCGGGCCGTCGCGCATGAACTCGACGATCGCCTTCTCCTGCGGCGTGAGATTCCCGTTGTAGTTGATGCACGCCTCGACGTCCTTCTTGAGCTGCTCGCTGCCGACTTTCGGAAACGGGCCCGGTCGGAACTGGTCGCTCCGTTCGAGGGCGAACGGCTTGACGCGATACCAGTGCGCCGTGAGGAAGTTCGGGTAGATCGTGCCGCCCTTTCCGTCGTCGAACGGGATCTGCTGCCAGCGGTCCGGGTCGATGATCCTGTCGATCGGATTGCGCGGCTCGTAGAAGGTGTAGTCCGAGTAGGGAGTGCCGTTGCATCCCACCTCGTCGCCGTGCTGGTTGGCGCCGTCGTGGCGCCGATAGGCGATGATCGCATCCGCCGCCACGTTCCCGATCCCCTCCGGCGTCGTTGCGTCGGTGGAGGCGACCGTCGGCTCATACCCCTCCTTCTGCATCTGGTCGTTGATCCAGGCGGCGTCTTCCGGATAGACGTAGATCAGCGCGCGATGGACGGCGTAGGCGATCGCCTTCTCCTTGTTCGCAAGCGTGCGCTCCGACGCCGGCCGGCGGAGCTTTCCGCCGAGCCTCGTGCCGACCGCCTTGGCGTCGTACGCCGCCCACGCGTCGTACATCGACGTCATCACGATGTGCATCTCGCGCGAGATGATGGTCGGCCTCGCGCCGATCCGGTCGACGGACCGTCCGCTCGCCTCCTGCATGATGTAGAGCCAACGGTAGGCGGCGGTGGGAGAGCCGTTGGCGGCCTGGTGAATCGTCCAGCCGGTCGCCGAATCGGCGGGGCCGCTGTCGCGCGGCTCGTTGGACGGCGTCGCCGGAGGAGCGCCGCAACCCCCGAAAGCGACCATCAAAACCGCGAGATGACGAAGCGTCCGCATGCGATTCTCCCGCGAAGGTGGGTTGCGCCAGTCACTCTACCATGCGCAACTGAAAACCCCAGTGGGTCCTTCCGGACCCCCTGGGGTTGGAGAGAAGAGGGTTGGTGACAATGAAGCAACCTCCGTGCCACTCACGACCCGCTGCGGAATCGCGCGCCCGCTGCGGATTCCTACTCGCCTCCACGCATCGCCTTCACGAGCAGCACCACGCCCACGGCGATGAACATCACCGCCGCGCCGATCGCGAGCGCCTTGGCGGGCACCGCCCGGCGGATGAGATCTCCCAGGACGACGCCCAGTCCCGTCACGACCACCAGCGCCAGCGACGCCCCCGCGAAGACCTCCCACGGGCGGCGCGTCTTGGCGGCGAGCGTGAAGGCGGCGAGCTGCGTCTTGTCGCCGAGCTCCGCGAGGAAGACCAGCCCGAACGCCGAGAGGAGCACCGGCCAGTTCACGGCCGCACCCCGGCCAGCTCCTGAATCCGGCGCCAATTCCGCAGCCGCTCATCCTGCGCCGCCAGGAGCGCTGCATCGCCCTTGCCTGCCGCATCGAAGTGCTTCGCGAACCGCCGCTCGCTCCGCGCCCACGAAACCCAGTCGACGACTTCGCCCGTCTTCGGCCGCGTCCACCAGTCCTTGTCCCACGCAGGATTCGTCTTGATGTCGAGCCGCTGCGAGACCGCGTCGCCCTTCCGCGGATCGTAGGTGAAGAGCGGGAAGGCGCGACTCTCGACCGCGAACTTCGACTGGTGATAACCCATGTCGTCGGCGATCCCGTGCTCCGGCATGCAGGACGCGTAGACGTTGACGAGCGCCGGCCCGGGGAAGGCGTTCGCCTCCATCACCGCGCGATAGAAGTGATTCGTGTGCGCCGGCGTCGTCTGCGCCACGTAGACGTTGCCGTGCATGAGCGCGAGCAGGCCGATTTCCTTCCGCGCCTCGGATTTTCCCGACTGCGTGAATGATGTCGCCTGGCCGACAAACGTGCTCCCCGACGCCTGGCCGCCCGTGTTCGAGTAGACCTGCGTGTCGAGGACGAGCACCTTGATGTCCATCCCGCTCATCAGCAGGCGCGAGAGCGACTGAAAGCCGATGTCGTTCATCGCTCCGTCGCCGCCGATGACCCAGAGCCGCTTCTCCTTCCAGCCGCGCAGGTCCCACGCGGCGCGGACTCCCATCGCCACCGTCGGCGCGTTCTCGAAGAGCGAGTTCATCCACGCGACGCGGTACGGGTTGAAGGGATAGGTCGAGCCGAAGACGGTGTTGCACCCCGTCGACGCGACGATGGCGACGCCCTCTGGGCCGTGGACGAACCCCGTCGCCGCGAGCATCATCCGAACCGCCGTGCCTTCGCCGCATCCCATGCACGAGCCGGCGCCGCCGACGTAGAGCAGCGCGCGATCGGTGAGCATGATGTCCATGAGCGACTTCTCGAGCACGTAGCGCGACGGCGTCTCCTTCAGCGCGTAGAACTCCTCCATCGCGCGACCGGCGCGCGCCATCCCCTCGGCGCTCTTGGGGATCATCTTCAGCGCCGCGCGGTCGCCGCAGACGTCGACGCACTCCGCGCAGCCCTTGCATTTCGTGGGATCGACGAAGATCCGGAAGAGGCCGGGCGGCTGGCCCTTCGTCTCGAAGTTATCCGCGTACTTCTTCGTCCGCGACCACGCCGATGGGTCGCCGGCGACCGTGGACGCCTCCGCGACGCGCGCGAGCAGCGCGGTGTCGGGACAGGCCGTCACGCACTCCATGCACCCGACGCACTTCGCCGGCAGGAACTCCGGCAGCTCCGGCGCGATGTACGAGAAGTCGCGCTGGCGGCCCGTCGCGGGCGGGATGATGCTGCGCGCCAGCTCGACGTCCGCCGGCAGGCTGCACGACGCGGTCCCGCGGTTGTAGCCCTCGACGACGACGTCGAAGAACGCGTCGAGGTCGACGACCCCATGCGGCTTCACAGCGCCACCTCCTCGACTTCGTCATGGCCCCGGCGCGCCGCCCTCAGGTTGTCGCGGACCACGTCGTCGCCGCGCTTGCCGAAGTACTTGCGCAGCGACTTCTCCACGCCCTGCCAGAGCGTCTCATCGGTCATCGCCTGGCGGAACGGCGCGACCTTGAGGAAGACCCCCAGGAGGATCACGCCCTGCATGCGCTGCGCGAGCTCGGGCCGCGACGAGCACTGCCGCGCGACGGCGACGGTGTCGAGCACGAGGAGCCGCGCCTTCTTCAGCGCGAGCTCGTGCTTCACGTACGGCGGCAGCGCGGCGGCCGTCCCCTTCGTGCCGTGAAGGAAAACCGCCCCGCCTTCGACGAGGCCGTCAAGCGGCTTGGCCGTGCGGAATGCGTTCGCGTCGCTGACGGCGACGAAGTCGACGGTGTCGAACTCGCAGTGCGTGCGGATCGGCCCCGGCGCGGCGAGCAGGTAGAAGGTCGTCGGCAGTCCCTTTTTTTCCGAGCCGTAACGTGGATAGGCCTGCACGTGGAGGCCGAAAAGATCGGCGACGAGCGTCGCGATGATCTTGTTCGTCGTCACCGATCCGTAGCCGCCGACCGAATGGCCGCGCATCGCGTACGCCCCCTCGGGCCGCACTTCGAATTCCCATTCCGGCAGCTCGATCTCGTGATGCACGCCGAGCGTGAAGAGGCGCGGCGCCCGGGTCGGCCGCTCGACCAGTTCGCGGACGACGGCCGCAATGTGGCCGGGCCGGACGTCGCGGCCGCCAAGCCCCGCGGCCCCCGAGACGATGAGCGGCATTCGCTGGAGGGTCGGGAAGCCCGGCGCACCGCCGAGCGCATCGGCGAAGGCCGCCTTCACCGACATCGTCAGCGGGTTCGACGGCGCCAGCGGGTCGTCCATCCGTTCGAGGACCGCGATGGCACCGACGTCGCGCAGCGCCGCGACGAGCTCAGGCCCCGGGAAGGGCCGGTAGGAGGTGAGATGTACGACGCCCGCATGGATTCCCTCGCGCCGGTTGAGCTCGTAGGCCGCGGCCTGCGCGGTCTCGGCAAGCGTCCCCATCGCCACGATGGCGGCGCGCGCTCCTTCGACCTGGTGCAGGCCGACCGGCGCGTAGGCGCGGCCGGTCGCCGCGGCGAACGCGTCCATCGCCTCCTGGATGGCCGGTGCGACGCGATCGGTGTAGCCGCGCTGGGCGATCTTCCCCTTCATGTAGGCGTCCTGGTTCTGCACCACGCCGATCATCAGCGGGTGGGCGGCGTCCATCAGCGTCCGCACCCGGTGCCGTGGGTCGCCGACGAACTCCTTCATGAACTCCGGCTCGGGAAGGAGACATGACTCAATCGTATGCGTCGTGAGGAAGCCGTCCTGGATGACCATGAAGGGCGTCTCGGACCGCTCCGCGGCGCGCCGCGCGATGAGCGCAAGATCGCCCGCCTCCTGGACGTTGCGCGCGAAGAGCATCGCCCAGCCGCAGTCGGCGACGCCCATGACGTCGTCATGCCCCGCGTGGATGTTGAGCGCCTGGCTGGTGAGAGCGCGCGCGCCGATGTGAAAGACCACCGGAAGCCGCTTGCCCGAGATCGTGTAGAGGACCTCCTTCATGAGAATGAGCCCCTGCCCGCTCGTGAAATTGACGACGCGGGCACCGGCGGCGGCCGCGCCCTCGGCGGTGGAGGCGGAGGAATGCTCGCTTTCGAGCTCGATGAACTGGATCGGCGTGCCCCACAGGTTGCGCCGGTCGGCCGCGACTTCCGCCTGGAAGCCCGAGGCCATGTTGGATGAAGGCGTGATCGGATACGCCGCCGCGATTTCGGAGATGTGCGTTTCGATCCAGGCGACCATGCCCGATCCGTCGGTGGTCGCGGTGATGCCGGGGGAGAGCGTGGCGGCTGTCGTCACATGCTTGGTCTGGCAATCGCTGTGCCACCGCTGAGTCTTGCGCAGAATGCGTGAGAAGTTGCGTGAAAATCCACTTCCAGCTGACTATCGCGCACCTGAACGCCGCGGCACGCCGGTTGCCATGTCGAGAACCGTGACGCCCAAGACCTCGGGGTCGTTCCCCATCCTTGGTCGCGTGGCCGAGCGTATGCTGCGCGAGATCGTGGCCCGGAGCTGATCATGCGGATGCTGCGCGGATGGCTCATCGCCGCGGTGCTGCTCGTCGCGGCGTGGCTCGTCATGCAGTTCGTGGTCATGCGCCCGCGCCCCATCGACGTCCGCATCGCGCGGGCGGAGCGCGGCAAGGTTGAAGCCACCGTCAGCAGCACGAAGGCCGGCGCCATCCGCTCGCGGCTCTCGTCCAACCTCAGCACCGACGCCGCCGGCACGATCACCGCCATCCACGCGCGCGAAGGCGTCACCGTGAAGAAGGGCCGCCCGCTCCTCTCGATCGACCGCCGCGACGCCGATGCCGCCCGCACCGCCGCGCAGAAGGAGCTCGCCGTGCTCGAAGCACTCGTCCTCGAGGCGGCTGCCCGCCACCGCGACGCCGTCCGGGAGCACAAGCGGATCGAGGGACTCCGGTCGAGCGGCGACGTCACCGAGTCGCAGGTCGACCAGGCGGCCACCTTGAAGGAGGCGCTCGCCGCGGCGAAGAGCGCCGCCGACGCGCGTGTCGAAGCGCAGAAAGCCGCCGTCATCCGCGCGCAGATCGCCGTCGACAAGTGCGACATCCTCGCGCCGTTCGACGGCGTCGTCGCCCAGCTCTTCACCGAGGTCGGCGAATGGGCCGTCCCCGGCAAGGTCGTGATGCGCCTGATCGACACCGAGCATCTTTACGTCCGCGCGGAACTCGACGAGGTCGATCTCGGCCCGCTCAAGACCGGGATGCCGGTGCGCATCGTCCTCGATCCGTACAAGGACCTCCGCCCGCTGGGGCGGATCACGCGCATCGCGCCGTTCGTCTCCGAAGTCCAGGAGCAGAACCGGACGCTCGAGGTCGACGTGGAGTTCAGCTCCGGAATCGAGGGGCTCCAGCTCAAGCCCGGGACGTCGGCCGACGTCGAGGTCATCCTGCGGGAGCGCGACGGCGTGCTGCGGATCCCGTCGCAGGCCCTGATGGAAGGGAACAAGGTGCTCATCGCCGGCGTCGATGGCCGCGCCCGCGCGGTCCCGCTGAAGATCGGGATGAAGAACTGGGAGTACGCGGAGGTGCTCGAGGGGCTGGCGGAGGGGGACGCGGTCATCGTGTCGCTCGAAAACGAAAAACTGAAGGACGGGGTGCTGATCCGCCTCCCCGCGAAGTGACCCATGCTCATCCGGCTTCGCGGCCTCCGGCGGGACTTCCCGATGGGCGGCCAGACCGTTCACGCGCTCGACGGGATCGATCTCGAGATCCCGGCCGGCGAGCTCACCGTGCTGATGGGCGCATCAGGCTCGGGCAAGTCGACGCTGCTCAACATCATCGGCTGCCTCGACCGGCCGACGGCGGGCACCTACGAGCTCGACGAGCGTGACGTCGGCTCGCTGCCCGACATCGAGCGGGTCAAGATCCGCCGGACCAAGCTCGGATTCGTCTTCCAGACGTTCCATCTCGTCCCGCGGATGACCGCGCAGCGCAACGTCGAGCTGCCGATGATCTTCGCGGGCATCGACTCGCGCGACCGGGCCGCGCGGGCGGAGCAGTCGCTCGCGGCCGTCGGCCTCGCGCCGAGGCGGGAGCACCGGCCCGACCAGATGTCGGGCGGCGAACGGCAGCGCGTGGCGATCGCGCGCGCGCTGGCGATGGAGCCGCCGATCCTGCTTGCCGACGAGCCGACGGGAAACCTCGACTCGGCCTCGGGCGCCGAAATCATCCGGCTGCTCACGGAGCTCAACAGCCAGGGGAAGACGATCGTCGTCGTGACGCACAGCCAGGAGGTGGCGAAGATCGGCCACCGCATCCTGAGGATGAAAGACGGACGGTTCCTATGAGGCTGTGGGACCTGGCCACCCTGGCCTGGGGCGCGCTCCGTGCGCACCGGGTGCGCACGCGGCTGACCTATGCCGCGATCGCGATCGGCGTCGGCTCCGTCCTGACGCTGACGGCGCTCGGCGAAGGCGGCCGCCAGTGGATCCTGGGCCGCTTCGCGTCGATCGGGTCGAACGTTCTGATCGCGCTGCCGGGCCGGACCGAGACCCGCGGCGGCCCGCCGATGACCGTCGCCACGACGCGCGACCTGACGCTGGCCGATCTCGAGGCGGTCCGCCGCCGCGTCCCCGGGGTGACCGATGTCGTTCCCATCGCCATCGGCGAGGCGACCGTCGAGCACGAAGGTCGCAGCCGCGCGGCCACCGTCGTCGGCTCAACCAACGGCTTCCTCCGCATCCGAAAGGTCCATGTCGAGGGGAGCTCCCTGCCGGAGATCGAAGTCGGGCGCGCGATGAGCGTCTGCATCGTCGGCAAGAACATCGCCGCGCAGCTCTTCGGCACGGAGAGTGCGATCGGCGGGCGCGTGCGGGTCGCGGGCAATTCGTACCGGGTCGTCGGCGTCTCTCGGAGCGCGGCCAGGCGATGGGCGCGAATCTCGACGAGACGGTGCTCGTCCCGATCGCGAGCGCGCTGCGCCTCCTGAACCGCCAGGGGCTCTTCCGCATGATCGTGCAGGTGCCGGCGACGGCCGATCTCGAGACGGCCCGGGCCCGGCTGACGGCGGTCCTCAAGGAGCGCCACGATGGCGAAGAGGACTTCACGATTCTCACGCCGGGCGCCGTGGCGGCGTCGCTCGCGTCGATCATCAGCCTGATCACGTCGGCGCTCGCGGGCATCGCGGCGATCTCGCTCCTCGTCGCCGGCATCGGCGTGATGAACGTGATGGTCGTCTCGGTGACGGAGCGGACGGCGGAGATCGGACTCATGAAGGCGCTCGGCGCGAGCAACGGCCAGGTGTTGGCGATCTTCTTGGCCGAGGCGGTCGCGCTGGCGCTCATCGGCGGCGCGCTCGGGATCGCGGGCGGGCTCGGACTCGCGCGCCTGGGCGTCGCGCTCTATCCCGAGATTCCGTTCCAGGTGCCGCCGTGGGCCCTCGGGCTCGCGGCGGGCGTGGCGGCGACGGTCGGAATCGTCTTCGGCCTGCTGCCGGCGCGTCGGGCCGCGCGGCTGGAACCGCTCGAATCGCTGAGAGGACGACGCTGATGCCGCTCGGAGACTTGTGGAGGCTGCTGCTCGAGACGCTGCGAACGCAGCGCCTCCGCGCGTTCCTCACGGTTCTCGGCATCGTGATCGGCATGGCCGCCGTCGTGCTCCTCTCGTCGATCGGCGAGGGCACGCGGCGCGGCATCCTCGCGCAGTTCTCGCAGTTCGGCACGACGATCGTCGGCGTCAACCCGGGGAAGACCAAGACCATGGGCCTGAGCCCCGGCGCGCTCGGCGGAACGACCCACCCACTCACGCTCGAGGACGGCCTGGCACTTCGGCGGATCCCGAGCGTGATCTACACCGCGCCGCACACGATGGGCAACGGCGAGATCGAGGCCGGCGGCCGCACGCGCCGTACGTCGATCTATGGCACCGTTGCGGAGGACGAGCAGATCCTCCAGTGGCATCCGCGCATCGGCAGCTTTCTCCCGGGCGGCGACCCGGACCAGGCGCCCGCCGTCTGCGTCCTCGGCGCGACCGTCGCCCGCGAGCTGCTGCCCGGCGCCAACCCGCTGGGATCGCACGTGCGCATCGGCCAGTCGCGCTTCACCGTCGTCGGCGTGATGGGCTCGAAGGGCCAGGTGCTCGGGATCGATCTCGACGACATGGTCTACATCCCGGTCCGGCGCGCGATGCGGATGTTCAACCGCGACGACGTGATGGAAGTCCACCTGCTCGTCGCGAGCCACGACCGGATCCCGGGCGTGACGGAAGCGGCGCGGCGGCTGCTCATGGACCGGCACGGCGGCGAGGAGGATTTCACGATCACGAACCAGGCCGACATGCTTGGCGTGGTCAACGAGGTCATGGCGGTGATGACGGCGGGCGTGCTGCTGATCGCCGCCATCTCGGTCTTCGTCGGCGCGATGGGGATCCTGACGATCATGTGGGTCTCGGTGCAGGAGCGCATGGCGGAGATCGGACTCGTGAAAGCGCTCGGCGCCAGCGACCGGCAGGTGATGCTGATGTTCCTTTCGGAGGCAGGGGCGCTGTCGCTGCTGGGCGGCGTGGCGGGCGTCATCGTCGGCATCGCGGGCGCGGGGCTGCTCGGCGCGGTGGTGCCCGCGCTCTGGGTGGAGGTGCCCCTCTGGATCATCCCGATCGCGCTCGCGGCGTCGCTCGGCGTCGGCATCGCCGCGGGCGTCGCGCCGGCGCTGCGGGCGGCCCGGCTCGATCCGGTCGACGCCCTGAGAGCGGAATAGTCCGCACGATCGCGCGCAAGCCCGCCAATGGCCCCGCCGCGGAGCTCGACAAGGCCGCCCGGCGAAAGCGGCTCTGATCTTGAAATCGACGACGGCCGACGTGACGATGGCGGCGTGGCGCCACTGATCGCCGTGCCCGCGGAGCTTCACTCGATCGCATCGCCGCTCCGCCCGATCGACGGCGACCTTGCTGATATCGCCACGCAGCGCGCCATTCGTCATGCGCTCGACGCGATCCCGGCGTGGCGCGATTGGGCCGCGTCGCTGCCGCCGATCGGGCTCGTGCCGATCCACATCGGCCCGGGCCTCGGGATCGCCGAGAACACGACCGAGTCGCGCAAGCTCCTCGTCGGCCTCGCGTCGCGCTGGGGCATCGTGCCGCCGTATGCGATCGGCGGGACCGCCGTCACCGAGGTCACGCCCCGGGGCGGGTCGGCCTGGAGCCACTCGTCCAACGACTGTCCGGCGCCGCCGCACACGGCGGGATTCTTCGAGCCCGCGCCGCCGATGGCGTGCGTCTTCGCCTGTGTGCGGCCCCATGCCGGCGGCGGGGCGGAGACGACGGTCGTCGACCTCGATCGCCTCTTCGCGTCTGCCGATTCGGGCGATCTCCGACGCTGGCGCGAGGGCGAGTGGCGCTATCGCACGTCGGCGCGATTCGGCCGCACGTCGCACCCGCTCACGATCCTCCGTGACGTCGGCGGGCTGCCCTTCCTGCGCTATCGCCGCGAGTACATGGAGGGCGACGGGCTCGAGTCGCTCGAGGCCCTCGTGAACGACCCCTCGAACGCGCTCGTCTACGCGCTGCAGCGGGACGAGATCCTCGTCCACTGGAACGGGGCGCCGCATGGACGGCGGCCGCAGGTTGGAGAGACGCCCGCATCGGAAGGCGAGCGCCGTCTCCTCCTTCGCTGCCGAATCGAGCGGTGAGGAACCGAGCGTCGGCAGTTCAAGCGGCCCAGGCAATTCCCACGCCGGAACTCTGCTTCATGACCGGGACTCCAACCGTGGCCGCGTCATGGACTGCGGCCCGGTTCGTCCCCTAGTCAGCCGCGCCACCCGGTTATACGTTGATCTCAACAATCAGCGTATAACCGGGACGACCGCGTGACACTACGGATCGGGGTCTGGCTATCGACCTATCCGCTACATCGCGTCGCGCCGCCAGGCGCGACGCCGCGAACTATCCTCTCCTCACGGCAGCTTCTTCTTCGCCGCGTCCGCGATCTCGACCTTCGCCTTGTCGATGTCCTCGAACTTGATCGTCCGCGTGATGGTGACCTCGCTCTCGACCGGCTTCCCGCCCTGCTGCACCGAGACCGTCGCCTTCACGGTGTAAACGATCGCGCGAGGGAGTTCCTCGTCCTTGCTCACGAGGAGCTTCACGCTCCCCGTCGACTCCTTGATCGTCACCTGGCCGTTCCCTCCGCCCCCGCGCCCGTAGTTGCCCGGCCGCGAGAACTTGCCGACGCCGCCGCGCGACCCCGTCCCGCGCCCGCCGTCGCCCTTCGCCGCCGGCCCCTCGGCCAGCTCGCTCGCGATCTCCTTCGCCGCCTCCTTCGTCAGCACGCCGAGAAAGACGATGCAGTTCTCCTCCATCTCCTTCTGCTTCGCCAGCCCCGCGACGCGGCCGAGCGCTTCCGCCCACTCGACGTGCGGCGCCTCCACCGACGCGAGCATTGCCAGCGCCGCGTTCGGCTTCCCCTGCGCCGCCTTCTCCGCTTCGTCGAACGTCGTCCACTCCTTGCCGTCGAGCGTCAGCACGCTCTTGCCGCCCTTGTGTACGGCCTCGGCGCCGGCCTTGCCCACCTTGACGACGAACGTGTCGGGCTTCTCCCACGCGCCGCTCACCGCCGTCTGCATCGCCTTTGCCGCGTTGCCGAGGCTGTCGCCCTCGACCTTCGTCTCGATCGAGTAGGCGTAGGTCTTCTTCTCGCCGAGCTTCTTGAGCGCGCCGGTCGGCGTCGCCTCGCCGGCGAGCAGCAGCGCGATGACGACCGCTGTGATTCTCATTCCGTCCTCCATCATTGTTGATGGAACACCCTTCGCGGGTCTCGGGTATCGGGCTATCTGCTATCTGCTATCTGCTATCTGCTATCCGCGGCACGCCCCCAGCGCGCCGCAACCCCCCATCTGCTACTATCACTCACTTCATGGCCACCGCCGACCCCCTCTACTTCGCGAAGGGCTTCGGCCTCAAGCAGCAGGTCCAGGCGCCCCTCGAGCGCGACTACACCTCCCCCGTCGTCGACCTCCTCAAGGCCCACAACTACGTCCTCCCGCTCGGCGACCTCACCCTCAAGCTCGCGAAGGAATTCGGCTTCTGCTACGGCGTCGACCGCACCGTCCAGTACGCCTACGAAACCCTGATGCGCTTCCCCGAACGCCGCATCTTCATCACCGACGAGATCATCCACAACCCGTTCGTCAACGAGACGCTCATCAACCGCGGCATGAAGTTCCTCTTCGGCCGCTACGCCTGCGGCATCACGCTCGACCAGCTCCAGGCCGAGGACGTCGTCATCCTCCCCGCCTTCGGGGTCACCGCCGACATGCTCGCGCGCCTGAAGAAGGTCACCTGCACGCTCGTCGACACGACCTGCGGCTCGGTCCTCAACGTCTGGAAGAACGTCGAGAAGTACGCGAGCGAGGGCTTCACCGCGATCGTCCACGGCAAGTTCGACCACGAAGAGACCCGCGCGACAACCTCGCAGGCCCTCAAGTATCCCGGCGGCCGCTACCTCGTCGTCCGCGACCTCAAGGAAGCGCAGGCCGTCCGCGACTACATCGTCAACGGCCCCTCGACTCGGCCGACGGAGTCGCCCTCGCTCGGGACATGCGACCGGACGGCCTTCCTCAAGCGGTTCGAGCGCGCCTGCAACCCCGGCTTCGATCCCGACAAGGACCTCCTTCACATCGCGCTCGCGAACCAGACGACGATGCTGATGAGCGAGTCGCTCGAGATCGAGAAGCTCCTGCGCGACGCGATCTTCAAGCGCTGGGGGCCGGACGAGGGCCCCAAGCACGTCCGCGCCTTCGACACGATCTGCTCCGCCACGCAGGACCGCCAGGACGCGATGAAGGAGCTGCTCAACGAGACGCTCGACGTCGTGATCGTCATCGGCGGCTACAACAGCTCGAACACCGGCCACCTCGCCGAGATGTCGGTCCGCAAGCGCCCGACGTTCCACATCCAGGGCGCCGAAGACATGGTCTCGCTCGACGTGATCAAGCACCGCGACCCGCACGATCACAAGATCGTCGAGACGGCGTCGTGGCTGCCGTCGAAGCCGCTGGTGATTGGATTGACGGCCGGGGCGAGCACGCCGAATTCGAAAATCGGGGAAGTCATCGACCGGCTGCTGACGCTGCGCGGGATTCCACTGCCAGCCTAGCCGCGCGAACGCCGCTCGCCACCGCCGCTTCCATCGTTGACGGCCACTCAGACTCCGTCCACTCCCCCGCCAGGAACAGTCCCTTCATCGGCGTGCCACACGGCAGCCGCTTCACCCCGGGCGTCGCCACAAACGTCGCCTCGCGCTCGCGGATGATCGTGCAGCGCACGACCTTCGCCTCCTTCGCCTTCGGCAGCACGCGGCGGAGCTCGTCGACGAACCGCTTCTCGAGCTCGGCGTTCGGAACGTCGATGATCTCGCGCGCCGCCGACTGCGAGAGCACCACGCGACGGCCGTGATCGAAGATCCACTGGATCGGGCTGCCGACGTAGGCCGCGAACGGAAACTCCGCCACCGGACGATCAAACGTCACGTGCAGATTCACGATCGGCGCCGCCTCCATCGCCTTCAGCGGCTCGAAGAACGGATGGGGCTCGACGAGCTCGACGAGCGCCTTCCACGGCACCGCGCTCACCGTGACGTCGTACGCCGGATCGGGCACGCGCGCGACCTTCGTGTTGAACTTCACCTCGACACCAAGCGCTCTCGCCCGCTCGACCGCCTTGGCCGCAATCACGCCAAGCCCCGCCGTCGCGACTCCGACCCGCGCCGCCTTGCGCGCGCCGAAAAACCCCGTCGCGAAGACGAAGATCGCGACCTTCGCGCTGACGACGTCGACGTGCTCGTTGAGAATCGCGACGCTGAGCAGGTCCCACCAGTCGCGGATGGCGGCCTCGCTCTGGCCGTGCCCGCGCAGCCAGGCACCGAACGTCACCTCCGCGACCTCCTTCGCCTTCATCATGGCGCGCGCGCACGAGATCAGTCCGCGCCGCTCCTTCCCCGTCAGCGGATGGAACTTGAGGATCGACGGCAGGAAGTGGCACGGCGCCGGCAGGCGGCTCTCGACGATCCACGCGACCTTGCCGCTGCGCGTGTCGACGAACGGGACCCGCGTCCGCTCCTGCAGCGTCACGAGGCCGCGCGCGCCGATCTCGTCGAGGAAGCCGAGGTACGACTCGCAGCAGCCAAGGAAGACGTGCTGGCCGTTGTCGACCTGCTCGCCCTCCTGAAGGAACGAGTAGGCGCGCCCGCCGGCGAATCCGCGACGCTCGGCGAGGGTGACGGTCGCGCCGCGCTTCGCCAGCTCGATCGAGGCGGCGAGGCCCGCGAGGCCGGCCCCCACCACAAGCGCTTTCATTTGAGCGCGCTGGCGAGGACCTTCAGCTTCTGCGCCGCCGTGAGCCGGACGCGCTTCGTGAAGACGTCGTGGCCGCTCGCTTCAACGCGATCGAGCAGCGCCTCGTAGACGGTCGCGATCGCCGCGGGGCACTTTCGCGAGTCGGCGTGAACCAGCGGCAGCAGCCTCCTGCCCTTCGTGAACCACGCGCGCGCCCGGGCCACCTGGAACGCGAGCATCGCCTTCATCGCCGGCGTGAAGCGGCCGTCGAGCACGTCGCGCTCGCTGACGCCGAACCGCTTCAGCTCCTCCGCCGGCAGGTAGATGCGGCCGCGCGCCGCATCCTCCTTCACATCGCGGATGATGTTCGTCAGCTGCATCGCGATGCCGAGCTCCTCCGCGTACGCCAGCGCCTTCTTCTCCTCAAAGCCGAAGACGTGGAGGCACGCGAGGCCGACGGCGCTCGCGACTTTCTTGCAGTACTCGACCAGCTCGTCAAACGACGCGTAGCGGTGCTTCTCGAGGTCCATCGTGCAGCCGTCGACGATGGCGTCGAGATGCTCGCGGGGGACGCGCCAGGTCGCCCGGACGTCGTCGAGCGCGAGGCGGAGATGCTCGTCGGTCAGCAGCGAGCGGTCGGCGCCGCCGTCGGCAATGTCGTCGGCGATCCGGCAGTGGGCGTAGATGGCGCAGATGGCGTCGCGCTTCGCCTTCGGGAGAAGCCTGATCGCGACGCCGAAGTTCGTTCCCGACCTGGCCACGACGGCGCGGCACCAGGCGTACGCGTCGGGGAGCTTCATGAAGCTGAGAGAATAGGACATTCGCGGGCCGCCGGACAGGCTGCCGCCGTAGTTTCTTTCCATCCGCCAGGACAGGCGGATCAAGGCACGGGCAGGGACCCGGCACCCGCTATCATCTACCCGATGCAGGCGGGCTGGGCGCGGCAGCTGCCCGCGCGGTGGGTGTCGATCGCGTTTCTCGGCATCATCCTCGTCGACTGCGCCGTCTTCGCCCCCTCGTGGTCGCACACCGTCCGCGGCGACCACATCTCCTACCTCGCCGACACCGCGCGCGACTCGAGCTGGTGGGACCTTGTCTCGAACCACTACTCCTATGACCGCTCGCGGCAGTTCAACCGCGTCGCGACGGAGTATTTCCGACCCGTGCAGTTCCTGCTGCTGGGGACGGAGCGCTGGCTGTTCGGCTGCCGGTTCGCCCTCTGGCAGCTCGTCGGCTTCGTGCTGCATCTCGTCATCGTCTGGCGGCTCCTCAAGCTCCTGCTTCGGATCCGGCCGACCGTCGTCGCCCCACTGCTCGCTCTTTTCTTCTCGGTGATGTACTTCCCGCTCGAACAGGTCATCTGGCATCACCTGCACGGCTACCTGCTGCTCGCGCTCCTGCTGGTCGTAACGCTGGAGCAAATCCTGACGCATGAGCAGGAGGGCCAGGCGTCGCGATGGCGGCTGGCGGCGATCGGCGGGCTCCTCCTCGTCGGCTGCTTCACGCACGAGGTGATGATCGGGATGGTGCCGCTCTTCGCGCTCTACCTCGCCTGGGTCCATCCCGCACGGACGAGGCAGCGCGCGTTGCCGCTGCTGCTGATGGCGACGGCCCTCCTGTACGCCATCGCCAGCATCGCCGACTACAAGCTGCGCGGCTGCGTGTCGACGCCCGACCTCGAAGGCGCCTTCACGCCCACGGGAACCGCGGCCAATCTCACCTACTCGCTCTTCGCATGGATCTCGGGCGGCTTGTGTCCGTTCTTCCTCCACGGCATCACCCAGGAACGATTCCAGATGTGGCCCGCGGCGCGACTGATGTCCTCGCCGTGGCTCTTCTATTCGGTGCCCACGGCGCTCGTCGTCTCGGTCGTCGGCGGGCTTGCGTCGATCGCCCGGCGTCGCTGGAGCGAGACGAAGCCGAACGCACGGTTCGCGATGCTCGTCTTCGCCGTCCTGCTCGCGTGGTGCGGCCTCTACACCGTGGTGCGCTTCAACACGATGGGCGTCGACCTCGGCATGGCGTTCGGGGCCTACTATTCCTATCCCGTCTGGCTGCTGCTCCTGGTCGGGGCGCACACGCTCATCGATCCGCTCGCACTCGGCCGCGCGGGGCGGACCGTCCTGGCCGTCGGCTTCGTGCTCTCGCTGGCCTCGAACGGGTGGCTGAGCTGGCGCGCGAATGTCGACTACCGCACGTGGGGCGCCCCCCGCGCGGCCCTGGTCGCACACGTCGAGCGGATGATCCGGGACGGCGCAACGCCCGCGGAGTTCCGGACCTTCCAGTGGCGCCACGACGTTGTCGGAAACCAGCCGATGCCACAGATCCAGTACGACCCCGATCCCGATCTCTTCTACACGCTCCCGGAAGCGCTGTGGCCGGAGCGGTTTCCGTGCGGAAGACGGGGAAGGCCGAAGTAACGGCTCTCCGGTCTACCGTTTCTTCCGCCCACGGACTTCCTTCAGCAGCCGTTCCGTGAGAGCCCGGTGGCGCCAGTCGGCCGGCGCGAACTTCAGAACGGCCTCGTAGTCGGCGACGGCGCCATCCAGATCGTCGTGGTTCGCGCGCATTTGGGCCCGGAGGAAATAGGGCCCCGGCTGGCTGGGGTCGAGGCTGATGGCCTTGTCGCAGTCACGGACGACGGCGGCGTCGTCGTCGAGGCTCATCCAGGCATCGGCACGGGATACGTAGAGTTCGGCCATGGCGGGCTGCAGGCCGATCGCCGCGCTCAGGTCGTCGATGGCGCCCTTCGGATCCTTCATTTCGCTCTTGAGCTCGCCGCGGTGCTGCCAGAACAGGTACTGATTCCGATCGAGCCCGATTGCCTCCGAGAAGTCCCTCAGCGCGGCATCCCCCTCGCCCAGCAGCTGGTGGGCGACGCCCCGGCCGTCAAAGGCGGGCGCCGACCCCGGCTTCAGCGAGAGCCCCTCCGTGTAGTCCTTGATCGCGGCCGCGTAGTCGCCGAGGGCGAGCTGGATGTTGCCGCGGTGCACCCAGCCGTCAGGTTGCCATGGCTCCAGTCGCACCGCCTCATCCAGGTCCTTGAGCCCGCCGCGATGATCGCCCATCTGGTGCTTCAGCTCGCCGCGGTTGCGGTACGCCAGCGCGCACCGGGAATCGACCCGGAGGGCGGCGTCGCAGTCGCGGAGGGAGGCGTCAAAACGGCGCAGCATGTGATTCACGACGCCACGGACGATGTGCGACGTCACGTCGTCGCCGCCGCACCGCACCGCCTCGTCGGCGTCCTTCAGCGCCGCCGCAAGGTCGCCCGTCGCCATGTGGAGCTGCGCGCGGTTCTGGTACGCCGAGGAGCAGTCGCGATCGAGCTTCAACGCCTCGGTGAAGTCGCTCATCGCGCCCTCGCGATCCCCCTTCGCCGCGCGGGCCGCGCCGCGGCCGACCCACCCTAAAGTCGACTTCGGAATCAATCGGATCATCGCCTCGCCGTCGGCCATCGCGCCGTCCAGGTCGCCCCTCTCCTTTCGGATGTTGCCGCGGTTGTTGTGCGCCGTCGCCAGCGCAGGGTCGAGGCGGATCGCCTCGTCATAGTCGCGCTCCGCCTCGGCCAGCCTGCCCAGCAGCTTCAGGGCCCCTGCCCGGTTGAAGAAGGCCATGACGTTCACGGGGTCGATCCGCAGCGCCTCGCTGCAGTCCGCGACGGCGCCGTCGAAGTCGCCCGCCGCCTTCCGGGCGTTGCCACGATTCACGAGGGCGTCGACGAAGGTGGGGTCGAGCACGAGCGCGCGGTCAAAGTCGGCGCGCGCCCCAGCGTCCTTCTGCCGGCGCCTGCGGGTTCCCAGGTGAAACCACGCCCGTGCGTCGCCGGGCGCCGCCTTCGTCGCCTCGATGAGCGTAGGCAGGTCGTCGTGCGCCTCGTCGAACAGGCAGCGCCACAGGAGGAACTCCTCGGATCGCCGCCCCTTGAGCCCCGCGTCCAGCACCCTCAGCGCCCCGGCCGTTTCATGCAGGATGTACTGGAACCTCAGCGCTTCGACCACGATGCGCATTTCGTCGTCCTCGTACGACGGGGAGAGTCCCCAGCGCTCGAGGTGCGGCGCACCAAGACCGGCCGACTCCGCCCGCGCGAAGTCGTCCGCGGCGCGTTCGACCAGCTCTGTCGCCCGCCGGCTCACGGCGTCCTGGGTGGCGTCGGAATAGGAGGTCGAGCGCTCCTGGGCCAGATCGACGCGGATGAGGCCGCGCAGCGCGTAGGCCGGGCCGAAGTCAGGGGCAAGAGTGAGCGCCTGGTCCGCGGCCGCGAGCGCGGCGTCGTGGCGGCGCAGGTAAACGAGGCCGCGCGCCTTCAGGTACCAGCCCTGCGGAAGCCCGGGATTCTCGCGGGAGAACGCGTCGACCGCGTCCACCGCCGCGACGAGCGCCGGCCGCGCCCTTTCCACCGGAACCGCCAGCGAACGGAAGTCCCGCTTCTTCTCCAGCAGGTTCATCCAGAGCAGGGAGAGCTTCTTGAGCTGCGCCTCGTTCCGCCGGCGGAGTTCGTCGGCCTTCGCCAGGTCGCCCCTGGCCCGGTTGCCCTGGACGACGAGGACCGCCGCCCCCGTTCCGGCTACGAGCGCGAGCGCCGCGAGACTGGCGGTGAGCGCCCGGTGACGGCGGATGCGGCGGATGAGCTTGCCGAACGACGAGGCAGGCCGCGCCGAGATGGGTTCGTCGGCGAGCCAGCGGTCGAGATCGTCCGCCAGGGCGGCGGCTGTCGCGTAGCGGCGCTCGCGCTCTTTCTCGAGGCACTTCATCGCGATCGTCTCGAGGTCGGCGTCGATCCGGGGATTCCGCGCGCGGACCGGCTTCGGATCCTCCTCCACGACCTTCACGAGAATCTCGAAGATGTCGGTCCCCTCGAACGGCGCGCGGTCGGTGAGGAGTTCGTAGAGCGTCGCGCCGAGCGAGTAGACGTCGCTGCGGGCATCGGCGGCGCGCGACTGGCCCCGCGCCTGCTCGGGAGGCATGTAGGCCGGCGTGCCGATGGCGAAGCCCGACTGCGAAAGCGAGGAGTTCACCGTCGTCTGGCGCGCGAGGCCGAAGTCCATCACGAAGAGGCGGTCGTCGGCGACCATCAGGTTGTCGGGCTTGATGTCGCGATGGACGACGCCGAGGGAATGCGCGTAGTGAAGCGCGCGCGCCGCGTCGCGAACCAGTCCCGCGAGCCGCCGCACATCGTCGCGCGGAAAGGTCCGCAGGGTGCGGCCGTCGATGAACTGCATGGCGATCCAGTGGCGCCGCCCTTCGGGAGCGGCTTGAACGCCGACCTCGTGGATCGCGGCGATGTTGGGATGCCCCAGCCGCGCCGCGGTCTGGGCTTCCCGCTGGAAGCGGGCAACCTCATCGTCGTTGGAGCCCTTCAGGAACTTGAGCGCGACCCAGCGGGAGAGCTCGGAGTCCCAGGCTTTCCAGACTTCGCCCATCCCTCCGGCACCGAGGCGCTCCGTGACGATGAACTTGCCGACGCGGTTGAGCGATGCGGCGGCTTCCGCCGGGAGTGCGGGGACGGTCGGGCGCGACGGGTTGGCGTGGGGCGCGCCGATCGTCGGGTCGGAGGGATCTCCGGTCATCCGCCGGTAAGTCTACCGCAACCCGGACCCCGACTCCCCGGCATCGAGCCCGCCACCGAATCGGTTAGCATCTTGCACCATGGCCGACGCGGACGACGTCTATGTCGGGCGCGCGCTCATTGAGTCGGGCCGCATCACGCGCGACGAACTCATCGAGTGCCTGTTCGACTTTGCCCTCGAACGCCGCGCTCCCGACGCCCGTGTCCGCCCCCTCGGGATCCTGCTTGTCGCGCGCCATCGCATTTCGCGCGCCGACTTGAACGCCCTCCTCGCCCGGCGCACGGCCCTGACCGACCGCCGCCTTGCGCAGGCCTCCGCCCCCGCGCTCGGCGAACTGTTGATCGCCTCGGGCGCCGCGACGCGCGACCAGATCGCGGAGTGCCTCGTCTTGCAGGAAGCCGAGACGGCAAAGCGCCTCGGCGAACTGCTCGTGGAGCGCGGGTACTCCACGGTCGCGCAGATCGAGCGCGCGCTCGCTTACCACGACAAGACGATCTACCAGTGCACGGAATGCAAGGGCCGCTTCAATCTCGTCGGCGCCATCCCGGGCCAGCCCTACTGCTGCGAGACGTGCGGAGGCGTGCTGGAGCATGCGCCGGCCGGCGCGCTCGATGCGAAGGAGGAGAAAGGCACGACCCGGCGGATCCTGAAGCCCGCGGCGAAGCCGGCGCCGGCACCCGCCGTCGCCGAGCAGGTCCCGCCGCTCGCCCCCGAGGCGCAGGTCCAGCTCGACCGCGCGTCCTATGTCTACATCAAGCAGAAGCTCACCGTGCGGCGCGAGGCGCTTCGCGAGGCGGAGCTTCTCCAGATGGAGCTCGCCCGCTTCGATGTCTGGATCCCCTTCATCGACATCCTCCAGAAGCTCGGCGGCCTCACCTGGCTTCAGGCCGACCAGGTGCGCAAGACCGAATTCGACAAGCTCATCGCCACGAAGGCATGGAAAGAGGAGGCGGTGCCAGGCTACCGCGTCGTCAGCAAGATCGCGTCGGGCAGCTTCGCGACGATCTTCTCGGCCGACCCGGTCTTCGGCGGCAAGCGCATCGCGCTCAAGGTCCTCCACGCCGACCGGGTGAACGACGCCGACGCCGTCGCCCGGTTCCGCAGGGAAGCCGCGCTGCTCATGCGCCTGCGCCATCCGGCCATCATCCAGGCCTATGACCTCTCCGAACACGCGGGCGCCCACTACCTCTCGATGGAGCTCGTCGACGGCGACTCGCTGGAACGGGCGGTCTACGAGGGGCGCGGGCTCAACTCCGTCCGCGCCCTCAACGTGCTCCGCCAGGTGACGGTGGCGCTGAAGTACCTGCACGCCGAGGGATACGTGCACCGCGACGTGAAGCCGGCGAACATTCTTGTCGCGAAGGACGGCGCGGCGAAGCTGTGCGACCTCGGCCTGGTCGAGGAATCGAAGGCCGGCGTCGAGTCGGACCTCTACTCGCTCGGAGTCACGCTCTTCTACATGCTCTCGGCCAACGCGCGCTTCGCGGGTCCGGCCAGCAGCGAGGTACTCGCGGCGCGGTTCGTCAGCGCCGGCGTGGAGGTCGATCCGGCGGCGCTGCGTGCCCCGGGGCCGATCGTCGATCTCCTGGGCAGGCTGGTCCATCGCGACCGCGCGCAGCGGGTGCAGACGTATGCCGACCTGCTGAATGAGATCACGGTCTGCGGTGAGGCACTGCGACGGTAGCCAGCCTACTTCACCAGCCTTTTCTCCCAGGCCTCTTTCGCCCGGGTGTACGAATAGAGCGTGATGCCGTCGCCCTCGAAGACCGGCACGGCGCCGAGCACGACGCGCAGACCGCGCGATGCCGGCATGGTGGATCCCTGATCGCGATCGCGCACGGAACCGTCGACCTTCACCGTGACTCCCCAGAGCTCCGACAGCACTGCGGCCAGGTCCGACGCCTTCGCGCCGATCCACCGCCCCTCCGTGCGGCGCTTCATCAGCCCGTCGTACCGCTTGGCGTCGACGACGCGGTTCATCGGCACGAGCAGGTCGTCGGCGTCGGACCTCAGCGCCCACGGGAGAAGCGACAGCGCTTCCGCGGGATGCTCGTGCAGTCCGAGTTCGATCAGGATTCCCTGGCACGGCGCCGTCCCTTCTTTCTTCAATCGCGCGATCGCCTCCTTGTCGCCCGCCCGCGCCAGCAGCTTGAGGATGAAGGGATCGAACCGCCGCTTGACGCGCTCTCGCAGCAACTCCGCGATTCGCGGCGAGCCGGCCAGCGGCTCCAGTCGGTCGACGGGAAACCGCATCAGGTCGCGCTTCAGGTGATCCGCGACCTCGTCGGCGCGCGACGGGTCGCCCTGGGCAAGACGCGCCAGCAGCGCCTCGCGTCGAACCCGCTTTACGGGATCGCCGCACGCGGCCTTGAGCGCATCGAGCGGACCCACGCCGAGTGCTGCCAGCGCGCGGCACGCGTCGGCTCGCACGTTGTCATCGGCATCCTTCAGAAGGGCGGCGATGGCGTCCGCGCTCTGCACGGAGCCCATCTCGCCCAGCGCTTCCGCCGCCTGGGCGCGCACAAGCGGCGATGGGTCCTTGAGAAGCGCGACGAGCCGCCGCCGGTCGGCCGGGCCCCCCATGGCGCCCAGGAGTTTCGCGGCCATCCTGCGCTCGGCGGCCTCCTTCGATTCCGCGAGCGGCCGGACGCGAGGCAGAACACGGGCGGGGTCGAGATCAAGCAGCTCCCACGTGCGATGCGGCTCCGCCGAACGACGCGCGTAATCGACCAGCGCGTCGAGCGCCTCGTCACTCCCCGCTCTCGCGAGCGCATGCAACGAGCTGGCCTGATCGGAGGTATGAGAACACAACGCCGCCTCGAGCCCCGTCTTGAAGAACTTGTCCCGCTCCGGGGCCGGCAGGAACCGCGCCGAGTCGCCATCCCGAAAGTCGTTTTCCTTCACGCAGGACGCAACGAAGCGATGGGCCGCGTCTTCGTCCCCGAGCAAGACGAGTGCCTGATCGACGCCGCCCCTCGAAGACGGGTCCCTTGGCAGCTTGAGAAGCCGTTCCCGCGCACCCGGCGCCTTCGCGTACGCCAAGGAGAGCGCCACTCGGCGCACTTCGATGTCGGTCATCGACTCGATCCGTGCTTCGACGGCCCGCCGCGCTTCATCGCTTCCCGTCGCCAGCAGCGCTCGAACGGCAAACGTCACCGCGCTCCCGGCCAGCGCCTCACGAACCTGCGAGTCGTCAGGAATGCAGACGCGGCTGTTGAAGCAGGTGCCGAACGCCGAACGGAAGATCGGGTCTTGGACCAACTTCCAGTTCCTTTCGGACGCGCCCGGCCCGGACCACCCATGAAAGGAGCTGGCTGCATACGATTGCACATCGCGCGATGGGTCCTTGCTCATGAGCAGCATCAGTGCCTCTTGCGCCTTGACGGTCCGGAATTGCCAGAGACCCTCAGCCGCCCACTGGCGGCGCCGCTCGTCGCCCGACTGTGCAAGCTCGATGAGGACGTCGATCGCCTCGTCACCCGCCGCCCGCACATAGCGATGGACCGCGCTCCGCACGCCTTCGAGCGGACCCTCTTTCATGATGTGCGCGTAGGTCTCAGCGGCAGCGGCGTCGTCGCCGATCGACGTCAGGTACTCTGCCAGCGCCCGGTCGTTGGAGAGTCGCTTCGCGCAGGCGACGACTTCATCGCGCATCGACTCATCGGCGATCGCCGCCGCCCACGTGGGTGCCAGCGCGTGGCCGGCCTTGAGCTCGCGTTTCACCAGCGCGACGCCCTCGGGCGCACCCGACGCGACCAGTGCATCGATCGCCGCCTCGCGCATCTCCGCGGATGCCGACGAGGCCTCCCGCAAGAGCCGCGCTTTCGGCGTCTTGCCGCCAAGGGCGCGCAGTGCCATCAATCGCAGCTCGACATTCGGATCGTCCAGGATTTCTGTCAGCTCGTCTACGGGCGCCACGGCCCGCCATGTCTTGTAGTAGTCCAGCGCCAGTCTTCGCTGCGACAACTCCTTGTCGAAGAGCAGGCGACGGAACGCCGGCTCGTGCCGCTCAGCAACCTCGTCCAGGATTTCCCGCCGCAGGCGGTCTCGCGCTGTCGTTTCCAGCGCGGGCAGCACTCCGATCGCGTCGTCGAGGCACGCGCGCCAATCGACCAGCCAGACGAGGTCCGACGCGCACTCCTCATCGTCCCCTTCCCGAAGGAGCTTGAGGATGTCCGCTGCGGCGAACGTGAGATCGGCACGCAGTTGCCGAAAGTACCTCGACGCCCACTTCCGCACCGGCCTCTCGCCGTCCGTGAGCAGGCTTCGTGCCGCGCGTGCCAGCACCGGATAATGACGATTGTCCAGAATCGCGAGCACTTGCCGCTTCAGCCGAGGCGACGCCGGCTTCTGAAGCGACGCGCCAATCAGGATGCTGAGTTCGTGAGGCGTTGCAGGCGACGCCGTCTTGAAGTTCTCAGCGCGGTCGGGATCGTCGTCCTTCGGATCGAGCCTGACGCCCGACGCCTCCTCCAGCAGCGAAAGCCGCTCCTCCGAATCATCCGACGTGAGCCGCTGGGCAAAGAGGCGGTGGGCCTGCATCAGCTCCTTTGAAAGGCCCGCCTTCAGCAAGCGCGCCGTTTCGATCCGCACCGCGCGCTCCGTCTGAACCGCGATGACGCGGGTCTTGCGCTCCCCTTCGGCCTTCTCCGCGGCCTCTTTCAGCCACGCGTCGGCCGCGGCCGGGAAGTCGGCCAGCGCCTTCGCGGCCGCCTCGCGGACGTCGATCGAGTCGTCGTCCAGCTGCTTGAGCAGGCCGTCGAACCGCGTCCGGTCGCTCTCCTGCCCGATCGCGACGAGCACGAACGCGACGCAGGCGAGCCGCATGCTGACGAGCATAAGAGACTCGACTACGGAGGCGGACACCGGGGCGCGGAATTCCCAACGCCGCCCGCCTCGCGACCCACCCTACTTCTCCTGGTGCGCCTTCAAGTACTCCTCGCACCATTTCCGCTTCGGCGCCAGCGCCGCCTTCAGCGACGGCTCCAGCTTCTCCGCCCGCTCGTACTTCGCCAGCGCCGATTTGCACTCCTCATCGGCCCGCTTGCCGTGACGTCGCAGGTAGTCCGCGAAGCTGTAGTCCACGTTCCCGCGATAGTGCCACGCCAGCGCATTCGTCGGCTTCGCGGCAATCGCCCGATCGAGCACGTCCGCCGCCTTTCGGAACTGCGCGGGGGCGTCGCCGTTCGTCCCGTCGAGGAAGATCGCGTAGTTCGCGTGGACCCCGCCCAGGTGCACCAGCACCGCGCCGTCCCTCGGCGACATCGACTGCGCCGTTTCAAAGTCCTTGATCGCCCCGTCGAACTGCGTCGATGCATCCGTCCTCGCGATCGAACAGTAGATCCCCCACTCCGACTGGATCCTCCCCCGCATGATCCAGTCGTCCGCCGTCGCCACCCGCGCCGCCAGGACCGCCGTCGCCTCCACCATCGCCTTCTCGAACAGCTCGGCCGCATTCTCCTTCCGTTGGCGGCGCGCCATGCCCAAACCGGTGAACGCCATCCGCCGCGACCGCCGGACCGTCGCGTCCCACGGCGCACGCTTCAGGAGCTCCTCCGATTCGGAAATCGCCCGATTCAGCAGCGCGTCGGGCGGCCGGCCCCATTGCAGCTCGCACGCGCCCCAGGTTGCGTAGAGCTGCACGCGATTGGCCGCGGCCGGCACGCTCCGTGGATCGCCGCTCAACGCCGTCTGCAAGTCCTTCTCCGCGCGCATGAACCACTCCGACGCGTCCCGTCCCTTGCGGCTGACAAGGTAGCTCCCCCACGACACATAGAGCGACGCCCGGTCGACCCGGGCATCGGCGCTCGACGGCGCAAGCTCCACCGCGATGTTCAACGCCCTCTCCGCCCGCTCGAACGCCTCTTCGGCCCCGGGCTCGTCGCGCACGGAGAGCACGCGCCCCAGCCACGTCTCCGCCTGCCCCTCCACCTGCGGCCCGTTCGCCCCCGTCCAGCCGAGCTCGACCGACCGCCGCGCGTCCTCGATCGCAAGGCGAAGCTGCGCGAGCGCCTCATCCGTGTCGTCGATTTCCGTCAGGCCCAGTCGTGCCTCCGCGCGCATCACGCATCCCTGCGCGGCGGTCTCCGGCACCGCGATCGCCGCCGTCGCCGCCTCCATCGCCCGGCGGTACAGGGCCGTCGCGTCGTGGCCGCGCTGCTGCTCGTGGTTCGCCCGCAGCAGCCGGATCAACGCCAGGCGGCTCAGCCCCAGCGGCGATCCCAGCTCGTTCGCGCGCTCGGCCGCCTCCACCGCGAGTGCGAACTGCCCGCTGCCGTCCTTCATCCAGCCCGCCGCGGCGCACCGGGCCGACGCCAGGATCGCCCATGCGCGCGCCACGCGCGGTCCCAGCCTCGTCGCCGTCTCCACGTCGGCGAGCGCCCGCACGATCTGCTCGTCGGACTCCGCCTGCTTGAGGAGGATCCGCCCCCGGATTTCGCGGACGTCGATGAAGCCCGCATCCCACGCGATGGCCTCGTTCGCCACCTTCAGGGCGACCTCGTCTTCCTGCGAGGCGATGCGCAGCGCCCAGGTCATCTCTTCGTCGGGAAACTCGCGCGCGAGCCCGGGCACCTCAGGATGCCGGGTGCCTTGCAGCGCCGCTCTCGTGCAGCGGCTCAGGGCGTTGTCCCTCCCCAGAAGCAGCTCCAGCGCGTCCCGTTTCAGGCGTCGCGCTTCATCGTCCTCCTCCTGCTCGGCTCGAAAAACGCGGGCGACGCGCGACAGGTCGGCGATCCGGCGGTAGTAGACCGCCGCCCGCAGCAGTCCCAGCCGGTAGCGCGCCTCTTCGTTCGACGGCTCCTTCGAGAGCGCGCGGCTGAGTTCGGCGTCGGCCTCCGCGTCCTTCAGCTGCGTTGCGTACATCATCCCCATGAGCACGTGCGGTTCCGCGAGCCCCGGCATCGCGGCGATGACCTCCGCGCACGTCGCTCTCAACCGTTCCGCGTGCGCTTCCATCGCGTCGAAGCTGCCGACTTTCCGCGCGGCGAGGGCCGCGTCAAGGCAGGTCTTCGCCGTCTCGCGCATCCGCGGCAGCAGCGCGCTCGTCGCCGTGTCCGCCGACGACTGGGTGCGGCGGAGCAGCAGGACGCCGCCGGCGACGAGCATGACCCCCGCGATCGCCAGGCCGATCACCAGCTTGCGCCGCCCGACGGCGCGCGCCACGCGCCGCCCGGCGCCCGACCTCCGTGCGCTCACCGGCTCACCCGCGAGCCAGCGATCAAGATCCGCCGCGAGGCCGGCGGCCGTCGCGTACCGCCGGGCCTTCTCCTTCTCCAGGCACTTCATCACGATGGCATCGAGCTCCGCGTTGCCCGTCGCCGGCGGGGCGGGCTCGGACTCGATCACGTTCACGAGAATGTCGAACGTCGTCCTGCCCTCGAACGGCGCACGGCCCGTGAGGACGGCGTAGAGCGTCGCCCCGAGTCCGTAGACGTCCGACCGCACCTCGATGACGTGGCGCTCCCCGCGCGCCTGTTCGGGCGGCATGAACGCCGGCGTGCCGACCGCGAAGCCCGACTGCGAGATGCTGCTCTCGACTTCGACGACGCGCGCGAGTCCGAAGTCCATGACCCGCACGCGCCCCGCGGCATCGACCATCAGGTTGTCGGGCTTCAAGTCGCGGTGGAGCACCCCGCTCAGGTGCGCGTGGTGCACGGCCGCGGCCGCGTCGCGCAGCAGCCGCACCGCTTCGCGCGGCTCGCCGCGCCACGCCGTCAGCGTGCGGCCCTCGATGAACTCGAGCGCGAGGTACGCCTGGTCGCCGACCTCGCCGCACTCGTAGATCGTCGCGATGCCGGGATGATCGAGCCGCGCGGTCGCTTCGGCTTCGCGCTTGAACCGCGCGAGGTCCTCGGGCCCCGCGCGCTTCAGGAGCTTGAGGGCGACGCGGCGGTTGAGCTGCGGATCCCACGCGCACCAGACCTCGCCAAACCCGCCGACGCCGAGGCGACGCTCCATCCGGTAGCGGCCGAACGTCGAGTCGCCAGGCATGCGGGGGTACTATACGACTCCGGCGAAGGCATCTGCGTTTTCCATGGGCGTCCGCCGCCCCCCGTCGTACAACGTGCGTCTGGAGGAACCGATGAAGACAATCGTGCTCGCCCTATGCCTGCTCGCGCAGGACGACGACGCCAAGAAGAAGGACGCCGAAGCCAAGGAGAAGGTCGACGCGTTCACCAAGTCCCTCCCCAAGTGCAAGAAGGACGACGATTTCATCGCCGCGATCGAAGAGCTCGGCAAGACGAGGCATGCGCGCATCCTCGAGGCGCTCAAGCCGTGGCTCGGCAAGGGCTCGGCCGACATCCGCATCGTCGGCGCCAAGGAGATCGGCAAGTACGAGAAGGACAAGGGCGCCGCCGAGGTGCTCCTCGTCGCCGGCTCAGCCACGAAGGAGCCCGACGTCGCGGCGAAGATGATCCGCCTCGTAGGCGATGTCGGCTATCGCCCGATCGCGAAGGACCTCGTGAAGCTCTTCGGACACAAGAGTGCCGACGTTGCTGCCGCCGCGTGCGACGCCTGCGGTGCCCTGAAGTCGAAGGTGACGATCGCGCCGCTCATCGATCTCGTTCGCCAGCTGGAGCAGATCAAGGACGACCAGGGCTCGCCGCAGGAGCCGCCGGTCCCAGGCCCGCCCACGCCGGGGCCCGCGCCCAAGGACGACCAGAAGGCGCGCAAGGACAAGCTCCTCCCCGCCGCGATGGGCGCGCTGCGCGACATCTCCGGCGAGAACAAGAAGACCGGCCAGGAGTGGACCGATTGGTGGAAGAAGGCCCAGGCGACGTGGAAGGAGCCGGACTAGGGACAGGTTCGTTGTGCGCGGCCCTTCGGGCTCGCGCACGCATAGCCGATAGTGCGGATAGCCAGAAGGGATAGCAGGACCGGAGGGATCAGAAGCGAATCTCTTCGCATGTTGGCGACGTCCGAGTAGAGTTTTCGCGTGCTCGTGATGTTGGGCGTTCTTGGCTTCGCCATCCAATCCTTCGAGGCTCCCCCTCGAATGGTTTCCGCACTTCAGGACGACGAAAAGGGCTTCCTCGGCCTTCACGAAGCCGACATTGGCTACCACCGTGAGAACTTCGATCTCACGCTGAGCGGGATCGTGGACACGGAGGCCTATCTCATCCGGGATTCAGCGCCAGGGTTCATCCTCGCCGCACGCGACCCGCTATGGAACGGCCGAGGCACCTTCTTCCTCGATGCGGGCTTCGGCAAGCACCTCTCCTTCTTCGCCCAGGCCCGCGTCGATCGCGGATTCGACGCGCACTGGGAGGAGACGCTGGACATGCGCCTCGATGAGTGGTTCGCCCGCTACACCACCGACGGCGAGGGTTGGAGCGTGTCGGCGCAAGTCGGCAAGTTCGCGACGCCGATCGGGAACTTTGTGCCGCGTCACGACTCGATGCACAATCCGTTCGTCCGCGCCCCGATGCTTTACGACCACGTGACGACGATCAGCGACGACGGGGCGCCGACCGACAACGACGATCTCATCAACGCGCGGGATGAGCTCATCGGCAACGAGCAGAAAGAGACATGGGCCCCGGTCATTTGGGGGCCGTCCTACGGAACCGGGGCAATGGTCTTCGCGACGGTCGGCCGCCTCGACCTGCGACTCGCGCTGACCAATGCGACACCCTGCGAGCGGCCCGAAGAATGGAACTGGCGCGGGGGAAAGCTGCGCGACATGGCTTGGGCGGGCCGCGTTGGATGGAACCCCTTCATCGGGTTCAAGGTCGGCGTCAATGCCGCGTATGGACCGTACTACCGCGACATCGCTCTCGATTCGCTGCCGCAGGGAAAACACAAATCCGACTACCCGCAGCGGCTCCTGGGAGTCGATCTCGAGTACAGCATCGGGCATTTCCTCCTCTACGGAGAAGGCTACCTGAGCCAATGGGCCGCCCCGAACCTCGGCAACGATCCCCGGACCTTCGCCTACTACATCGAGGCGAAGTACAAGCTCTTCCCCGGTTTCTACGTTGCCGGCCGATGGAATCAAATGCTCTTCAGCAAGCTGACGACGGGAGCCGGCGACTCGGCAACGTGGAATCGCGACGCGTATCGCGTTCAGATCGCGGCGGGCTATTTCATCGAGGTCAACCTGCTCGTCAAGGCCGAGTACGACTTCAACGTACTCCGCGGTCCCAACGATCCCAGGGACAACATGGCATCATTCTCGCTGTCGCTTTCGTTCTGAGAGCCGCAAGCCCCAAATAGCCGTTCACGGGATTCGGATGCCCGAATTCCGCTGAACAGCGGTTCGAAGCTACACTGGCGCCCGCCGATGGTCGATGTGACGACCGCTTTCGTGGACGCCTTCAACGCGGGAGATCTCGCGCGGCTGCGCGCCCTTCTCGCCCCCGACGCAACGGCGGAGGTGATGGGGTCCCGATTCCCGGTCGAGCGGGGCCCGGCGGACATCGAGGCCAAGTCGCTCACCCACATGCTCTCCTGGAGTCCGGAGCGGCTGCGGGCGGAACGCTTCGTGCGGGACGGTGCAGACTGGCTGCTCTTCCTCGATCCGGGAAGCGGCGCGCTGGAGGCGGCGGCAACGATCGTGGGAAGCGGCCTGATCACGCGGATCGAGTACTTCGTGGGATGGCACCGACCCCAGGTGCTGGCCGCCCTGGGAGCGGCGCGCGGCGTGACGGTGGCGAAGCCGAGCTGACGCTCGACGGGATCCGATCGTTCTACTTCGGTCCGCCCTTGTTCCCGGGGTTGCCGGGGCCGGTGCCCTTGCCGTCGTTCTGGGGTGGATTGCCGGGCGGCTGCGGATCCTGGCCGTTGCCGACGCCGTTATTGCCCTTCTGCTTGGCGTCCTTTTTCCCGTCGCTCTTGTCCTTGCCGTCCTTGCCGCCGCCCTTGTCGTGATCGCAGTCGCAGTGGCAGGACTCGGCGTCCTTGTGGTTCTCCTTGAAGTGCTCGCGGATCTCTTTCTTCACCTTCTCGGGATCGCAGCCGAACTCCTTCAGCTTCTCGAACCGTTTCGCGAAGACGTTCTTCTCGTCGTCGCCCTTGCAGTCGTCCTTCTTCGGCTTCTCGCCATCTTTCTTCGCCGGCTTCGCATGGCTGCACATGCAGTGGCACGGTCCGTCCGCATGCTTCTTCAGGTGCTCCGCGATGTTCTTCCGAAGATCGTCGTCGCTGCCGGCCTTGCCCTTCAGCTTCTCCTGCAGCTGCTTGGCATCCATGCCCGTGCAGTCGTCCTTCTTCTCGCCCTCTCTCTTGTCGCCGTCCTTCTTGTCCCCTTCCTTCTTCTCGGTGGGCGGATTCTTCTTCTCCTGCTTGTCGCCGCCTTCCTTCTTGTCTTGCGCGACGGCGGGCGACGCGATGAGTCCCGCGACGACCAGGAGCGCCAGCATCTGGAATTTCATGAAGTCCTCCGCATCACCGCTTAAGCATACTCGATGGGTCATGGCGGCGCCGTGAAAATGCGGCAGCGCGTCGTCCGATGCAGCGGCGTACAATCCCCCGATGCTTCACCGCGCACTCGCCCTCCTCCTGCTGACTCTGCACGCCGGCCAGGAATCGGACCTGTCGTGCGCCGACTGGCTGAAGTCGCCGACCTCGGATCGCGAGATCGCCCTGCGCGACGTTCCCAAGGCCAGGAAAGCGCTCTGGGACAAGTACGTCGCGGAAGTGCGCGCCGACAAGCGCCGCAAGGCGGAGCACGAGGCGCGCGCCATCAAGATCGGCGACCTCACGATGAAGTTCGCGTCCACCCCGGTCGGCGAGAAGCCCGGCCCAGGATGGCCGCTTTACATCGCGCTCCACGGCGGCGGTCAAGCCGACCCGTCCGTCAACGACAGCCAGTGGGACCACATGAAGGTCTACTACCGCGAGAGCGTGAAGGCGGGTCTGTACGTCGCGCCGCGCGGGATGACCGACACCTGGAACCTCCACTTCGTTGATGCCTCCTACCCCGCGTACGACCGGCTCATCGAGAACTTCATCGCCTTCGAAAGCGTCGATCCGAACCGCGTCTACCTGCTCGGCTTCTCGGCCGGCGGCGACGGGACGTACGCCGTCGCGCCCCGGATGGCCGACCGCTGGGCCGCCGCGAACATGTCGGCGGGACACCCCAACGGCGTGAGCCCGGTCAACCTGATGCACGTCCCGTTCCTCGTCCAGGTCGGCGAGAAGGACACCGCGTACGACCGGCACAAAGCGGCGGCGACGTTCTTCGTCGCGCTCGGCGAGCTGCGCGCGAAGCACCCCGCCCACTACGTCCACGCCGCGAGCATCCACGCCGGCCGCCCGCACAATTTCCTCGACAACCACCCGAAACGCGCGCCGCAGAGAGTCATCAAGGACCCCGCTGCGTGGCTCAAGGACGGCGCCGGCGAAACGGAGGAGCGCGACACGAACGCAATCTCGTGGCTCGACGCGTACGTGCGCCCGCCGCTTCCCCCGCGCGTCGTGTGGGATCTCACCACGACAGCGTCCACGCGCGGCGTCGCGGGACGCCGCCACTATTGGCTCGACCTGGGCGACCGCGACCCGGCCAAGGAGGAGTCCAAGCGCATCTCGGTGCGGCTCGACAAGAAGACGAACGGAGTGATCGTGGAGGAATGCGGGCCGTGGCTTCGGGTGCTCCTCACCGACGGCATGCTCGACTGTCGAAGCCGGTCGTGGTCACGGTCGGCGGCAAGGAGACGACCGTCCGGCCGGCGGCGCGGCTGAGGATCCTGATCGAGACGATGCTCGACCGCGGCGATCCGAACTACGTGTTCGAGGCCGCCGTGACGATCGAGAAGACCGGCGCGGCCTGGCGCGTCACGGGGTCGTAGGCAGGAGTACCCGGGCCCTTCGGATCGGGGATCCCGCTTGCTAGGATTCCGCGGATGGGCGAGTCGACCTACCACCTTCTCAACCGGTCCTGCACCCGCGACGAGTACGTCGCCTTCAAGAAGAGGCTGCAAATCTCCGAGCGGTTCATCGACGAGCGCTACCCCGCGATGCGCGAAGGCGGGCGGGGCGGCTTCGGCGCCATCTGGGACGCGGTCGATCCCGCTTCAGGGAAGAAGTACACGGTGAACGAGTCGACGGTCGATGGGGCGGCGAGCCACCGGATCGAGGAAGCGTAGAGCTCCCAGGAACTCCTGCAGTCAACCCGGCGTCAAAAGACGATGAAGATGCTCCTGCTGCTTGCCTTCCTCCTGGTCCAGGACCCGTCGTTCTACTGCCCGTCGTGCAAGAAGGACGTGCCGGCGGACGAGGTAAAGGTCATGCCGTGCAGCGAGCCGCACGGCGACATCATCCACAAGAAGAACTGCTCGGTGCTCCGCCACACGAAGTGCCGCGCTGAAGCAGAGCAGAAGGGGCCGACGCGGCTAACGTCGGAGGCGTGCGGAAACGTCGATATGAACGCGGCCGCGGCGTTCCTCGCCAGCGGCGGCAAGGAGCTGATGAAGCGCTTCGAGGCCGCACGCGACGCCAAGCCCGCCGCGGCGCTGTCGGCGAAGGACGACGTGGTGGCGGTTGCCATCCTCGGCCCCAGCGGGAACGGAGCCGATCCGCTGCGCGCGGCGACGGCGCGATTCTCCTGGGACGCGGAGAAGCGGATCGTGCACGTCGTCATCACGAAGGTCGAGTGGGAAAAGGGTCCGGACGTCGGCACGCAGGACTTCACGGTGGTCGGCTTCTCCGCCAACGTCGGCAAGATCGCCGCGGGGGATGTGAAATTCATCGTCTGGGAGGAGACGGCGAAGAGCGCCGGGCCGAAGGCGCCCGTGAAAGAGACGACGAAGCCGAAGAAAGTGGCCGAGCACGCGTTCACCGTGAAGTAGCCCGAGCCTACTTCACGGCCACCGTGCGCCACCAGAGCTCCCGCCCCTTGCGCACCCCCAGCGCCGCCTGCCGCCCGTCCTTGCTGAAGGTGACGGGAGTCAGCGCCTCGTCGAACGGCTCCGACTCCGCCGCGCCCGCCAGGAGCACCCAGCCGCGATCGGTCTTCGCCGGGTAGGCCACCGTCTTCCCGTTTGGGCTGAACGCCGCCGCACCCACGGCGCCGAACCCGGGCCCCGGCGTTCCGTCGATCACCATCGCGCCGCCCAGCGAATAGGCCATCCGCTTGCCGTCCGCGCTGAACGCGGGCGGCGACATGCAGACGTCGACCGACTCCGTCTTCGTCTTGCCGCGCACGAGCGTGAAGGTCCGGCGCGTCTGCCCGACGTAGACCACGGCCCCCTTGGGATCGAATGCCGGCGGATAGCTCAGCACGTTCACGTCGTCGCCCTTCACGCCGTTCGTCAGCACGAACTCCTGGAACTCCTCGCCGGCGACATGGCACGCGAGGGTCGCGCCATCCGGGCTCAGGAGAATCGTCTTGACCCACGCGTAGGCCTTGCTCTTCACGCCGTTGTCGACGATGAACTGCGGCGTGTTCGACTCGCCGCCGGTGAACGCGATGCGCCGGCCGTCGCCGCTCATGACCACCTGGTGGATCCGCGGGCAGGCATCGAAGACCTTCTTCCCCTCCTTGACGATGTAGGAGACCCCTTCGCTCCTCGCGGCGAAGCAGCGCGTCTTCCCGTTGGCGCTCACGAGGATGGGCGGCTGGACGGCGTCGTACCGCTCGCTGGTCCACTCACCGACGACGGCGACAAACGCCGCTTCTTTCGCCGCGATGTAAACGAGATTCTTGCTGTCGGGCGTGAAGGCGAGGCCGGTGACGCCGTCGCACGGAGGCGTGGCGACGCCCTCCAGGAAGGCGCAGATGCCCTCCGCGGTCTTCGCCACCCAGGCGAGGCGCGAGCTGTCGGGGCTCCACGCGATCGCGTCAACGCGCTCGTAGGGCCCGGCCTTCCCCTTGTCGCGGACGACAAACCACCTGCCCTTCGAGGCGCCCGCGTACGCGACATGCTTCCCGTCAGGCGAAATCACCATGGGGCCGTGCTCGTCGAACGTCTCGAGCGTGACGCCCGCGTTGACGATGGTCACCGAATCGCCCTTCTGCGCTGCAAAGCCGGCCGACGAGCCGTCGGCGGCGAACCAGTGGCGGGTGAGCGTCGCGCCATCGGGGAGATCGGCGAGCTTCTTCTCGCTGAAGGACTGGAGGAGGAGGAGCGCCAGGAGGGTCATTCCTTCACCCCTTCAAGCTCGCCCGCCTCGAACGCCTCTCAGCGCGCGGTTCCGTCACTTCTCCTTGGGCAGGGCGAAGACGTCGTCCTTGATCTCCTCGTCGAACTTCCACTCGCTGAACGTCTCGGTGAAGGCCTCGCCGCGCGACGTGGTCATCTCGCGCTTGATCGGCGTCAGCGTCTCGGCGTCCACCCAGAGCTTCGCCTCGGCCGTGTTGTTGTCGGCGGCGCCTTTGCCGTTGAACGTAAGGGTGTACTCAAGGACCTTCGCGGCACGGTCCTTGATCTTCTCCTCCTTGCCGAACTTCACGCCGCTCACGTCGAAGAGCGCCTTCAGCTCCTTGGCCTCGTCGCGCTTGTGATCGCCGAGGACCATCGTCACGAGCGCGCCGACGCGCACGAGGAGGAGTCGAATGTCGTCCGCCGCGTCCTTGGGCGCGTCGATCGTCTGCGGTTCGGCGCGGCCGCCCGGATTCACGCTCTCCGTGCGCATCCTCTTGCCGTCGCACGTGATGGTGACCTGGAGGGGCTTGCCTTCGATCTCGCCCCCCATGTCGAGCTTGAACTTCCCCTCCTTCGCGGAGCCTTCGCCGTCCAGGCCCATCTCCTTGCCGCCTTCGTTGAGCGTGAGCTTCGCCTTGTAGCGGAGGCTCTTTGCCTTCGTCGCCTTTTCCTCGACCTTCTTCAGAAACGCCTCGGCCTCGGAGAGTTTCTTCTCCTGCGGCGCCGGCTTCACCTCGGTCGGCTTGGCCGGCTCAACCGGCATCGGCGGATCCTGCGCGATGGCAAGCGCGAAAACCGCGAGGAGGATTCGGTTCATGGGAGGACTCCTTCGAAAAGGTGAGATCCGGACACCCGGACAAGTCTACCAGCGCACGCGCGAAAAATCTCCACCGTCACTCCCAGTTGTTGGGATCGTCGGCGGTGCCGTCCTTTCCGTCGGCGCCGAACGAGTGGATGTCGAAGGAGGTCTTGTTGCGGGCCTTCTTGTCCTCCATGTTTCCTGGATAGTTCACCGCGTTGTTCGCGTAGACCAGCGGACGGCCCCACGGATCGAGCACTTCGCCCTTGTCGTTGAGCATCCCCTTCACGAACTCGAAATACGGGAGCTTCTTCGGGCCTGCCGACGAAAGCGCCGTGACCAGCGACGCATTGCCCGACGCAGGGTAGGCGTTGTTATCGAGTTCGTAGATCTTCGTCGCCATCGTCAGGTTGTCGATGAGATGCTGGCATTGGATGCGCTTCGCGTCGTCGTTCGCAAAGACGCGGGTGTGATCGAGGTCCTCATCCTCGCCCGTGCCTCCCTTCTTTCCGTCGGCGCCCAGCGAGGAGATGCGCGGCAGCGCTCCGTCGGCGTCGTAGAGGAAATCGCGGCCCCACGGATCCTTCGGCAGCTTTCCGCCGGCAAGGTACCCTCCTTCCGGCCAGAACGAAGCGTCCTTGGGCTTGTCGACGAGATGGCCCAGCGTCTTTGGCCACGCGCCGGTGAACTCCCGGTAGAGCCGCAGCCCCATCGTCAGGTGGCCCAGGGTCACGCGGCATTGCTTCTGCTTGTCGCTCTCCGGCTTGGGATCCTGGGCGGCCGCGACGACGAGCCCCGCGAACGTGACGAGCGCGATCTGCATGCGCATGGATTCCTCCAAAAACTCCTGCCGATGGTCCGCCGCTACGACGCGACGCCCAGAAAGCTCGAGACCGCCAGCCACGCCTTCCCCAGCTTCGACAGCTTCGGCCGCTTGCGGTAGATGTCGTATCCGTTCTTCTCGATGAGGTCGAGCACGCGCTGGCCGCCGAGCGAGAAGAGCCGGATGTCGAACTTCGCGCGGCCGGTCAGCCGGTCGATGAGCGCGAGCCCCTGCTTGAAGAGTGCGCGCGTGCGGTCGACTTCGAATTTCATCAGCGCTCGGAAGGCGTCATTGACGACGCCGGCCGCGATGTCGGCCTCCGTGGCGCCGAATTTCCGCAGGTCCTCCTGAGGGAGGTAGACGCGGTCCTTCTTCCAGTCGACGGCGATGTCCTGCCAGAAATTCGTGAGCTGCAGCGCGGTGCAGGTGGCGTCGGAGAGGGTGTGCGCCGCATCGTCGCGCACGCCGAAGAGGAAGAGGACCATCCGTCCGCACGGATTCGCGCTGTGATCGCAGTAGTGCGCGAGGTCGGCGTACGTCGCGTAGCGCGACGCCCGCTGGTCCATCCGGTTCGCCTCGATGAGCTTCAGGAACGGCTCCAGCGGCATGTCGAAGGTGCGCCGCGTGTCCAGGACCGCCGGAAGAACCGCATGCACCGCCGCGCTGCTCTGCAGGTCGCGCTCCCAGGCGTTGAGCGCCGCGAGGCGGTCGGTTTTGCCGTGAGGCAGGCGGCCGAGCGCCTCGCGGTAGGCCGTCGAGTCGAAGGGCTCGTCTCCGAGATCGTCCGTCGTCCGCGCGAACGAGTAGAGCGCCCAGAGGTGCTTCTTCGTCCCTTTCGGCAGCAGCGCCGAGCCGACGCTGAAGTTCTCGTAGTGCGAGCGGGCGAGCTTCTCGCACGCGGCGTAGCTGGCGTCGATGGCCGAGGTCACGCGCGACACTCTACCACGTCCCGGAACTCCCTGCGCCCCGGCCCGGCTTCGCACCAGCGCCGGAGAGTCTTATGCGGATGGCGGCGAAGATCGTTTAAGAAAATCCGACCGCCGCACGAAAACTAGTTTCTCCGGATTCCTGCTCACCCATGGATGGGTTGACCGCTGCCGGCGTCCGATCAACGTGTCGTGGATGCTGTTTCGTGGGCGCCTTCGCGTCGCCCGCCATGCGTGCGGCGCAGGGCCATTTGAAAGGAGCCTCGCATGAGCCCGATCACCCTGGTCGCCTCCGATCTTGAGACCCTCACCGTGGAGATCCTCAAGCTCAAGCTGAAGCTGCGCGACGCCAATGAGATCAGCGTCGGCGCGGGAGCAGACATCGGCCTCCTGCTGGCCGAGGCCCGGTCTGTCATGCTCGACTCCTCCGGCCGCTGGTCGGCCTACCTCCGGGAAGAGGTCACCATCAGCCGCCGCTGGGCGTACGGCTGCATCGCCCTCTCGGAAGCGCGCGAAGGCAACCCGAAGTGGTTCGCCCGGATCGCGCAGCTCGGGCTATCCAAGGCGATCTGCCTCTGCGCCGTGGGCGTGCCGTTCCGATACGCGATCGTTCCGGAGTCGACGTACAAGGGCGAGACGCTCGCCGCCGTCACCGTGGAGGAGTTTGCCCGTGCGCTGAAGGACCTGGCCTCGGGCGCGAGCGACGATGGAGCCTCCGCCCATCGCAGGGCGGAGGAGGAGCCGCCCGGGAAGGTCGCAACGATGACCGCCCGCGTGATGCGTCTCCAGAAGGCGGAACCGGCCGATGCCGAGTGGCGGCCATTCCTCGACTGGGTGGAGGCGACGTGGCCCGCCCCAGTAGGGCAGCCCGCCGATCCCGCCGCCATGACGGTCGCGCTCCGCGGCCTGGTGAACGCCGCCGAGAGCATCACGCAGATCCCGACCCACGCGGAACGGGAGGAACTCGCCCGCGTGACCGACGCGCTGGTGGCGGCCATCGACCGTCTCCAGGAGTCGCCCGCCTTGCTCTGATCGCCAGAGCAGGTCAGCCCGACGTGACCGCCGGTTTCCGAGAGGCGCCGGCGGTCGCTTCGTCTCCGGACGACGACATTCTGTGGCCGCCTCTGCACGTCTCTGGCCTGCCGTGTGCTAAGCGGTCCTGACGAAGTTCTTTCGGTCTGTCTTTCTCATTCCTCTCGACGGCTGTAGCACGATCCGAAATTGCCCGGGCTGCGCGAGGCGGTCAAGCAACTTGACGACGGCGGCGGGGAACG
>Ga0247727_10001226_pt1 | contig 62388 bp, 67 predicted proteins | sample WisWelCaveWW1625_FD_202498 | JGI IMG/M metagenome (GOLD analysis project Ga0247727, IMG submission 202498) | Biofilm microbial communities from Wishing Well Cave, Virginia, United States - WW16-25 | ecosystem: Environmental > Aquatic > Deep subsurface > Groundwater > Cave microbial mat | place...
AAAACATTTTATCCTTGATCGCATGCTGCAGTTTTTGCGTCGTGCCCTCGAAGCCATTTATGGTGTGATCTCAATGGTTGAGTGCTCCAACATAAAACTTGCCAAACTGTGATCTACTGAGTCTGCATTACGGCGTCGCGCTCGAGGTATGATCATGCACGACGCGCCAATCTTCCGGAAGACGCCGCAGAATCAACGTGAACAATCCTTGCGGCGTTGTCGTTCCTACCACGAGTTTCCATTGCCCCAAAACTTTCGCCCACTCTTCCACCAACAGTTCGACTTGATAAATATTGAACTCGAGCTGCCCCATCTTTTCGAGCGTGGGATAGCTGCGTTGATAACGCGCGAGCATCTCTTGCCAGCCTTTGGAAACGTTGCCGCCGGAGGCAAAAATCGTGGAATCGTTCTTCCAATAGCCGCGCATAAAACGTTCAAGATCGCCGTCGTTCCATGCTCGCACTTGCCGTTCTAGCACGGCGCGAATCTGACGCTCTGCAACACGTTTCGTATCGCGCAATTGCGCCAGCTCCTTCTGCGATAAAACGTTTCCGTTGGTGATCACCGCCCACGGCCGTTGCAAAGTCGCAATGTTCTTGAAAGGATGTTCGTCGACAAGAACGAGATCGGCCAACATGCCCTCACCAATCTGCCCTAAATTAGTTTGGCGCAAAGCATGGCCCGCGTTGATGGTCGCAGCCTCTAGCGCAAAACGCGGTTCGATTCCCGCTTGCACCCAGGCCAATAATTCTTCAGGAAGTGTAGGCCGCCAATTGCGCTGCGAATTATAACCCGAGCCGGCGAGCAAAGGAATTTGCAGATCGAAAGCCATGCGCAATAGTTGTCGATATTTCTCCTGCAGCTTTTGGGCATTCGCCCGCTCGCCGGTTTGCGCATATTCAACCAGCCGATTCGATTCGAGCGCCAAAGTCGGAACGAAAAACACGGCTTGATTGGCGAGGACTTGCAGCTTCTTGCGCGCGTTCTTTTGTAGCTCCACCTTTTGCCAGGCCTTGAAAAACTGGACAGAGTTCTTCGGCAGCAACAACCCTTCCTCTGCGCGCGACCAGCTTGCCGCAAAATTTTTGCGCTCGCCGCCGTCGGCAAAGCCGGAGAGCAAGCTCGTCATTCCATAAACCACATTCACGCCGTTGCGCGCAGCCTCTTCAAAAGAGGTTGCGAGAAAAGCGCCCGCAGTCAACATGCCGTGCGTACCGGCTTCTTGTATAGCGGCTTTCACGGCACCGGCTTCGAGGTTGGCATCGAGATAAATGAACTTTGCCCCTTTTTGCTTCGCGGCTTGCACGGCTAGTCGCGCTTCTTTTTCGTTTTTGATGAAAGCATTCGATGTCGTGCTCCATTGCACCGGCTGGCTGCGCATCGGCGCGGCGCTGAAAAAAATTCTCGGGGCGGATTTCTTTTCTGTTTGATCAACAACAGCGGCCGCGCTGCTCAAATCCAAAACCGAAGTGATGCCATACGAGAGCAGCTCCGCCAAATCGCGTTGGCGCGCCGCATGATCGACCTCGGAAAATTCCAAATGTACCCGCATGTCGATCAAACCGGGAATCAGCCACCTGCCCGTGCCGTCGAGAACCTTCGCTTCGCCGTGCGGCCTGCTGCCCGCCGCGCGCACTGCGATGATTTTTTCACCGTTGATAAAAACATCTCGTCCGGTTTGATCGGCGTCCCCGGCCAAACCGACGATATTCACGTTTTTCAAAACCAACGTCGCTTGTGTTTGACTCCACGCAGAATGAGAGAGCAACACGATCAATCCGGCAACTGCAAGCAATCGCTTCATATCAGCTCCGAGGTGAAAGAAATATTCTTTGGAAATTTCCGTGAAATTCGACATACTCATCGCAATTCTTGCAACTCAATAACCCTTTAGGAGGAATTTTTTATGCGTCGTTTTTTCATGCTACTGGCGGTGTTCGTCATTTTCGCGCAATCCGCTTCGGCACAAGACAAGGTGGTGGTCGTTCCCAAGCAGATTGCCGGGGCTCCTTTTGTCGTAGAAGACAACACGGACCTGTTTGCCAAAGCTTATCGGTTCTTTATCGAAGGCGACGTCGAGATGGCGGCAGACAGTCTGAAGAAATTGCTCGCCAAAAGCAATTATAAAACGAATCCCAAAGCATATTACATCGTCGTGGCTAATTTCACCGATCGCATATCGCCCATCGGCTTGTTGCGTGAAGGCTCGGACTTTCTCGACACCAGATTTTATGGGCTGAAAACCGACAGCTTGTATTACATGTTTCTCTCGCGCACCGAAAACGCGCCTTCGTTCGTTTCGGTTCTGTTGAAATCCAAGCCCACGCCTTTTGAAGAGAATTTGCCGGCGTTTCTTTCGCTCTTCTTCGGCGGCAGCTTGCCGGGCGTGGCCTCGAGCGGGCAGAAACCGGAGAAGGTTTGGATCGACGTGCGGCGCTTCGCGATTCCCAAAAAATTTCAAAAAATTTCCGACATCGCCGTGCAGGTTAAAAAAGATTTGAGCGATGACCGCGTGCTCGCGAATATGATTTTCGACAACACGCCGAAGGAGAGATGGAGCTTCGGCATCGCCACGGCCATCACCACGCTCAATGACGTCCAACTCGAAGTCGGAGAAAACGGTGAAATCATCGTTCGTCCCAAGCCGAATGGCGACCTCGCGGCGTTCGGCGTGCTCAATTTCCATTTCATTCCGGTTGATACGAAAGCGCCGACGTTGGGCAGCTCGGTGCATTTGCTCGGCGGCTTGCGTTTGGCGACGCACATCGAGCCGCTCGTGGGCCTCGGTATCGGCCTTCCAATTTCCGGCTTCGGGCTGCACGTCTTTGGCGGCGGCAGCTTGGCGTTCAAAAACGTTTTAAAGGAAGGCTTTGCCATCGGCGGCGCGATTGCAGACGAAGTGGATCCTTTTAAGATCGAGGTGAAAGTCTATCCGCGATTTGGGCTTGAGGTAAAGTTCCCATGAGCGAATGAGAATAAATTCTCAGCTAGCAAATCTTCTTGATCAAAATAAAAAAGCCCCACCTCGTTCGTGGGGCTTGTCATTTTATAAAAATTTGTTTGAAAGATTACGCCCTTCCTCCTCACCTCTTCGCGCTCGCGCGATTAAGCTCTTCGATTTGATCTTCCGCGCGCTGTTTCCAATTCGAGTCCGTTGCTGCGATCTGAAATTTTGTTATTGCTTCGGCAGTGCGGCCTAAAGTTTTTAATGCCACACCTGCTTCAAAAGCTGCGGGCGCAAAAGCAGGATTCTTCTTCAAACCCAATTCTGCGGCTTCCAAAGCTTGCTGCGGTTTGTTCAGCTTATTATAAGTTTCGGCCAATCTATAGCAATTGCCTTCGGAGGCTTTGATTCGTGCTGCGCGTTGAAAACATTCTACCGCCTCCTGTAGCTCGCCCTTTTCAGCTAAAGCAAGCCCCAAAGCATGGTGAGCCGTTTCAAGATTGGGATCGATCGCGATAGCTGCGCGGAAGGAAGAGATCGCCTCTTTGGGTTGCCGCAGTTTTTGATGAACAAGCCCGCGATGATAATATGCGTTGGCTAATTTGGGATCTTGCTGCAGCGCTTGATTGTAAACCGCAATGGCCTCATGATATTTTTCGAGGTCAGAATAAACATTGCCGAGCGCGAAATAGGCGATCGCATAGTTGGGAGCGTGACGCAGAGAAGCTTTGAGGGCGGAGATCGCTTCGGTGGGACGTTGAAGCTTTCTGAGGGCCAAGCCTTTACCATAGTGGGCGCGAAAGAAAGTGGAATCAGTCTCGAGCACGTTTTCGAACGCTGCCAACGCATCGGTGTTGCGGTCACGTTTGAGCAGAGAGAACGCTGCGTCCGTGTCACGCTTCACACCGTTCTCTTGCTGAATACTATCATCACTTTTGTAGTGAAAGCGTTCGCGTGAGAACGACCGCGCATGGAAGCTCAAAACTGCAAATGCGCACAGACTTGCGATAAAGCGCCAAGCCCTCATCAAGCATTCCTCACATTGAGGCAAGTGAGTGCGGAAGGGGGGACTCGAACCCCCATGGCCGAAGCCACTACCCCCTCAAGATAGCGCGTCTACCAAGTTTCGCCACTTCCGCAGGTAGAACATTTCCCTGAAACACAATTTGGAGCGCAACGATTCCTGGCAAAGCCGAAGCTTTGCGCTCCAGTTTACTGCTGGGGTACCGGCTGCGATTGGGGTTGGGACTCCGCAGGCGGAGGTGTTGCAGGCGCGCTTTCGGAACCCTGTATAAGCGGAACGCCAACGGCTGCGGGGGAAGAAGAACGCGATTGGCGTTCTTGCTCGATCAAGCTCCCGCCTGCGCCTTCGTTGGATTTCATCAAACCGAGAATCAGCGCGAGCGCCATGAAGGCTGCGGCCAAACCAGCAGTGAGCTTGCTCAAGAAAGTGGCCGTGCCGCGACTGCCGAAAACTGCGCCCATGCCGCCGGTGCCGAAAGAACCGGCCAACCCGCCACCCTTGCTAGCTTGCATCAGGATGACGAGAATTTGCAGGAGCGCGACGAGGATGAAAAATGTCAACAGTATTGCGTACATAGTCTTCCTAAAATATAAAATTAAAACCGCGAAAAGCAATTTTTCATTTGAATTTTTTCTTGCTCATACCACTTCTTCGGCGGCTTTGATGATGGCGGCGAAACCTTCAGCTTCCAGGCTTGCGCCGCCGACGAGCGCGCCATCGACATCAGGCTGCTGCATCAACTCCTTCGCATTCGCGGGCTTCACACTGCCGCCATATTGAATGCGACACGTCGAGGCCAACGCTGCGCCGTATATTTCCGAGAGCAAAGAACGAACGAAAGCGTGCGCTTCTTGCGCCCATTCCGGCGTTGCGTTCACGCCGGTTCCAATGGCCCATACCGGCTCGTATGCCAGCACGACGCGCGCAAAATTTTCAGGAGAGATGTCCTTGAATGCGCCGCGAAGTTGGCTCGCCACGATTTTTTGCATGTCACCGGCTTGCCGTTGCGCTAGAGATTCGCCGACACAGACGATAGGAGTCAATCCTGCCGAGAGCGCGCGTTTCAATCTGCGATTCACGGTCTCATCAGTCTCGCCGAAAAATTGGCGCCGCTCCGAATGGCCGATAATCACATACTCGCAGCCAACGCTCAACAGCATCTCCGCCGAAACTTCGCCCGTGAACGCGCCCTTCTCTTCCCAAAACAAATTCTGCGCGCCCAATTTGATCGCCGTGCCCTTCAACAACTCTGCTACATTAGCAAGATTGGTGAAGGGCGGGCAAACCGCCATATCAACTTTTTTGATGTTCACGACTTTGACCTTCAGCGCTTTTACGAGTGACGCCGCTTCGGTCGCATTCGTGAACATCTTCCAATTTCCGGCTACGAATAACCGGCGCGAGGATTCGGGCATGATCAATCTCTTACAAAGAACGTCCAAGCAGACGGATCAAATCGACCACACGGCAAGAGAAGCCCCATTCGTTGTCGTACCACGAAAGGACTTTTACCATCGTGCCGTTGATCACGAACGTCGAAAGCAGATCGACGATGGAAGAGTTCGGATTCAAACGGAAGTCGATTGAGACCAGCGGCTCATCCGTATAAGAAAGAACGCCCTTGAGCGGGCCATTCGCCGCCGCGATGAGCGCGTTGTTTACTTCTTCAACCGTCGTCTTCTTTTCAACTTCGAAAACCACGTCGACCAGCGAGATGTTCGGCGTGGGCACGCGCACGGCCAAGCCGTCCATCTTCCCTTTCAGCGCGGGGATGACTTCCGCGACCGCTTTCGCAGCGCCGGTCGTGGTGGGAATCATTGAGAGCGCGGCGGCGCGCGCGCGGCGCAAATCTTTATGCGGCAGATCGAGAATGCTTTGATCGTTCGTGTAAGAGTGAATCGTGGTCATCAAGCCGTATTTGATGCCGAACGAATCCATAATCACTTTCGCGACCGGCGTCAAACAATTCGTGGTGCAAGAAGCATTCGACAACACGTGATGTTTGGCCGGATCATAGGAACCGTCATTCACGCCCATGACGATGGTCACGTCATGTCCCTTCGCCGGCGCGCTGATGATGACTTTCTTCGCGCCGCCGTTGGTGATGTGTTTGGACGCGCTTTCTTTGTCCGTGAAGCGTCCGGTGGATTCGACCACGACGCCGACGCCGACGTCTTTCCAGGGCAAATTGGCGGGATCTTTTTCCGCAAACACCCGCAGGGATTTGCCATTCACTGAAATCGTGTTGCCTTCGGTTTTGATATCCGCGTCGAGATTGCCGAGAATCGAGTCATATTTCAGCAAGTGCGCCAACGTTTTCGCGTCGGTGATGTCATTGACCGCGACGATCTCAACGTTCTTATCACGCAGCGCGGCCCGGAAAATATTCCGTCCGATTCTACCAAAGCCGTTGATTCCAACTTTCAATGCCATAATAGCCTCCTGTCCTAACGATATCGAGTCTTTGTATATCAACCAAAAAATACTTCTGCCAATTCGAGCAACTTCGGATCTACGGTTTTATGACCGCGCAAAACTTCGGCAAGCGGAACTTCGACGACTTCTGTGCCTCGCACCGCGGCGAGGTGATCGAATTTGCCTTCATGCGCCATATCAGCCGCGCGCACCCCAAAACGCGTTGCCAGCAAACGATCGGTCATGGTCGGAGAGCCGCCGCGTTGCAACGGCCCAAGCGCGGCAACACGAATTTCCCAATTGCTGCGCTTCTCCAATTCGAGGCGAATAATGTCGCCGATGCCGCCGAGAATGCGATGGCCGAATTCATCGACACGCTCCGGGCGCAAAAGAGCGAGATTGGCATCTTTCGGCAGCGCGCCTTCTGCGACAACGACGATGCTAAAATTTTTGCCGTGGCGTTGGCGCGAATCTAAAATGTTGATGATGCCGTCGAAAGTAAACGGGCGCTCCGGAACGAGAATGCAATCTGCGCCGCCTGCGATACCTGCCGTCGTCGCAATCGCGCCGGAATAGCGGCCCATCACTTCTAAAATTGCGATGCGATGATGCGCCTCCGTCGTGCTGTGCAGCCGATCAATCGCTTCGGTCGCAAAACTGACTGCGGTATCGAATCCGAAAGAATAGTCTGTGCCGAGCACGTCATTATCGATAGATTTCGGAATGCCGACGAACTTCATGCCTTGCGCGCCGAGCTTGTGGGCCAGGCCGAGTGTGTCGTCGCCGCCAATCGCAATGATGGCATCAAGCTCGTAACGTTGATAATTTTCGAGCATCTTGGCGGGATTCTCATCGCGCCTTAGCGGGTTGTGGCGCGAGGTTCCCAAAATGGTTCCGCCTTTGGGCAGAATCCCGGAGACCGAATACAAGCTCAACGGCTCGACATCTCCAGCGCTCAATCCGTCCCATCCGTTTTTGATGCCCAACACTTGATCGTCATGCGCCGTAATCGCGCGTCGCGTGACCGCGCGAATTGCCGCATTCAAGCCCGGACAATCACCACCACCCGTCAGAACACCAACTCTCATACTGCCATCCTTTTAATTTCAGGCAGATTCTCCAAGTGTCTGCACGTAATCGCGCCTTTGCAGACGGGAGAGGATCGCACAAATTCTATTTTGAATGAAAAATGTTTGCCGGTTTTATCAAAACACGGCGGCGAAGATAGCAAAAACGGGAAGGATTGTCAAGCTTTTATCTGGACGAAAAATAATGTTGTAGAGGGATTTGCGCAGCTATAAGCAAAGATTGATGTTCGCGATCACACAGCGAGTCTTTTTTCCAAAAATAAAAACGCTCAACTTCTACGCTGAGCGTCTTCATGTTCCCGAGACAGAGCTTGAACCTATTCCGCTACGGCAAGATAACAACTGCTCGCTCGCTGTTCCCGCCGATCAAATTCGATGTAGGGCCTGGAAAATTCATAAACCCTCCATGTGGCTTCCAGCAAGTGCCCGTTGCGCGGTTTGAAGGAAAACGGCTAGGCGATATGATGGTTTTCAGTATCGCGCAGCCGTTTGAGAAAAAGGTAAGAAGAGTTGGTTGTCATCACAAGGGGCAAGGGGGAGACGTTGAGAGCCTAAAATGAAAGGTCGGGGCGCACCTTCGGCCTTGTCCCCGAGGTTGAAATTTGAAAAATTGGATGTGAACTGTGGCGAACCGATGAGGTTACGTGCTGAGCACGGGCGTCAACAACGCGAACTTTTGAAAACTGCGGAGGAGGAGTTCCTTCAACGGGAAGGCGGTGGGGAGTTCAACCTTGATGCGGGTTTTGAGTTGCCGCACACGCGCGCCGATTTTGAACAGCCGCGCGCGCAACGTGGCGATGGAAGCCTTGGCCCATTCGGTATGTTTGAGCACGTTGCTCTTGAGCGCGTGAATGAGAACATATGCGGCGGAATGAAGAAACAGGCGCAACTGATTCGCCAAGAAATCCGAGCAGGAGGTGCGATCGGATTTCAAATACAACTTGTGCTCTTTGATATAAAGCTCGGCGTGACCGCGCTCGCAATAGATGTCGCGATACAACACTTCGGCGCGCGCCGCTTTCATGTCGGAGACCACAAAACGCACGTTCGTGCCGCGCTCCGAAACTTCTACTTTGGCAACGACGCGACGCGCGTGCGGCCAACTTTCGGCTTGATACGAGAACGCATGATATAAATGCGTCGCGTGCTGGGTGTGCTCATAAAGCTTGCGCGCAGACGTCAGATGCGATTGAACGTGTTTATCGAGCACGGCATTACTCGTCAAACCATAGCAATAGTGCATGTTTGGTTGCGCCTCGGTCCACGCCATCACTTCGGGATACGCAAAGTGCGAATCGCCGCGCAGAATAAAAATCGTGTCGGGCCATTGTTGGCGCAAATACGCAATCAGCCGTTTGACAATGCTGCGCATCAACTTGCCGCGCGCACGCTTGCCCGGCTTGAGAATCGTGGTGACCAACTTTCCGCTCAAGCCTTCATAGATGTGCAGCGGCATGTAGCAACGTTCTTTGTAATAGTTGTTGAAGAGCGCCAATTGTTGATCGCCATAGACGCGATCTTCCGTGTCGTCCAGATCCAACACGATGATCGCGGGCGGCGTCTCATACGAAGCAACGAACTGCTCGGCAAACACGCACGCGATCTGATAGAGCATCTTGCGCGTGACGCGATTTTCAAAACGGCACATCGTGGGTTGACTCGCGAGCGCGGCGTCGCTTTCGGGCAAACGTCCCGCGAACATTTTGAAGATGGGATCGTGGCGAAGGGTGTCGCAATCGTTCGCGTCTTCGTAGCCGCTGATGATTTGCCCGATGCGTTGTAGCAGAAGTTCCTTCGTGCTGTAATCGACGTAGCGCGCATCGCGCGTATCGGGAATAACGTTCGCGAGCGCATCGACCAAACCGAGTTGCTGATCGACTTCCCGCAGCAACAACAATCCGGCATCGGAAGTGAGTTGCCCGCCCTCGAAGTCCAACAACACCGGCGTGTTCTGCACCTCGCGCAGACGTAGAACCGAATTCGTTGTTGGTGTGGAAGATTCAGAAACGGGAAGGGGAAGCAGGGACGTTTGCTGTGGTGAAGTCAAAACTGAGTTCATGAACACGCTCTCCGATTTAAAGTTAGCAACCGGAGAGAATATAACACATTACGGCTGGAGTTGCTAGCCCTTTCTGAAAATTTGTGAATAATTCAGGGGTAGGTTGTTTTCCCAACAATAAAAATGCCCAACTTTTTCGTTGGGCATTTTCTCGCTCCCGAGACAGGACTTGAACCTGTAACCTAGTGGTTAACAGCCACCCGCTCTGCCGGTTGAGCTACTCGGGAAATTTTTCGCAAGGCAAATATAACAACTCTTCGTAAAAAGTCAATATGTGATTTGCCTCGGAAAGAAAAACTCTTCGAGTTTCGGTTTCAAATGCTCATTCAAAATCGAGCAGCGTGTGCGAATAGGAACGCAGGTCGGCGCCGGTCGCGGCGAGATAACGCTTCCAAAATTCTTGCACGGCGAAAAACTGCTCCGTGTCTTTGGCATATGCGCCCGCAATCCACACGTCCACGCCGGTCAGCTTGGGAACACGATTCTTGATTTTAAGCGTGGCGAGCACGTTTTCTAAATAAGCGGGCGTGATATGATCCGTGTCGAAATTAAATTCGGAAGAGCTTTCCTGCATGTCCGAAATGATAACGATGGATTTTTTACCGGACCAGCCGCGCATAACTTGATCGCAAATCAGAAACGAATTGACGATCTCGCTCTTTTGCACCTTCGAGCGCATGTTGAGCACGGAATCCACGGTCGCGCTGATTTGGGCGCTCATCTCGCGAATGGTTTTTTGGTAGCGCGTGCTATTGTCGCTGAACATGTTGAACGCGGGAACCTTGGCGTCGTAAATCGGCTCGAACTCCGCGATGGTGAGGTCGAGAATCTTGCACACCATCATGCGATCACCGGCTTCGAGCCGGGACACGAGCAGGTCGATGTACTTTTTGTAGTTCTCCCGGTCCGGGAGCGTGCTGAGCGAGACGTCGATGAAAACCATGACGAGACGCGCTTCTTTCGGAGCCGTGCTGTTACAGCCGTTCAGCAAGAGAAGCGCGGCGAGGGCGACGATCAAAACCGTCGAGGTGAGTGACACCGAATCCTGAAATTTCATGAATCTGCGTTTCATTCCATGAAGGCGGTTGGGTTGAAGTTTATAAAATAACATCGTCTGCGCGTGCGCGCAAAAGCATTCCAAATTTCCAATTGCTCTTTCATTCTAAATGGAAAGCGCGTTCGAGCACGTGCTAATCGAATGAAAAGCGCGTGCTGACGAGCGCCGTGGAAGGTTTGCTTTGCCCGTTGTTGTTGGCGAAAGTTTCTTCCTGAAAATCCGGAATCAAAATATCTGGCAGCATGTCGAAGGCTTTGGGCCTGCGATCATCCTTGCGATGGAGCAAGTTATGCTGGCGGTAAACGCTGATGGTTTGGTGGGCGCGATCGCGGATTTCGTAAATTTGATTGTGGCAGATGGATTTCAGCGCATTGCGCTGCCCTTCAAGCTTGTGGATGCGCGCCAGGCTTTTGATGTAATCCTGCTTGAACTTGAAGAGCTTGAAATCACGTTCATGGGCATACCACGAAGCATACACCGAAATCACGAAGATCAAAAAGTTTAAAGACAGAAAGAACAGCCAGGCATTGAAAACGGTTTCTTCGGTGGTCGGCACCGAGGATTTGAAATAGCTGTTGCGCACCGCGGCCAGCGCGTACAACGAGAAGACGATCACGCTCAGGCATCCAACGGAAAGGAACACGAGCGTGCGATCCTTTTCGTCTTCGCGCAGGAAGCGGCCCCAGAAATGTCCGGCCACCGGAATCGCGAAGGAAAGAATGAGCGCCATGATGATGGTTTCGAAACGCGGGGACCCGAAGATGTCGAACACCTGCGCGTTCATCGCCAGCTCGGCCACGCCGAAGATGACGATCATGGGGAAATACCACCACGGCGTTTTGTCGAACATGGCGTCGCGATCGAGCTCCTGCTTGCGCGTCAGATAATTCTCTTCCGCCTGCCGCAGCGTATGCTCCCAGGTTTTGTGCTGGCCGATGAGCCTGGAATCGCGCGATTGCCATCTTTGATAGACGCGCCGGATGGCACGATCGGCCTTTTTACAAATAGTTTGTTCGTAATCCGTCGCGCACCGCACCTCGTGCCAGTTCCCGTTGTCAACATGGCCCGGGCGTTGGCTCTTGCTCAAATAATATGAGATGCTCTCATCGTTCAACGGGGGCATGTCTTTCTTCCCGTCGGACCAGCCATTCATGCGCGACTGCCAACTGGTCCCTACTATCCATGGTCGCATAATCTCTCCTTGAAAGTGTAACAGCGGGGTATACCTTCTCTCCCAAGCGGATGCGGAAGGATCAAAAGGTCATGTTATTTCATACCAACAATCCCGGCGATCTGGGAAAAGCTTGAACGATAAAATGGAAGTTTTCTCTTCCCTTTTTAGGGCTGATTGTTTATCTTTTTCAACACCAATAAACAATCTGACATAATCATCATCCAAGCTTGACTGGAGCCTGCATGAAAGTCGGTATTCTACGCGGCGAGGAAAATTCCTTTCCTGAAGCCCTGATTGAGCGCATCAATCAAAAGAGTGCGGAGCGTAAGCTCGACCTCACGGCCGAGTTCATCAAAATCGAAACCGTACAGATGGCCGAGCCGTGTGACTATGATCTCATCATCGATCGCATCTCGCACGACGTCCCCTTCTATCGTGCCTTCCTCAAAAACACGGCGCTGTCCGGCACGCAAATCATCAACAACCCGTTTTGGTGGAGCGCGGACGATAAGTTCTTCAACTATTCCATCGCGCACAAAATCGGCGTGCCCATTCCCAAAACCGTTTTGCTCCCGCACAATTCGCACCCGCCTTCAACTTCTTCACAGAGCATGCGCAACCTGGTTTATCCCATCAATTGGAGCGCGGTGTTCAATTATGTCGGCTTTCCCTCCTTTTTGAAACCGCATGCGGGCGGCGGTTGGAAGCACGTTTACAAGATTCACAACGAAGAGGAGTTTTTTAAGTGTTACAATCAAACCGGCACGCTGTGCATGGTGCTGCAAGAGGGCATCGAGTTCACGGAATATTACCGTTGCTACACGGTCGGCCGCAAGCACGTCCACATCATGCGCTATGACCCCACCAAAGCGTTTTTTGCCCAATACGTGCCGGGCAATCCGCCGCCGAGTCCCGCGCTCGGCGAGAAAATCGTGCAGTATTGTTTGCACATCAACAACGCGCTCGGTTATGATTTGAACACGTGCGAGTTCGCCGTGCGCGACGGCATTCCGTATGCGATCGACTTCGGCAACCCGGCCCCGGATTGCGATATCAAATCCGTGACGCCGGAGAATTTCGAATGGGTCGTGGAGCACATGTCCGAGCTGGCGATTGAGCGCGCGCAAATGCCGAAACAGCCGCCGCAGGAATATGTGTGGTCGCACTTTTTAGGAAGTGCAGCAAACCCGGCAGTTGCAGAGTCAAAGCCCGCGCGCAAAAAAGCGTCCGGCACCGCGCGCCGTTCCTCGGCGAAGAGCGCATGAGTTTTATTTGAGGTCGCGTGCTTACTACTCGGAGCACAAAATAGGTTACACTTCGGAGCTCTCGTACTGTCATTCAGAAGGAATCTTTTTGAGCACTCGGCAGCATCTCCAGCGAGTAAAAAGATTCCTCCTGAATGACAGGCGAGGAGGTAAAGTGTAACCTATATTTCGCTCGGAGTAATAACTTCTAAAACTCAGAATAAAACTTGAGAGCTTTATGGCAGAATAATTTTGCCATTAAATCATTCTGCCAAATTCTTTTGGAATGGAATCCGAGGAGGATGTTCGTGAATCCACAATTCACCATTGGGATTGAAGAAGAATTTCAAGTCGTCGATCCCCAAACCCGGGAACTGAAGTCGCACGTTTCCGAGATGCTCGCCGAAGGCCAGATGCTTTTGCAGGAGCGCCTCAAGCCCGAGATGCACAAAGCCGTGGTCGAGATCGGCACGGGCATTTGCAAAAACGTCGATGAGGCGCGCGCGAGCGTGGTCGAGCTGCGCCGCGCAATCATCGAGCTGGCGCACAAAAACGGTTTGCGTATCTTAGCGGCAGGCACGCATCCCTTTTCCGATTGGCGCACGCAAGAGATCACCGAAAACGAACGCTACAAAAACCTCGTCGATGAAATGGGCGACGTGGCGCGCGGCAATCTCATCTTCGGTTTGCACGTGCACATCGGCATCGAAGACCGCGAGATTGCCATCGCGTTGTGCAATCAGATGCGTTACTTTCTGCCGCACATTCTCGCGCTTTCCACCAGCTCGCCGTTTTGGCTCGGCCGCAAAACCGGCTTGAAATCCACCCGCGCTGAAATCTTCAAAAAATTTCCGCGCACCGGCATTCCGGACGTGTTCTCCTCCTGGGCCGAGTTCGAGTTGTTCGTGCAGACGCTCGTGAAAACCAACTGCATCGACAACGGCAAAAAAATTTGGTGGGACATTCGCCCGCATGCTTTCTTCAACACGCTCGAAGTGCGCATTTGCGACGTCCCCAGCAGCGTCGACACCACCATCGCGCTCGCCGCGCTCATTCAAGCCACGATTGCCAAGCTTTGGCTGCTGCACAAGAGCAACATGAGTTTCCGCATCTATCGCTCTTCGTTGATAGAGGAAAACAAATGGCGCGCGGCGCGCTACGGCATCGAAGGCAAGTTGATCGATTTAGGCAAACAACGCGAAGTGCCCTTCCGCGATTTGTTGTACGAATACATCCGCTTCGTGGATGAAGTCGTCGATGATTTGGACAGCCGTAACGCGATCAACCATCTCTATCGCATTTTGGAGACCGGCACGAGCGCCGACCGCCAGGTCAGAACTTATGAAGAACACAACAACGATTTCACGCCGGTGGTCGATGAATTGATCGCAGAAACGATGGAAGGTTGTTATGCTCCAAAACCCTCGGCTTCCTGATTTCAATCCGGAATATGTTCACGGCGCACACAATGCGGTGCGCAACTGCCTGCGAATTCAGCCCCACGAGCGCGTCACGTTGATCACCGATCATGATACCTTGGATATCGGCGCGTGCTTGTTCGCGCAACTGCAAGACCTCGGCAGCCGCGTCACTTCTTTCGTGCTCGAAAATCTGATCGCGCGCCCGATGCAACGCATGCCGAACGAGGTGCTCGAAGCCATGTCGCAATCGCACGTGGGTATCATGTGTGTCAAGCCGCAAATCGGAGAAGCCCGGGTGCGCGGCGATCTCATCAAAGTCGTGGAACAGCATGGCGTTCGTTACGCGCATATGATCGGCATTACGGGCGAGATCATGCAACAAAGCATGCGCGCGGATTTCGAAAAAATTTATGCGCTCGGTGATCGTTTGCTCGCAATTGCGCGCGCGGCCAAGCGGGCTTATGTGAAAACGGAATTGGGCACGGACCTCACCGTGACGCTGAGTCCCAAACTGCGTTGGCAAAACACCGGCGGCAAGATCACTTCCGAAGTGTGGTCGAACCTGCCGGCCGGCGAAATTTTCACCTGTCCGGAAAGTGTGGAAGGCGTGATGGTGGTGGATGGAACGGTGGGCGATTATCTCTGCTGGAAGTACGGCTGCATTGATACTACACCGCTGCACCTCGAAATTGCGGGAGGATATTTGCAAACCGCGCGCTCCGAAAATGCCGAGCTTGAGCGCGAGTTTTTGGAATATTGCAGAACCGATGAAAACAGCGACCGCGTCGGTGAATTTGCGCTCGGTACCAATCTTTGGGTCGAGCGTTGCATCGGCAATTTATTGCAAGATGAAAAAATGCCCGGCGCGCATATCGCGTTCGGCAACCCGGCCCCCGGCCAAACTGGCGCCGATTGGACCTGCCCCACGCACATCGATCTCATCACCATGAAACCCGATATATGGTTCGATGACACGCAAGTCATGGCCAAAGGCGAGTATTTGGTTTGAATTTTTCTTCGTTGTGGAAATCTCAAGGACAGGCAAACGCACCTGTCCTTTTTTATTTTACGATCAACAACACCGCGCCTTGCCGCAATGAACTTTCCTGTGTCATGTTCTCTCTTCTTATTCAGCAAGTTCATAGCAGTTGATTGCGAACGCAAAAGCTTGCTTGCATTGCAAGCGCACGCCAATTATATTTCGAGCAATGTTAAATCACAACGGGCGATGCCGCCGGCAAGGAGAATGATGAAAACCTATCAAGATTGGCAGAAGCGCTCTCCGCAAAAAGCGGAATTGCTCACGGCTTGCGCTGCCATTATTCGCAAGATTGTGCCGGAAGCTGAAGTCATCTTGTACGGCTCGGTGGCGCGCGGGGAGGAAACACCGGACTCCGACATCGATTTGTTGGTGCTGGTGTCGCAGGAGGTAACGTACGAGTTGGAGCGTGAAATAAGCGATCAAATTTATCGGCTCGAATTGGAACGCGAGGTCGTGATCAGCCTCATCGTGCGCCAACACGCGCGCTGGAATGCTTCACCGTTGCGGTTCACTCCTTTATATCGCGCCATTGCGCAGGAGGGGGTGAGCATATGAACGAAGAACAGGAAAAAGTCGTCGAACATCGCTTGAAGAAGGCGCATGAAACTTTAATCTCGGCCAAGCTTCTGCTCGACGCCGATCAACGTATTAGCGCAGTGAATCGACTCTACTATGCTTGCTTCTACGCCGTCACGGCTTTACTGGAAACTCGTGGACTGGCTTCCTCAAAGCATTCCGGAATCCTTTCTTTATTCAACAAGCATTTCGTCAAATCCGGCACAATCAGGAGCGAAAGTGGTACGTTCTATAAACATCTGTACCACAAACGCCACGAAGGTGACTATACGGATTTCGCCGAGTTTACCCATGAACGCGTTAGTGAAATGTATGCGTCGGCAGCGAGCTTCATCGCAGAAATATCCCGCCTCGTAGAGAAAGAAATCCTGAGCTAACGTTCACGCCGCGCTTCTGCTACTCTCTCAATTCCCTCCGCCACGCCGAATCTTTCTTTGCCCATAACGTAACCGCTTTGCCTTTTTCCGGCAGGGCTTGCAAATGCCCAAACAGCGCTTTCTTCCAATTCACATCGCGCACGATGCCACACACTAGCGGAGTTTGGCGAGGGGAGATTATTTTCGAAAGCATGAAATGCGCAAATGGCAAGCAAGCCCGGAACCTCAAACAAATCTCCTTGCAGGCTTGGAGCGGAATGCTTATATAACGCCCGCCTGAAGATTAAAATGGAGAATGAGATGGAGGCCAAACTCACATTGCATCTGGATGAAGAACTCATCACCACCGCCAAACGACATGCGCAACAGCGGGGCACCAGTTTGTCTAAACTCGTCGCCGACTATCTTCAAATGCTTTCAGTCAAAACGGTTTCCGCAAAAAACACGTCAGGGTTTGAGCCGACCCCGATTCTCTCGGAAATCACCGGCGTGCTCTCCAAAACTTCTCATCGCAAAAACGTTCGCAAGGAATACCATGATTATCTCGAGGAAAAGTTCCTTTGAAAAAAATTTTCTTCGACATCAATACATCGACCGAGCTTTGAATTCTAGTTTTAGAGATTTTGAAGACGCCGTGCAATATTACTCCGCTTTAGAAGTGAAGAGTCAGTATTTTATTACGCGGAACAAGCGAGACTATCCTTCCAATCACATGCGAATCCTCACGCCGGATGATTTTTTGACGCTGCTCAAAGAGAAGGGCGCTCCTGAATTGCATTAAATGAAAATAGGACTTTCGAGTGTCATGACTCAAAAGCTCTTCATAAACGGCCTCGCCAATAGCCAGGCTGACGTGATTCAACAACTCCTCGATTTGCTGCAAAGCATGAACGTGCGGTATTGCGTCATCGGCAGCTTGGCCGTCAACGCTTATGTCGAGCCGGTCGTGAGCTTGGATTTGGATATCGTCATAGCCGTTGATACGATGACGCAATTTGTGCAAGCCGCCGAAGGGAAATTCCAAGTCAAAAGATTTTCTCACAGAATCAACTTGGAAAGTGCAAACTCCGCTTTACGGATACAATTGCAAACGGACGCGCGTTATCAAGCCTTCATTGCAAACGCCTCTCTTCGAAATGTCATGGGATATGAAATGAGAGTGGCTGCGCTCGAAGACGTTCTGCAAGGCAAAGCTTGGGCATATCTCGATCCCAGCCGACGCAAGAGCAAACGGCAAAAAGACCTTGCCGATATTTTTCGTTTGGTCGAGGCCTATCCGCACTTGCAAAAGCTTTTGCCGGAAGCGATTCAAAAGCTGCTTTAGGGCTAACACTGCCTCCCTTTATTTTACAATCAACAACACCGCGCCCGCAATCATCACCACGCTCGCAATCGCCCGCCGCAGAATATCGCTCTCGTTGAAAATCTTCCATCCCAACAAAACATTCAGCAGGCCGCTCAATTGAAAAAGCGCGAGCACGTATGACACGTTCATCATGGCAAAGGCTTGCAGCGTGAACAATTGCATGGCAAGAAACAACGTCGCCATGAGCAGGAGCACGAGAAAATTTGCCCGCACGTGTTGCACGGCAGCTTGAATACTGACCCTGCCATAAACGAGCGCAATTATCATCGCCATGATCGCGCCTAAAATCGCCCACGCGAGAAACGTGTGCATCGCCGAGAAACGTTGATGGCAGCCTTCAAAAAGATTGATGCGCCGGCCGTGAACACCAATGCGAGCAAACGATACCACGCACCGCGATCTTGCCAAAAGTTTTTTGCTCCGCGAACCTGATGCAGCTCGTGTTGCGGGGCCAACAACAAACTCCCCAAAAGAATAATCGCGACACCGGCCAAGCCCTGCCAACTCGGAACCTCTCCGAGCACGATGACGCCCAGCAATAATGCCACGACCGGTTTGTAAGAATTGAGCGGGCCGATCAAGGATAAATCCGAAAGCCCGACGGATTTCACTAAAAAGAAATTTCCCGGCACGTCAAGCACAGCCACGAGGAGCATATTGCGCCAAAATTCGGCGGGCAAATGATCAAATGAATAGAAGAAGAGGAAGGGCGAGACCAAAACTGCGAGCAACACGAACGTCGCTGCCGCGAGGAGCGAAGCTGCCAATTGATTCTGCAGAACGCGCTTTTGCAAAACGTTCAGCCAGGCATTGATAAAGATGCGCGCACAGATCAATAGCAATACCATCAAAGCCTCGGCTCTCGTTTGCTCAACAGCGATCTCTTCGAGCTTTCAAAAAGAAATGCCATGGGCAGATCATGCGCTTTTGGCTCCTTGGCTCTTTATCCTTTTTGGCTCTTTGGCTATTGCACGTGCAGCACCTCCGCCCCTCTCCCTTGTTGAATGAGCGGCACGAACGTTTCCAGCTCTTTTTGAATCGCCGGAGAGGTGAGATCGATCGTCTGCTTGCGCTCTGATGACATGTAGCCTGCCATCGCGAGCTTGACGATTTCGAGGCCGTAGCTCCACGGCAGCATCGCATCGCGGCCCGCAGCGAACGCGCACAACGCCTCTTCGATTTCATCGGTGTAGCCGTAAAGATCAGGCTCATTATATTGCACCGCGAGCAGTCCGCGCGAGGCCGTAGATTTTTCGAGCGCAACCTCGGCATCGGCAACCGCTTCGGCTGCGGCATCGCCGATAAAAATTTGCAGCGAGGATTGCAGCGTATTCACTTCGAACGCATAGCCCGGGCCCATGCCGTCCATGAACAAACGCAAGCCCTGCTTCTCGAACATCCACGAGTCCGTGAATTGCGCTTTCACGATCTGCCCGCTCTCGGGATTTTTATACGTGATCATGCCGGTGGCAAAATCTTCCGCCGGCGTCTTCGTGTAATCCACGCCGAACTTCTTCAACAATTTCTCACGCCAGTGCGGGAGTCCCCATTTCAACAACGAACAATCCGCAGAGATTGAAGTCGGTTGCAAAAATGTGAGCGGCTTATCGAGCGGCGTGAGCGCATACCACCCGACTGCAATGCTGTGACAACCCATGTCGGAAAGCACGCCCCCGCCTTGCCGCGTGGGATCCCAAAACCATGGCTCGTGCGGGCCGCCGTGTTCTTCCGCAGAACGCGTGAGCATGAGCGGGCCCATCGAACGTTGCTGCGGCGCAAGCTGTTTGAGCTGCGCTTGAATCAGCTTCATGAAGATTTGATTTTCAAAATACGCGTTGGGTAGATTGACCGACTTCACGAGTTCGACGAGCCGTCGCGCTTCCTTCACGTTGCGCGCGAGCGGCTTCTCGCAAATCATCCCCTTCAGCGCCGCGCCTTTTTTCACGGACTCGACGATCTTCTCCACGGTTTCAATGCGCATGAAGTTCGGCGCATAGATCGCGATCACATCGACATGCTTCGCCATCTCGCCCACGTCTTTGAATACTTTGCAATCGCCGAGACCGTTGTCTTTCACCATCTGCGCAAAACTCTGCGCGGAAGCTTCCGTGCGTGAGATGACGCCCGTGATTTCAACGTTGCGCACTTGCAGCATGGCCTTCGCGTGAAATCTCGCGATAAAACCGGCGCCGACGATTCCGAGCTTGAGGGGTTGCGGCATGTGTTCTCCTTGTGTAAAGTGTCAGGTGTAAAGTACTGGGCAACTGCAAACGCTTTAATCAAACTCAACTCCCGCGATACGTCGAATACCCAAACGGACTCAACAGCAACGGCACATGATAATGCTGCTCGGGGTGAGTGATTTCGAAGATGATGCACACGAAGGGATAGAAGCTCACTGCAGCCTGTTGGCGAAAATAACTCCCCGTGTCAAACGTCATTTGATAAACACCCGGCGTGAGTTGAAAATCCGCAGCCAGCAAATTCATGATGCGGCCCTCGTCATTTGTTTTTCCACTCGCAAGCTCCCGCCACATGCCGGTAGAGTTTCGAAATGAAAGTTTAACCTCTATTCCGCTTGCGGGCCGGCCTTGCGAGGTATCGAGCACGTGTGTGGTGATGGGGCTTTTCATTTATGAGCCTCTTTGTGATGGTAGCCTGAGGATGACTCATCAGGCTACAAGATGAAAGCCATCTAAAGATGGCTCAAAATCCCGCCGCTGCGGCATGGCAGCCAACTTTAGTTGGCTTGCATCTCATCGCTTGATCCCGACTTATTCGGGATCAAGCGATGGTTGGCGACGCATGTTGCGAAATCGAAGTAGAAAATAAACTGATCACTGAATACTGATGACTGATCACTTTTTCGGCGGCAGCGTGCGCACGAGACGCAAGCCGCGCTCTACCCATGCGCGCAGAGTCGCGTCTTGCGCAATGCCCTCGGTATCGACATAAACCATCCCCTTCATCGGCTTGCCGGTGAAATCCATGGGCCGCGCATGCGGTTGCGCCAATGCTTTTGCGTGTTGCTCCGGTCCGACGCGCACCATCAATTCGTTGCCGACGATGCCGCAACACATATGGCCGTTGATCATGAACGCCAGCCCGCCGAACATTTTCTTTTCTTGTACGCCTGCTTGCTTGTGCAGCAGCTTGCGAACGCGCTCTGCGAGGGTGTTGTCGAATGCCATGGTTCGCTTCCTCTCATATCACTTGAAATGAAGACGCCACTTGCAGGCACACGCGCGCAAGTGGCGTTGGAAAAATTCTTATTGTCCGCGTCATCATTTCATGAAGAGCCGCTTTGAAGTTTCTTCAGTTCTTCACGCAAGCGCGCGGCTTCGGCTTCCGCAGCGCGGCGTGCTTCAGATTCCGTCTGGGCTTTGGCTTCCGCGGCGCGGCGTCCACGTTCGGCCTCTCCGTAAGTGCGCAGTCGCTCGCCGGTTTTGCGGTCAAATAACCGCAAGCGGCCGTTTTCCACAAATAACTCCAAATCCAAAACCTCGCTGTGAATGCGTTCGCCCGCGAGAGGGTGATAATCCTCACCATGCAAACGAAAGCCGCGCAGTTGTTGGCTTAAAGCTTCATTGAGCGGGTCAAAAATGAAATACTCCTTCACGCCCAAGCTCGCATACAACACGCGCTTGTTGCCGAGGTCTTCCAATTTGGTCTCGCGTGAAATCAGCTCGAGCACGAAGTCCGGCGCTTTGCCTTCCTCCGGAAGATGATAGATGCGGCGCTCGCGCTTGGGAATGCCTTTGACTACGAAGATATCGGGCGCGACCTTTTGCAGCTCGCCGAACTCGTCGCGATAGTAAAGAAAAATATTGCCCGTGACATACACGAGCGGGTCAGGCCCGAAATGTTCTTCGACGGCGTCGAGCACGTAGATCATCTGCTTGCGATGAACGTCGGTTTCAGCCATAGGCCTCCCATCCGATTCCGGTAAGTAAGAACTCGCTTTGTGCAGATCAACAGGTTGTGTGGGTTCGAGCACTAGAGACATTTTCGCACCTCGAATGAGCTTGGGGTTGCGCGATAGTACGAACGGAAGCGCGCAAAGTCAATTCTAAGATTGTCAGTTCACGCGAGACCGAGCGCGCCCGCGATTCGAATTATCGCAACAGCCGTCTTTGCAACAAATCCTGCAAATATCTTCGGCCATCCAAGACGCGATAGTGTTTCATTGCCGGCGTCTTTTGATGCGTTTCCTTACGTCCTCAAAAGCCTTCTTCACGGGCTTGACCCTTCCCGCTTGCACGCTTTTGCTGCTTTGAGCCAGCATCTTTAATAAGGCAAGGCTTTCCTGAAGCTGCTCATAAATACGAACGTCCTGCACCACGACTCGCGCTTCGCCATTGTGCGTGATCACCAACGTCTTTTGATTTGCGACAACGTCGCGAATGACTTCCGAGGCATGGGCTTTTAGATAGCTGATGGGTTTGATGGCTTCGCTAGGTTTCATAACGATTCCTTTCATGAGTGACCGAATTGTAGTCCAAATTGTGGTCTGAAGCAAGCAGCAAAAATTTTCACTCTGCTTTCCTCCGCGCGTTCAAAATCTTCACAAACGACTTGCCGCGAATCTCTTCGAGCGTCAAGCCCGTGACCAGCGCCTCCTCTTCTTTGATCGCGCCGCAATTGATGCCGCGCAGGAAAAAGTTCAGCAAACCTTGGCCTGTGGCCGCGTCGTCGAACACCGCGCCCACGAGCGTGGCTTGCGCGGCTTTGTCGATGAAATTTTTCAGGCGAGCCGAAGAAGCTTCTAATCCTTCCAAAAAGAAGTGATACACTGCCGCATAGCGAATCGGCAGTTGGCCGGGATGCAGATCCCAGCCTTGATAGAAGCCGTGTTTGAGCGAATGCTGAACGTGATCGTAGCACAGCTTCCACACCTCATGCACAACGCGCGTGTTCTCTTGCCTTTGCGCTTCGGTCAAATTCGCGCCGCGATGCGGGCCCACGGGCATCACGTTCGTTGCGCCGTCGGCGAGCCACACGCCCGTGCCCATGAGCGCCACGGTCATCATGTGTCTGGCGAAATCGCACGAGGGATGATCCATGCTCTGATACGGCGCGGAGATGTTGCTCGAAGCCGTGTAATCATACACGCCAAAGTGGGCGGCTGTGCAACGGCCTTGCGCTGCCGCAACGAAGCTCGGCATCGCGCATTCGCCACGCGCATTGATGATCGACTGCGGCGTTTCAATCATGATTTCGAGCTTGAGCGTATTCTGCGCCAAGCCGAGTTTGTTTTCCATCACTTCAAAAAGCTGCACGAGCGCAACGACTTGCTCGGGAATCGTGACCTTGGGCAGCGTGACTACAAAATTGTTCGGAAGCTTGTTGCCCGAGCGTTCGAGCAGAGTCGAAAGAAAAATATCCATCGTGCGCACGCTGCGGTTTTTTAATTCTTCCGTGAATGGTTTAATGCGAATGCCGATGAACGGCGGCAATGTTCCGGCTTGCATGCCGCTCGCCACTTCAATGGCCGCGGCTTCGGCGTGCCCGTCTTCCTCGGCATCGGGGCGATTGCCATAGCCGTCTTCGAAATCGAGGCGAAAATCTTCCACCGGCTCGCGCTGCAGCTTCTCCACTACGCGCAAATAAATCGTGTGCGCGAGCCATGCGTTGGGATGCTCTTTTTGCGCGGCCTCGGCATCGGTTGCGAGCCTAGCTTGCAATGCCACGATTTCTTTTTCAGACTCCGGCAAATGCTCTGCGTCGCGCCATTTGAGCGCGCGCGAGAGCACAGCGAAGTTGGGCGCGTATTCTTGCAACGCGCGTAACGCAATCGCGCCGAGCTTTTGCGCAGAGTCGGCTTTGAACAAATGCCCGCCGCCATAAACCGTATGCACAGGCTGCCGCGACGCAGATTCGCCCGGATAGATTTGCGCGAATGCGCCGTTGGCTTCGTGGAGGGAAGTGAAAACGGATTGTAGTGCTTCATTAGACAGAGAGGTTTTCATGACTGATGATCCTTGGGCTGGCTCACAACTTTTTCTCTCTGTCATTCAGGAGGAATCTTTTTAAGTCAAACCACAGTGGTTATGCTTAAAAAGATTCCTCCTGAATGACACGTTTTGGGGAGGCTTTTATGAATTCAATAATTTTTCCAAACGAATTTTTGTGATCTTGCTTTGTTCTATCGCAGAGATTTGCAACTCCGCCGCGTGATCATTCAACAAGCGCGATTGCAAAATAGCGAGCATCTCTTCCGCGGTTTTGCCGGTGGCGCAGACGATGAAGATATAGCCGAACTTGTTTTCATATTCTGTATTGCCCTCCGCCAAAGCTTGGAGCACGGCCTCGGAAGCCTCGCTCACGCCCGCTTGCTCGCCTTCTGCCCATTGCCGCGTGCTCGCAAATTTCGCGCGCAGGCTTTCAACGTCGCCGATTTTGGGATGATGCGCAAACGCTTCGAGCCAATCGTTCGGCAACAGCTTAAACCAAACTTCTTCGGCAGCCGCAAACACCTCTTCTTTGGTTTGAAAAGGAAAACGCTGCGCCATGAGCATAGTCCAGCGCGTGGATCCGCAGCAGCCCTCCAGTGAGCTTGCGCGTTGGTCGGGAGAAAGTTGATTGAGTTCGAATAGATTCATTTTCGTTTTAAATATTTTCAGCCGTAACACACCCTCTGTCATCCCGTAGGGAACTTCTCTAGAACTGGAATGATACTCATGGCAAAGGAAGATCTCTACGAGCCGGTGTGAGCTAACTGAAAGTGTCAGTCCCCAACGGGGACGCATGTGAAAGCGAAGGGCAACGCCCTGGGAAAATCAAAGCGTGTTCAATTCATGAAGCACCAACGGTGCGACACATTTTTTTATTTTGCCCTTTCAGGGCAATGGCACTAGCGGTTGTTGACGTTCCCAGGGTTTCACCCTGGGCTATATCATGGCGCTCCTTCGGAGCTTGTATGGAAAATCAAAAGCAAAAGAGTAAAGAGTGTAAAAAGAGCAAAAGCTTAAAAAAGAGCGTCCTGCGCGCAGCGAATACCGACATTGCCGTACTGAACCGTCGGAGTAAACCTGAGGCGATAGGCGCAACGCACGAGCCGTGGATTGTAGTTCCACGAACCGCCACGCAACACACGGTACTGCCCGGTGCTTGGCCCTTTCGGGTTGCGATCAGGGTTCGGGCGGGTCTTATAATAATTTTCGTCGTACCAGTCTTTGCACCACTCCCACACATTGCCGGTCATGTCATACAAGCCAAACTCATTTGGCTCGAATGAGCCCACTGGTGCGGTATAAACAAAACCGTCGTCATAGCCTTCCCAAACGGTCCAATCTTTGAAAACGCGTTTCAGCGCTTCATCGGCAATGTTGCCGCCTTTCTTGCCGCGTGGCGCTTCATTGCCCCAAGAGTATGTGTAGCCTTTCGCGCCGGAGCGTGCGGCATATTCCCATTCCGCTTCGGTGGGCAAATGTTTGCCCGCCCATTTCGCATACGCTTGCGCATCGTTCCAGCTCACGCGAATCACCGGATGATTCATGTCACTCGAAACCACAAGTTCGCCTTTGGCATTGTGTTGCCAATGAATCCCTTTCTTCTGCACCAATTCTTTTCCATCCCACACATAACTGTAGCCTTGCTTTTCCGCGTCGGTTTTACAGCCAGTGGCTTCGACAAAGGCTTTGAACTTGGCAACCGTGACTTGATGTTTGTCCATGTAAAAAGCGTCGAGATAAACTTCGTGCACGGGCTTCTCGTCATCGTCCTCTTCGCTTCCCATCATAAAACTGCCGGCGGGAATGAGCGCCATGTCCGGCGGCGCGCTACGGGTTTGGGTTTGATAATTGGCGAAGTTGGTGCGACGATCTCTGAGGTTCCAGTCGAGATTGCCGGAGCATCGCAACCGGCTTTGCGCAAATTGGCGAGCAATAGCTTCACGCCGCTTTCATAGTTTGTCGAGCAATCCATGCGCTGAAAGCGCCGCAAACGCAACGGCACCTCGCACGAGCGATAGAGCACGGGCACGATGGGCACGTTTTCGTCGAGCGCAAAAGCGATTTCGTCTTTCACATTCTTGGAACTGACAGAGGCGGGCGAGAGAATGATGAGAAAGCCGGCGCATGCTTTCAAGGCTTCCTCTACGGCGTCATCCCATCGCGCGTTGAGTGGAATGTCGAGTTGATCGATCCAAATCGGTATACCCGCTTCGCGCAGGTCTTGCGCCAAGCGCAGCGCAAACTCGCCGTCTTCGCGGGCGTAGCTGATGAAAAGAAATTGGTTGTGCGGCATATTGCCCCTGCTCAAGTTTCAATTGGACCGAAAGATCATTTAAAAGCTTTTCGAATGCCTTGGATGACAGTAAAGATCAAGGCAAGTCCGCCGAGGCCGACATAGATTTCATAGTGGCGGGCAATTTCATTTGCCTTCTTTGCTTGAATTGCGATCTACGACTTGATCATGAAATCTAGTCTCATACTTCTTCAGCGCCACCCACACGCCGAGCGTTGCGCCGACTGCGATGCCCGCGCTAAAGCTGCCCAAGATTCCAAATCCGAGCGTCGCGGCAGTGATCGTTGCGCCAGCAAAAACGCTGAAAATGATTTCCCAATAATTTTTGACGGCTTTGATCAAACTAACCGAGGGAGCTTCATCGATCAGCATGGAAATTCTCCTGAGGTTTAGTAATCAATGATGTCGATTCGGGGCGAACATAGGCGAAGTCGAATTAAAAATCAAGGTATGATCTGTGCGATTTCATCACTCTTCGCCAACACTCCCCACAACCGCAACCGGCTCACCCCGCCATCCGGAAAAATATTCAGCCGCGCGTGCGTGAACGGGCCGTGTGCGCGCAGCTCTTGCTCGAAGACATGCTCGCTGTGCGCTTGCAATTTAGTTCGAGGAAGGATTTCTTGCCATGCAATCTCCGGTTTGCTCAATTCATCGCCGGTGTTCGCGGTGTGATAACAGCCTTCGAGCGAGCACGTGTCGGGATAATTGCCCTTGAAGTGATTCGTGTCCACGAGCATGCGTTTGATCAAGCCGGGCGCGCCAAGCTGGAGAATGATCCAATCATAACCCGGGCCGCGACGGCGTTTGGTTTCCCAACCATCGCCCATGTTGGTCGAACGGCCGGGCATGATGAGATTTTCCATTGCGCTGAAGAACATATCGCTGCACGCGAGCGGCAATCCGCCGTTTTCAATTGCAACGAGGTCGATGAGTTCATCCTTTTTGAAGCGCGGCCAATCCGGGCGCGCTTCGCCATACACGCGCAAACGCGCCACGCCGCCATCGGGAAAAATGTTGAGACGAAGGTGCGTCCAACGCTTCTCACTTGCGACAGCGAATAAATTTTGCGAGCCAGGCTTGAGCGGCGACTTCGTTAGAATCGTTTGCCAATTTGCGCTCGCGAGCATTTCAATCATCGCCTCATCCGGCGCGTGGCAAGCTTCGAGCGAGGCATAGGGCGGATGATTGCCGAGAAAATGATTCGTGTCAATGTCCACGCCTTTGATCACACCAGGAATACCGAGCTTGATGATGCAATAATCATAGCCCGGCGCGCGCTTGCGCCGCGTTTCCCAACCGTCCATCCATTTGCCGAACTCCGTGTATTTGTCGGGAATGAAAACCCCGCGCCCGGGCTTGAGCAAATTTTCTTTGGGGGCAAAAAATTCATCGTTGGCATAATGCGCTTTGCCGCCCACGCGCTCGGCGGCGAGGTCAATGAGGCCGGCGAAGGCTGCGGTTGCGGCTTGAGGTTGCACGTCGCCTCCTTGTGTGGTTTGATTTTCAAATAAGGTCGCCTCCCCTCAAACATGTCATTCAGAAGGAATCCTTTTTCGTTCTGGGCGCCAACTCCAGCGCTTAAAAAGGTTCCTACTGAATGACACAACCTAGACTAGCCGGAACCAATAAGGCAAAACGATTGCCGGCAAAATTATTTTTATAGCCTTTCAACTTTTGCCAAAGGCAAGCCAGTGAGTTTGGCAATCAACTCGTTTGCCATGTTGTTTTGTTTCATCGCACGGGCAATATCGCGCGCTTTGCTTTGTTCGCCCAACTCATACGCGCCGTCGATTCGGCCGCGCTCGTCCAGCATGACAATGATGCTCGCTTCATACGCTTCCAATTCTTTCGGAGTCATGCTCGCGCGATTGGCGAGCGCGAAGGCCTTTTGAAACGCGGGCTCGTTGAGCTGGTCGGGTATCGCCTCCAAATCGCCGGCGTGCTTGATGAAATAAACCCACTTCTCGATATAGCTCTCCAACTCCGCCTCGCGCTTTGTGAACTTGGGCAGCTCGATGAAGTAATAGCGAATGTCGTCGAGATAGCAATTGCCCGTGATTTTCTCGCGAATCTCGTGGCAGGAAAGATAGTGCTCGAAATCATCGAAGAGCGTGAAGTCGAGAATGTTGATCGAGATCACTTGATTGAGCTTGGGATACGGCTCGCCTTTGAGCAATTGGTTCGCGTAAGCCTTGCTCGCGTTGTAAATGACGAGTTTCTCGAAGCCGGCGACGTAAGACACCTGCATCTCGACGATGAACGAAACGCCGCGCGCGTCGAGACATTTCACGTCGAGAAAGCTGTCGCGCAGGTATTTGGTTTTCGGTGCTTCATAAGGATCGAGCAGCGTGACTTGTTTGATGGCGTGCGCTTCATCCAGGCCGAGCACGGCGTTGAGGAAGCTGATCAACACCTCTTTGGCTTGTTCATTGCCAAAGATGCGTTTGAAGGTAAAGTCGGTGCGGGGATCTGCGAATCGCATGGGAGTCACCTCGTATTTTTTTCAACCACGGCTTGGCCGTGGTTTTAGCGGAACGTTACGGAGCTTGCGCGTCAAAACGAACTAAAATTTTTCCGGGCGGCTCTGCCAAAAAATTCCCCGACTCATAAACCTTCTCTCCCCGCAAAAAAGTTTTATCGACCACGCCAAACAGCTTGCGCCCTGCATACGGCGTGAGTTTGTGGCGGTGATGAATCATGCTCGCTTCGAGCGTGAATGATGCTTCAGGACTCCACACCACGAAGTCGGCATCATAGCCGTGAGCAATTGCGCCTTTGCGGCCCTTCAAGCCAACCAGCTCTGCGGGACGACGGCAGAGCCATTCACTCAAATCAAAAAGGGAGAAACCGCGTAACCGCGCTGCAGTCCACATGACCGGCAAAGTGAATTGCAACGAAGCAATGCCGCCCCACGCGTGTTGAAAGTCGCCTTCAGCTAGCCGCTTCATTTCTGGCGGGCACGGCGAGTGATCGGAGGCGATGAAATCAATCACACCCTCTTTGAGCGCGGCCCAAAGCTGCTCGCGATTGGCGGCCTCGCGAATCGGCGGCGCGCATTTGAAGCGCGTATCGCCGTCGGGAATTTCTTCGGCGGCGAAGAACAAATAATGAGGACACGTTTCAATGGTGAGCGGCAAGCCTTCCGCGCGCGCTTGCCGGAGCATCGGAAGCGCTGCCGCCGAAGATAGATGAACGACATGCGCTCTGCAATCATATTCTCGGCACAACTTGACCATGAGCGCGATCGCTTCAAGTTCCCATGACTGCGGCCGCGACGCGAGGTAAGCTTGGTAACTGCGCGGATCGAGAGCGCTTTTGTCATTGTGAATGGGCGAAGCAATCTCGGCATGAACCAGAAGCGGCAGGCCATGCTTGGCAATGATCGGCATGGCCACACGCAAATCCGCTTCGGTCGCGTTCGGAAAATCGTCGATGCCGGAATGAACCCAAAAAGTTTTCACGCCGAGCACGCCGGCTTGTATCAATGCTTCAAGTTCATGGTGATTCCCAGGGATGAGTCCCGCGTGAAAGCCGCAATCGACCCAAAGTTTTTTGCTTGCGGCTTTGCGTTTTTCTTGCAATGCTGTGACGGTAGTCGTCACCGGCGTGCTATTCAACGGCATATCCACGAGCGTGGTCACACCGCCAGCGGCTGCCGCGCGCGTGCCCGTTTCAAAGCCTTCCCATTCCGCGCGGCCCGGCTCGTTGAGATGAACGTGAATATCGACCAAGCCCGGCATCACGATGAGATCGCCAACGTCTTCGAGCGGATAGTCATGCGAGGCTTGCTCGTGTTCGATGACCTCGACAATGACTCCGTCTTTAACATGAATCATCGCGGCGCGCGCACCCTCGGACGTGATCACGCGGCGGCTGCGGAGAAAAAATTCGGTGGGCATGGCGAGACCTTTAGCTTTAAATTGACCATAAAAGCAAAAACATTCACGCAAAGGCGCAAAGCCGCAGAGTTACCGCAAAGAAAAGCATTTGGGCAGAAGGAGATTAAACGACTATGAACAAACGCTCAAACCCTCGCCCAGCGAATGCCGCGATCACGCCTGAACACATTCTCGCTCGACACTCTGTTGCGATTCGCCGCCTTGCGGGAAGTTTGCGCAAATTGATCCGCGCCGCCGCGCCGGAGGCCATCGAGGTCGCGTATCCCGGCTGGCACGCAATCGGCTATCGTCATTCTGCGTGCGGCTATTTCTGCGGCCTCTTTCCGTTTGATGATTGTGTGAAGCTGATCTTCGAGTTCGGCGTTTTGCTGCACGACCCTTTCGGTGTGTTGGAAGGAGAAGGCAAACAAGTGCGACACCTCACTTATCGACGCGTGAAGGATATTCAAGCAGAGTCGATCATTTTTTTTATCGAGCAGGCGATTCGCTTGCGTGTGAGAAAGCGAAAGGCGAGGGGCGAAGGGTGAGAAAAGTTCGCCCCTCACCTTTCGCCCTTCCCCCTTCGCTCTTCTAGAGCATCTTCGCCGCGATCTGCCCGAGCGTAATCATCGCGCGCTCGATGCGCTCGGTCCACGGATAGCCGCAATTCAAGCGGATGAAATTGCGATACAGCCGTTTGGGCGAGAACAGCGGCCCGGGCACGACGCTGATATTTTTTTCGAGCGCTTTGCGATACAGCTCGAGCGAGTCAATCGCCGCAGGAAGCTCGACCCACAGCACGTGCCCGCCCATGGGCCTCGTCATCTTCGTGCCCTCCGGAAAATATTTGCAGATCGCTTGCGACATCACCTGCACTTGCGCTTCATAAACTTTGCGCAGGTGGCGCATGAAGCGATCATAGCCGCCGTTTTGCAGCATCTCCGCAATCGCCATCTGCGGCAGGGTTACGGTGGAAATCGTGTTCGTCAATTTCAAGCGCCGCACGTGCTCGCGGAATTTACCCGGCGCGGCCCAGCCCACGCGATAACCCGGTGAAAGGGTTTTGGAGAACGATGAGCACGTCAATACCATGCCGTGTTTGTCGAAGGCTTTGCAGGGCTTGGGGCGAGCCGGGCCGAAATAGAGATCGCCGTAAACGTCGTCCTCGAGCAATGGAATGCCGCGCCGCGAGAGCATCTCCACCAGCGCTTTCTTGTTCGCATCCGGCATGCAGCCGCCGAGCGGGTTGTTGAAATTTCCAACGACAAAACACGCCGCAATCTTCTCACGCCGCAGCGCAGCTTCCAAACCTTCCAAGCTCATGCCTTCGCGCGGATGCGTCGGAATTTCGAACGCTTTGAGATTCAAGCTTTCCAAAATTTGCAGAAAGCCGAAATACGTCGGCGACTCGACTGCAATGGTATCGCCCGGCTTCGTCACGGCGCGCAAGCAAAGATTGAGCGCTTCGGTGGCGCCGAACGTGATGATGAGATCTGCGCTCGTCAAATGACACCCCCAATCCACTGAGCGCCGCGCGATTTGGTGCAGCAACTCATCATGTCCTTGCACGGAATCATAACGATTCGTCGCAAGCACGGAACGCCGGGCGATTGCGCCGAGCAAGCGATTCAATTTCGCGCCGGGCAGCAAATCCGGGCTGCCGGTCGCGCAGCCGAGAGGCACGTTGTTGAGATTTAATGCGGCTTCGTGGACTTCCTCCGCGAGCAAACTGACATCGACTTTCGTCGCGGACAATGACGGCTTGGAAGCGCGCGGCTCCGGCGGCAGCTCGCGTTGGCGCAAACGCACGTAGAACCCCGACTGCGGCTTGGCCTCGAGCACGCCGCGATCTTCCAACAGCGCATAGGCCTGCAATACGGTTGACATGCTCACGCCGAGCTGTTCGTTCAACTTGCGCACCGAAGGCACGCGCTCCCCGGGGCGCAGCGTGCCTTGCTCGATCATCGTTGTGATGCGAACGGCCACGCGTTCATACAAATGCGCCTTGTTTACAATGGTCAGATCATTCATATTTTATGCTCCGAGCAACCTTTTTTTTTGCCGAACGTATCGTTGCGGCGTCAGTAGGATACAATTTTCCCTGAAAATAAACTGTTCTGGTCACAATTGCAAGCAACTGAATCTGTTCTGGGCAGAAATTTTTTAATATATTCCGGCAAGATTAGGCTGAACATGCCCATCGCATTGTCATTCTGCAAGAACCTTCCCTCGCACTGGGCGCGCCTCTCAAAACAGGCTGTGTGCCGAGCGCTGGGGAAGGTTCTTACAGAATGACATAATTTGTAGATGGCGTCGCATTGACGTCGTACGGCATTACAGTTTAGGAGCCTCCATGTTAGCCTGCGTTTTCTGGCATTGGCGCCGCCCTGAGATTGAACGGAATGTTTATGAGCAGTCCTTGCTGCGCTTTCATCAAATGCTGGCCGAGCACAAGCCGGAAGGTTTTCTACGCTCCTTTGCTTTCCGCGTTGTTTATGCTTCTTGGTTGCCGACGAAATCGGAAGCCTATGAAGACTGGTATCTCGTCGAAAGCAGCGCCGTGCTCGATCGGTTGGAACAAGCGGCGGTCTCCGGGCCGCGCCAGTCTGCGCACGACCAAGCTGCTAGTGGCGCGCTCGGCGGAACGGCCGGGCTATATCGTTTGCGCGCGGGCACGGAAAGCTTGAACGATGCTCGAAACGCATATTGGCTCGCGAAGCCGACGGGAATGAATTACACCGGCTTTTACAACTTGCTAGCGCCGTGGATGAAGCAATCAAATTCCGCTTTGTGGGGACGACAAATGGCTCTCGGCCCGGCCTCGGAATTTTGCCTGCACGCTGAAATGAACCTCGAATTGGCTGCAAATTTAAACGCGGTACACTTACCATTGGAAAAAATTTGGTGAGAATTTACTACTCGGAGCACAAAATAGGTTACACTTCGGATCTCTCGTACTGTCATTCAGAAGGAATCTTTTTAAGCACTCGGCAGCATCTCCAGCGAGTAAAAAGATTCCTCCTGAATGACAGGCGAGGAGGTATAGTGTAACCTATATTTCGCTCGGAGTAATAACTATCTAAACCGGAGTGTCATGCTTCAGCATGACTCAGAACTGAAGTTTGCGCTCCGTATTTGGTAAAGGATTTCCCCGGGAGTAAAACTCTTGCCGCTCACAAAGCTTCGCCGGCTCTCATCATCGCCGCATTCGCCGCCGTGTATTTGATTTGGGGCTCGACTTACCTCGCCATTCGCATCGCCATTGAAACCATTCCGCCGTTCCTAATGGCGGGCATGCGCTTCATCTGCGCCGGCGCCATCTTATATGTGTGGCTCCGCTTCACCGGCGCGGCCACGCCGACGTTCGCGCAATGGCGCTCCGCAACACTCATCGGCGCGCTGTTGTTGTTGATCGGAAACGGCGGCGTGACTTGGGCGGAGCAAACCGTGCCCTCGGGCATCGCCGCGTTGGTGGTTGCAACCACGCCGTTGTGGATGGTCGTGCTCGATTGGATTTGGTATGGCACGAAGCGGCCCAGCTCGAGCACAATGATCGGAGTCGGGCTGGGCTTGACCGGCATGATGGTGTTGATCGGCCCGGGCCAAATGAGCGGCGAGCAGTTCGATGCGCTCGGACTCGCAGCGCTGTTTCTCGCGACCATCGGGTGGGCCGCAGGCTCGTTGCATTCGCGCAGAGTCAATCTGCCGCAATCGCCGTTCATGTCAACCGCGATACAGAGCTCTGTGGCGGCGGCTTGCTCTTTCTCGCCGGCCTGCTTTTCGGAGAGACGAAAGCGTTTAGTTTCGCTGCAATATCAACGCGCTCGCTGGTGGCTTTGGCCTATCTCGTCATCTTCGGCGCGCTCATCGCATTCACGGCATACGTATGGTTGTTGCGCGTGACCACGCCGGCGCGCGTTTCAACCTATGCGTATGTGAACCCCGTCATCGCGCTGGTTTTGGGATGGGCGTTCGCGGGCGAGGCTTTGACTTCGCGTTCATTGCTCGCCGCCGCCATCATCGTTGCCGCCGTGGTTTTGATCATTGCCAATCGCGCGAAAGCGGCGAACAAGAAAGACCCGGTTGTGCCCGCGCGCACTCAGCCGCAATCGGTTGATGAAGTTTGCCTGGAGAAGGCCGGTTGATATCCAAGTTTGATTTGAACAAGCCCCTCTCCACAATGTCATTCTGTAAGAACCCTCCCTCGCACTTGGAACACTTCTTAAAACAAATTGTGTGTCGAGCACGAGGGAAGGTTCTTACAGAATGACAAGGAAGTAGGCGCTCAAATAAATCAGTTTCAAACGCTGCAACTTCGCAGGACAATCATCATGCCCTCTTCTTCCTCAAAACTAAAACTCCTCGACCTCAGCCACACTATCGAGCACGGCATGATCACGTACAAAGGTTTGCCCGCGCCGATCATTTGCGATTATCTCAGCCGTGAAGCTTCGCGCGCGCGTTACGCGGAAGGCACGGAATTTCACATCGGCAAAATCGAAATGGTCGCGAACACGGGCACGTATCTCGATAGCCCGTTTCATCGCTATGCGCACGGCAATGACCCGTCGGAGCTGCCGCTCTCTTCGCTTGCAGAATTGGAGAGCGTGGTCGTGCGCGTCGCGCAGCGTTCCGCGCGTGCTATTACACCTGCTGCGTTTCGTGATTTGAATGTGCGCGGCAAAGCCGTGCTCATTCACACCGGTTGGGATGAGCATTGGCGCGTGGATCAGTATTTCGAAAGCCATCCGTTCTTGACTGCCGAGGCCGCAAAATATTTGTCGGAAGCCGGCGCCGTGTTGGTCGGCATTGATTCATTCAACATCGACAGCACGGATGACGGTCATCGTCCCGTTCACACCATTTTGCTCGGCGCTGAAATTCCCATCGTCGAGCATTTGCGCGGATTGCAGCAATTGCCCGATCACGGCTTTCGTTTCTCCGCCGTGCCGGTGAAAGTGAAAGGCTTCGGCACGTTTCCCGTGCGCGCGTATGCGAGCCTGGCTTGATTGATGAATCATCAAGCTAGGAGTTGCAAGTCGCCTGATGAATTTTGATTTTTTGATTCGGTAATCTTCTTCAGCCGGAGATTCTCAATCTTCCCCTCAACAAACCATGATAGACCAACCGAAACATTTGACACAAGCAGAACTCCAAGCTGGATTAGATGCGATCTTTCAGTCGCCGAAAACTGAAGGCGTGCTCGCTCTAATCGTGTGTCGCCCGCAAATTGAAGCGCGCGAAGTTTTGGAGGTTGGCGAACTCGATCTCAACGACGGCCTCGTTGGCGACAATTGGAAAACGCGCGGCAGTTCGCGCACCTCGGATGGCAGTTCGCATCCCGATATGCAGCTCAATATCATGAACGCGCGCGCGATTGCTTTGATCGCGCATGAAAAAGAACGCTGGCCGTTGGCTGGCGATCAATTATATATCGACCTGGATTTGAGCGCAGCGAATGCGCCGCCAGGAACACGACTCGCGCTCGGCTCGGCCATCATCGAGATCACGGCGCACCCGCACACCGGCTGCAAAAAATTTACCTCTCGCTTTGGCGTGGACGCAGTGAAGTTCGTCAACTCTCCCATCGGAAGAGAACTGCGGCTGCGCGGCGTGAATGCCAAAGTCGTGCAACCGGGCACGATTCAAGTTGGTGATGCTGTGAAGAAACTTTGAGACGTGAAGAGCGCTATGCTAATCGCGGGCTCGCTGGTAACACTTTTCACGTTGTCATCCCGCAACGGCGGGACCTTCCCTAGTGCTGGGGACATTTCTCAAACTAAGAGTTGGTTCAAGCGCGAGGGAAGGTCCTTACAGGATGACAGCCAAAAAAGGTTTGGATGAACACGAATGATAAACCCTCGGAGCCACCTCATGAACCCCGAAGAAATCCTGCGTCACGAAGAAACGCTCGATCCCGAGAACTGGGATGAAGCGCGCGCGCTTGGCCATCGCATGGTCGATGACATGATCAGTTATCTGCAAACCGTGCGCGAGCGGCCCTCGTGGCGCGCGATCCCGCAGAGCGTGAAAGAAAAATTGCGGCAGTCATTGCCGCTTGAGCCGCAAGGCGCGGAGCACGCATATGAAGATTTCGTGGAGAACGTGCTGCCGTATCCGCACGGCAATATTCATCCGCGCTATTGGGGCTTTGTGAACGGCACCGGCACCGTGCTCGGCATGTTCAGCGAGATGCTGGCTGCGGCTGTGAATCCCAATGTCGGCGGCGCGGATCACAGCGCGATCTACGTCGAGCAGCAAGCGCTGGAATGGTGCAAGGCCATGCTCGGCTATCCTGAGCAAGCGAGCGGCATTTTAGTGAGCGGCGGCTCGATGGCGAACTTGCTCGGCCTCGCGGTCGCGCGCAATGCGCAAGCAGGTTTCGATATTCGCAAAGAAGGCGTGACGGCGGCGCGCGGCATGCTGACCGTGTATTGTTCAACGGAAACGCACAGCTCCGTGCAGAAGGCGGTGGAGTTGATGGGCTTGGGCAGCAAGGCTTTGCGCAAAATCCCGGTGGATAAAAACTATCGCCTCGACTTCGCGCTGCTTGAAAAGAGGCTTGCGGAAGATCGCGCCGCAGGACATATTCCTTTTTGCGTGGTTGGCAATGCCGGAACCGTCAACACCGGCGCGATTGATCCGCTGGCGCAGCTTGCGGATTTGTGCGGCCGCGAAAAGCTTTGGCTGCACGTCGATGGCGCATTCGGCGCGTTGGCGTATTTGGCGCCGGAGATGCGCCGCCAACTCCGCGGCATGGAGCGCGCGGACTCGCTCGCGTTTGATTTGCACAAGTGGATGTACATGCCTTATGAAGCCGGCTGCGTTCTCGTGAAAGATCGCGAGGCGCATCAAAACGCGTTCACGCTCGTGCCCGAATATCTCGTGCAACACGAGCGCGGCTTGAGCGGCGGCCCGGTTTGGCTCGCGAATTACGGCATCCAACTCTCGCGCGGCTTTCGCGCGTTGAAAGTATGGCTCTCGCTAAAAGAGCATGGCGTGGATAAATATCGCCGTCTCATTCAACAGAACATTGCGCAAGCGCGCTACCTCGCTGCGCTGGTAGAAAAAAATCCCGCGTTGGAATTGCTTGCTCCGGTTTCATTGAACATCGTCTGCTTTCGATACAAACCGAAGCAGGTTGAAGAGAGTAAGCTGAATGAGCTGAATCGGCAAATTCTAATGGAGCTGCATGAACGCGGCATCGCTACACCGACCTCGACGGTACTACGCGGCACCTATGCGATTCGCGCCGCAATCACCAATCATCGCAGCCGCAAAGAAGATTTCGACGCGCTCGCGCACGAAACGGTGCGTTTAGGAGAAGAGTTGTTGCCGACAATTAAATGAATGCGTCACATTACCTGTCATTCAGAAGGAATCTTTTTAAGTCAAACCGCTGTGGCTATGCTTAAAAAGATTTCTCCTGAATGACAACAACGAGCAAGGAGAAAAACTATGGCTGACATCCTTCATGATTTTCCCGTCAATGCTTCCACGCAACGCGTGTTTGAAGCTGTGGCCACGCCGCAAGGCCTCGATACGTGGTGGACGCTGCAATCCTCCGGCGCGCCGGCAGTAGGGAATGAATACGTTTTGAATTTTGGCCCGGAGTATATCTGGCGCGCCGCCGTGACGAAGTGCGTTCCCCAAGAAGTATTCGAGCTGCAAATGACGCATGCAGATAAAGATTGGACCGGCTCACGCGTTGGGTTTAGGCTTGAAAACAAGGACGGCGCTGCGCTCGTGCGCTTCTATCATCTCGGCTGGCCCGAGGCCAACGCGCATTATCGTCAATCCACTTTTTGCTGGGCGATGTATCTCAGATTGATGAAGCGTCATATCGAAGCGGGCGAGTTCGTGCCGTATGGGAAACGCCTCGACGTTTAAGAATGTCGATCAAATAATTTGCTCATTTGATCGTCATGCCCGAGCGCTTTAAGCGGGCATCCATAAGCTTTAAAAACTGGATTCCCGCTTAAAGATTTCGGGAATGACGGCGCACCGAGGAAAACCATATGGAAAAGATCAATCTCAAAGAAAAATTCGGCTTGTTCAACGAGCATTGGTCGCCCAAAATCGTGGGCGCGTTGAACGGGCAACTTGTGAAGCTTGCCAAGATCAAAGGCGAGTTCATCTGGCACCAGCACGAGCATGAAGACGAGTTGTTTCTTGTCGTGAAAGGCAAGCTCTGTCTGCAGTTTCGTGATCGTGACGTTTGGCTGGAAGAAGGCGAGTTCTGCGTCGTTCCAAAAGGCGTGGAGCACAAGCCGGTCGCCGCAGAAGAAGCGCACCTGCTCTTGTTCGAGCCGGCCTCCACGTTGAACACTGGCGCTCAACACAATGAAAGAACCGTCGCGCAGCTCGAGTGGATTTGAGCCTAAGAGCGTGTTTGAAAAGTCCCCCCTCAAGGGGGGAATAGCCTGGCGCTCTACTTTCCAAATACGCTTTAAGACTTCGTAGCGTAGGCTTCCAGCCTGCGAGCCAATCAGGAAGCTGCAAAACTTCACCATAAAGACACAAAGCTCACCAAGAAAAGCGAACAGGAGAAGCGATCATGCCAGACCTCCGTTACCCCATCGGCCCATTCAAGATGGAAGAAAATCTCACCTCGCAACGCCGCAATGAACTCATCGAAGAAATTGCGAGCGCGCCGGCAAAGCTGCGCGCGGCCGTGCGCGGATTATCGAATGAGCAGCTCGACACGCCCTATCGCGAAGGCGGCTGGACCGTGCGGCAAGTGGTGCATCACGTTCCCGACAGCCACCTCAATGCGTACATTCGCCTCAAATGGACGTTGACGGAAAACGAGCCGACTATTAAAGCGTACGAACAACAGCTTTGGGCGGAGTTGCCGGAAGCGCGCACCGCTCCGGTGGAAATTTCACTCGCGCTTTTGGAGGCCGTGCATCAACGCTGGATACTGCAATGGCAAGCGTTGAAGCCGGAAGATTTCGGCCGCAAACTTCGCCATCCCGAACACGGCTTACGCTCGGTGGATTGGCTGCTCTGTTTGTACGCGTGGCACGGCCGCCATCACACGGCGCACATCACTTCGTTACGCGAGCGCATGGGGTGGGATTGAGGCAAGGAGCCAAAAGGATAAAAAAGATAAGGAGCCAAGAGGCTGCTCATTTCTCCGAAAACCATGAATGAACGCGAAGCTGCGCTCATTTTAAATTCGCGTTGCTTTGCGGTTTTGAGATGTGGGGAATTTATTTTGAACGATAATCTGATGGAGAATTAAGATGGACTCTGTCATCCTCAAACGCTTCGACCACCCCGATGAAGTGCGCCATTTCGAAAAAGGCAAATTCGAGTTGGTGAAGCTCGGCAATATGACCATCGGCCGCGCGAGTTATGCGCCGGGCTGGAAATGGTCCACGCACGTCAAGCCCGTGAGCGGGACTGAGAGCTGCGAAATCGAGCACGTCGGCATGGTCGTGTCCGGCCGCGCAAAAGTATTGATGAACGACGGCGCTGAAATCGAATTGACGCCGGGCGAGCTTTTCTATGTCGGGCCGGGGCATGATAGCTGGGTCGTCGGCGACGAGCCGTATGTCTCGCTGCACTTCATGGGCGCGGATGATTATGCGAAATGAGCCTTTTCCATGAAGGGTGAAATCGTTGCTTTAAAAGCAAAGGCTTTTCTGTAAGCGGATTTTACAAGTATGCGGATAAAGCCTCAAAGATTCATTCGCTTACTCCGGACAATCCGATTACAGAAAGCTTTTGGGTTGCGGCGCGTTGGGTTTATCAAAAATGATCTGAGTAGGTGAAGCATGCCGCCGCTCGCGCTCGCGTTGATTCTTTGCTCGGCCCTTATGCACGCAGGTTGGAATCTGCTCGTCAAACGCGCGAACAACAAAGAGATTTTCATGTGGTGGGCCTTGCTGCTCGGCGCGCTCATTTATTCTCCCCTGCTGTTGTTCAATTTGCCGATTCCACCACGCGTGTGGCTCTTTGCAATTGCTAGCGCGCTCCTCGAAATTGCCTACTTTTGGATTCTCACGCGCGCGTACGCGCGTCACGATTTTTCGCTGATCTATCCCGTCTCACGCGGCTGTGCGCCGGCCTTGCTTGCGCTTTGGGCCGTGCTCTTTTTGCAAGAACGTTTGCGCGCGCTTGGTGTTATCGGCATCGCGTTGGCGCTCATCGGTGTCATCATCGTTGGCAATGGCGGCTTGCGCCGCATCAAGCTTTTGGGGAATGGCGTCATCGCCGCATTGGCAATCTCCGGTTGTATTTCGATCTATTCAATCCTCGACGCTGCTGCGGTGCGGCTCATGCCGGCCGCGCCTTATACCGTGCTCATCATTGGATTGACCGCTTTGTTCTTTACGCCGGTCATTATGAAAAGGCACGACCAGCACGCGCTGCTGGAAGAATGGCGCAGGCATTGGCGCGCGATTCTCGCCGCAGCGATTTTGCACGTGCTGGCCTATCTTCTCGTGTTGCAAGTTTACGCCACCAGCCGCGTGAGCTATGCCGGCGCGCTGCGGGAAATCAGCGTGGTGTTTGCAGCTTTGGCCGGATGGCTCTGGCAAGGTGAAGCATTTGGAAAGATGCGAACCCTCGGCGCCGGATTGATTTTCCTCGGCATCGTGGCGTTGGCGCTGGCGAAACCTTGAGGCCGCAGGTTAGATGGTAAAGCCGCCAAGAACGTTGCGCGTTGGATTGTTGCTCCCTTCAAGCTGTCATTCTGTAAGAAACTTCCCTCGCACTGGGAAGAGAACCAAGTACGAGGGAAGTTCCTTACCATGACATTTCGAAGAGTTGAAGTTCTATGTTGCGAATCTTAATGATTGGAGTCCTCATGCGCTATAAATCTGTGCAGCGGCGTTTGCATCTCGTTTTCTCCTTTCTCTTTTTTGCATGCTTTCCTCTCTTCCTCCACGCGCAAACCATGACCGTCGAAGAGTACGAGCCGAAATCCACGCTCGTCGTGCCGCAACATCAAGTCACGCGCGCGAAGTTTCCGTTCATCGACGTCCACAATCATCAGTGGCCGGGAATGTCGAGCGGCGCAGTGGACACGCTCGTGCAAGAGATGGACAAGCTCAACATGGCGGTCATGGTCAATCTCAGCGGCGGCACGGGCGACACGTTGAAAAAAGTCGCGCAGAACATGAAGGCGCGTTATCCCAAACGCTTCGTCATCTTCGCCAATCTGAGTTATGACGACGTCAACCATCCCGATTATGGCAAACGCGCGGCGGCGCGGCTCGAACAGGATGCGAAGAACGGCGCAGAGGGTTTGAAGATTTACAAAAATCATGGGCTCACTCCAAAAGACAGCTTGGGCAAGCGCATTCCTACGGATGATCCGCGCTTTGATCCCGTATGGGCCAAGTGCGGCGAGCTCGGCATTCCGGTTTTGATTCACACCGGCGAGCCGCACCAATTCTTCGAACCGATTGATCGTCACAACGAACGCTGGTTGGAGTTGAAGCAATTTCCCGATCGCGCGCGGCCGCCGGAGCAATTTCCGAGTTGGGAACAAGTGATGGGCGAGCAGCACCACGTCTTTGCCAAACATCCGAGGACGACTTTCATCAACGCGCACCTCGGCTGGCTCGGCGGCGACTTGGCTCGGCTCGGCGCGTTGCTGGATAAACTTCCGAACATGTACACGGAGTTGGGCGCAGTGCTCGCGGAGATCGGCCGGCAGCCGCGTTTCGCGCGCGAGTGGTTCATCAAATATCAAGACCGCATCATGATGGGCAAAGACATTTGGGCGCCCGCGGAGTATTACGTTTACTTTCGCGTCTTCGAAACTGCCGACGAATATTTTGACTACTATCGCAAACGCCATGCGTTTTGGAAAATGTACGGCCTCGATCTGCCGGACGAGGTTTTGAAGAAGGTTTATTATCAGAACGCGCTGCGCGTTTTGAAAGGCGTTGACAAAGGCTTGTTCCCTAATTGAACCCACGCCGCGCCCTTTAGGGGATTGTCATTTGGAGGAATTGTCATGGCCGTTTGGCCACCCGCGCATGATGAAAACGTAGCGCAGACATCCTTGTCTGCATGCATGCTGGAGGCCTGCGCTACGACGCATTTTCGTGGTAACCTTTTTATGTGCTCGGCAAAGAACTTTGTCGCCAGCGCTCAAAAAGATTCCTGCTGAATGACATCGTCTAGTGTTGCGCTTAAACTCACTGACTGAAACGCAGACCTATCCCATGAGAAGAATCGCGTTCGTCACTTATCAAAAAGCGCCGCAGCTCACGCCGGACGATGCGGTGATGCTCGCGCCGCTGCAAGCATTCGATCTGCAAGTCGTGCCCGCGATTTGGGATGATCCAACGGTCACTTGGAAGAATTTTTCAGCCGTGATTCTGCGCTCGTGCCGGGATTATCACTTCAAGCCCAAGGCCTTTCGTAATTGGCTGCAACGGCTCGATGAAGAAAAAGTCTCGACGTGGAATCCTACGCGCATCGCGCGCTGGAACATGGACAAAATTTATTTGCGCGAGCTTGCTTTGCGAAGGCGATCGCAGAACTGCTAGAGATTCGAAGTAAATCAAGGCGCAACGATGACAATCAATCTCATTGAAACAATCGCAACGATGGGCCACGAGCAACTCCTCTTTTGCCACGAGCCCTCCTCCGGCTTGCGCGGTTTGATCGCGCTGCACAGCACGAAGCTCGGGCCAGCAATCGGCGGCACGCGCTTTTGGCCTTATGCGAATGAAGACGAAGCCATTATCGACGCGCTGCGTTTGTCGCGCGGCATGACTTATAAGAATGCGTTAGCCGGCTTGCCCTTTGGCGGCGGCAAAGCGGTTCTCATCGGCGATAACCAAACCACTGAGCGCGAGAAAATTTTTCGCGCGCTCGGCCGTTTTGTGGAAAGATTGGGCGGCTGGTTCATCACCGCAGAAGACGTCGGCACGAGCGTGGCGGATATGGAATATGTTCGCGCGGAAACAGCGCACGTTGCCGGCCTGGCAAATCGTTCCGGCGATCCTTCGCCTTGGACCGCGCGCGGTGTGTTTCGCGCCTTGCTAGCAGCGGCGCAGCATCGTTGGCATTCCACGGATCTTTCCGGCAAACTCGTCGCGTTGCAAGGCTGCGGCAACGTCGGCTACCATCTCGCCCGCGAGCTGCATGAGGCAGGCGCAAAGTTGATCGTTACTGATATTGATGCGGCGCGCGCGCAGCGAGTCGCGCGTGAATTTGACGCGAAGGCGGTTGCGCCGGAGAAAATCTATGAGAGCGATGCAGACATTTTTGCGCCGTGCGCGTTGGGCGGCGTGTTGAATGATCAAACCATTCCGCGACTGCGCGCGCAAATCGTCGTGGGCGCGGCCAACAATCAATTGCTGCGCGATCATCACGGCGAAATGCTGAAGGCGCGGAACATGACTTACGTGCCGGATTATGTCGCGAATGCCGGCGGCGTCATCAACGGGTGCCGCGAACTGTTGGGGTGGGAACTCTCGCAAGCGCAACAAAAGATCGAAGAGATTTTTGACACCACGCTCACCGTGCTCGGTCTGGCGGAATCGCAGGGGCTCGCGGCCAATCGCGCCGCAGACCGGTTGGCGGAAAAGCGTTTTTTAGATTGAAGCAAAAAGGATTGGCCATGTACATTCCCAGGTATAATCGCGTCACGGATGAAAAGCGCATCGCGGATTTCATCCGGCAAAACAGCTTCGGCATTCTCATAAGCTGCGACGAAGGCGTTCCCTTTGCGACGCACTTGCCGTTGGAATATGTCGAGCAAGAGAACGGCGAGCAATTTCTTTACGGCCACGTCGCGCGCGCGAACAAGCATTGGCGCTTGTTGGAGGCGAACGCCGGCGTGCTCGCGATTTTCTCCGGGCCGCATGCGTACGTCTCCGCGAAGTGGTACGATCACGTGAACGTGCCGACGTGGAACTACATGGTCGCGCACGTGTACGGCAAGGCGCGCGTCATTGAAACGCCTGACGAATTGCACGCACTTCTCAAACGCTTGGTTGATAAAAACGAGTCCGTGACCAATCCCGAGTCGCCGTATTCCGTCGAAAGCTTGCCGCAAGAATATTTGCGCGCTCAGATGAAAGGCATCGTCGGATTCGAAATCAAAATCACGCGCATGGAGGGAAAGTTCAAACTCAGCCAAAATCGCGAGCAGGAAGATTTTATCAATGTGATCGCGAAGCTGCGCGCAAGCGGCGACGCGAATGCGCAACAAGTGGCAAAAGAAATGGCGCGGATTCAGCCCGAACTTTTTCAATCCTAACGCGAGACCAACATGCCGACATTCCCTTTCATGCAAGTCGACGCCTTCACCGGCCGCCCGCTCGAAGGCAATCCCTGCGCGGTGGTGTTCGACACTGACGAACTCACCGATGACACGATGCAAGCCATAGCGCGTGAGATGAATCTTTCCGAAACCGCATTCGTGCGGCGTTCAAGTGTTGCTGACTTTGGCGTGCGCTACTTTACTCCGGCTGAGGAAATTCCGCTCGCCGGCCATCCGACAATTGCAACCACGTTCGCGTTGATTGAAACCGGCCGCTTGCTTTTGCGCGGCGATTACACGCGCATTTCTCTTGAGTTGAAAGTCGGCCCGATTCCGGTTGAAATTCATGCGCAGAACGGCAGCGTGCAACGCATCGTAATGAGTCAAAAGCAGCCGCAATTCTTGGCGAAGTATGTGCCCATTGAAATCATGCCCGTCTTCGGCTTGACCGCGAATGAGGCTCTGCCCAATGTTCCGATTCAAACCGTGAGCACGGGCACGCCGCAGTTGATGATTCCGCTGCGCAGCCTCGAGGCGTTGCAGCGTGTGCAGCTTCAAATCGCTGAGTATAATCGCCTCCGTGCGCGCGCGGATTTTTTCAGTCCGCATCTCTTCTGCTTGCAAGGCTTCACTTCAGAGGGTCGCACAGCAGCGCGGCATTTCGGCGCGCCGCCGGATACGTTTGAAGATCCTTTCACCGGCTCTGCGACCGGCGGCATGGCGGCGTATTTGTGGCATTATGGTTTGATCGAGCAGCCGGCGTTCATCGCCGAGCAAGGTCATCTCATGAAGCGGCCAGGCCGTGCGTTTGTGGAAGTGATCGGAGTGCGCGATGATATTCAAACCGTAAAAGTCGGCGGGAGCGCGGTGACGGTGTTGCGCGGGGAATTGGTGATTTGAGGTTCGAAACGGCTTTGTTATTTTGTGCATACCCGCACGAGCTAAAGGGACAGGACGCCAACCTCGCTGCCAGGGCGACGGCTTCCGCACGGCAAACTTTTTTACGCTGGCTCCGCCCTTTTATTTGGATGAAACAAAAGCCCGTGCCTCTTTGAAAAGCTTCAAATCCTTTTTATACTCTTTGGGGTTCTTGTGTTTGATCACCGCCCACTCCTTCATTTCTCTTTTGCCCATCACCAAAAAGGAAGCAGCCTTTTTATCCACCAGCGTTTTTATCTTCTCCATGAACGGCTTTTTCGGCTTTGCCTCGCTCTGCCCCAAGCGCCGCGTGCAATTTGGAGGGCGCAACCTGCCGCCAAGCTTCGCGCACATGAAAACTCAGCTCCTCGTCGCTCACACGCGCCATCTCGACGCCGACCCAGCCGCGCACGCCAACATATGGCGGCTTGAAAAATTTTTCCGGCGAGGAGGCAATCAGCATTTCTTGAATGCCCAGCGGCGCAGGCAGCCACACGGCAATATGCCCGTCGTTGTGATGGTTGTTCGCGAACATGCAAAACACTTTTTTGCGCACGAAGAAAGTCGGCTCGCCGTGCGAAAGTTTTTCAACAGTCTCTGGCAGCGCGGCACAGGTGCGCCGCACGCGTTGCAAATGTTTTGCGCTCATGTCAGATGTATTAGTCATAGGATCTCTGAAAAAAAATCTAGAAGTTTTTGGGCAGAATAATTTTATGGCAGATGATTTGAAATGATTCTGCCGCTAAATTACCCTGCCAAGGTTTTTCGGCGGAAAAGCTTCATCTAGAAGTGAAATCTTTGCTTTAAAAGCAAAAGTTTTTTGTAAGGGGATTGAACAAGCAAGTAAAGCAACAGGCTCTATCCGGTGTATTCGTTAAATCCGCTTACCGAAAAGTTTTTTTGCTTTTTGAACCGAGTCCAGTATCAACAGAGATGGGATAAAATGACGATTGGAGAAAAATTCGAGCGCCTGGTTGAAATCATGGCGCGTTTGCGTTCCGAGACCGGCTGCATTTGGGACCGGCAGCAAACGCACGCTTCACTCAGGCAATACCTCTTGGAAGAAGCCTATGAAGTGCTGGAAGCCATCGATCAAGAAGGTGATAACGAACTCAGCAAAGAGTTGGGCGACTTGCTGCTGCAAGCGGTCTTTCACGCGCAAATCGCCAAAGAGGAGGGACGTTTCGACATTGCCATCGTGATCGAGAATATCTCCGAGAAGATGATTCGCCGCCACCCTCACGTCTTTGGCGATGAGAAAATCAACTCCGTGGCCGAGCAAAAGGCGAGATGGGAAGAATTAAAAAAGCTGGAAGGCAAACAATCACCCATTGACGGCGTGCCGAAAGCATTGCCCGCTTTGCAACGCGCCGCGCGCTTGCAACAAAAAGCGAATACGCCGGCGATGAGCTGGCAACAGTTTCAAACTACAATGGCAGAATTTGAAAGCGCAATCGTGAGTAGTGATGGCCACGCCTCCATGGCCCATCAAAAAAAATTACACGAGGCTTATGGCGACTTGCTCTTTGCATTGGTGGCCGCCGGCCGCGGTTTGGAATTGAACGCCGAAGATGCCTTGCGCGAGGCCTGTGAAAAATTCATTCGCACGAGGCGGTAGCGCAGGCTTCCAGCCTGCAAACCAAGCGAGCAGGAGGTCTACATTACCTAATCTTCGAGGTCATGATAGGTTTTCCCGTGTGAACTATAAGTTTTGCCCTTCACACGTTCCAAAACTTCAAATCCTCTCCGGTGCGCATTTTGGTGAGATAGATGATTTGTCCGGTGTGATAAGAAAAGTGCTCGACCACGTGAAAGATCGCGCTGAGCACGGTTTGATCGAAGCCCTGAATTTGGCGCGGCTGCGCCAACTCCTCCGCAGTGACGCGCTGCAAAACCTGCTCGACCTCCTCAAGCGTGGCTTTCAGCTTCGCGAGCAACTCCGCTTTCGGAATCGGTCCGCGCTCGGCAAACTCTGCGGAGCGTTGCCGCATGTCTTCAGCGCCGCCCACGCCGTGAATCACCCACTGCCGAATATTTCCGCACAGGTGCAAAACCAAATTGCCCGCGCTATTGCTCTTCTCCTTTGGCCGCCACCACACATCTTCTTCCGATAATTTTTCCAAACACGCGCGCAGCCACGGCAAATATTGCTGCATGAGATGAAAGCGCGCTTCGGCGAGGAAGAGGTGTGTGAGTTGTTCGCTATTGGTCATGATTGTGATTTCAGGAAATCAAATCGGCAGAAAGCTTACGGCTCATTTAATTTAATGCAACTGCCAAGTCTCTCGTCTGGGATTGAAGAGCGCAACGACTTTTCCATCAGCGGAATCAAGCGCTGATGACGGCTTGCTGTTTTTCGGACGGAATATAAGCTCTAGGCATGGGCAGGTGGGCGAATGTCTAGTTGGCTCATGAGCAGATCAACCGAAACATTTCGAATGCCGGCCAATTCGATCAAATGTTTTAACCGCTCGGCATCGGCTAGCTCTAGGCGATCAATCAACTGTAGCAACTCTTGGTGCTCATCCGGCGTTATGGTTTCTTCGTGCAGCCTGAGGTTCAATTCTGCATGTCGCTTTCGAATCTCGACCGGCGGCCCCTGATAAATTTTTTGCAACAGCTCGGCCTCGTTTTTCGGCAAACTACGAGCCCGGCGTTGGGCTTGGAGAGCGATAACTTTGTCGACAAATTGCTCCATCACGTTTGCCTCCAGGCTAGCGATGCCGTTCAACACCTCATCAAAATCAATCTCAATTTTTGATTTGACTTGAACCGTTGGCATATTATTTACCTTCTGGGATGTGTACTTGCTTCGAAATGACGACCCCCAACTAAACAAAAATAGAGAACATTCATCTAAGGCACAAGCATGATTCCGGCCCCGCCTCACGGCTCCGAAAGCGGCCCCTTCTTCACATACACGCGCCAGCTCACTTCCGAATAAGAGGCGAATACGCCGAAGCCGCCGTTGATGTTGCTGCGCGGTGTTTCTTGAATTTGCTCTTCTGCAAACTGGCCTTGTTGATAGCGCGCGTAGGCTTCGTCCACGGCGAGCAGTCGCATCGTATGCCAGCCATAGAAATAATAATAGAGCCAAATGATGCGGCCGCGCATGGGCTGCAAATTGACGTCGTCCGCAATGTTGAAGCCGAACGGCTCCTCGCGTTTTTCCAAATCCTCTTTGAAGATATTGGCTGCCGTCGTCGTGTCGCGAATAACGTTTGCGAACTCGCCGTTGTCGGCATCGGCGAGCATGCGATAGATCGTCACATTCGGTACGTGGTTCCAGAACACGGTGAAGAAGGGGGCATCTGCGAAGCTTGCACCCGAGACATACTCGATCGTATCGTCATCAAAAAAAAGCGGCCGTTCGCCGAACCGTTCGCCGCGATTCATCTCAATGATTTCGAGTTGTTCGGGCACTGTGGTTTGCGCCGTCACATGTTGCCCGAGCGCTGCGACGCTCAACTCATAGGTCGTGGCCGCCTCCACTTCTAAAGAATCTTTGGGGAGATAATAAACCCCGCCGGTTTGCGCGATGACGTTGCCTTGCGCACCTCTGATGGGTGCGGGCGGATATTGCGCGAGTTGCTGCCAACGCCCGCCTGCACGTCGGATGCGCACGACAGCATCCGTCACGCGTGAAAGCGCCGGATCGAATTTTTGATCAATCGGAACCGTGCGGCTCACCATGATGCTATCCACGCCGGAACCTAATTTCAAAAAGCCATTGACCACAAGCTTGGGTTCGAAATTCGGCGCAGTCGGTTGCTCGGAGCATGAAATGAAAACGGTCATCAATAGCAAAAAAGCGGCGCCTCGGGCACGAGAATGGAGCATTCGTTTTTATCCTTCAGAAAATAAAAAGCAGTTCTTTGTGAACGGCTTTATTCGTTGCCGTTCTATGCGGTGCAAAATTTATTTGTTTTGATGCGCGAGATAATCGAGCATATCGATGCGCGTCATGATACCGAGCGGCTTGCGTTGTTCATCAACAACGACCGCGGCGTTGCTTTGGCGCAGCGTTTCTTGCAGAGTGGAGATCGGCGTGTGCATGCCCACGACCGGCGCTTGGCGATTCATACATTTCGAAATCAACGCGCCCGTATGTCCCGCGCCCGAGCCGAGGTATTCCATCAGATCCGCTTCCAACACAATACCGACCAACACGCCGCCGGAGGTGACGGGCAATTGCGAGATGCCTTTCGCGCGCATGGTCTCGATCACTTGCCCCACGCTTTGCACGTCTTCGGCGCACAGCAACTTCGGGCGCTTGGCGTCTTGTGAAAGAATGTCGCCGACTTTGCCCGCCATCGGCGAGCTTTCGAAGAAGCCGTGCTCGCGCATCCATTTGTCGTCCACGAACTTCGTCATGTAATTGCGAATGCCGTCAGGCAACACGAGCACGCAATTTTGTCCCTCTCGCAATCGCGGCGCAGCTTGCAACGCCGCATACAGCACCGCGCCGCTTGTGCCGCCCACGAGCAAACCTTCCTCGCGAATCAAGCGCCGCGCTAACAAGAACGATTGCTGATCCGTAGTCTTCACCCATTGCTCCACCACGCTGCGATCCAAAACTGCGGGTATGAAATCCGAGCCGATGCCTTCGATTTGATAACTTGCGGCTACATGATCGCCGGCCAGGATCGATCCCACGGGATCGTCGCCTACGATGATGCAATGTGGACAAGCTTGCTTGATGCGTTTGGCGACGCCGGTGATCGAACCGCCCGTGCCCACACCCATCACCACCATGTCGACCTTGCCGTTGAGATCATCCAAAATTTCCTGCGCGGTTTCTTCATAATGCGCGACCGGGTTGTTGGGATTGGCGTGTTGATCCAGGATGTGCGCATTGGGCAGCTCGGCTTGCAAGCGCCGCGCAACGCTGTGATGGCTTTCCGGCGAATCATGTGAGGCCTCGGTGGGCGCGCGCAAAATCTCCGCGCCCAAGGCTTCCATCACCACCTGCTTCTCGCGGCTGATCTTGTCTTTCATCGTCACGATGACGCGATAGCCGCGCACGGCCGCGACCAGCGCAATGCCGATGCCGGTGTTGCCGCTCGTCGGCTCGATCAAAGTGGAGCCGGGCGTGATGCGGCCTTCGCGCTCCGCCGCATCGATCATGCTCTTGCCGATGCGATCCTTCAGCGAGCCGCCGGGATTCAAAAATTCGCACTTGGCATACAGGCGACATTCAAGATGAGAGCCAACGCGATTGAGCTTGACCAGCGGCGTTTTGCCGATGGCTTCCAGAATATTGTCGAACAACATGACAGCCTCATGAGATGAAACTGGCGGCGGTGGATCCTTTTGCTAGCGGCCTTCGTGGCCGGCAATATGATCGAGCAGATCGATGCGCGTCAAAATGCCGAGCGGCTTGCGGCCCGCGTCGACCACGATCACCGCGCTGCTCTTGCGCAACGATTCTTGGAGCGTCGAGATCGGCGTGCGCACACCCACCACCGCAACTTGGCGATTCATGCACTTCGAGATGATGGTCTTGGCATCGCCCGCGCCAGAAGCCATGAACTCGATCAAATCACTTTCGGCAATGATGCCCACGAGCACGCCACCGGAAGTCACGGGCAATTGTGAAATGCCTTTGTGCCGCATGATGGCCACGACTTCACGAACGGGCTGCACGTCTTCCGCGCAAACGAGCGCCGGCCGCTGCGCTTCCTTCTCCAGAATGTCATGCACCTCTCCCGGCAAGATCTTCGCTTCGAAAAAACCGTTGTCACGCATCCATTTGTCGTCCACGAACTTCGTCATATAATTGCGCACGCCATCGGGCAGCACGACGACACAATTTTGATTCGCGCCGAGGCGCGGGGCCTTTTGCAGCGCGGCATATAAAACCGAGCCGCTCGAGCCCCCCACCAACAATCCTTCTTCGCGAATGAGCCGGCGCGCGAGCAAGAACGACGTTTGATCCGTGGTCTTCACCCATTCATCAACCGTGCTGCGCTCGAGCACTTCGGGAATGAAATCATAACCGATGCCCTCAACTTTGTATGTGCCCACCTCCGTGCCGCCGGCGAGAATCGAGCCGACCGGATCGGCGCCGACGATGACGCACTTGGGGCAAGCTTCTTTGATACGCTGCGCCACGCCGGTGATCGAGCCACCCGTGCCCGCGCCCATCACGACCATATCGACTTTGCCATTGAGATCATCGAGAATTTCTTGCGCGGTCTCTTCATAATGCACGCGCGGATTGTTGGGATTGGAGTATTGATCGAGAATGTGCGCGTTCGGCAATTCGGATTGCAAACGCCGCGCAACGCTGATGTGGCTTTCGGGCGAGTCGAACGCAGCCTCGGTGGGTGTGCGAATGATTTCCGCGCCGAGCGCTTCGAGCACGACTTGTTTTTCACGGCTCATCTTTTCGGGCAAAGTAATGATGACGCGATAGCCGCGCACCGCGCCCGCGAGCGCGATGCCGATGCCGGTGTTGCCGCTCGTGGGTTCGATCAACGTATCGCCGGGTTTGATGCGGCCCTCGCGCTCCGCAGCCTCGACCATGGATTTGCCGATGCGATCTTTCAACGAGCCGCCGGGATTCAAAAATTCACATTTCGCATACAGGTTACATTGCAAAGACGCGCCGACGCGATTGAGTTTCACCATCGGCGTTCTGCCGATGGCTTGGAGGATGGAGTCTAAAACCATGATGAGGCCTCACCGTTGATGTCCTAAATTGCAAATGAATTGGAGCTGATCAAACCAGCTAAGGTAGTGCAGCATTGCAAATCTTTTCGACACACTGATAAAGCTCTTTGAAGTGCGTGCAGCGCAACAACTCCAAAATGCGAAGTTGGGGCAGTAAATTCAACAGATGATCCGGCTCATAAGTTTGCCCGCATTGTTCAAAAAGATTTTGAACGAGTTGCTTCGGGTTTGCAATCTGCTCGGGGTCGTTTTCATGTTTCACTTTGTTCGTCACGCCGAGATAATCATTTAATCTTTGCTCGTCGGCCAAAACCCAGGCTTCAATAGCCTGCACGGCGAACATGATATGAACGCGTTCAAACTCGTCTTTCTTAATCTTGCGTCTTTTGATTTTTTCGATGAGCTGGCGCCGCATCCCGGCGATCTTCCTGCTTTCGCTTGAGTCAGAGTCACGCAAAGCGATAATAAAAAGTTGCACGGGCTGATTGTAATGCCGGTACTCTTTTATTTTGCTGAACACGAAAAGAGGAACTTCACGCATAAATTCTGCTTTGCCATTGAAGCCTACCGCCTTAATTTCGATCTCTCCTTGCCGTAAAGCCGGCACATTATTGCTCAACAAGCCGGCAATGGCTTCGCCGTCCACGCTGTATTTTTCCAATAAGCTCTCGGTAGGCTTGGAAGATTTCAGGCTTTCGGAACAGATGATGATTTTTCGTCTCACCAGCGTGACTCCAATTCACCCATGAGCCAAAGCTTGCGCGTGCCGAAATATTTGAGCCACAAATCCAAAGCCCCCTTCGTTGAAAAGCGGCGCATTTCCGTCGCGCCTTTATACTGCTGCATAATCACGATTTCATCCGGCTCGAACATCGATACGAAGTCGGGGTTATGAGTTGTCGCGATGATTTGCGTCTTTCGGGAGGCCTCGGCGATCATGCCGGCTAAAATTACTTGCATCTTGGGGTGCAAGTTGGCGTCGATCTCGTCAATGCCGACCAAGGCCGGTGGGTTCGGATTCTTTAGAATGGCAATGAGGCAAAGAAATTTCAGTGTTCCATCTGAAAGTTGAGAGGCATTTGACACCCTTCCGTTTTTGTCCTCCCAACGAATCAAAAGCTCACCCTGACTGTTACTCGGGAATGAAATCTGAGTGAAATCACGAAATAAAGCTCTTAGTAGGGAATTGAGCCGCTCCAAAAATTGGAGCTGGGTTTGCGAAAGCTGGTGCAGCACGCCCACCAAATTCCCGCCGTCTTCATCTAAAAGCGTTTCGCCTTTGGAAACTTGTGGCGTGCGAATCGGCGACCAGATTTCGGTGCGCAAGCGATCATAGATTCTGATTTGAGATAATTTTCTCGCGAAAGCTAAAGCTTGCGGATCGATACCGCTTTCTATTGAAAGAGCTTTGAGAGCCGTTATTTCACGCAATGAGTACGATGGCAACTGTTTGCCCTCCTTGTTTTGCATGAAAGCGGAACCGTTCTTCAAACTGAAAAACGTCATTTCGGGACGAGCAATGTCAGTAAGACCCTCATCTCGGATTTGGCAACAGCGCCCATGTTGGTCGGGAGCGATATCTAAAAAATATTGAAACGATGCGCTTTGGCAAGCGAGTTTGAATTGCCCGGCCTGATTAAAAGAAATGCTATCAATCGCGCCACGCCGTTCGATGGCAGCGCGCCACCCTTCGAAACTCCGGCTCTCGTGGCCGTTAGTTTTCTCAATCACCAACGTGTCCCTCAAAAACGCGAACACGTCCAAAAAATTGCTCTTGCCGGAATTGTTCGCGCCGATCAAAATGTTCACCGGCTTCATCTCGAAATCGGGTAGGCTCTCGAGGCTCTTGTAGTTTTCTATGCTGATTTTCTGAAACATGATCGCTCCAAATTTGACCGGCAAAGAAAAGAAAATTGCGAGTCATTTGAAAGGACTTTGTGCGCGGCGATTTTCGGCGGGAAAATAAAAAAGGCCCGAGTCATTCGACCCGAGCCTCTTGGCTGTGAGGGGGAGCCACAATTCCTTAGCACTATACTGAGGCAATCCCTGGCTTCAGTGTTGTTGCTTTGACCATCCTGGTCTGTACTCTCCTTTTGTCTTCTGCCCATCTACATTGCAACGGCCATGCCGCGACCGACTCTCGCTTTTTTCATTACACCCGCGCTGCGGCTTCATCAAAAAAATTAGACTTGAATGCTCGTGCGGAACGAACGATGACTTTGGCTTAACTTCAAAAGAGCTTGAGGCACGTTTTTGTATCTGTCATGAATGCAAAATCGAAAGAGCAATTCCGTTTTTTGCGAGCGTCTCAACCGAGAATGGGATCGAGCAACAACTCTTGCAACGTCGTATGCGTGTTGCCGTGTTCACGCAAGTGTTGCTGCACACGAAATTCGAGCGGTGGTTGCAAGCCGATTTGTTGCAGAGTCTCAACTCTTTGCAGCAACTCACGCGACGGGCCTTCCATCACCACGCGGCCTCGTTGCAAAACCAGCAAACGCTCGGCGAACAAAGCTTCTTCTGCAAATTGGGTGATGAACAAAATTGCAATGGGGGTGTGATTTTCCGAAGAGGTGCGGCGCAGTTTGACAATCGTATCAAACAAACGCACGCGGCTGGGATGATCGAGCAAAGAAGTCGGCTCGTCGAAGATGAGATGTTGCGGCCGCATGGCAACGATGGCAGCGAGTGCGACACGCTGTTTTTCGCCGCCGGAAAGTTGATGGGGCGCATGGTGGCGATAAGCTCGCAGTTCGAACAGTTCCAACATTTCTTCCACGCGCGCGCGCATTTCCGAACGCGGCACGCCGAGGTTTTCCAAACCGAACGCAATCTCGCGCTCCACAGTCGGCGCGACCATTTGATTGTCCGGATGCTGAAACACCATGCCGACGCGCCGCCGAATTTCGAGCAAGTGCGCGGCCGTACGTGTGTCTTTCCCATCAACAATGACCGAGCCGAACGAAGGTTGCACTATCCCATTCAAACAGCGTGCAAGCGAAGTTTTGCCGGAACCGTTCGGCCCCATCAACGCAACAAATTCACCGGCAACAAGCTCGAATGAAACGCCGGAAAGAATGGGAACGACGCCGGCGTTCGTTTCATATTGCAGGGTGAGATTGCGAACGGCGATCATTATTCCCACTTGCTCAAATAAAACTCGCGCGGATGAGCGCGCTCGTGATAGCCCTTCAGCGTCATGCGCAGCTCCGCATGAAAAACGCGAAAGCCCAACCCGAGCAAGGCGTGATAAGCGCGCGCGTAGCGCGTCGGCGTGCGCACGCTCACGGTATCGAGGTGCTTCTGGCCGGCCCAATTGCACAATAATTGAATCACTTGCCCCGGCAGTTCCGCTCGTTTCGGCTCGATGAGCAGCGCAATGACTTTCAGATAACGCGCGTTTTCATCCTCGGAGTATGTTTCCGAATGCGCCAGCGCGCACGCGATCATGCGATTACCTTCACGCAGACACAATGCATCGCCGTAATTGAAACGCAGCGTCAACTCGATCTCGGAACGCAAAGAAAGGCAAGGATCAATGCGGCGCGTGAGCGCCTCCACTTCCTCCAAAAGCGCGTTGCGTTGCGCGCTCTCGGCTTGACTGAGAAAACAAGTTTCATACTTTGCCGGCAAAACGCCGCCCGCGACCGGCGGAACGCGTTTGGTCATATCCAAAGTCAACTTGCCCGGCCGGAAGCCGAGCTTGCTATAGAAACCGATATTGCGGTAATTGCGCGGCGCGGTTTCTAAGCCGATGACTTGCGCGCCCACTTGTTGCAATGCTTTGAGCGCGGCGAGCACGATTTCGTTTCCGAGATGTTTGCCTTGTTGCGCGGGAACAATGCTCAACGGGCCGATCCATCCCACTTGCCCCCACAAATGCGCGAAGGTATAACCGAGCAAGCTCTGCTTGTTCTCCATCACGAAGCAGCCGCCGGGAAAATTGGCGAGATACATTTCGAGAAAAGAAAGGTGGCAAGGCCGCACGTACGCGTTCTTGTAACCCTCTTCCAAGCGCGCCGAAGTAAAAGCTTTGGAGAGCACGCGATTCACCGCCGGCAAATCTGCCGAGCGCATTTCTCTGAGCAAATAAGATGACATGGCGGGGCAAAAGACTCCTCATTTGAAATTCACCTCTCCCAATGTGGACGAGCCGCAACTCAAAAGATTTCGGTAAGCCGATTGAACAGATCAAGCGGATACGGCGATCAAACTTGGATGATAACTCGGTTGCGCTACGCCGACACACAATACGCGCGCGCTTCATTCTCACTCTCAAAATGCGGAATGTATTTGAGCAAACCGACCAGCTCAAAAATTTTTTGAAAGTGCGAAGACAGCCCAAAGGCGCACAGTTTCGTTTCGCCGTTTTGCGCCTTGGTGAGCAGGGAGATGATGATCGCCATGCCCGCGGAGTTGATATAGCCCACGCTGCTGAAATTCAAAATCACGGCTTTGAGTTTTTGCGTTACCGCGCGCTCATACGCGGAAGTGATGCGCTTCTCCGCGAGCGCGGTCACGTCGCCGCGCAAATCAAGCACGGCAAGCTTATCTTCCAAACGCAGATTGACTTGAATTTCGTTCACATCAGGCCTTTCGAAAAATATCTAAATTTTCTAGCATCGTCGCCTCCTCTTCGATGTCATTCTGTAAGAACCTTCCCTAGCGCTCGGTGCGCAGCCTGTTTTGAGAGGGGGCCAGCGCGAGGGAAGGTTCTTCCCAAATGAGATTGCGAGAGATGATTCACTTCGCCAAAAGGGCCTGCATAACACCCTCCTGGCCCCCCTCGAGGGGGGAATTAAAGGTTGCTTCTTGACTCTCAGCTTTATTCATACGCAATGTCGTCACGTGTCCAAGCTCGGGCAGCGCTTTGTATTCGACGGCATCGACTAAATGCTCGATCAAAAAAAGCCCTAAGCCGCGCGCGCTTTCTTCGCCGCGGATTTTTTTAGCTAAATCCGGAGGGCTCTGCGGCGCTTCGAAGCCGCTGCCGTTGTCAAAAATCTGCACCGTCAAACTCTCTTTCCCTGGTTTGAACGACACGTCGACGCGATTGATGTCGCGCATCTTGTTGCCGTGCTCCATCGCATTGAGACAAGCTTCCGAAACCGCGGTGCGCAAATCTTCCACGCGCTCGCGCGGAAAGCCCGCGAGCTCCGCCAAAGTCGCCGCCGCGCTCATCGCGAGTTTTTCGTAGCCCTCGCGTGAAGGAATCGTCAAACGAATCTCACCGGCGCTAGCAACGATGGAAAAAGAGTCGGGCGGCGTTTCTAAACGGCCCGAAGTTCGCGCAATGTGATGATTACCTTCGAAGCGCGTCAGCAGCAAAGTAATGTCGTCAAAGCGCTCTTTGGAAGCCGCGAAATTTTCAGCGTCCTCGATGATATGTTCGATCATCTCGTTTAATGGCGCGCGCGCGCGTTTTTTGACGGAGTCGAGAAAACGCGCGAAGCTGTACGGCTCGGAGGCGCGATTCATCATGTCAACGATGCCGTCGGTGTAAAACACCAATAAATCTTGCGGCGCCAAAGCAATTTGATGTTGTCCGTAAATTGCCGCCGGCCGTATGCCCAGTGGAAAATGATCGCCGTAAATCGGCGCAGTCAAATAAAACGCTTCGCCATTGCGGCAAATCATGGGAAGCGTTTGACCCGCATTAGCATAGGTGAGCGTTCCGGCTTCGGTATCGAGAATCGCGCAGAAGGCGGCGACGAACATGTTCTTTTGCAGATCGCGCGCCAAGCGGCGATTCGCGAGGGTCAAAATTTCTTCCGGCGGCCTGCGCTCTTCCGCCGCATGCCGCAAGGCCGAGAGCGCGGCGGATACAACCATAGCGCCGGAAACGCCTTTGCCGGAAACATCGCCGACGATCAAAACCAAACGGTGTGCATCGAGGCGAATGAAATCATAAAAATCTCCGCCCACTTCCGTGGCCGGCATGGAGCGCGCGACGATTTGCAAACCCGGCAATGCCGGCGCCTCGCGCGGCAACATTTCGGTTTGCATGCGCCGCGCAATTTCAAACTCCTGCGTGATGCGCAGATTGTGCTGCAACGCGAGCAACATCTTGTTCAACGAACGCGCGAGGTCGCCCAGCTCGTCGCGCGATTCGAATTGAAACGTCGCATCAAGCTTGCCGTTCGCGACTTCCTGCGTCGTGAAAATCAACCGTCGCAGCGGCGCGAGAATTTTGCGCACGGACAGCGTCATGATTACGATGCCGATGATCGTCATGATCGCGATCGCAGCAATGATGCGGCGCAGCACGGCGTCCGTGCCTTTGAATAAATCCGCTTGATAAGCCGAGGACAACAGAATCCAATTCCACGGTTTGTAATACATGTAGTATGCGATCTTCAGCTCGCCTTGCCGTCCGCGCGCTTCCGTCTCTTGCTGATACTCCGTGAACGCGGCATATTTATCGGGTTTGCCCTGCGCATCGATGTTGTTGATCACGGCTTGAATGTGCGGGAACCGCTCGGTGTTGAGGTTGAGGCCGGCACTGCTGGGATGAATCACAGCCGCGCCTTTCGAAGGGCCATCCGCGTTATCGATTGCGACGATGTAGCCGTCAGCAGCAATCCGAACCGAGCCGATTTCTTTTAATAGCTCAGGCGTGGGTTGGCCGTAGTGCAAATGATAGCTCTCGCATTTCGCGTACGCGTATTCCGTACGCGCGCGCAGCAAATCGCGGCCGAGGCGCTCGATTTCATTCTTCGTGCCTTGATATGCCCATAGCCCGACGAAAGTGATCGCCAATGCGATCTCCAAAAGAATCGCGAGAATGAGCTTGGTGCGCAGCTTCATGAGTCTGCACTCCGGCTCACGGCAAGGCCGAGTCTCTCCATTTTTTGCATGAGGCCGAGACGGCTGAGCCCCAACGCTTGCGCCACACGGCTTTTATTGTTGTGGAATTTCACGAGGGCTTCAGCGATCATTTCGCGTTCCAATACATCGACGGCTTCGCGCAAACGCGCCGGCCTTTGCGGCGAGGTCGAGGCCTGCGCCGCAGCGCGCCGAAACTTGGGAGACAAGTGCTCGAATTGCAGACGTTGCTCTGGCTCTGCAAGTGTGACGAGGCGTTCGATTTCGTTTTCCAATTCGCGCACGTTGCCGGGCCAATCATAATTTTCGAGCGCGTGTAAAACTTCGGGCGCGAACCCGGCGGTTTCGCGTGACATGCGCTGTTCGAAGATTTTGAGATAGTGCTGCGCAAGCAGAGCCACGTCTTCGCGCCGTTCACGCAACGGCGGCAAGCGCAATTCTAAAACGGCGACGCGATAATAAAGGTCTTCGCGAAAGCGCCCGGCGGCAATTTCATCTTGCAAATTTTTGTTCGTCGCCGCTACGACGCGCACGTTCACACTCAATTCGCGGTCGCCGCCGACTCGGCGCAACGTGCGCTCTTGAAGAACGCGTAATAGCTTGGCTTGAGAGGAGGCCGGCATATCGCCAATCTCGTCGATGAACAGCGTGCCGCCTTGGGCTTGCTCGAAGAGCCCGACGTGTTTCTTCACACCCGTAGCCGTGCCGGCTTCGATGCCGAAAAATTCCGTTTCCACCAAGTTCTCGGGAATGGCCGTGCAATTGATGCCGAGAAACGGGCCATCGCCGCGCGGCGAATGATGGTGCAGCGCGCGCGCGACCAACTCTTTGCCGGTGCCGGTCTCGCCGAGGATCAACACATTCGCCTCGCTCTTGCCGAGATTGCGCACCTGCTGCAACACGCGCTGCATCGCCGCGCTCTTGCCGAGAATCGCTTCGGCACTAAAACCGTCTTTGACCGCTTCGCGCAGCGCCAAATTTTCGAGGCGCAGTTCCTTGTGCTTGTCTTGCAGCGCTTCATAAAGCCGCAAATTTTCCAGCGCGCGCGCGGTGTAACCGGAAATCGCGGCCAGCAGCTCGTGATCATCGTTGGAATAGGCCTCGTCGGAAAGTTTGGCGCCGAGCACGAACGCGGCGCGCGCTTGGCCGCGCATATTGAGTGTCGCGGCCGCGAAGTGTTCGTCAAGCAGGGCATGATTGAGCGCGGCTTTGATCGCCGGCAAAATTTTTTCAACCGAGACGGCGCCGGCTTCGGCAAGTACGTTTGGCAATTTCTCTTGGAGGAGATCGCCGCGATACGACATAGCGTGCCAATGGCCGTCGTCACTTCGCGCCAAAGCCACGGCCTGCCCGACGCCGAACGTGCCGGCCAAAATCGCCAACACGCCGGAAAAGATATCGCGGCTCTCGCGGCAGTCATTCAAAGTTTGCGCGACTTCGAACAGCGTGTTCAAATGAAGAACGCGACGCTCGAGCGCGCGCGTTTCAGTTTGTGAAGAGGAACTCGTCATCAACATGTTTAGGCTGTTACAAATAAGCGCTTTGCTAAAAAAGCAAAAACTTTTTGTAAGCGGATTGAACGGATGAAGCGGATAGAGCCGGCTTTACTCTATATTCGAGTAATCCGCTTGCAGCATGCTTTTGGTTACGGCTCGCGTTGCGCATTTTCAAACGGTGAAATAATAAAGAGGGCACGAGGTAAAAGCAAGGAAGAAAATCCGGCAGCTCTGAGGGCTGTCAAAACCTCGTTTGAAAATATCAGTTCAGCATATGGCAGCCCGGCCTCGCGGCTTGCTTGTTTGTGGAGTGTTTTGTAGTTTGAAGAGGACAAATTGCTGCGTCTTGGTTTATTCTTTGAAGAGGACAAATTGCTGCGTCTTGGTTTATTCAAAGAAGAGCTAGCCGATTAAATGAACGACACCTCTCCCAATCTCGAGCTTTCTCCCGAAGCGATGCAGCGCATGGGCGAAGCTTGCCTGCACGCGATCGTCGAACACCTCACTGACCTGCCTCATTCTTTACGCTCCAACATTGATAATGCCGCAGCCCTCGCGCGCGCATTGCGCGAGACCCCGCCGCAGAGTGGAACGCCGTTCGATGAGCTATTGCAGTTTCTCATGCAACAAGTGATTCCGCGCTCCATCAACTCCGCGCACCCGGCGTATCTCGGCTATATTCCCGGCGGCGGCCTCTTTCCTTCGGCGCTTGCGGATTTCATTGCTGCGGCTACGAATCGTTACGTCGGTGTTTGGTATGCAGCACCGGCCGCAGCGCGACTTGAAACAAACGTGCTCGAATGGTTCGCGGAGTTCATGGGCTATCCACAACAGACCACGCGCGGTATCATGACCAGCGGCGGCTCGCTCGCGAATTTCAGCGCCGTCGTCACCGCGCGCAAACACATTCTCAACGAGAATATTTCGCGCGGCACGCTTTACCTTTCCGATCAAACGCACCATTGCGTGATGAAAGCCGCGATGCTCGCGGGCATTCCCGAGCGCAATATTCGCGTGCTCAAAAGTGATGACTACTTTCGCGCGGTGCCGGAGTATTTTGAATTGGCCATCAAGGCAGATTTAAAAAAAGGCTTGCAACCGTTTATGATCGTCGGCAATGCGGGCACGACCAACACGGGCGCCGTCGATCCGTTGCAAGAATTGGCTGATCTCAGCGAGAAGTATTCCGTTTGGTATCACATCGACGGCGCCTATGGCGGGTTCTTCAATCTGTGTGAGGAAGGCAAACGCAAACTGCTCGGCATTGAACGCTCGGACTCGATCGTGCTCGATCCGCACAAAGGTTTGTTCGTGCCCTATGGTTGCGGCAGCTTGCTGGTGAAAGAAGGCGAACGTTTGCGGCGCGCGCACGTGCTCACCGCGGATTATTTGCAAGACCAATTCACGCCCGAGGGCGAAACGAATTTTTCAGAATACTCGCCCGAGCTGTCGCGCTCGTTTCGCGGCTTGCAAGTGTGGCTGCCGCTGAAGTTGTTTGGTGTGCCCGCGTTTCGCGAGAATCTTACGGAGAAGCTGCGCTTAACGGAGTGGATGTACGAACGCTTTCTCGCGGAGCCGGGTTTCGAATGTCTCTCCGTCCCCGAGCTTTCGGTGATCACATTTCGTTATCGCCCGCAGCGCGGCGACGTTACGGCGTTCAATCGCCGTCTGCTCGAAACCATTGTGAAGAGCGGCAAGCTTTTTCTTTCGAGCACAATGCTGCGCGGCCAGTTTGCGATTCGCATTTGTATCCTGAGTTTTCGCACCCACCAAGCGGAGGTGGAGGAAGCGTTCGAGGTGGTGAAGTGGGCGAAGGAGGAGGTGGAGGAAGAATAGGAGAGTTTTTCTATTTTCACGCAAGGTTTTTGGAGGAAACTTTATTGCGTCGAGTTGGCCTTTTTGAGAGTGTCGCAACTTGTTGCAAGAAAATTCTTCCCTTTTTCGTAACCACTCGAAAGCCCGCGTCGGCAAGCTCTTTTTGTAAGTCGGGCTCCGTTGCTTGCAGCCAATCGAAATAAGTCAAGCCGCTTTTCTCGTATTGCCGCTCGACTTCTTCTTGCAGACGATGGACTTCTGGCATCGTCGGGCTCTCTTGGTGTTTCGCAGGTTTACGCATGTTCGGTCTCATAGTTCATAGGGACTGATGATTGTGATTGGTCGATAAGCGTGCAGCAAGTTGATACCGTTGATCTTTTAACCTGAATCCGTGAAGAAAGTCCGAGGAATTTTGAGAAAAAGGCGCTATATTCGCGGCGTTCATTGGCCTTTTCTTGTTCTCTCATGATCACCTCGGAGGTGCAACCATGCGGTTTATTCTAGAACA
>Ga0247727_10001227_pt1 | contig 62356 bp, 45 predicted proteins | sample WisWelCaveWW1625_FD_202498 | JGI IMG/M metagenome (GOLD analysis project Ga0247727, IMG submission 202498) | Biofilm microbial communities from Wishing Well Cave, Virginia, United States - WW16-25 | ecosystem: Environmental > Aquatic > Deep subsurface > Groundwater > Cave microbial mat | place...
CCCGTTGTCGCGTCGAGCTCCCGCGGAGCTCGAGGCGATCGTGATGCGCTGCCTTGCGCGCAACCGGCAGGATCGTTTTCCCTCGATCGCCAGTCTCAAGGCGGCACTCGAGAGCTTCGCGCGGGGCGCGGACGACTCGTCGGGTTCGATCGATTCTCGAAGGCCCTTGGTCGAGGAGTCGGATTCCTCGGTGCCCCGACTGGCCTGGATTGCCCTCGCAGGCATGGTCGTCCTCGCCTCGATCCTCGTCTGGTCACTCCTGCGTTTTGGAATGGAGCAGCCCATGAACGTCAGCCTTCAGACTCTCTACCTTTTGTGCGCCGCCGTCGGCGGCACGATTCTCGTGATCCAGACCGTGATGTTGCTGGTCGGGATGGGCGACAGCCACGGCGACGGATTCGACTCGTCCGACGCCCATGACGCCGGCATCGGCCACGATGCGACCCACGCCGGGGACGCGGCCGGCGACCTGTTCGTCAAGGTGCTCACGTTCAAGACCGTCGTCGCGTTCCTGACGTTCTTCGGGCTTGCCGGAATGGGGTCGCTGTCTTCTGGAGTGAGCCGCGTACCCTCGCTCACCATCGCCATCCTCGCGGGAGGCGCGGCTCTGCTGATCGTGGCGTACTTGATGGCGGGATTGTCCAAGCTTCAGTCGAAGGGCAACCTCGACCTGCGCAACGCCGTCGGCAGCCTCGCCAAGGTGTACTTAAGGATCCCCGCCCACCGCGAGGGGCAGGGCAAGGTGACCGTGCTCGTGCAGGGACGCAAGGTCGAATGCAAGGCTGTCACCTCCGGCCCGGAGATTCCCACCGGCGCCGAGGTCAAGGTGGTTGCCCTGAGCAGCACCGACTCGCTCGAAGTGCTTCCCGTCTCTTCCTTTGCAAAGGATTGAAGTCATGCCTCCGACCGAGAACCCCTACTTCCTCGGGATCGTGATCGCCGCGGTCCTGATCCTGTTCACCTTCCTGATGATGCTGGTCAAGCGCTACAAGCGCTGCCCGAGCAACCGGATCCTGGTGATCTACGGCAAGGTGCGCGCCGGCGAGTCGGCCAAGTGCCTGCACGGCGGCGGTGCGTTCGTCTGGCCGCTGATCCAGGATTTCGAGTACCTGAGCCTGGACCCGATGCAGATCGAGATCCCGCTCAAGGGCGCGCTGTCCCTGGAGAACATCCGCGTCAACGTGCCGAGCGTGTTCACGGTGGCGATCGGAACCGACGCCGGGGCGATGCAGAATGCCGCGGTGCGCCTTCTCGGGCTCAAGGCGCAGGAGATCATGAAGCAGGCCGAGGACATCATCTTCGGCCAGCTCCGCCAGGTGATCGCGTCGATGAGCATCGAGGACATCAACCGCGATCGTGACAAGTTCCTGGAGGCGATCCAGAAGTCGCTCGAGCCCGAGCTCGACAAGATCGGCCTGGTCCTGATCAACGTCAACATCACCGACATCACCGATGATTCGGGGTACATCGAGGCGATCGGGCGCAAGGCGGCCTCGACGGCGATCAAGCAGGCCGAGGTCGACGTCGCCGAGCAGGAGAAGCGCGGCGCGATCGGCGTGGCCGAGGCCGAGAAGGAGAAGGCGATCAACGTCGCCGGCGCGACCAAGTTCCAGGAGATCGGCACCAAGGAGGCCGAGCGCGACCGCGCGGTCAAGGTGGCCACTCTCGCCAAGGAGATGACGGTCGGCCAGCGGGCCGCGCAGTACGAGCAGGAGGCGCAGATCAAGGAGTCGGAACAAAAGATGAGGATCGCGGTGGCCGATGCCGACGCCAAGGCGGTCGCGGGCGAGAACAAGGCCAAGGCGGAGGTCGCGATGGCCAATGCCGCGTTGCGCGTCAAGGAGGCGGAGTACTACCAGCTCGCGGAGACCAAGAAGCGCGAGGCGGAGGCGGCGGTGCGGCGCGCGCAGTACGTCGCAGAGACGTTCGCGGCGCAGGCCCTTGCTTCGAAGATCGAGGCCGAGCAGCGGGCCGAGCTGGAGGCGGCGGCGAAGGCCTCCAAGGCCAAGCAGATCGTCGACTCCGAGGCTGAAGCGCAGAAGCGGCGCATCGAGGCGGAGGGCGAGGCGAGCGCGATCTACGCCCTGCTCGAGGCGCGGGCGCGCGGTGAGTACGAGATACTGGCGAAGAAGGCGGAGGGCTTGAAGCGTATCGTCGAGGGCTGCGGCGGCGCGCAGGCGGCGTTCCAGCTCCTGATGCTGGAGCACCTCGACGCGCTCTCCGAAACCGCCGCGAAGGCGATCTCCAACATCAAGTTCGACAAAGTGATCGTCTGGGACGGCGGCAACGGGTCCGCCGGCAACAGCAGCGCGGCGGGATTTCTGCAGAGTCTCTCCCGCGCGCTGCCGCCGGTGATGAACATCATGCGCGACGTCGGCGGCATCGACATGCCGGCCTACTTCGGCAAGATCATCGGCCAGGAGACTCCGGGCGCTCCGCCGGTGGAGCCGAAGGTGCAGCCACCGGCAGCGGAGGATGGCGGCGCGAAGGCCCCGCACAAAAGCGGTCCATGAGCATTCAGGGCGGAGGCGGCCCCGTCATTCCCGCGAAAGCGGGAATCCAGGCCCCAGAAGCGGGCCAGGTTTTTTCTAGCGGTGCCCTCCTTCCGTGCCGGAGAGCGCCTGGCTCTGCTCCGGGGCCGTGGGTTCTTCAGGGTCTTCCCTGGAGGTTCCGGCGTGGGTGTCGAGGACGGGCTGCGCCTCCTCGATGCGCGGCAGCGTGAAGCAGAACGTCGCCCCCTTCTCGACGCTCTTGTCGAGCCAGATGCGGCCTCCGTGCCGTTCCACGATCTTCTTGCAGATGGCCAGGCCGATTCCCGTACCCTGGTACTGGCTGCGGGTGTGCAGCCGCTGGAAGATCACGAAGATCCGCTCGGCATAGCGCGGGTCGATGCCGATCCCGTTGTCGGTCAACCGGAACAGCCAGGAGTGGTTCTGTTGCTCCACGGTGATCTTGATCGTCGGAATGTCGGAGCTGCGGTACTTGATCGCGTTGCCGACGAGATTCTGGAACAGCTGGATCAACTGCGTGTCGTCCGCATGAACGATCGGCAAAGGGTCCCAGGAGATCGCGGCACCGCTCTCCTCGATCGCGATCCGGAGATTGGCCAGGGCCTGCTCCAGAACCTTGAGGGAATCGGTCGGCTCGAACAGCTTGCCGCGCGTTCCGATCCTCGAATACATCAGGAGGTCGTCGATCAGGCACTTCATCCGGGCGGATCCGTCGACTGCGTACTTGATGAAGTCCTGGGCATCCTGATCCAGATGCTCCCGGTAGCGCTGCTTCAAGAGCTCCAGATAGCTCGAGACCATCCGCAGCGGCTCCTGGAGGTCATGGGATGCCACGTAGGCGAATTGCTCCAGCTCCCGGTTGGACCGGATGAGCTCGGCCGTTCTGAGCTCCACCCGCCGCTCCAGCTCCTCGTGCGACTGCCGGCGTTCGGTGATGTCCTGACACAGCCCCGTCATTCGCTCCGGCCGGCCGTCGGCGTCCTGCACCGTCACTCCACGCGCGCTGAGGGTTCTAAAGCGTCCGCCGGGCGCCTTGACCCGGAATTCACCCGTGAAGCGACCATTGCCGCCAAGCGCCTTGGCGAGCGTCACTTCGAGCAGCGCGATGTCGTCGGGATGCACCCGCTCCATGGCTGCGGCGTAGGTGATCGCGGGGTTTCCCGGAGACAAGCCGAACATCTGTTCCAGGCGATGGTCGAAGTAGACCAGGTTGGTCCCGACGTCCCAGGTCCCGGTCCCGGCCTCGGCGGCGTCGACCGCGAGCTGCAGTCGCTCGAGCGCTGCTCCCAGCTCGATCGTCCTCTCCTGCACGATCTTCTGGAGGTGCGCCTGGTGCCTGCCGAGCTCGTCCTCGTTCTTGACCAGCGCCTCGTGCTCCTGCTCCAGCGCCTCCTTTGCCTCTTGAGCCTTCCGAAGGGCGGGTCCGAATACGAATACGGAGGAGCCGATCAGCATCAGGATCAACAGCAGAGTCAGTGCCCCCGTCGTGAGGCGGAGCCGATCCAATTCGGCCTTCGATTCGGACACCTGTTTCCCCACGGCGTTGTCCAGCGCGGCGAGGTAGGCCGGCTGCTGCTCGGCCACTGCCTGAATGATGCTTCTCGAGTTACTCAGGCGTTCGTGGTTGTTCGACGAGGAGCTCGTCGACTCTCTCAGCCGCTCGAACAGCCCACGCAGTGCGAAATGTCTGGGCTTCACCTCGGAGTCGATCGAATTGATCTCTCCGGATTCGAGGAATGACGAGCTCCTCTGCTCCAGGGTGTCGAAGGACCGGTTCCACTCCTCCAGGGACCGCACAAACCGTTCCTCCCAGGGATGAACCTCCTGCTCGGCCCGGATCCTTCCCACTCCGCGCGCCTCGAGCTGCAGCCCGTCATTGCGAATTCGATGGAGGATCGCCGCCTCGGTCAGTGACATCTCATCCTTGCGCAGGGTGATCTGCGAGAATGTCAAGAGCTCGCAAGAGACCGCCAGGATCGCGATCGTGGTCAACAGGAAGTTGGAACGTCTTCGCAATGCTCGCAGCGGATCATGAACGCGCGAGCCATCGGTCAGTCCGGAGGCCGGCTGTACTTCAGTCATCGGGTGGTTTCCCTGCGGAGGAGCGGGCGTGCCCGCCGGCTCCGCGCGAATGGTGTCCCAGATTGTTTGATCGAACCGACCCCGCTTCCGGCTGGAGGAAAGGTCTGGGAGAGTGTTGACGTCGACTGGCGCGTTCACTGCAGCCAAGGCCGGCGCAGTGGTTGCACGACGGGGGCTCGCCGGCGGTCTCGCCCATTGCTGCGGGCTGATTCGGGCTAGCATTGACGCCATTTAAGGGAAACTTCTTCTCCATGAACCAGTTCACCGCAGCGCTCTCGATCGAACCTTTACTGACCGCAGCGCTCGAGGAATGCAGGGAGAAGGCCTGCTCGTCGCTTTCGGGGGCTCGACCCGACCTCGCCCTGGTGTTCGCGTCGATGCACCATCGCGCCGGGTTCGAGAGCCTTGCCCGTGACGTGCAGGAGGCGACCGGGGCGCGGGTGATCATGGGATGCACCGGCGAGACCGTGATCGGCGGTGCGCGCGAAGTGGAAGGGCATCCGGCGCTCGCGCTCTGGCTCGCGCATCTCCCCGGCGTGGAGCTCACGCCGTTCCACATGAGCTTCGAGGAGAGGGACGACGAGAGCTGGAACATCACGGGGATGCCGGATCTTGGCACCTTGAGCTCCGCCGAGCGCGCCTCTCGCAGGCAGTCGCTCCTCGTATTCGGAGAACCTTTCAGCTTTCCAATGCAGCAGTGGCTGGCTTCGCTCAACGAGCATCACCCCGGCCTGCTGGCCTTCGGTGGCATGGCCAGCGGCGCGATGAGCCCGGGAGAGCACCGTCTGTTCCTGCAGGATCGGGTGCTGGAGCGCGGCGCGGCAATGGTGCTGGTGGAGGGCCTTTCGGTGCGCAACGTGGTCTCGCAGGGTTGCCGCCCGGTCGGCCCGGCGATGGTGATCACCAAAGGCGAGGACAACGTCATCAAGGAGCTGGCCGGCAAGCCGGCGATGGACAAGCTGCGCGAGGTGTTCAGCGCGAGCAACGCTCGGGACCGCATTCTGCTGCAGCGGGCGCTGCACGTCGGCCAGGTGGTCGACGAGCACCTCTCCAATCCCGGGATCGGCGACTTCCTGATCAAGAACGTGGTCGGGGCCGATCAAGAGTCGGGCGCGCTGGTCATCGGCGACTTCGTCCGGCGCGGGCGCACCGTGCGCTTTCACGTGCGCGATGCGGAGTCCGCCGACGAGGACCTCAAGCAGATGCTGAGGAAGGCGGGGAAGGGCCGGACGGCGGCGCTCTTGTTCTCCTGCAACGGTCGAGGCACGCGTCTGTTCGAAACCTCCGATCACGATGCCCGCTGCGTCCGGGACGAGCTGGGGGACATCCCGGTCGCCGGCTTCTTCGCGCAGGGCGAGATCGGACCGGTCGGCAGCCGCAATTTCCTCCACGGCTTCACAGCGTCGCTTGCCTTGTTCGGCGGTGACTGAGTTCGACGCGGATGCGCTCGCTGAGTGGGTGCTGGGGGCGTCGGCGGCCTGGATTCCCGCTTTCGCGGGAATGACGGGTTACTTTCCTCGAGCGGGTCGCCTACTCCGACACCAACGTCGTGGTGGACCGAACGGGAAACGTCGCGGTGCTGCTGCATTCGATCAACTCCCTGATCTTTGGAACGACCGGGATCTTCGTCGACGGCGTCTCGATTCCCGATGCCGCGGCTCATCAACAGCACATGGTCGCACGCGTGGGACCCGGCGAGAGGCTCGGGAACATCACCAATCCCCTGATCGTGACCAGGGACGGAAAAGCGGTGCTCGGCGCCGCTTGCATCGGCTCGTCACTGCACGAGCACATGCTCGCGAGCCTCGTCGACCTTTTCGTGTTCGACATGGAGCCGCGGCGCTGCGCGTCCACTCCCAAGTTCTGGGGGCCGGTGTGGCGGCGCGACCCGCGCGGCAGCCCGGCCGATCATCCGATGGCGGTGCTCGTCATCGGGTCGCGAGCGCGAGTGACTGCGCGGCGCGGATCATGTCCCGAAAGTTGAGGTCCTGGGTGCCCGAGAATCCTCCGCTGGAAAGGCGGTTCTCGAGCCTGAGCCTGCCGGTTGCGAGGTCCGCGAGACAGCGGTACAAGGTCATCTCCACGCTGGCCTTGCACAGGAGCTGCCAGGCGGAGTCGAAGCTCAAGGGGTCGGCCTCGAGGGAGGCGGTCAGCTCACAACCGCGCTCGAGCGTCTGAAAACGGTTGCACTCGGAGGGCGGTGCCCGCAGCCGGTGGTGATTGCTGCAGACGACGAACGGATGGTCTCCGTAGCCGCGCACGCTGACTCCGTTCTCCAGCGCGGCATTGGAGTCGATCTCGAATACCGCGCCGCCGGCGCCGCCGGTTCCGTGCCAGCCAAGCATCAGGTTCCCGCCGAAGCCGAAGCGAAACCGGCGCAGGAACTCAGCAGCGTCCTCGGCGACGTGATCTCCCGGTCGCAGCGTCTCGATCAACCGGCCGAACGCCTCGATCCGGGGCGTGTACTGCGTGCTGCTTCGCACGGACCCCGGAACGTCATGGATGGCGAGCGAGACGCACTCATCGGAAAAGCCGGTGAGGCAGCCGAGCATTCCTGGATACGAGAAGGACACCCAGCCAGCCTTCGCGTCGCCGGGCGCTTCGACGCGGACCAGGAACCCATCGAGCAGACTGGGAGAGCTGTAGTAGTCGAGATTGCGTCCGACGATGGGACCTTCGCCCTTCTCGATCAGCTCGCCGGACACCACGAAAGAAGAGCACATGAACCCGAGCCAGTCGGGCAGAGCCAGAGTCGCGATGAAATCCTCCGGCTGCATTCTCCGGCCGATCTTCTCGACGACCAGCGCATCGCCACCCAGACGGGCTTCCATCCCCGCGAGGATCGCGCCAATGCGCGTTCGCGTCGCGTCGCTGACGACCACCGAGCGTTTCACCATCGGCAGGATGGCCAGATTCCACAGCCCGGGTGCCGGCAGATTGCTGGGGTGCAGGATGAAGCCGTCGAACAGCTCGAGGATGTCCTTCGCCAGCAGATAGCCTTCTGCATAGCCGCGCTGTTCCTCGGTTCCCCACAACGACAAGATCCGCAGCTCACCTTTGGTCTCGAGCCTTCCGGTGATCGCCGGAACCGAAGGCGGATCCTCGGCTCTCGCCCTGCGCTCTGGCACGGCGCACAGAAAGACCAGCGAAAACCACGCGATCAGCAGGGATCGAAAAGGCATCCACTACCTCCCAGGAGAATGCCGCCGCGCTCGACGACGGCATCCATCTTTGCCCGTCCCCGTCGAAGGCGCAACCCAAGAGCCGCGAACCTCATTCCCGCGAAGACACCTCTTACCGTCATTCCCGCGAAGGCACCGCTTGCCGTCATTCCCGCGAAGGCACCGCTTGCCGTCATTCCCGCGAAGACACCTCTTACCGTCATTCCCGCGAAGACACCTCTCACCGTCATTCCCGCGAAAGCGGGAATCCAGATTCATGGACGGCCGGCGCGCGCAAGGCTCTGGATTCCCGCTTCCGCGGGAATGACGACCAAGCGGTGCTGGGTGCTACTCGTGGCGCAGGGCCTCGATCGGGTTCATCATCGCGGCCCGGCGCGCCGGGTACATGCCGAACACGATGCCGGTCAGACATGAGATCGTCAGCGCCAGGACCACGGCGGAGGGAGTGATGACCGCGTTCCACTGGGTGAACGCGCGCAGGGCGTAGGAGCCTGCGATCCCCAGGCCGACGCCCAGGATGCCGCCGATCGCCGCGAGCGTCACCGTCTCGACCAGGAACTGCGACACGATGTCCCCGCGGGACGCGCCGAGAGCGCGGCGGATGCCGATCTCGCGGGTGCGCTCGGTGATGCTTGCGAGCATGATGTTGAGAATGCCGATGCCGCCGACGAGCAGGGAGATGCCGGCGATGATCGGCATCACGATGTTGAACACCCGCTGGGCCTTCTGGCGCGACTCGAGCAGCTCGAGCGGCACGGTGACCTCGTAGTCGCGCTTGTCGTGGAAATTTCCAAGGATCGCCTGGATCGCCCGCGCCGCCTTGAGCACGTGATCCTCCGTGTCGACCGCGCACACGATCTGGTGCAGCTCGACACGAGTCGCCTCCGAGGACCCGGATCGCGACGTGTAGGTCGCGAGTCCCACGCGGTCGAGGACAGTCTCGAACGGCACGTACACCTCCAGCGCGCGGTCGTCGATGCCGAGCACGGCCTTGTTGGGGCTCTGGAACTCGAAGTCTTCGAGCACGCCCACGACCCGGAAGTACTGCGTGCCGATCTTGAGGTCGAGGTTCAAGGGGTCGCCGAGGTACTTGGCCTCGTGCAGCAGCCGCGCGCGCACCACGCAGACCCTCTTGCGCTGCCAGCCGTCGAGCGGAGCCAGCGCGCGTCCCTGCGTGGGGGTGAGGCGCAGGCGCTGAAAGTAGCTGGGTGTGACTCCGCGGATCTTGGCCTCGATCCTACGGCTCTTGAACCAGATCCATTTGGTGACGTCGTGGACCGGAAGAACCTCGACGACGCTGGGCACGGTCTTCTCGATCTGGCTGGCATCCTTGAACGTCAGACCGTAGTTGAGCAGCCAGGAAGAAGTCTCCTTCTGGACGTTCTCCTCCTCCGGCGGCTTCTTGGCGTTGATGATGATGTTCTTGATGCCGAGCTCCTCGATCTGCTGCAGGATGGCCCGGCGCGCGCCTTCGCCGGTCGAGACCATCGACACGACCGACGCGATGCCGAAGATGATCCCGAGCGCCGTCAGGAACGAGCGCAGCGTGTGCCGGCTCAGGTTGCGCAGGGCTTCGGTGACCAGCTCGACCAGTATCATTGGGTCAGCCCGTTCGATTTCCGATCGCCGATGTCTTCCATGGCGGATGCATTGGACGCTCGGCGGCGCGTCGAGGCCACGATGTTCTCCGGTTCACCGGGGTCCCAACTGCGAGCGAGACCATGAAACGGGAGTTCGTCGCGAGCAGCGAGCTGGACGCACCCCTCGAAGCGCTGTTCCGCTGGCACTGCCGTCCCGAGTCGTTCGAGCGGCTGCTGCCGCCGTGGCGGCGAGTGGAGGTGACCGCGCGCACCGGCGGGGTGGAGAGCGGGTCTCGGCTCGAGCTGTGCATGTGGGTGGGTCCGGTTCCGATCCGGTGGGTGGCGGAGCATCGCGAGTTCGTTCGCGGGGTACAGTTCAAGGACGTTCAAATCCGCGGGCCGTTTGCGCACTGGGAGCATACGCATTCGTTCCGGGCGGAGCCCGGCGGCCGCTCGCTGCTGGAAGACCGGGTGGAATACGAATTGCCGTTGGGAGCTCTCGGCGAGCGGCTGCTCGGGCGCAGGATTCGCGAGGAACTGAAACGGTTATTCGAGTGGCGCCATCGGGTGACAATCCAGGATCTGCGGCTGTTCGGAAGGGTTGCGAGCGACAAAGCCATGAAGATCGCGGTCAGCGGTTCGACGGGCCTCCTCGGAGAGGCTCTGGTCTCTTTCCTTACGGCAGGCGGTCACAAGGTCGTGCGCCTGCGCCGCAAGAGCTCCAAGGAGTCCTCTCCATCTTCAGACGACCTCTCATGGGATCCGTCGAGCTCGAGAATCGAGTCCGACGGACTCGAAGGTCTCGATGCCGTTGTGCACCTCGCGGGCGAGAACATCGCCACTCGCCGCTGGAGCAGCGCGCAGAAGAGGAAGATCAAGGAGAGCCGTGAACGAGGAAGCCGGTTGCTGAGCGAGACGCTGGCGAACCTCAAGCGTCCGCCCAAGGTCCTGGTGAGCGCGTCCGCGATCGGCTTCTACGGCGACCGCGGCGAAGAATGGCTGACCGAGGAGAGCGGACGCGGCGGCGGATTTCTCGCCGAAGTCTGCGAGGAGTGGGAGAAGGCGACCGATCCGGCGAGACAGCGTGGCCTGCGAGTCGTCAATCTGCGCCTCGGAATGATCCTGAGCGCGAGGGGTGGCGCATTGCGCAAGATGCTGACGCCGTTCAAGCTCGGTCTTGGCGGCGTGATCGGCGGCGGGCGCCAATGGATGAGCTGGATCAGCCTGGACGACGCCGTCGGCGTCGTCCATCACGTTCTCAACGATGCGCGCATCACCGGGCCGGTCAACGCGGTCTCTCCATCGCCGGTCACCAACGCGCAGTTCACACGAGCTCTGGGAAAGGTCCTTCGGCGGCCGACGATCCTTCCGATGCCCGCTCTGGCGGCGCGCATGGTCCTCGGCGAGATGGCGAACGAGCTTCTCCTCAGCAGCCAGCGCGTCAGACCCGCCCGTCTCGAGCAACGCGCCTACCCCTTCATCCACACAGATCTCGAAAGCGCCCTGCGCCATCTCCTCGGGCTCCATTAGGGAAGAAACGACCGCCGGGAATGGTCGCTTCCTGGAGATGCCACCCTCGGTGGGGGCGTGGCGCGGATTCTCAACAGGATTCAGCAATTGAACGCGAGCATCCGATGGTCGGAATCTAGAGAGTAAGCTTGGGTCCGTCAGCCGCTTCACAGCACAGAGGTCTACTCATGAGCAAGCTCAGGACAAGTGCGGTTCTTCGATGGTTCAGTCCAGCTCTCGCGCTGGTGGTTGCTGGAGATGCGTTCGCGGAGGACTGGCCCAAGTTCGGCGGCCCTCGCGGCGACAACACCTCGCTCGAGAGCGGTCTCGTGCGCGCATTCCCCAAGGACGGTCCGACGGTCTTGTGGTCGACGGAGCTGGGCGAGGGCTACGGTGGCGCTGCCGTCGCGGGGGACGAGGTCTACGTGCTCGACCGCGGCGACAATCAGGACGTGCTGCGCTGCTTCGACCTCAAAGACGGTCGCGAGCTGTGGACCTTCGAGTACGAGGCTCCGGGGCGGCTCAATTTCCCGGGCTCGCGCGGAGTGCCGTGGGTCGGCGATGAGTACCTCTACACGATCGGCGGGTTTGGTCACGTGCACTGCATCGACCGCAAGGCTCACGACTGCGTGTGGAGCGTCAACCTGAAGGACGAGTACCAGGGGGAGATGCCGCAGTGGGGGTGGTCCCAGTCGCCGATCCTGCACGAGGACGTGATCATTGCCGCGCCCCTCGGCGACGAGGCCGGCCTCGTCGCCCTGGACGCCGAGAGCGGCAAGGAGGTGTGGCGCACGGAAGGACTGGGCACGACGCACTCCTCGCCCGTGCTCGTCGACATCGCCGGCGTGCCCCAGGTCCTGTTCATCACCTTCAAGGGTGACAAGGGAATGCTCTCGAGCTTCGCGGCGAAGGACGGGAAGCTCCTCTGGCGATCGCACGACTACGTCAACAGCATTCCGATTCCCTATCCAGTCAAGGTCGACGACCAGCGCGTGTTCGTCACCGGCGGCTACAAGTCGGGCTCGGTGATGCTCGAGGTCAAGAATAGCGGGGAGAAGTTCGGCGTGAAGCTGCTCACGCGCATTCCCCGCGGCTCGCAGATTCACCTGCCGATCCGGGTCAAGGATCACCTGTACTTCCTCGCCAACGAGAACGAGACCGACCATCGGACCAAGCAGAAGGAAGGCGGGCTGATGTGCATGGCGCTCGATGGAAGCGAGGTGTGGCGCACCGGAGACTCGCCGTACTTCGGTCGCGGCAACATGCTGCACGCCGACGGAATGTTGATCCTGCAGGATGGAAGCAGCGGTCATCTGCGCCTGGTCGAGCCCCGGCCGGAAGGCTTCAAGCTGCTGGCGGAAGCCAACATCTTCGAAAGCAAGGATGGTCGCGACCAGAAGATGTGGGCGCCGATGGCCTTGAGCGGGGGGCGCCTCCTGATGCGCTCCCAGAACACGATGAAGTGCGTCGAATTGAAGAAGAGCACCGCCAGCGCCGGGTCGTCGCCGTGAACGCGTGACCCGGTTCTCCTCCGCCCTCGTTTTTCTGTGGTCGGCGAGTCTGTGGTGCGCACAGGAGGCGCCCCTCGAGGCCGGACGCTTGAAGGGGACCGAGCCGCTGGACTGGCCGGGGGATCTTGCGTCCCGATTGGTCGACGCGGCGGATCGATTCCTGCTCGAGCGTATCGATCATTCGGTCGAGGAGCGCGAAAGGCACTGGCCGGCAGACCCGGCGGATCCGGAGTCGGTGGCGCGGATGATCGAGGGCCATCGACGGCGGCTCTCTCACATCCTGGGAGTCCGTGATGCTCGCCCCGGGCTGCCAGCGCTGGAGCTGATCGCTACGACCGACCGCGACTCCATCGCCGCTCGTTCCACGAAAGTCGTCGTTCATCGGGTGCGCTGGCGGGCGTTCGCGGATGTGCATGCGGAGGGTCTTCTGCTCGAGCCGGTCGGGCGGGCGCCGGTCGCAAGCTTGGTGGCGATCCCGGACGCCGATTCAGGGCCGGAGACGATTGCCGGACTGGGCGATCCCAGCGGCGGACCGTCCGCTTATGCGCTTCATCTTGCGAAGGCGGGCTGTCGCGTGCTCGTTCCTGCTCTGATCAGCCGCACGATCACGCCACGGGGCGCGCAGCTCAGCCATCGCGAGTTCCTGTACCGCTCGGCGTTCGAGCTGGGCCGCCACATCCTCGGTTACGAGATCCAAAAGGTGCTCGCGGCCGTCGACTGGCTGGAGACGAGGCATTCTGGGGAGGCGACGATCGGCGTCGTCGGCTACGGCGAGGGCGGGCTGGTCGCCCTGTACAGCGCGGCCCTCGATCCGCGCATCGATGGTGCGCTCGTCAGCGGCTGCTTTTCCTCGATGCACCAGACCTGGCAGGAGCCGATCGACCGGAACGTGTTCGGGTTGCTCCAGAGATTTGGCGGGGCAGAGCTGTGTTGCCTCGTCTGGCCTCGAGCGCTGGTGATCGAAACGGCGCCGGTGCCGAAGGTGTGCATCCCTGCGGGTCTCGGTGGCGCGCCCGGTGCGATCGTCGAGCCTTCGATCGAGGAGGTCGGGCGCGAGCTCAAGCGCGCGCAGACCCTCGCTCGGGCGCTGGGTCTCCCCGCAGTTTCGACCCGTCTCGAATCCGGAGACGGCGAGACCTGCTCGCCCGCAGCGCTGCAAAGACTGCTCGAGGCAATGGGTGTGAAACCATTCGTTGCCTCGGACGAATTCTCGAGAACCAAGGAGTGGCTGGAGCAAGGGACTCCCGAGGACGTCGGACGGCGCCTGGAATCGCAGATTCATGAGATCGACCGCCACAATCAAAGGCTGCTCGGTGAGAGCGCGGCGGTGCGCGCCCGCTTCATGGAGCGTGCCGACTCGAGCAGCGTCGACAAGTACCGGAAGACGATCGAGCCCTATCGGGAGATTCTCGAGAACGACGTGATCGGAAGGTTCGATCGATCCTTGAGCGATCCCCGGCCGCGAAGCCGCGAGTGCTTCGAGACGGACAAGGTCAAAGGTCTCGAGGTTGTCCTCGACGTGTTCGACGGGCTGTTCGCGTACGGGATCCTGCTGCTGCCCAAGGACCTCCGCACCGGCGAGCGCCGGCCGGTGGTCGTCTGCCAGCACGGGCTCGAGGGCCGGCCGCAAGACGTGATCCAGGGCGACCACTGGGCGTACCACGACTTCGCGACGCGATTGTGCGAGCGGGGCTTCATCACCTTTGCTCCTCAGAACCTGTACATCTTCGGGGACCGGTTCCGCACGCTCCAGCGCAAGGCGAATCTCCTGGGCTGCACGCTGTTCTCCCTGATCATCCCGCAGCACCGCCAGATCCTGAGATGGCTCGCCGCGCAACCCTTCGTCGACAAGGATCGCATCGCCTTCTATGGATTGAGCTACGGCGGCAAGACCGCGATGCGCGTGCCGGCGGTCATGCCCGAGTACTGCCTCAGCATCTGCTCGGCGGACTTCAACGAGTGGGTGTGGAAGAATGCCTCGACCCAGAGCCCCTACAGCTACGTGTGGAGCGGTGAGTACGAGATCTTCGAGTTCGACCTCGGGAGCACGTTCAATTACGCGGAGATGGCGGCGCTGATCGCGCCGCGGCCGTTCATGGTCGAGCGCGGTCACTTCGACGGCGTCGCACCCGACGAAACCGTCGCCTTCGAGTTTGCCAAGGTGCAGAACCTGTACCATGCGCGCCTGGGGCTGACCGACGGCCACTGCGCGATCGAATGGTTCGTCGGGCCGCACACGATCCACGGAGTCGGCACGTTCGAGTTCCTGGATAGGCACCTCGCCTGGCCGCGGCGCTAAGCTGCGCGGAGCGCGCCCCAGGCGTGCGGCGCGCATTGGTGGTTTGTTCACGAACCAAAGCGGTGCTTCGCACCGCACTCCAAAACGTCCCGATTTGCTCGCGAACCAAAGCGGTGCTTCGCACCGCACTCCAAAACTTCGAGCGCAGTTCCCCGGACTGCCAGGGAAGGCGTCCGCGTTTTGGAGTGCGGCGCGCCAGCACCGCTCTCCATCGCGTCCGCCTCATGGTTTTTGGAGTGCGGCGCGCCAGCGCCGCTTTGGTTCGCGCACGAATCAGCTCGGGACCCAAAAAGATTCCAACGTGTCTATGATCGTTTCCTTTCGCGCCGCACTCCTCGCCTCCTCGAACACTGATCCGCCGCTCATCCTTCGGGAGTCCCCACGGTGAAGGTTTTCCTGGGCCGCAGGCTGCTCCTTGTTTCGATGGCTGCTCTGATCGCGCTTCTCCTCTCCGAGGGAATCGTCCGCTTCCTTCGACGGGCGCCCGATTTCAAGCCTCTGGTCCTCGGCGAGTCGCATACCGCCTACCAGCGTTCCCAGAACCCGCTCCTCGGATTCGAGCTCAAGCCGAGCTATCGCAACGATCAGGCGGACGGAATCGTCAGCTATCCAAGCACCAATTCCTTCGGCCAGCGGGACATCGAGCGCAGCCTGGAAAAGCGCCCGGCGGTGAAGCGCGTGCTGCTTCTTGGAGATTCCGTGGTGGAGGGTCAGAGAGTTCTCGATCTCGATCAGACCATTTCGCGACAGACGGAAGGACTGTACGCGGACGGCACGACCGAAGTGCTGAACTTCGGCGTCGCCGGTTACTGCACCCGCGCCGAGGTCGAGCTACTGGAGGTCAAAGGGCTGAAGTTCCATCCGGACGTCGTCGTCGTGGTGTTCGTCGAGAACGATTTCCAGAACTTCAATCGCCAGCTGTGCGAGCTGGGCGGAGTGACTCCTCGTCCTGCGTGGGCCAACGCCCTGTTCCGGCACTCGCACCTGTTCCGATTGAGCTCTCTGACGTTCAACTGGTTCCAGTTCCAGCCCGAGGTCGATCCGCTGAGCTGGAATCAACGAGCGCTCGGCAGCAACAACGTGGTCGACGGTCTGCATCGGCTCGCGCAGCTTGCCCGAGAGCACCACTTCGTTCCGCTGGTCGCGGCATGGCCGATGTTCTCTGATCAAGGCGTCGAGGACGTGGCCTTCGCGCCCGGCGGGAAAACGCTGCTGATCGAGCTCCTCTGTGCCGCCGAAGGCATCCGCTGCCTGCGCCTGTCGCAGGTTTTCGAGGAGGCAGTGCGATCGATGGCGGGGGGAACGAGCCCGCGCCTGGTGTTCACCACCAGGGCTGACCGGATGCATCCCAATGCCGCCGGTGCCAGAGTCGCAGCGATCGGCCTCAAGACGGCGATCGATGCCCTGGGCGAGGATCCTCCTCCGCTCCTCCCACCCCTCTCGGCCGATGCTGCGGCGGCGCAGTGTGCGGCCGATCTCGGTCGGGTGCGACCGGACCTCGCCGACGTGCATATCCATCTGGGATTGACCCTGATGCGCGAGGAGCGGAACGAAGAGGCAGTCTTGCAATTCGAAGAAGCTCTCAAGATCCAGCCCCTGCACTTCCAGGCGCACAATGACCTGGGCATCGTGCTCGCGAGGCTGGGTCGCACCGACGACGCGCTGGCTCACTTTGAGGAGTCGGTGCGCGTCAAGCCCGAAAACGCTGAAGCGCACTTCAACCTGGCGCGGGCTCTCGATCAGGTGGGTCGCAAGGACGAAGCGGAGCTGCATCGGAGAAAGGCCCTCGACCTGAGGCCGGACTTCAAGAGGTGACGAAGTGGAAGGATGTTCGCGAGCGATACCCCGGAACGCACCTGCCTCCGTCAGCTCGAGCTTCAGGACCCCTGAAACCAGGCAGCAGGGAACCGGTTCCGGCGATCCTCGTACTCCGGACGACGCTCGCAGATCTAGTGGTCTGATGCAGAGATACGGCACCTTTTGCGCCGGATCTTCGAACCGCAGGCTTCGTTGCGCCTTCTCAGCAGGTTTCTCTTCAACCTGCATCGGCAGCGCGCCTCGCCTGCGGTCCGAATCTCTCGGCGGAAAAGGCACCTTATCTCTGCATCAGACCACTAGGCGGGTCGCGTCAATCACGGTGGTCAACAGGAGAGTCGAGCCATGATGCTTTCCATGCTGTGTGCCGGAGCGCTCTCGATGGCGAGGGGCCTTCCCGAGGAGGTCCTGTGGCTGACGAGCTACGAGAAGGCCGTCGCGGCTGCGAAGGAGGAGAACAGGCTCATCCTGGCGGATTTCACCGGCAGCGACTGGTGCGGCTGGTGCATCAAGCTCAAGGAGGAGGTGTTCGACACTCCCGAGTTCAAGAAGTGGGCTGGAAAGAACGTCGTGCTGCTCGAGGTCGACTTCCCGCGCGGCAAGGAGCAGAGCGACGAGCTGAAGAAGCAGAACCAGGAGCTGCAAGCGAAGTTCTCGATCCAGGGCTATCCCACGATCCTGTTCCTCGACTTGAAGGGCGAGAAGATCGGCCGGCTCGGCTACCAGAAAGGCGGTCCCAAGCCGTGGATCGACGCCGCCCGGAAGATCACCAGGAAGAGCTGAGAGCGTGAGCATTGATTGGCCCGCTGCAGAGGCGTCCAAGGCGCCGCAGGCGCCCGGCGCCCATCAGGCGCCGAGGAGGGGGAGGCCGCGTGTCGCGGCCGTTGTGGGGGAGGGTCCGCCTCCCCCACGAGCAAGGAAACTCAGAGCCTGAGCGATTCTTGCTCAGGCTCTGAGTCTCGGATCGAACCGGCGCACGATGAGTGCGCATGCTCGAATCGCTTCACGACGGCGTTGAATGCAGGGGACCGGGTGCCTGCCTGCCGTCATCGGTGAATCAGGGGCAGGAAAGGCCGCCGACGCGGTCGACGATCGACGAGCTTTGGTTCACTCCATTGCTCACGAGAAGCACCCGTGCGAAAGCGCGGCAGAGTCAACTCCCGCCGTACTCGGCGTCGACGATGATCTCCTGCACCGCCGGCAGCGGCATCATCGGCCGCAGGGCACTGTCGTCGGCCGTGATGTCGAACGTGATCCGGTAACGGATGAACTGCTTGCCGTCCGCGATGCTCGGAGAAGGCGACCACGCGGTCTCCGAGTCCGGGTTCACTTCCTTCGATCCCTCGGCGATCGCGTCTCCGCCCTGGAACTCCACTCGCACCGAGGCGTTGCGTGGAATGAAATCCGAGCGCGGCTCCTCGCCCTCCAGGTAATCGCCGGTCAGCGAATCGCGCAGCCCGAGGTAGTCGCACACGATGTCGGTCTGGTCGGGCTCGACGACGTAACCCTCGGCGTCGACGTCGACCAGACCATCGTCGCCCGGGTCGACGAAGATGCCTGCAACCTTGAATCGGAACACCGGCGAGGCGCCGTTCTCCGTCCGCGCGATCATCCTGCCGACGTCGTACCACACGGACTGGGCGACGCTGAACGGGGTGAACGCCGCCGGGTTGCGTTCGTTCTTCTGATCGACCCACGAACGCTTGGGAACGATGCTGCCCTTGTCCTCGACGTTCGCCAGGGTCCCGAACGGCACCTGAAGCTGCACGATGCCCGGGCTGCCGTCACCGCCCTGGCCCGGATTCCCGCCGCCCGGGTTGCAGCCCGTCAAGCGCTCGTCGATCGGATGGGCCCGCGCGCCCCGACCGTTGGAGACGTCGAGCACCGAACCGACCTTGACGTCGATCCGATCCCCTGACTCCAGCAGGATTGCGCCGCCCGATCCACCGCCCCCGCCGCCACCCCAGTTGCTGCAGCCGAGAGTCTCGCCGCCGCCGCCGGCGCCGCCGCGTGCCAGGATCTTTGCCGTGCCCTCCACGACGATGCCGCCGAGGGCCCGGACCTGCACCGCGCCGCCGCCGCCGCCGCCGCCACCACCCTTGGCATCACCCACCGAAGCGGCGAAGATCTGATTGCCCGGGCTTCCCACAGGAAACTCGCCGCCCAGACACAGGAATTCATTCCTCGAATCCGCATCGAACTTGCACCACGCGCCGCAGAAGTAGGACTCCAGCCGACTGCCGCCGCCTCCGCCCCCCTGACCGCCGATGACCACCTTCAACTCGCCCGAGATGCCGATGAAGTTGTTCTTGGTGTCGCTGTCGCCGAACGGCGATGGGCCCGCCCCGCCCGCGAACAGAATCGTCGGATCCGATGCCTTGGGAATGATGTAGCCACCCTGGCCATCCGGTCGAACGTTGCCTTTGCCGTTGATCCCGGGAGTTCCCAGGAACAGGAAGGAGCCGCCGCCGCCGCCCGGCACCTTGCCACCGTTCTCGTGCTCGCCGTTGATGTACTCGATGCAGGCCAGTGCCTCCATCTCCTGATCCGTGGCGATCGGCACGTTGTCCAGGACCCCGACCTCTCCTCCCTGACCGCCCACGTTGGCGATGTTTCCCGGACCAAAGCCGACTCCGCCACGAAAAGGATCGATCAACGTCAGCGGTGAAATGACGTTCGAGGGGAAATACAGGATCGGATGCGAGATGGCGCCGCGACCGCCTCCCGGACCGGGGTTGCCGCCCGGTGTCGAGGAGATCGCCGAATCGAACGAGCCATCGCTGGTTCCCGCGAACCCGTCCACGCGGATCTCACCGGCGAGGCGCACGGTGCCCGTGGCAAGGAGGATCAACGGATTGGGTCCTTGCGGAATCAGCAGGATGCCGGCGGGAATGTCGATGTCCGTGAAGTTGAACACGCCGCCGTTGACGACCTTGCCTGCCGGAGCATCGGGCGTCGAGCCGTCGAATAGCGGAAACACCTCGACGCTGGTGTCGAGAACGATGGTGCGCGTCTCCCCGGCGGGAGGGGGCGAAGGAATGAACCGGCCGAGCTCTCCCGAGCCCTCGAAGGCCTGGGCCGCGACCAGCACGTTGGAATCATCCCGATCCCAGTGCGCCGGAACTCTGCCGAGGCCGATCAGCGAGTCGTCTGCCTTGCGATCGTCGTCGTCGAACACCTCGACGATCCGGTCCCGCACTCCGTCTTCTTGTCCCGGCGGCAGGCCGGCGATCGAGAAGCTGCTGGCGATCGCGAATCCGCTGCCCGAAGTCGTTCCCTGCGAGAGGCTGTTCAGGTCGGTCGGGTATTCCAGCGCGAGCAGATGGCCGAACGGCAGGATGCCGCTGGGCTCGACCTCGATGACCGAACGGTCCACCTCGTTCCTCAGGATCCGGACGTTGGTGCCGAGCAGAAGACCCGAAGGAAAATCGCTGGTGCGCTCGTCCAGATCGACCAGCCGGAACAAGGCGTCGCTGACGTTGGTCAGCTCCGGGTTGACCGAGCGGGAGAAAGCGAAGGTGTAGATCTGTGCAGGAGGGAAGAGATCGTCCGGATCGGAGAACAGATTGGGCGAGATGCCGCTCGAGCCGTCTTCCGGGTCGACCGCGATCAGACGGGGCGCCTCGGGCTCAAGACCTGTGAAATACTGCGCCGGATTGCCGGTGGTCGTCATCGTCAGTGCGACACCCAGAGGATCGTTGGGGTCGGCGAAGCTCTTGAGCAGGCCGGCGCTGATCCCGGTGATGAAGTCCCAGAGCCGGGCGCCCGTCTTGATGGTGTACAAGCTTGCGGGGACCAGCCCCGCGCCTCCAAGGTCCGGCGGGACGACGGCAGGATTGAGCGGCCGCACCGGCAGATCCGGCGTGAACGTGACCACGCTGCTCTGGGCGCGGTAGGTGCCCGGAGCCTGAAAACCGTTGATGTCCAGGATCGGCAGCGTCGCTGAGCTGACCTCGGAGGGTCTGGGCGAAACATCAAACTTGAAAACGATCTGCTGCACCAGCGATGCGTTGTTCGGGGGATAGGCGCTGTTCTGCTGGGCCGGGTCGGGAAACTCGATCGACAGCAGGACGCCGTGGCCGGCGGTTCCGCCCGACCCGCCGCCGCCACCGCCGCACGACGACAGCACCGCGAGCAGCGAGAAACAGGCGAAATACAACCCTTTGCCGCCCATCCTGTTTCCTGGACTGCCGATGCACATCCGTGAAGCAAAGCTCATCGTGGGGCACCTCGCGTCCGGCATCCGCCCGCGCCTGGCCTTCGGTCATTCCAGTCGACGATCTTGAACCGCCGGCGCTGGCACAGGTGAATGGCAATCGTCGACGTCTTCTTCGCCGCTCTACGATGCAACAGCGACTTGGAAGAAGTCTGCTTGGTCGGTGGCTGGCTCGGTCTAGATTGGGCGCTGCAGGAGCTCTTCGCAACTGCTGATCCCATGTAGCTCCTGGAGACAGGCAGGTAGCGTCTCGGGAAACTGCTTCCCGGGCCGTCCCGGACCTCGGAACGAGCCCGGCCCCGGTCCGGTGCGGAGCTACACACAAGCCCGGAAGAGCCCAACAGGATTCGTGCGGATCCGCTCTCCGGAATGGCGAGGGGGCACGTCCTCTCCCATAATGCCGACTGACCCGCAGAGGAGTCAGGTTGCGCGGCGTCGCTGTTTCTGGTCAGGAGACTCGGCGTGCACAGCTACATCGCCGTCGACCTGGGGGCCGGCAGTGGCCGGGTCATCCTCGGTGAGCTGCTCCCGGAAAGCCTGCGTCTCACGGACCTGTGGCGCTTCCACAGTCCGATGCGCATGCAGGACGAACACCTGCGCTGGAGCACGGCCGAGATTCTGAGAGAGATCCTGCGAGGCCTCTCGTCGATGGGGCCCCGCATCGACGCTGCGCGCAGCATCGGAGTCGACACCTGGGGTGTCGACTACGGATTGATCGATGCTCGCGGAACGCTTCTCGAGGAGCCGATCGCCTACCGCGACCCGCGCACCCAGGGCGTGATGGAACAGGTGTTCCAGGTTGTCCCTCGCGACGAGATCTATCGCCGGACCGGCATCCAGATGATGCCGATCAACACCTTGTTCCAGTGGTATGCACACGCGCATTCGGGTCGCTGGCCGCGCGCCGCTCATCGTCTGTTGATGATGCCCGACTTGTTCCATCACATGCTGTGCGGCTCGACCGTCGGCGAGTACACCAATGCTACGACCAGCCAGATGCTCGACCTCAAAGCGCGCGACTGGGATCGCGACCTGTGCCGCAGGCTCGGTCTGCCCGACGAAGTCCTGCCGCCGCTGGTGCAGGCGGGCAGCGTTCTCGGAGTGCTGCGGGAATCTCTGCAGAAGGAGCACGGTCTGCCCCCGCTCAGGGTTGTCGCGCCGGCGACGCACGACACCGCCAGCGCGGTCGTGGGAACGCCGCTGTCGAGCAACGAGGCGTTCATCAGCTCCGGCACCTGGTCGCTGGTCGGCGTCGAGACCGAGGCGCCGCTGGTCACGCAGGTGAGCTTCGCCCAGAACTTCACCAACGAGGGCGGAGTGCTTGGCACCAATCGCCTGCTCAAGAACGTTACGGGGATGTGGATCCTGGAGAGCTGCCGCAAAGTCTGGAAGGAGAAGGGAACAGACTTCGAGCACGAGGAAATGCAGAGGCGGATGGCGCAAGCTCTGCCGTTCCAGGGCTTGATTGCCCCCGACGATCCGGCGTTCTTCAACCCCGACGACATGGTCGAGGCCGTCCGCGGCGTGCTCTCGAGGACGGGCCAGTCCGACCTCTCCGACCCCGCCGTGCTCTCGAGGATCATCCTGGAGTCGGTGGCGGTGCGCTATGCCGCGGTGCTCCGCACCATCGAGCGTCTCCGTGGTCACAGATTGGAACGCGTCCGCATCATCGGCGGCGGCTGCCAGAACGACTTCCTCAACCAGGCGACCGCCGACGCCTCCGGTCTCGAGGTCCTTGCCGGTCCGGTCGAGGCGACCGCGATCGGTAGCATCGTGGTGCAAGCGATCGCGGATGGCCGATTCGAGAGTCTCGCGAAAGCCCGGGAGTACGTCGCGCGTACGTTTCCGGCGCGGCGATTCGTTCCGCGCCCGGATTCCCGCTGGCAGGAATCGCTCGAACGCCAGGAGAAGATGGAAGTCCGATCCACTCCGTGAGGGTGTCCTTCAGCGGTTCGTCGAAGGAGGAGAAAGGTCATGCTGAGCGTCGGCAGACTGCACGAGATCCTGGTTTCGACCCTCGGATGGTACATCACGGCCTGCTCACTCCCCGGTGTGCTCGTTGAAGCAGAAGCGGATGACCTGTTCGTGAACCTGCCGCCCGTGGCTTTCGGCGTTGCAGCAATCGTTTTTCCAAGGTGGGTGTCCGAGCTCCTGTATCCGTATTCTCGTGACCGGCCCGCTCTGGAAAACCCCCGGAGCCTTCATGCATCACTCATCTCGGTCGTTGGATTGTTGATTGTCGCGAGATTCATGTCGTCCCTGCCAAGGCTGTACTACTTCCTGTCCGATGATTGGCGGGAGTTTCACTCATATCCCCGGGAATGGATGAGCTTTCAGGTAGCGCCATCTGCCAGTTTCGTCCTCGGAGTGATTCTCCTGCTCGTTGCACGCCGCTGGTCCGGCAAGTTGTGGTGTACGGGTTTTCTCGACAGGACCAAGAGAGATCATTGAGTGAGCGGGGTGGACGGTCCGCCAAAGGAGAGGTGATGCCACGAGTGCTGATCGACCCAAGGCTCTTCGACGACCAGAAAGCTCACTGCGAGAAGGAGCTCAGACGCGACTACGAAGCCCTCGGCGAGCGCTTGAGTCGCCGCGGCGTCGACATCGAGAAGCTCACCGCGCGGGTGGGGCGGTTCAGGGTGGCGATCCCCTCCTGGGGCGTGGGTACGGGAGGAACCCGCTTCGCGCGCTTTCCCGGTCCGGGCGAACCGCGCACCGTCGAGGAGAAGCTCGAGGACTGCGCCGTGGTGCAGCAGCTCGTGCGCTGCACGCCGAGCATCTCGCTGCACATCCCATGGGACAAGCCCGACGATCCCGCGCGGCTCAAGACTTTCGCCGCCGACCTCTCTCTGTCGTTCGACGCGATGAACTCCAACACCTTCGAGGACCGCGAGGGCAACGCCCACTCGTACAAGTTCGGCAGCCTCGCGCACACCGACGCCAAGGTGCGCGCCCAGGCGATCGAGCACAACCTCGAGTGCATCGAGATCGGCAGGTCACTGGGCTCGACCGCTCTGACGGTATGGATCGCCGACGGCGGCAACTTCCCCGGCCAGCTCCATTTCCGCAAGACGTTATCGAGGTATCTCGACAGCCTTCGCCCGATCTACCAGGCGCTGCCGCGCGGCTGGAAGATGTTCCTCGAGCACAAGCTGTACGAGCCCGCGTTCTACTCGACCGTCAACAACGACTGGGGGACGAGCTACTTCTGCGCGCGCGAGCTGGGCGAGCAGGCCCGGTGCCTCGTCGACCTCGGCCACCACGCGCCCAACGTCAACATCGAGATGATCGTCGCCCGCCTGATTCAGCTCGAGAAGCTCGGCGGCTTCCACTTCAACGACAGCAAGTACGGCGACGACGACCTCGATTCGGGCTCGATCCACCCGTTCCAGCTCTTTCTCGTCTTCAACGAGCTGGTGGACGCGGAGCTCGAGAGCCCAGGATCCTTCGACCCCGCGTACATGCTCGACCAGTCGCACAACGTCACCGACCCGCTGGAGTCGCTGATGATGAGCGCGGTCGAAGTGCAGCGCGCCTACGTCAAGGCGCACCTCGTCGACCGGGCCGCCTTGAGCCGGCACCAGGAAGAAAACGACGCCCTGATGGCGCTCGCGACGCTCAAGGAGGCGTTCAACGCGGACGTATCACCGATCCTCGCGATGGCGCGCGTGCGCGCGGGCGGTGCCGTCGACCCGGTCGCGCTTTACCGCAGGAGTACCTACCGCAAGCTTGCCGCATCGAAACGACCTCCGCTCGCGCACAAAGGCGCCGGCATCGTCTAGGGGACTCGCGCGAAGGCGCAAAGAAAAACAGGAATTCACCGCAGAGGCGCAGAGGGCCTAGAGAACAACAACCAGCATCCACCGCAGAGACGCAGAGAGCGCAGAGAGCGCAGAGAACAGCAGGCAGAATGCACGGCAGAGACCTCAGAGATCGAGGACAAAGAGAGCAGTCGAGGAGGCGAGGAGCGCCTTGGAGTGCGGTGCGACAGCACCGCTTTCTTTCGCGAACCTACGAAGAAGACGTTTGCCAGACAGGATTCACCGCAGAGACGTACAGGACACAGAGAACAACAAGCGGGATTCACCGCAGAGGCGCAGAGAGGGTAGTGGCAAGAGACCGAAACCTTTGCGTGCACAAAGGAGCCGGCTTCGTGTACTAGTCATTCCCGCGCAGGCGGGAATCCAGATTCATGCGTTGCTGGCGAAACAAGCCTGGATTCCCGCTTCCGCGGGAATGACGTGATCCAAGACTTGCAGAGGAGGGCGCGCCTTACGGATCCTGCGGCTCGCGCTGGCGACGTGGCGGACTGCCACCGCTCGCGGCATCGGCGGGTCCGGCACGCTCGTACTCCGGCAGGCGCAGCAGTGCGGGGTCGAGCCGCAGGAGCGCCGCCTGCAGTCTTGCGAGAAGGTCAGTTCGCTGCTTCTCTTCGAGCCGTGAGAGCAGCGCCCGGGCGGTGTCGGCGGGTGAGATGTTGAGTCCGTCGAGAGTTGCCGCGGTGTCCGGCTTTCGATCGAACGACCGGATCAGCTCCGCGACCGCGTTCTCGTCGTCGCCGCGCTCGAAGGCCAGGCGCGCACGCCCCGCGAGCGCGAGGGCGACGTACAGGTCCGCGGTGTCGCGGCCGTCCGGATTCTCCTCGATCCAGCGCTCGAACTGGCCGATCCCGCGTTCGTATGCAGCGAGCGCCCGTTCAGCGTCGCCCGCTCGCCGATGAAACTCGGCGGCGATGAACGACGCATAGCCCGCGTACCACTGAAGGCTCGAAGGCGCATCGTTCCTGTGAAGCATCGCCGCGTAGGCGGATTCGAGCCCGTCGACACCTTTCTCCTCGAGGGTGCGCGACCGCAGCCGTTCGTGCAGGGCCCAGGAATCCGGATGGCGGGCGAGGCCCTCGTCGAGGACGCGCGCGGCCTGGCCGGCGCCGCCGAGCCACTTGAGGATGTCGTAGTGCCATGCGACCTGCGCGTCGGTGCCGAGGGGGTGGCGCGCGAGCACGGAGCACGCGGCGTGCACGTCCGTCAGCCACTGTGCGGGCCAGTCGGTCTTGCCCTGGACCGCCATGGAGATCGCCTGGCAGCGCATCTTCGCGAACAGCTCGAGCACCGCCATCGCGTTGAACCCCTGCTCTCCGGAGGGCAGGCTCTTCACCGCGGATTCCGCGCGCGCGTGCGCCACTTCGTTGTTCCTCAAATAGTACGTCGCAAGCGCGAGGACCGCGTCGAGGCGCCAGCCGCTCGCGCCGAGCCTTTCGGCTTCGAGCGCCGTGCGCTGTGCGTCCAGGAACAGGAAGCGGGTGAACTCGCCCTCGGTGCTCTCGTCGATGCCAAGACCCTCGGCTTCGAGAGCGCGACCCTGAGAGTCGAACGCACGATCGAGGAACGCCTCTGCAAGCTCGAGGTGCGCGGCGGCGTCCTCGGTCTTGAGCACCTCGTTCTGGCTCTGGATCTTGTGCTCGAGCGCGGGACCATCGACTTCGTACGCGGGCTTGTACTGCGCCGCGAGCGCTTTCGACCAGCCGTCCACGTCGAGCGCGCTCGATCGACTGGCCAGCCCCCGGTGAACGACCGACAGAGTCCGCGCGCGCGGCGAGGACTGGCCGATCCGTTCCAACGTTCCGATCAAGGCATCGCGTTCCCTGGTGTCCATCGGGACACGCAGCGCCTCGGAGATCAGCTCCGTCGCTGCCGGTGTCTTCGACTGCGCCAGCGCCCGCCGCGCCTTCCGGCTCAGCTCGACGTCGAACCCGAACACCGCGAGCCGCAGGAGGTCGACCGGCGAGGTGTCCGGATGCGCGAACGCCGCATCGAGCAGGGCGCCGCGCAAGGCCGGATCGCCCTGCTGGTAGGCGCTCTCGACCGCCGCACGGTCGCCGACGTCGCGGCTCACCACTCGCTCGACGATCGGGCGGTCGCCGCGGACCACGGTCGCCTCGGTGTTCGGACGATTGGCGATCCCGTCCTTGAGCGAGTTGAAAATCGTGTCGGTGTCCCAGGCATAGAAGACGTCGTACATCTCCGTTCCGTCGATCTCGACGCCGATGTGACGCGGCGCGATGCGCTGTCCGTCCATGAACTTCTCGTAGAGGATCGGCTCGATGGCGATGTGCTCGCCGCAGGTGACGCTTCCAAACCGCGGGCAGAGGATCCTCTGCCCCTCCTCGTCGTGGTCGCGCGGATTGTGACGATAGACCGAGGCGATCACCGTCACGTACGGCTGATAGAGCGAGGCGATCTCAGGCTGGCGGTAGCGCACTCCGGCGTAATGCTCGCTCGCGATCTCGCCATCCATGTTGATGCACACCAGGATCGCCTTGCCGGTTTCCCTCGAGACCGCGAGAGCGTCCTCCCACGTGCGCTGCCAAATGACCAGGCAGGGACGCTTCCAGTCCTCCGCGCCCGGAGCCGGCCACATCTGCTCGCGGTTGACGCCGGCACCCGGGCCGTCCTGAGCACCGGCGGCAGGAGCGCAGAGCAAGAGGCTGACGAGCGCGAGATCCAACAACAGGGTCTCTACCTTGGGAATCGCCATTGTGGGACCTACACCGCTTGTTTGTTCCTGGGGTGAACACTTCACCTGTCTGGTACACGAAAAATACCAGAGACAAGTATCTCAACCCGAAAGCTCCGATTCATCTGCAATCTTTGCCCGTCATTCCCGCGAAAGCGGGAATCCAGGGTTTTGCGTGCGCCAGCTGTAGAGGATCTGGATTCCCGCTTTCGCGGGAATGACGGCAGACAAAGCTCATCTTCTCCGACGGTCAAATCCAGACGTCGTCTGTACGGCGAAGTCGGACGTCACCAGACCGACCCCGGTTGTCGTGCCAGACTCCGACGTAAACACCGTTGCGTGACGACTGAAGCTGGTAGGAGCAGACGTAATCGCCTTCAAGTTGCCGCAGGAGAAGCAGGCGGCACTGCGCGCCACCGAACTGGTCCCCGATGAAGTGGGCACGACGCACCAAGCCGAATACGGGACCTGAGAACATCCCCTCCACCTTCGAGTCTCCGAAAGACAACAACAACTGACACGACTTTGGCTCCGCCTGTACGACGCCGTCGACTCGGTCGTCCCATTCCAAGCGCCATGTCGCACGCGGTGCCGTGGGCACTTCCGCCACACGAACCACACCGGATCGTGAGCCATGCGTCGACTGCCGAGGCGCCAGCGTTTGCGCCGAGCAGCCATTGCCAACGAACCAGAGAGTCGCAACTTGAAGGAGTACCACGCGCGTGGTCATGAAAGCCATCTCCTGCGAACGCGCCCGCCGTCGGCGGATGCGCAGTTTGACGCCTATGCTACGGTTTGATTTCGTACAGATTGTTGAAGGGATTCTCCAATGGTACTCGCCGGACCGCTCTGAAACCCGCCTCTGCGATGACTCACGCACCTTCGGCTCATGGAACCCCAACGTGCCGATCTGCACCCAGGGATGTGGTCATGCAGTAGAGCACGCCAAGGCTGTGGAACCAGGCACCCAGCGGTCCGATGTTCTCTTCGAGTTTGTGCGAGCAATTGATGTCCAGACAACCCATGTGTTTCGACGAGGCCGCGGAGTCAGGAGTCCGTTGGACGCGATCGTCCTGCCTTCACCTTTGGATTGAGAACGACGCAGTCGGTCGTGGCTGTGTGCAACGAGAGTCACCGAGAGGGGGCTCCTCCTCACTCTCCTTTCGCTTCGAAAAGTACCTCGTGAGCCCGAGCGTCGGATCGATCATCGTCTGAGCGGCCTGGGCTGGCCGGCAAAGGACCGCCCGATGCTGCGTGCCGGAAGATGGCGGCCCTCGGCTCCACGTCCGTGTAATCTCCGGCGCTTTTGCGCAAGGAGATCGGAGCTTCCGTGACTGACGTCAGTGCAGTAGGACGCCGCATCCAGGAGGAGAGCGCGTTTCTTCGCGACGTGATCCGGGAGGTGGAGGGGGTGATCGTCGGGCAGAAGGCGCTGATCGACGGATTGTTGATCGGGTTGCTCGCGGATGGGCACGTGCTTCTCGAAGGGGTGCCGGGACTTGCCAAGACCCTCGCAGTGCAGTCGCTCGCCGCGGCTCTGGGCGGCACTTTCCGGCGCATCCAGTTCACGCCCGATCTTCTGCCCTCCGATTTGCTGGGAACGCAGGTCTACCAGCCGAAGACCGGGGAATGGAACGTGCGCGAGGGCCCGGTGTTCGGCAACTTCGTCCTGGCCGACGAGATCAACCGTGCGCCGGCGAAGGTGCAGTCGGCTCTGCTGGAGGCGATGCAGGAGCGGCAGGTGACTCTCGCCGGCGAGACGCGTGCGCTGCCCTCGCCGTTCCTGGTGCTCGCGACTCAGAACCCGATTGAGCAGGAGGGCACCTATCCGCTGCCGGAAGCCCAGGTCGACCGCTTCATGCTCAAGGTCGTGGTGAGCTACCCGAACAGGGACGACGAAAAGAAGATCATCGCGCGCATGGCGACGACGGGTCACAAGCCGGCCGTGCGCAAGGTCGCTTCTCCCGGGCAGGTGCTGGCGGCACGCGCGCTGCTCGACCAGGTGTACGTCGACGAGAAGGTGCTGAGCTACATCGTCGACCTGGTGTTCGCGACTCGCCTGCCAGAGGAGCTGGGGCTCAGGGACTTGAAGCCGCTGATCCTGTACGGCGCTTCCCCGCGCGCCTCGATCGCGCTCACCCAGGCGGCGCGCGCGCGCGCGTTCCTCGATGGCCGGGGGTTCGTGACGCCGCACGACGTCAAGTCGGTCGGCATGGACGTCCTGCGGCATCGGGTGATCACGACCTACGAGGCGGAGGCCGAAGGTCTCACCTCCGTGCACGTGATCCAGAGAGTGTTCGACAACGTGCGCGTGCCCTGAACACGGACCCCGGATGGATGACGATTCTGAAAGAGAGCTCGCGGAGCTCCTGAAGGAGGTGCGGCGGATCGAGGTGCACAGCCACCGGCTCGTCACCAGCGTGATGGCCGGCGGCTACAGCTCGGTGTTCCGCGGCGCGGGGATCGAGTTCGACGAGGTGCGCGAGTACGTCGAAGGCGATGACCCGCGCAGCGTCGACTGGAACGTCACCGCGCGAGTGGGCCGGCCGTTCGTCAAGAAGTATGTCGACGAGCGCGAGCTGTCGGTCGTGTTCCTGCTCGATCTCTCCCAGTCGATGAGCGGCGGCTTCGGCGTGTGGTCGGCCCGCCAGACGGCGGCGCGAGTGTGCGCGTGCCTGGCCCTCGCGGCGCTCAAGAACAAGGACAAGGTCGGCCTGATCGCGTTCAGCGAGTCGGTCGACAAGTACGTGCCGCCCAAGAAAGGCATCGGCCATGTGCTGCGGCTCGTGCGCGACTGCCTCGCGCTCAAGGGCAGCAGCGCTCGCACGGATCTCGAGCCGGCGCTCGAGCTCGCCTCGCGGGTGCTGCGGCGGCGCGCGATCCTGTTCCTGGTCTCGGATTTTCTCGCCGGCACTTTCACGGGCGCCCGCCGCTGGCAGGAAGCGCTGGCGCTGTGCGCGCGCCGCCACGACGTGATCGCCGTGCGGCTGTTGACTCCGGAGCTCTCGCCGCTCGATGCAGGGCTCCTCAGGGTGCGCGATCCGGAGAGCGGGGAGGAGCGGGTGATCGACTGGAGCAGCGCGGACGTGCGCTTCAGGTATGAAGAGCGCGTCCGCAGATGGCGCGAGCGAATGGACGGCGAGCTTTCGCGCGCCAAGGTCGACCGGATGGACGTGCCGGTGCCGCGGATTCTCGGCAAGGACGCCATCGCGGGACCGATTCTGCGTTTCTTCCGGAAGCGCGAGCTCAAGGGGACCAAGAGATGAGCGATCGCGAAGAAACGAGCGTGGTGTTCGAAGTCCAGAGGCGACCCCGGCGGAGGAAGGGAGTGTTTTCGCGGACTGTCCGTGAGCGCAGGCTTGTTCTCCTGCTCCTCGCGCCCGCGACTGGATGCAGCGGCGGGGTTGCGATCGGAGGCAGCGATCTCGAGATCCGCGTGCAGGCGCCGGATCAGGAAGTGGAATTCGGCAGGCCCTTCCCGCTCCGCGTCGTCCGTGTCTTCAGCAGAGGCATGGTGCCCGGGGAGTGGAGTGATGAGTCGCCTGTGCCGCTGGTGCTCCGTCTGGAAGAGACGATCCGGCGCGAGGACGACCGGCGTGTCGAAGAGACGCGGCGCTACCAGGCGTGGGTCTTCGGTCGCGATTCCGTCGCGATCCCCGCCTTGTCATTCAAGGTTTGGCCGGAGGACGGGGGCACGCCGCTGGTGGCGACCAGCGAGGCGTTGCGCCTGAAAGTCAAGTCGGCGTTGCCGCCGGGAGATCCCGGAGTGGCGGAGCTGCCGGGCGATTTGATGCCCGAGCCGTTCGCGTGGCGGCGCTGGATGTGTGGTGGTGCGGGCGCGCTCGCCTTGATCGCGCTTCTTGGGTGGTACGGCCGGCGGCGGGCGCTTCACCGGCAACGGATGGACGCAGCGCCAAGGTCCCCCGATCCCGTGAACCCGCCATTGCCACCCCATCACGAGGCGCTCGAGCGCTTGCGGCGCCTGCAGGGTCAACCGCCGCGCAGTCTCGAGGAAGTCCAGGCGTACTACATCGAGGCCTCGGCGCTGGTGCGCGACTACCTCGAGCTGCGTTTCGCGATGCGCTTGCATCAGATGACCAGCGAGGAGCTGCTGGCGTTCACTCACATCGCGCGCGTGCTGGAACCGCCGCTCAGCGATCTGTTCGCGCAGTTCCTCACGCAGTGTGACTTCGTCAAGTTCGCGCGCCGAAACCCGCCCGGGCCTGAGCAGCAGCAGCTCTTGCACGACGCGGAGAGCTTCGTGCTCCAGACACGTCCGCGCGAAGCTCTGGAATCCAGCGGCAGCGCCGCGGCTGCTGGGAACGGTGCTCGATGAGGTCGTTGTTCGAAACGCTGACCGGGCTTTTTCTGCTCGACCCGTGGATGTTGCTCTGGGCGCTGCTGGTGCCTGCCGCTCTCCTTTCGCGGTGGTATCGCGGCTCGCCGGCAGTACGGTTCGCGCCGGGCGAGTTCCTGCTCAGGGTGACCGGCCAGTTCTCCGAAACCGGAATTGACCGGGGTGTTCCAAGCCCATGGCGGGTGCGGCTCCTGCCGCTTCCACGGCTGCTCCAGGTCCTCGGGCTCCTGCTCCTGGTGCTGGCGCTCGCGCGCCCGGCTCGCCTCGAGCCGCTGCCGCTCAAGACCGAGGGCATCGACATCCTGCTGTGCCTGGACGTCTCCTCCTCGATGAGTGCCGACGACATGGACTTCAGGCGCACGCGCCTCGAGGTGGCCGCGGATGCCGCGGAGCGATTCATCGACGGCCGGCCGGATGACCGCATCGGCCTCGTCTCATTCGCGCGCTACCCGGATCTTCTCTGTCCTCCGACTCTGGATCATGCCGCGCTCGTAGAGATCCTGAGGGACGTGACCATGGTGGAGAGCGACGGTCCCGAGGACGCGACCGGCATCGGCGCCGCCGTGGCGCGCGCCGCCCAGATTCTCGCGGCGGGCCCGGCGGAGTCACGAGTGGTGATCCTCCTCACGGACGGCGAGGAGAACGTCGCCAGCGCAGAGGCGCCGGAAGAGATCGCGCCGCTGCACGCCGCGCAGTTGTGCCAGGATCTCCGCGTGCGCGTGTACACCATCGTCGCGGGCGTCGGCAGGGCCGACCGGCAGGGAGGCTTCGTGCCGCTCGACACCAGGCAGGTCCAGCAGCTTGCAGAGAGGACCGGAGCGCGGTTCTACCAGGCAGCCAATGCCGGCGCGGTGACGAGTGTCTATGCCGACATCGACCTCCTGGAAAAGGTCGAGATCGAAGAGCCACGATTCCGGGTCGAGGAACGGTTCCTGCCGTTTCTGCTGGCGGCGGTTGCGTTGTTGCTGGCGGGCCGCGGTCTGCAGTCCTCGTTGTTCGAGGTGCTGCCGTGAGCCCGGCCGATCTGTTCATCCTGCCTCATGCGATTCCGGTCCTGTTGATCGCGCCGGGCGCGTGGCTCACTCTCTACCTTCTCGATCGAGCCCGCACGCGCCGGCTGATGCGCCTCGTCGGCCCAAGAGTAAAGGCTCTCGCGGCCGACCTGAGCCTTCGCCACCGATTCCTGCGGCGCGCGCTCTTCAGCACCGGCCTGTTGCTCGCGCTCCTCGCCGTGCCGCAACCCTCGTGGGGGGAGGACACGCGCGCCACGCTGCGGCGCGGCGTCGACCTCCTTTTATGCCTCGACGTGTCGCGGTCGATGCTGGCGCGCGATCTCCTACCCAGCCGGCTGGCGCGCGCGCGGCGTGAGATCCGCGAGCTGGCCGAGCGAGCGCGCGGCGACCGTCTGGGCCTTCTGGTGTTTGCGGGCGAGGCACGACTCAAGGTGCCGTTCACCAACGACCTCGGCTCGTTCGCGGACCTGGTCGATCCTGTCGACCCGCTCAGCGTCCGGCGCGGCGGCACCGACCTGGGCGCCGCGCTCGAGTGTGCGCTCGGCGTGCTCGAGAGAGAAAGCGGTGATCACAAAGTTCTGATCTTGATCAGCGACGGAGAAGACTTCGGGGAGCGCGGGCTGCGCGTCGCTCAGATCTGCAGACAAAAGAATCTCAGCGTGCACTGCATGGGCGTGGGCTCGCCCCTGGGGAGCAAGATCGCTCTCGAGGGCGAGAGCGGCGAGGAGTTCCTGCGCGATCGCTCCGGCGCGGAGGTGGTGTCGGCGATGGATCCCGTGAGCCTCAAGCGGATCGCCGAGACCACGGGCGGTGTATTCGTGGACGCCGGCGCCGAGCCGCGGCCGCTGGTCCGGCTGTACGAGGAGCGCATCCTGCCGATCGCACGCAAGGCGTTCGAGACCGAGGAGCGCCGCGAACGCCCGAACCGCTATCAGTGGCCTTTGCTCGGGGCTTTCTTGCTGTGGATGCTGGAGCTCAGCCTGACCGATCGGAGCCGGCGATGATTGCGCGCACCCAATGGGCTTTGCTGCTGTGTGGATGCTCTCTCTGGTTGGCAAGCGCCGCGGCGATCGTCGAGCCCGCACCCGCGGGCGACGATTTCTCTGCTGGGATGCGCGCGTACCGGGAAGGTCGTTTCCAGGATGCGCTCGCGGCGTTCACCAGGGCCGCGCGGAGCCGTGGTGAGGACGCGTCCGCCGAGCTGTATCACAACCAGGCGCTGGCCGCGCTGCGCTCAGGAGACCTGGAGGCGGCGGAATCCGCGGCAGAGCATGCAGCCTTGCGCGGCGGTCAGGGATTCGTCGCAATCCGGGACTTCCTGATCGGCAACGTCGCGTTCGTACGCTGCGGGCAGGCCGAGCTGCTCGCGAGCCAGTCGGAAGCCGAGCCGTTCGCGTTCGACGTCGCGATCGCCCATGCACAGGCCGCGCGCAGCTCGTGGCAGAGGGCGGCGATCCAGAGACTGGACTGGCCCGAGGCGCGGCGCAACGTGGAGCGCGCGCTGCTCAAGCTCCAGACGTTGAAGAACAAGAAGGCGCAGATCCAGAAGAAGAAGGAAAAGGGCCCTGGGGAGCCGCCACCGGAGCCCGAGAGAAGCGCCGAGCAGTCGCGCGATCGAGAGGATGAAGCTGTTCGAGACGGCAAGCCCGAGCCGATGACCTCCTTGCTGTCGCCCGAAGAGGTTCTGCATCTGCTCGACAAGCTCGCTCAGAAGGAAAGGGAGAAGAGGGCAGTGCGCGAGGCCCGGCGAAAATTGCAGGAGACCGAGGTGGAGAAAGACTGGTGAGAATCGCGCGACTGTGGGTCGGCGTGCTCTGCTCCGTGGGCGCATTCGCTGCCGCCCGGCAGTCCGTTCCAGAAAAGGAGCCCGAAAACCTCGCGTTCCTCGAGCTTCAGACGCCGCGCACGACGTACTTCGTGCAGGAGCCGATCCGGCTCAAGCTGCGCTTTGGGATCGAGGGTCGGCTTGCAAGCGAGCGGATGATCCCGATCTTCCTGCGCCCGCTCGACGTCCCGGTGCAGGTGCAGGCGCCCTGGCTCGACCACCTGCCCGGCGCGTTCCGCCGTTTCGACGAGGCGCCTCTGGCCGATGTCGAACCAGGGAACGGGCTCCTGACCTTCGTGCTCAACGACCAGGTGGCTTTAGCGAGGCAAGTGGAAGACCGTGTCATCGATGGATGGCCGTTCACGGTTCTGGAGATCGAGAGGAGCTTTCTGCCGGCCGAGGCGGGCGAGCTGGTCATCCCGGAGTCGCGTCTCTTGTTCGCATACGCCACGCGCTTCGACGAGGACTTGCTCCAAGGCCGAGTCGCGGCCGATCGGAAGGATGCGCTGGTGCACGGCAAGGGGCTCGCGCTCGCGATCCTGCCGCTGCCGGAGGAGGGACGGCCGCAGGAATTCACCGGCGCGGTGGGTCGTTTCTCGGTGCGAGTTCAGGCTCACCCGCTCGACCTCGAAGTAGGGGAGAGCTTCGAGCTTTCGCTCAGCATCGAGGGCGACGGCAACCTTGAGCTGTTCGAGGCTCCGCGGCTCCATGGGTTCGAGTCCTTCCACCTCTACGGAACGATTGAGGACAGGAGAGGCATGCGCCGCCTGGTCACCTACGACCTCGCGCCCCTTGATGAAGGCGTGAGCGAGGTGCCGGCGATCCCCTTCGCCTTCTTCTCCACCGAGGCGCCGGCGGGCTACCGCGTCGTGCACACTCCGCCGATTCCGCTGCGGGTTCGACCACCCCCGGAGAATGCGACAGGGAAAAGCTCGATGGGCGGTGAACGGCGGCGGCGTGCGGAATCCTTGGATCGGGAGCTGCCGCGGGCCGGGCGGTCGCGAAAGTGGTTGCTGGCGCTGCTCTCCGGCGCGCTCCTGCTGGTGGCGGCGATGCTCGGGCGATGGTCGTGGAATCGCAAGCGAGCACGCGGGCCGGGCGATCCGCAGGCGGTGCGTGCCGCTGGCGCGTGCGCCGCCTTTCACGCCTGTGTGGGCAGTCCCGGAATCGTGCGTTCGGAAGCGCTCGCCGAATACCTTGCAGCCCATCTGCATTGTCCGGCTGCGGCGGTGATCTCTCCGGACCTGGCCTCTCGTCTTCGGTCCGCGGGCATACCCGAGGCGCTCGCGTCCCGCGCCGCGAGCTTTCTCGACTTCGAGGTGGCTGCGCGCTACGGCGGCGGGGCGGGATTCTCTCGCGGAACCGAGGCCGCGCGTGCCCTGGTCGATGAGCTCGAAGCCGTATTCCGGGCGAAACAGGAAAAGTGATGAGCGAATCGTCGACGAGATGGCTCGGTCGGCTTGGTGCGCCGAACGATGGACAAGTCATTCAGGTGCTCTTGGTGACTCCGCGCGCGGCGAGGAACACGCCGATCAAAAGAAACAGCGCGCCGATCGGGACGAGGAGGATGCCCAGGCCCGGGTCGCCGCCATAGACGACCAGCCCGCCGAGCAGGAAGCCTCCCGGCAGGAGCAGTCCCGCGCTGCTGAGACAGGCCGAGCAGACTCGCGTCCAGCCGTCGGGTGAGGGGCGGATGCGCGCAAGGCTCGCGGCAAAGGCGATGTGGACCAGCGACAACAAGGTCCCGTGCGCGTGCCCGAGAGTCCACAACAGCCGGCGAGTCTCGTTCGATACGTTGAGGTACCAGCCGACCTTGAAGCCGTGCATGGCCTCGAGAGCGATGCCCAGTGACAGGAACAGCAGAAGAGACCACCAGCCGATCAGGAGATGGCGGCGGATCAGGGGGTCGTAGCCGGAGGAGCCCGTCGATGAGTCGTTCATCGGCTGCCTTTCCACGAGAACCCTGGCTGGGTGGAATCGGAGGATACCGCGGTCGCGACGACTTCGACGATCCGCGAACGCTGGGAAGGATCACTCGGTGAGGTACACCGGCCGATCGTTGCGCATCCTGAGAAGGCGCTGGATCTCATGGGTGAGCAGTCGATGCTCAGGGTCGATGAGAACTGTCTTCGGCGGCGCGGCGTCCGTTCTCGTCTGGCTCCAATGCTCGATGGCGAGGTCCACCGCACGCCGCTGTGATGCTTCGGAGTCCATGAAGTCGTAGGCGAAGTTCTCGAAGCCCGGTAGCGTGCAGAGCGTGTGACCGGTCAGGAAACGGACCGAATGATAGGGATCGGCCAGCAGATGGCTGAGGATCGGCGCCATCCAGTCCGTTCCCGAGACGTCCCGCGCCGGCTCCCAGGAAAGGTGCCAGGTGAGGATGGCGCGCTGGCCGGCGTCGCCGCGCAGGAGCCACAGCACCGACAGCGCGACGTTCTGGAAGTCGTTCTTCATCCCCTCCGGCACCGGTAGTGACTCGAACGAAGGTTGCGAGTACCACTGCTCGAGATTGCGGGCGGCCCACTCGAGCGTCTGGTCGAGGTGGCAGAGGTTGCAGGCATTGGGCCGTCCCGTGCGCAGCGTGGACTCCACCGTCGGGCTGGAGATCTGATGGCTGCGCATCGCCGTCAGCAGCCCGTAGGTCGTGTGCGGCATGTGGCAGTTGTAGCAGGAGCTGCCGGTCGAGTCCGCGGCGTGGTGGGTGTGCGCCGTCAATGCTTGGGGGTCGCGGAACGCGCCGTGGCATTGCAGGCAGGCTTCATCGCCCTGCATCTCGAACCGCAACTGGTCGTTGCGCCACTCCTCGATCGGGCGCGGATCGTCCTCCGGCGGGTGAAGCCCGTGGCAGGAGAAGCAGGTGAGGATGCCGCGCTTCTCGTCGCCGTGCGTGTAGCACGGAGACTTGAGCAGGCCGTTGTACTCGCGGCCGCTCACGCGGATCATTCCGTCCGACCAGAACTTCTGGGTGTCGCTCTCGCGGATGATGCGGGTCTCGAAAAGGTCGTCGCCGGGACGGTACTCGAGGCCTTCTGAGCGCCATTGCTGATAGGCCTCCTTGCTCTTGAGCTCGTTGACGCCGTGGCACTGGCCGCACGCCATGCTGGCGCGGATCGGGTCGAGCTTCTCCGGGTTGACGATGGTGTCGTCGGGCTTCTGGGAGAGGTGGTGCGAGTAGCGGCTGAGCGGATCCTTGTGCTTCTCGACGTGACGTCCGCCCGGTCCGTGGCACATCTCGCAGGCGATCCCGAATTCAGCGACGCGGGTGTCCATTTCCTCGAAGCTCTTGACCAGGGGCAGCACTCCGGTTGCGTGGCACTTGTTGCAGGCGATGTTCCAGCGGCCGAGGTCGAGCGACTGATGCTGGTTGGGCGGGACCAGGAAGGCGGCATCGACCGGCATCCAGCGGCCGGAATCGATGCGGTAGCACAGCGGGAACAGCGTGAGCCGGCGGGTCAGTCCGCTCGCAAACCAGAACGCCTGGAAATGGTGCGAGCCGGTGATCAGGACGAGCGGGCGCTCGATGCGCGGCGCGCTTTCTCGCGGACCGTCGAAGTCGGGGTCGCGCAGCTCGACCCAGTACTCCTCTCCGCGCCGGAACATCCGGTAGGCCTCGCCCTCGTGCTCGAGCCTCTGGTCTTCGAAGTCGGCGACGACCGTGTCCGGCGTCACCTCCTGAGTCATCGTGCGATGGAAGGAATCGTGCCAGGTCGCGTACGAGTGCGGATGGCAGGCGGCGCAGGTCTCGGAGGACACGTAGTCGTCATGGGCCTGCTCGATCGGTCGGTCGACCACGGGGCGAGACGCTCGTTCCCTCATCGGGTCACGGTACAGCTCGACGCACCACGCGGCCGCCGTCCCCGAGAGCACCAGGAGGCCGAGGAGCACCGTCCAGCGCAGCCGCCGATCGCCGAGGAGGAAAGCAAAGGGCGCGAGCGCCAGCATCAGAACAACAACAGAGCCGAGGATTTCGAGGTCCATGGGTGTTCGAGCTCGCGGTCGGTCAGGAGAAAAGACTCATAGCTTGCAGTGTGATCGGTTCCTTGGCCAGATTCGATGTCAGACTGCAAAGGAGGACGTGGGGACCGTGGGCGGCCAGGGTCTTGAGAGGAACTCCTCCAGGCGCTTGCGGATCGCCGGCCAGTCGTCGTCGACGGCGCTGTAGAACACCGAGTCCCGGATGAAGCCGTTCCATAGGACGCGATGCTTGCGGAGCACGCCTTCGCGCACCAGGCCGAGCCTCTCCATCGCTTTCTGCGACTGCAGGTTGCGTGCGTCGGTCTTGAACTGTACCCGGATCGCCCCGAGGTCCGTGAACGCGTGCTTGAGGAGCAGGTACTTGCACTCGGTGTTGAGCGGCGTGCGCTGGTGCTCCGAGGACACGAAGGTGAATCCGATCTCGAGCGCGCGATCCTGCCTCTGGATGTCGAGATAGCGGGTGGAGCCGGCGACTCTGGAGCTTCCCCGATGGAAAATGGTGAAGGGGATCTGGGAGCCGTCCGCCGCCGAGCGCAGCGCCTGATCGATGTACTTCGCCGCGTCCTCCACCGAGCGCAGCGGGGCGCAGGGCATGTAGGCGAAGAGGCGCTCGTTCCGGGAGGCCTCGAACAGCTCCTCCGCGTGTCCTTCGTCCATCGGCTCGAGGCGGGCGAAGCGCCCTTCGAGGATGACCGGCCGGGGGTTGAAGGTTTCGCTCATGGCATCGTCGCGCGCAGGAGTCAAATCGACCCTTGCATGGCGCGTTGACTCCGCCTTGGCTCCATCGGGCGAGCAGTATTGTTGCAAACAACCGCGGAATCGCCAACCAGCAGGGATGATTGATCGACCTCGCACTCGATCTCGGTGCGCTCGACTGCGAGCGCGTGGCGCCGCCTCGCGGTGCTCAAACCCTCACGGAACGCGTGGCGGGGTCGAACCCGTAGTGCTTGAGCCCAGGGCCCGACTCGAGGATGCGATCGAACAGCGCCACGTCCTTGACCACGACGTAGTTCTTGCCGCGCCAGGTGACTGGAACGAGCCGGTCTTCGCGCGAGGCCTGCTTGTAGACCGCCAGGAGCTCCCGGTCGTCGACGAGAAGATCGGCGACCGGACGGGCGAGAAAGGCGCGGGGAACGAACGGAAGTGGTTCGGAGCTCACGCGGTATTCTGCGGTATCCCGGTTTCCCAGGAACTTCGGTATTCCCTCGTCGCGGATCTACCGGGTTTTCTTGATCAGGATTCGGACTTGATCGAGAACGGAGAGGAGCTCCGCGCGCTCGTTCAGTAGACGGTCGTGGTCCTCGAGAACCGAACGCATGCGGTCGAGCGAGGAAGAACGACCCCCACTCCTCCTTTGTCGCCGGTGACTTGAGATCGCGCCCTTGCGTCCTCGAGCCTTCGCGGCCGCTCGCTTGGGCTTTCCGGTCTTGCGGTGGCGGATCAGGCCGAGGAGAGCTTGTGCGCGGCCGTACATGATCGGGAAGATCGTGTGTCCGTTTTTCTTCACTGCCTCGTTGACCTGCTGGTACGAGGCCTTGGGGCGTCTCCTCAAAACCTTCAGCAGGGCATCCATGCCCGGGCTGGTTTTCTTGCTCGATACCTTCTTCTTCCTTCTTGCCATGTTGTTCCTTTCGGCGCGCAGGCCAGGCCTATTCACGATCCACGGTCCGGGCACGATACCGGGGAACGCGCTGCGATCAAAACCGCCGAACGATGATCCGGCGCCCGGGCTCGCGGTCAGAATGCCGTGGTGCACTTCCCGACGAGATCAATCCCTGGGTTCGAGCCAAGAGCTGATCCACCCACCAACAAGACGGATGGGAAGACGCAGATGGGGCGGCCTCATAGGCCTGGGAAGCCGAGGTAACGATTGGCGGCCTAGGGACTTGAGGTTCCCATGGTGTGGTCGCGGTTCGAAGTTTGCATCGACCGGGTCCAGGCCGCCGGTGCACCCGTTACACTCCACCGGCCAATCGCTGATTCGAATCCGACCTGCCTGGAGGCACCATGGTTCGAACGCTTCGAAGGTTGAGCGCTGGTCGCGGCAGTGAATCTGTCGTGTGTCTATTGATGTTCTGGACGCCCGTGGCCGTCGGCCAGGCCGACGACGTCGATGCCTCGCTCGCCCGCCGGCTCCACGAGCAGGAGGTGATGAAGAGCTCGTTCTGCGCCGGGTGCCACCCGGACATCTATGCCGAGCACGAGCAGAACACCCACGGCCGCGCCTTCACCGACGAGGAGGTGCGCCTTGCCACCGGCCGGTTCGCCCATGGCGACTGCATCGTGTGCCACACGCCGCGTCCCATCTTCGAGACCGGCATCGGCATGAATCCCAAGCGCCGCCATTTCAATCTCGAGGAAGGCAATACCTGCATGACCTGCCACTGGAGGCCGGGCTACGACTACTCGGGCTTCAAGGGGGGCGCGCAGTGCAAGGAGGCATTCGACGAGAGAGTCGGCGCGGTCGAGGCCTGCGCGAGCTGCCATCGCAACCACGGCACTCCCTATCAGTGGGAGCTGAGCCCGCTCGGCAAGGCGGAAGACCGGGCGTGCATCGAGTGCCACATGCCGACGGTCGTCCGGCCCGTGGCCGTCGGAACGGAGCCGCGCGCGGTGTATTCGCATCTCTTTCCCGGCTCGCGCAGCGAGAGCCAGATCCGGCGCGCCTATGACTACGAGGCGGCGATCGAGGGCAATGAGGTCGTCATCACGATCCACAACAAAGGCGCGGGCCACAACTTCCCGACGGAGCTCAGGCAACGTTCTCTGGAATCGCTGGTGAGAGTGCGTGACGAGGCCGGAACGCTGGTCGCGGAGTCGCGCCTGGTGCTGCGCGACCCGTACAAGCGACCCTACGGATTTGATCTTCTGGTCAACACCCAGATCCCGAGCGGGCAGAAGGTCACGCATCGAGTGCCGATCAAAGTGCCCGCCGGCAGCGTCGACTGCGAGCTGCACTTCAAGCTGTACTATCCGATCGAGGACCACCATCCCGACCTGTCGCGCCAGCTCGAGACGCGCCGTTTCGTGTTCGACGCGATCACGCCTTCGGACCAGCCGGTCGAGTCGGCGCCGGAGATCAAGTTGCTGACGGCCCTGCCGCCGGAGATCGCCAGCCCCGCCAACCTGGTCGATTTCGCCCGCCCCCCGATCGACAAGGTGGAGGTCGACATCCCCTCGGGCGATTCCGCGGACGACGTCCAGAAGTTGATCGAGCTGTTCCAGTTCCCGGTGCCTCAGGCCAACGAAGAGGCGCAGAAGCGATTGCTCGAGATCGGAGACGCGGCGATTCCGGCGCTGATCGAGGCGCTGGGCTCGTGGGACAACAAGACCTTCAACCAGTCGATGGCGGTGCTCGGCAGGATGGGGGAGAGGCCGCTTGCGGCGCTGGTCGGCGCCCTCGAGGATCCTCGGCTGTACGTGCGCCTGCACGCGCGCGAGCTGCTCGTCTTGATCAATCCCAGGGAGCTCGAGCCGTTCTCGAACAGTCTGGTTCGCGGCTTGACGATGGACCATGCCCTCGATCGCTCGTTCAGCGCCGAGACCATCGGCCGGCTCGGAATGAAGGATCTGGCACCGAGGGTCGAGCCGCTGCTCGACGACCGGGATCCGGACGTGGTGCGCGCCGTCGCCCTCGCGCTTTCGCGGCTCGACGCCCCCTCTGCGATTCCGAAGATCCGGGAGTTGCTCTCGCAATTCATCCACCCCGAGACCTGCCGCGACCTCGCGGTCGCTCTGGTCCGGCTCGGCTCGGTCGACGGAGTGCCGGTCCTGCTCTCTGGCCTCGACCTCAAGGACGATCTGGTCCGCGAGAGCTACTTCGAGCAGTGGTTCGCGGCGACCGGCCTGCACTTCGGCTACGACCCGCTCGCTCCGCGGGAGGAACGACTCGAGGCGATCGCGCGCCTGCAGTGCTATTGGAGCGCGAGAGGCTCGGCCGCGGACCTCAGGCCCTGGCCGTTCCACGATCTCGAGCTCCACAACCAGATCTGGAAGCAAGTGACGCGGCTGGTCGAAGGTCACCCGGGTCTCGACGTCGAGGCGACGGTGCAAGAGCTGATCGACCATTCCGACTACGCGGTGCCTGCGCTCGTCCTGGGTCTCAAGTATCCGCCCGGCTTCGCCGACAAGCGCCAGCTCCTTTGCGAGATCCTCGGAGCGATCGGCAGCAAGGACGCAGTGCCGGCGCTGATTGCGGCGACGGGCGACCCGGTGATCCAGGTGGCGCTCGCCGCCAGCTGGGCCCTGCAGAATCTGCGCGACGAGAATGCCCTGGGAGCGGTGCAGCGGCTGTACCACCGCGTGCAGACGCTGCATGCACATGGACGGATCCCAGGGGACGCCGGCCCTCCGGACGAAGTTCTGGCGAGCGTTGCGCATGCGCGCCTCCTTCTTGGTGAGAAGCGCGCGGCGTGCGATCTCGTGCCTATGCTCCTGTCCCCCGATCTCGAAGCGCGCAAGATCGCCCTCGACGCACTGATGGGACACTTCGGCTCCGACTACGGCTATGACCCCGAGGCAACGCTCGAGAGCCGGCGAGCTGCGCTCAAGGAATGGATGCGCGTCGTGAACGAGGAGAAGTAGGAAAGTAAGAAGTAAGAAGTAAGAAGTAAGAAGGACCGGCGTCCCTGCTGTTTTTCATCCTTCATCCTTCCTACTTCATCCCTCGGAGGAGTGTCATGGTCCTTCTGCCGCGCCGCGAGTGCCTGGTGGGGATGCTGTGCCTCGTGCTCCACTCACCAACGATTCGAGCGCAATCCGAAAAACCAGTCGCCGGGGAAACTCCGCTCGAAGTGTTCGAGAGACTGGTGAAGAAGAAGAAACAGGACGACGCAGCGGCCTCTGTCGACGCGCTCGTCAAGCTCCATCAGGAGTGCACCGATGACAAGGAGCGCGACCGGATCGTCAAGGCACTCGAGCGCAGCCTGAATGTGCCTGTTCCCGAGGTTCACGTGGCCGTGCTGCGCGCATTCCCCTCGTTCGGAGCGGACGGTGAGAAGCTGCTGCTCCGGGCGCTGAAGGTCCCGTACGTCGAGAAGAATCCCGAGCCGCTCGCGGCTGCGCTGGAGTCTCTTGGAACCTACAAGAAGCCGCGGCACATCAAGCTGTTCCTGGGGTTCTTGAACCGCCGCTCCGCCCCCGTCGTCAATGCGGCGATTCGGGCGCTCGGAGAGTACGAAGGGGAGAACGAGCGCTCTCGCAAGGAGATCGCGAGCGAGCTGATCCAGGCCTACTCCGCGTCGGCCGTCGCCCGGTCGGGGAATGTCGGTACCGGCCAGCAATTCGGCATGGACAATTTCATCTTCGAGGTGCGGGAGTCCTACCTGGTCGCGCTCGCCCGGATCAGCGGGGGCACGTACCTGACGACGGTGCAGGAATGGCGCGACTGGTACGGTCTGATGAAAGACAAACCCTGGCCGCCCGGAGGATGGCAAGAAGCAAGAAGTAAGAAGTAGGAAGTAGGAAGTAGGAAGTAGGAAGGCAGAGCGGCTTGGTTTTCTTGCTTGTTTATTACTTCTTACTTCTTACTTCTCATCAGGACCCGCGTACCGTCGGAGGGGGCGATCGTGAGGCCGCGGCGCACAGGACGAGATCTTGCGCCTTCGGGCCGCACGAGATCGCAGCGCGAGAGCACGGTCGATAGGACGATCTTCATCTGCTGCATCGCGAACGCCATCCCGATGCACAGGCGGTGGCCGCCGCCGAACGGCATCCATTCGGAGGGGCCGTAGCGGCGCTCGAGGAAACGCTCCGGCCGGAACTTCGCCGGTTCGGGGTACAGGTCCGGGTGCTGATGGAGCAGGTGGATGCAGGGCGCGAGCATCACCCCCGCCGAATACTCCTCGCCTCCCGCGCTGAACGGGCGTTGAAGGAGGCGGGCGATGAACTGGATCACGGTCCGCCGCCGCAGGGATTCCCGCAGTGCCGCATCGGTGTACTCGAGCGCCGGCAGGGGATCCGCCGCGGACAGATTCCCGAGCAGAGGCGCCTCCTCGCGAATCCTGGAGACGACTTCCGGACACGAGAGCACCTGCTCAAAAGTCCAGGACAGCGCGACCGCGGTGGTGTCGTGGCCCGCGACGATCGTCGTCACCAGCGCGTCACGGAGCTCCTCCTCGGTCGGCGGTTGACCATCCTCGTACCTCGCCTCGAGCAGATCGTCCAGCACGGTCCCGGAGACTTCAGTGCTCCGGACCGCGGCCCGGCCCGTCGAGCCGTGGTCGCCGTCCGATGTGCTCCGCGCGGAGGAATGCTCTCCGATCTGTGCGCCGTCGATGCCGGCCTCGCCGACCGGCGGATGGGGTCTTCTTCCCTGGTCGCGGACTTCAGCTCGCGGTCTTGCGCCCGCCCGTGAACGGATGATCTCGTGGAGCCCTGCGTCGATCCTGCGCATCTCCCGATAGAAGGGCAGGAAGGGAATCCGCCGCAGCAGGGAATGCGGGGCGAATCGAGCGCCCACGAGCGCGAGAGAGTTGTGCGTGTACGAGAGCATCGCCGTGAGATCGCGGGCGAGTGTTCCCCCCGCCAGCGCATCCTTTCCGAGGACGACCTCGAGGATCGTGCGGAGCGTGATCTCCCGCATTCGCGGCTCCAGCGCGAAGGGTTTTCCGCGCGGCCACGTCTCCATCGATTCCTCGGTGATCGCGCGCATTCTTTCGACGTGTGCGCGCATTCTCTCGCCGTGGAAGGGCGGGACGAGAACCCTGCGCTGGCGCGCGTGCTTGTCCTCGTCAAGGACGAGGACTGAGCTCCGGCCGACGGTGCCCGCCAGGAACTCGTTCGCCTCTCCGGAGTGCAACGCCCGCGAATCACCGCGAAGGACGTCCTGGACGGCCCGCGGCGACCACAGCACCACGATCGGCGGGAAGCCCAGCAGCCGGAGCGTGAATCTCTCGCCGAAGCGGCGCGCGCAGCTCTCGAGCAGGTGCAGCGGCCACACGCTGTCGTGGATCAGTTGAACGAATCGCGGCGCCCTGGGTCCTGGAGGTAGAGCTCGTATCTCCTTGATTGTCATCGATCCCCCTGGCCTGATCGCTCCGCAAGTCCGGGGCCAGGAAGCCTCGGCGATCTCATCGCCGGTTTTTGGAGTGCGGCGCGAAGCACCGCTTTGGTTCGCGAACGCACCATGCGAACGCCTGCCAAGTGTGAGCATCCCGCCCGCTGCTTCGTGCGCGAACGAAAGCGGCGCTGTCGCACCGCACTCCAAAACGCTTCGCGACTTTTCGAATGCCGGCACCGAGGCGCTCGCTTCGCGGCCGCGCACCGCGACTCAGCGCTGCGCGAACTGGCCGCTGTTCTCGGAGGCGAGCTGGCGCAGGAACAGGTCGTTGGTGTCCTTGCCCATGGCGATCGAGTGGACCACGACTTTCTTCAGAGGGTTCCACATGCGCACGCCTTCGATGATGCGATCGGTCGAGTCCTCGACGCCGTTGGGGAGCTGCGGCTCGCCGTCGGTCAGCAGGAACACGGTCTCCACCTTGAGATCGTAGTAGCGGTCGATCGTTCCCCTTCCCGCCAGGCTGAACGCCACCTCCATCGCCTCGTAGATGTTGGTCGCGCCCTCGGCGGCGAGCCCCTCGACGAACTTGATCGCATCCTTGATCTTGGCGTCGTTCGCCTCGACCATCTTCGGACTGTAGAGCTGCGCGACGAAGCTGTAGTACACGATGTTGAACATCGTCCCCTTGGGCAGCTCCTTGAGAGCCTTGACCAGCTCCTTTTTGCTCGCCTCCATCCGGCTCTCCTCACCCGCCGGCGCGGGATCGGGGACCGGCCCGTTGTACCTGGGGTTGGTCATCGACGCCTTCATCGACCCCGACACGTCGACGACATACACGATTGAATGCCCGACCTGGGGAATCCCGTGGAAGTAGCCGGAGAGGATGTCGGGGCCCTCGCTCGGCTTGCCTCCGCCCAGGGGCACCGCGCCGGAGACGTAGCTCGCGCCCTTGTCGGAGAACCAACTCTTCCACGCGTCGAGCGCGGTGCCGAGCTTCTCGCGAGTCAGGATCTCGAGCGCGGAGGCCATTCGCCGCAGCGCCCGGCCGTTCTCCTGGGAAAGCCGTCCGATCAGCGGCTCGATCGCCTGGGGCACGGCCATGCTGGCGAGCGCCCACGCCGCCTTCTCGCGGATCGTCACGTCCGCGTGCTCAAGCTGCTCGACGACCGCGTCGCCGGCGGCGGCCGCCTTCGTCCCCAGCGCGGCCATCGCCTCCAGTAGGACCGCAATCTCCTCGGCCTTCTGAGCCTTGTTCATCGCGGCGACCAGACCGTTCGCGGTGCCTTCGCTCTTGCTCGCCGCGCGCACGGCGGCCACCTTGAAATTGAACGGGATCTTCTCGTCGCTGACGACGTGATCGACGAGCCACAGAAGCGTCGTCGGATTCTTGAATTCGCGCACGGCGGCGATCAGCGCCCCCTGGAGCTGGCGCAACGGGTCGAGCTCGGCGCGCAGCGGCGCGACCTCCTTTGGGTCGGCCTTCTTGATGTTGGTCCAGCGCTGCTTCTCGATCGGCGCGCACTCGTTCTCGAGCTTGAGGTAGGCCGATGCGTACGCTTCCGCGACCTGCGGCGTGTCCTCGCCCTTGATGGCGTCGACCGCCGCCCAGCGCGCGTCCATGGTTTTCCCGTCCTTCAGGTTCATCCCGAAGGCCTTGTTCAGGGCGGCGATCTTGTCCGTCTGGGCGAGCGCGAGCGCGGGACCGAGAAGGAAGGCGACCATCGCGCGAGCCCTAGGGTTCGTCCCGAAACAAGTGCACCGTTTCGGCGAGCCATCGGCGTCGCTGGCTAGGCGCGCCGACGCAGGCAACCTTCTTGGTTTCCGAGGAGGCGCAACAACGCCAGCGGCGGCGAGGGCCGGCGAAACGGTGCAGTTATTTCGGGACAGGCCCTTCGTCAACGTCGACATCTGCGAGCTTCCTTGCAGGAGGAGGGGTGAGCGGTCGCCCACCGAGCGAAGCCGGCCGCCGGAACATCATGCAGGCCGGTCGCTCCTCGTCCAAGCCGCGTGCGCTTTCGTGGACGGGCATCCTAACGGGGCGGGCCGACGTCGCTAACCCGGATCATTCATGATCCGGGTTAGGGCCAATGCCGTTCACTTTGTCACTCCGAAGGGTTTTGGAAAGGAGTGTGCATGCTGGGAGGAGTAAGAGCAAGAGTAAGAGCAAGAGGAGGAGCAAGAGGAGGAGACGGAGGGGGATCTGAGGGAAAGAGGAAGACGGGGAGAGGCAGAGCCAGGAGGTAGAGAGAGGTTCGGTCACTCGCTTCCAAGTGCTCGAGATCAGTTTTCAAGCCGCTCCCTCGAGCTCCACCTCTCCCTCCATCTCCTTCTCCTGCTCACTCGCTCTCACTCTCACTCTCAATCCTGCTCCCTCCGCACCGCTCTTCTCACTACGGTCAAGTGAACGGCATTGGGGTTAGGGCTCGGCCGAAGGGCGAGCCCGGCCGCGTAGCGGCACCTCTCAAGAAAACCTAGCCCGGTTCATTCCATGAACAACACTGTCGACCTGTCGAAGCCTCATGAAACCTTTGCGATCAGGCTTGAGACAACGAGTTGCGACCGACTGTGCATGATCTTCATGAATGATTCGGGCCAAGCCTCCCGAAGATCCCTGGCGCCTGCGCCTCGAAGAGCCGCCTCGGGTCAGGGAGTGATGCTTTGAAGCGCGTTCGACGCGCTCATCGAGAACGACGCTCCGGCATCGAGGATCCAGCACTGGTAGTACAGCGAGAGTCCGGAGAAATCCTTTTTCGACCATTGGCTGTTGAGCTGAACGGTGCCGGAGGGGCTGGTGAACAATCCGATCATGAGCTGCGGCGACGGCACGAACGTGCCGTCCCTGAACGGCAGGTACAAGACCTGTGCACCGATGATGAAGTAGGCGATGCTGCCGGGTGCGGCAGACGACAGATTCAGGGAGAAGGTCGAGCTCGGCTCGAGACTGCCGAATCCCTTGAGCGAAGGCGCGCCGCTGGAGCCCTCCTTCGCGAATCCCAGATCTCTCCACGGTCCACTGGCCTGGTACAGGTACACGACGCCGGCGTCGTAGCCGAAGTCATCGTTGAACGGCGCGCCTGCGGCGAACTCGGCGGCACCGTCGAGGTTGAGATCACCGATGCCGGCCAGCGCTTCGCCCAGGTGATCCCCCGGCATCCTTCCCGAGGTGGAATACAGCAGGGACCCGGTGGCGCCGGAGTAGACGAACACCGTGCCCGCGTTGGTGCCGCTGTGATCGGCGTACGGAGCGCCGACGATGAAATCGCCGGCGGCGTCCCGGTCGAGGTCCTCGCAGCCACTGACCGCGGTGCCGAAGATGTCACCGGCGCTGTCGCCCTGATATTGATAGAGCAGCGCTCCGGTCCTTCCCGAGTACACGAACACCCTGCCTTCCTCGCCGCCGGCCGCGTCGGCGTTGGGGGCCCCTGCAAGGATCTCGGCGCACGCATCGCCGTCCATGTCCGGCGCCATCGCCACCGAGTAGCCGAGATGGTCGAAGTCGGCAGCGCCGTGAAACTCGCGGAGCAGTGCGCCGTTGTTCCCGGAATACAGGAATACGCCACCGCCGTTGGTTGCGAGTGCGTCGTCTCGGAACGATCCGACGACAACGTCCGGAACGCCGTCGCCGTCGGCATCGAGGCTGCCGCCGAGCGACCAGCCGAACGAGTCGAAGGCGGTGGCGCCACTCCACGAGAATCGGAGCGAGCCGGTGCCGCCCGAGTAGACATAGACCCGTCCTGAGTCCTCGCCGGCGCCGTCGTGCTCGTGGCTGCCGACCACGAAATCAGGGACTCCGTCTCCGTCCAGGTCTCCCGCTCCTGCCAGCGCGCGACCAAACCTGGAGGAAGGGGCCTCGCCGTGCAAGAGGAAGAGTCTCGTTCCGGTCATCCCGGAGAAGGCGTAAACGCTCCCCGAGTCCTTGCCGTTCCTGTCGCTGCCGTGGGCGCCGATCAGGATTTCACCCTGACCGTCGCCGTCGAGGTCGCCCGCCCGGGCGACCGAGCAGCCGAAGTAGTCGAGCTCGTTCTCCCCGCCGAGGTGGAACAGGAGGGTGCCGTCCCGTCCCGAGACCACGCGCACGCTGCCGGACCAAAGTCCCACCGTGTCCTGGAACGGGGCTCCGACCAGAAGGTCCGGGAATCCGTCGGAGTCGACGTCCCCCGCGGAGCTCAGGGCACGGCCGAACTGATCATCATCGCCTTCGCCGAAGAAGGTCTCGGCGATCTCCTGGGCCGGGGCCGCGGGGAGCGTGAGGAAGCCGCAGATGAGCAGCAGAATCGTCGTGCACCGCATCGGCTCCGAGTCTCCTGGCCAGAACCCTGTCCGGTGCCGTCCGATGGGCTCCGGGGCGTCGGAGGTCGGCCTGAACAAGGAGACGGCGAAAAGCGCAGACAGGAACGCACTCAATAGAGCGGGAGCCTGACCGAGGGAGAGACCAGTCAAGGACCAGGGAAAACGATTCCGATCGCCTGGGACCGAGCGGTCCTTCTTGAGGAACGGATTTCCGCAACGTCATCAGCCGCCGGCTTCGAAGCCCGGGTACAAGGTCATCCCGCCGTCGATGAACAGCGTGGTGCCGGTGATGTAGTCGGCCTCGTCGGAGGCGAGCCAGACAGCGGCGCGGGCGATGTCCTCGGCCTCGCCGATGCGCTTGTACGGGACGAGCTTCATCAGCTCGTCGTAGGCTTCCTTCGTCTCCCAGGCCGAGCGGTTGATCGGGGTTCGGATGGCTCCCGGCCCGATGCTGTTCACGCGGATGCGATAGGGCGCGACCTCCTGCGCGATGCTCTTCATCATCAGCATCACGCCGCCCTTGGAGGCCGCGTAGTTCACGTGGCCCGCCCACGGGATCACCTCGTGCACCGAGCTGATGCAAAGGATCTTGCCGGCCGAGCACGACACCTCCGGCCGCACCCCGCGCCGCTTGAACTCGCGGATCGCCTCACGCGAGCACAGGAACTGGCCGGTCAGGTTGACGTCGATCACGGTGCGCCACTGGGTGAGAGTCATGTCCTCGATGCGCGCGTCCATCTGCAGTCCGGCGTTGTTCACCAGGATGTCGATCGTCCCGAACTCGCGGAACATGCGCTGGAACATCGTGCGCACCTCAAACTCGTCGGAGACGTCAGCCTTGTGCGCGATCACTTTCGATCCGCAACGCGCCGCCTCGGCGACCACCTTCTGCGTCTCCTCCTCGTTCGAGCGGTAGTTGATGACCAAATCGGCTCCCGCGTGCGCAAGGGCGATTGCGATGCCCTTGCCGATCCCGGAATTGGCGCCGGTGACCAGGGCCTTCTGGCCCCGAAGCAGCTTGAGGATCGAGCACGCGGGCATCACCACATCAGGAAGAGTCGGATCGAGCAACGTATTGATCATGAGTTTCCCCTGGGAGAAGGTCCTGTGGTCCGTTGGATGCGGCGCCCGTCGGTTGGTTTCTTCCGGCAGCGCGGTCAGGCGCTCGCTTCGATGGCCAGCTCCGCGCTCATGATCGTGATCGCCCTGCCGCTGAGAAGGACCCGGTCGCCTTGCACCTCTACGCGCACTACGCCGCCGCGTCGGGACGACTGGTATCCGGTCAGGACGTCCTTTCCCAGACGCTCGCGCCAGAAAGGGCCGAGAGCGCAGTGCGCCGAGCCGGTGACCGGGTCCTCGTCGATGCCCGCGGCCGGGGCGAAGAACCGCGAGATGAAATCGAACTCGCGGAGGTCGGATCTCGCCGTGACGATGACTCCGCGGCTGTTCAGCTCCTTGAGCAGCGCAAAGTCCGGTTCGAGGCCTCTCACGACCGGCGCCGAAGCGACCTCGACCAGGTAGTCCATCCCTTGCGAGCACGACAGGATTTCGACCTTCAGTCCCCGTCGAAGGTCCTCGGGCGCCTCGCAAGGCTGGAAGAAGAGAGCGGGGAAGTCCATCTTGATCCAGGCATCGTCCTTCCGGCAGGTGAGCAGGCCGCTCCTGGTGTGGAAGCGGGCATCGTCGGCCGGCTGGAGAATGCGTCGTTCAAAGAGCACGTGGGCGCTCGCGAGCGTCGCGTGTCCGCACAGGTCGACTTCATGCGCGGGAGTGAACCAGCGCAGATGGAAGCCGTTCGCCGCGGGATGAAGGAAAGCGGTCTCGGAAAGGTTCATCTCCATTGCCACGTTCTGCATCCAGCGCTCGTCCCTCGGTCCGGCGAGGACGCAGACCGCCGCCGGGTTGCCGGCGAACGGCCGATCTGCGAACGCATCGACCTGATCGATGAAGATGGTCATGTCACTTGCCCCTGATCTTCCGGTGAGAGCTCGCTTTCGCGCGCCCATTCTCCGGCGGAAGGTCCCATGATGCCTCGACTCCTGAGCAACTCGATGACGGCCGGATCGACGAACGGAAAGAGCTTCTCTTGAACGGGGAAAGAGTCAGGAGACGCAAGCGCTACGCGGGAAGGCATCCTCGGCGCTTCGAGGAGCGCTACAAGGAACTCGCGCCCGGGGACCATCCCGAGGTCGTGAACAAGGTGAGGGAGCGCGGCGGAACTCCGGCGGGAACGCACGTTCCAGTCATGGTGGAGGAGGTGATGAGCTGCCTGCGTCCCCGGCCAGGCGAAACCGTGCTGGACTGCACGATCGGCTACGGCGGGCATGCGCGGGAGTTTCTCGGGCGCATTCTCCCCGGCGGGGAGTTGATCGGCGTCGACCGCGACCTTGCAGAACTCGAGAGGACCCGCGAACGCCTGAGCGACCACAACGCGGCCGTTTCCCTGCACCATGGCTCGTTCGCGGGGATCCAAAGGATCCTGAGGAAGGAGGGTGCCCCGGCCGTCGACGTGGTGTTCGCCGACTTGGGAGCCTCCAGCATGCAGCTCGACGACCCGCGCCGCGGGTTTTCGTACAAGCACGACGGACCGCTCGACATGAGGATGGATCCTCGGATTCAGCTCACCGCGGCCGACTGGTTGAAGAAGCTGTCCGCGCCGCGGCTGGCCGGGATCCTGCGGGAGCTCGGCGATGAGCCAGAGGCCGAGGGCATCGCCGGTCGGCTGGTCGAGGACGCCAGGACCGGAGAGCTGCGGACGACTCGTGACTTGGTGCGCGCGGTGCTGGCTGCAAGGGGAATCTCCCTGCGCGACTGGAGGAGGACGCGCAGATCCTCGCACGACCCCCATCCCGCAGGACTGGTTTTCCAGGCGCTGCGAATGCACGTGAACGACGAAGTCGGCCAGCTCGAGGAGCTGCTGCGGGTGCTCCCCGACTGTCTCCGGCCGCGAGGACGGATGGCGATTCTCAGCTTCCACAGCGGCGAGGACCGGCGGGTCAAGCAGGCTCTTCGCGAGGGTTCTGCGGCCGGCGTCTACCGGGAGATCAGCGCTGAGGTGCAGCGTCCCACGCCGGTGGAGGTACGCGGCAATCCCCGCAGCGCCTCCGCGCGACTGCGATGGGCGATCCGAGCATGAGGTTGCAGCGTGCGTTTGACCGCGTGCAACCGAGCCAGAGCCCATCCCACCGGTTTGCCATCGTCGCCCGATCGGTCGTGCACCGATGCTGCCGGCGCCGAATCGGTGAGAAAGGGCTCTTTCTCGGTATCCCGTATCCTCCGGTATCCTTCCTGCGCAGCGTGTGATGCTTCCAGAGCCGCGAAAGGACCCGCCATGGCAGAGATCCGCGTCATTCCCGACGACGACGGGCCCAAGTGGGGCCGGCGCGAGAGCTACACGATTCCCCGGCTCCCTTGGATCCGGTTGTTGATGGTGCTCGTCATCGCGATCGCGTTCCTGGTTTTCCTGGCCACCGGGCAGGCCGGGTTCGTCGAGATCCGAGACACCCAGGCGGCGGTCATCGTGAACTACCTCACGGGTGACCGGGACGTCTTGATCACCCCGGGCTACCGGTTCTTCATCCCGTTCATCCAGCAGGCGTTCGTGTTCGACAAGAGCCCGCAGGAATTCGTCATGCAGGGGGAGCGCGACATCGACGCGGGGCATGTCGCCAAGCTCACGGTGCGCGCCAACGACGGCAGCAACTTCTGGTTCGACGAGCTGAAGATCCAGTACGAGCTGATTCCGGATCAGGCCGGCTTCGTGCTGCAGGACTCGGGGGCGGGCGAGACGTTCAAGCTGAACTGGGTGCGCGCCTACGCGCGTGCGATCCTGCGCGACGAGTTCGGACGCTTCACCGCCGTCGAAGTGGCCGACCCGACGTCCTTCAAGATCGCGACCGTTGACGCGACCACGCGCATGAACGAGAGGCTCGAGCCGCACGGCGTGCACATCATCCAGATCATCACGCCGCGCGCCAAGTTCGAGGAGCGCTACGAGAAGGCCATCGAGGATCGCAAAGTCGCCGACCAGGAAGTGGAGAAGCTCAAGATCAAGGCCGATCAGCTCCTCAAGGAGCGCGACCGCCGTCTCGCGGAGATCGAGTCCAAGCGAGCGGTGGAGTACGAGGTGCTCAAGGGCGAGCTCGAGGGCCGGAGAATCGATGCCGAGCGCGACCTGGTCCGCGCCGAGAAGACGGCCGACGCCTATCGTGCGACCAAGCGGGGCGAGGGAACTTCGCAGAAGGTGGCGCAGGTGGAGGAGGCGCGCGGCCTGGTCGAGAAGTCCAGGAAGGAGGCCGAGGGACTGCGCGCAATCACGGCGGCCCTCGAGAAGGGCGGCGAGACCTTGCTGCGCGAGGAGCTCGCCAAGCTCCTGTCGCGGGTGGAGTTCGAGCTCGTTCCGTACAGCAAAGATCCGGCGCCGACCCGGATCGAGCTCACCTCGAACCCGCCGGCGCAGGGAGACTCTCGATGAAACCCCTCACCCGAGTCCTGCTCGTGATCCTCGTCCTCCTCGTCGGGATGCCCCTGCTCCTGCAGTGCTTCTTCGTCCGGGTCCTGCCGACCGTCGTCGGCGTCAAGCAGGTCCGCTTCGGCGGGGTGGGCGTGGTCGAGAAGGACTACGACACCGGATTCCACCTGGGCATCATGGGCATCCATCGCTGGTACTACCTGCCGCGCAACACCCACTTCCTGCACTTCGTCGACTCGAAGCCCGGGTCGGTCTCCGGCTCGGTCAAGTGGGAAGGCGCCCTCGAGATCCGCACCAAGGACAACAACGAGACCTCGATCGAAGTCACGGTGCCCTACCGGATCCGTGCCGACGAGGCCCATCTCTTGGTCATGAAGGGCCTGCGCGAGTCGTACCAGGGCCGCGTGAAATCGACGGTCGAGAAGGTGCTGCGCGCGCTGCTCGCCGAGCTGTCGTCCGAGCAGTTCCAGTCGACCAACCTGCGCCTGCAGCGCACCGAGACGATCCTTCCGCTTCTCAACCAGGAGCTGGCGGCGTTTCACGTGGAGGCCGACGGAATCCTGATCCGGCGAGTGACCTTTCCTCAGGGGTACGAGGACAAGCTGCAGGATAAGCAGTACCTGCTGCAGAAGGCCAATCTGGACACCGCCGAGGCCGCGGTCGCGAACGAGGAGAAAGTGACCAACTCCTACGAGCGGCAGATCACGGCCTCCGAGGTCCTGGCCAATGCCGAGTGGAACAAGAAGGTCCAGGAGGAGACCAGCCGCTACGAGGTGTTGATCGCAGAGACCAATGCGCAGGCGAACATCTACCAGTCGCGCGTGCGGGCGGAGGCGGACGCTCTGCTCGTGACGATGAAGGCGGAGGGGCAGCTCGCTCTCGACCAGGCGCGGGCGCTTAGGGATCAGCTCCGCAACGAGGCCCTCGCCACCCACGGTGGACGGATCTACCTGGCGTTGCAGGCCGCCCAGAACCTGAAGATCCCTTCGATCACTCTCAACAGCAACGACGAGCGCGTGCCGCTGCTGTTCAACCTCGATGAGATGACCCGGATCCTGATCGGAGACGAGGGACTTGCGGCGGAGAAGTAACCACTTCCAGCTCAACGCAGCTCGCGCACGCGGAAACGGTTGAAGGTGACCCGCGCTCCGGGCGGGATCAAGAGTCCGACGGCGCCCTTGCGGGACATCAGCCATTCGAGCTTCTCGTCTTCCGGAGGCGGTACGTCGTCTCCGAGGTAGCGGAAGTTGAACTGGCTGCCCAGGAGGCTGATTCGCGTCTGATAGGCCTGGCCCGGATCCAGGTTGGATCTTTCGCCGTCGCAGGCGAAGTACCTGCTGGCGACGTTGGCGCTCAGCGTTTTTCCAAGACGGAAGAACATCTCGAGCGAGCCCTTCTCCATGGTGAACTCGATGTCGAGGATGAAATCGCGCCACTGCTCCTTGTCACCGATGCTCAGCACCGCCTGCTTGTTGGCATCCGCGTCGGGCCCGATGATCTGCAGCCGCCCGCCTTCCACGCGGTATCCGAAGCCCGTCACCGTGCTCGCGTTCCATCTCTTGGCCTGCTCCCCTGACAGGAGGTCGATCCACGGCAGCTTTTCACTGGCCTGAGCGGTGAACACCGCGGTCACGAGGCGATCGGCCTCCTTGATGCAGCCGATGTAGATGGGCTTGAAGAACTCTTGCAGCTCGGCGTTCTTCCCGTGGTGGCGGTCGAGGATCTTCTTCACATCCTCCTCGGCGCGCACGGCCTTCACCAGGCCCAGGCGCGCGCTCTCCGGAGTCGAGGAGTCCAGGGCCTGTGACTCCGCCAGCAGCCGCTGCGCGTACACGCGGTCGAAGAGCGTGCGCGCCCCCGCCACCTTCTTGGCGAACTCGTCCCCGGCGAGCGGAGCGTTGGCTTCGATGTCGTCGATCTGCTTGCGGGCCTCCAGCACCTGCTCTGACTTGAGAGTTTCCGCCGCCGCCAGCGTGGCCTCGACTCGGGCGAATTGGTCCATGAGCTCTTTGCGTTGCCTGATGGTTTCCAGGCTCGCCCTGGCCCTGGCGACCAGCCCGGTCACGTCCCGGGCGATCGGCTCGTCCTTCCACAGCGCGGTCTCGTCCTCGGACTTCTTGACCAGCTGAGCCGCCTGCTCCTCGATACTGGTGTCGAGGGCCTTGATCCCCGCGAAGAAGCCATCGACCTCAGCCTGATGAGCTTCGATGGCCCGGCGCTCGGCGGTCTTCTTGTTCATTACCACGCTGACTACGCCAAGGGTGATGAGCCCCAGTACTCCCATGATGATCAGCCCCCACTTGAGCGCCGGGTCCAGGCCCGTGGGCGGCTCGTAGTGATGGTGGGCGTGATGAGGAGGGTGCTCCTCTGGCACCTCTTCCCTGACCGCAGGCCGACGAGCTGTCTTCTCCTTGGGGGAAGACGGCTGCGCCGGGTGATGGGCCGCTGGAGGGGCCGGATGGCTCGACGGATGAGCTGCCTTGGAATGCGCCGCCGTGGGCGCTGAAGGCCCATGCGCGGAAGGCGGCGCAGCCGGACGTGGATGCGCCGTCGGTCCGGTTCCTTGCTGGGTCGGTCGCGGGGCGGAGCCCGGGGCGTGTTGCGCCGGACGGGCCGCCGAGATTGGAGCAGAAGAAGGGGAGCGCGGCAGCGGTGCGGGTTGACCCGGACGACCGCCCTGGGATGGTGGGCGGGAACCCTCCGGCGTCACCGGACGGCCGGGTTGGCGCCCCGCTCCCGGAGTCGCCGCGGGTGCCCCGGAACCGCAGTTCGGGCATTCGAGCGAATCGACGCTCGGCGTAAAGCGCGTGCCGCAGGTCTCGCAGATCGCCATTCCTGGTCCTTTCACCCTGATTCGAGCCCCTTCCTGGTCGGAGGCTCCCGGCGTTCAGCCACCCTCTGATCGAAAGCTCACTTCGGGGGCCCGGCACCAAAGGCGAACTCGATCTTCTCGATCTGATTGCGCTTGGCGAGGTTCATCACGTTGACGACGTCCTTCCAGGGAACTCGCCCATCGGCGTCGATCGTCACCGGGGTGCCGGGTTGGCCCATGGTCACGAAGTCGTCGTACGACTCCTTCATCAGCTGCTGCAGGATCTCGTCCTGGGGCACGACGCGAGTTCCGAATTTGCGAATCGGCTCCTGCCTGACTTCGTCCCACAAGAGGGCCACGCGGATTTCCTTGATCACGGCATCGTTGGGCATGCCCTCCGAGCCCTTGTCCTTGGGCAGCCAGGAGTCGAACTTGCCCTCGATCTGCTTGAACTTGAACGAGCACATGAAGAACACGCACAGGCAGAAGATCACGTCCACCATCGGCACCACGTTGATGGCGACCGGGTTCTCATTGGGATCCTGTGAACCGGCCATTGCCTTGTTCCCTTTCCTTGCAGATCCGGCAGGTCGCGCGATGCGACCGTCGGGAGACCTGACCGTCAGCCCTTCTTCAGGAAGGGCGATCCTGGGTACTGGTCGCGAAGCACACCTTCGCTCTCCTTCGAGCGCTGCTGCCAGAGCTTCTTCTTCTCCACGTCGGTCTCCAGAGACGCGATCGCGTTGAAGGTCAGCCTCAGACCGTAGAGCGCCCGCTCCATCTCCTCCGAGGAGTCACCCGAGAAGTACAGCACCCGCGGACGGAGATAAGCGAACATCGCTTCCCGCAGTCGCCTTGAGTCCTTGCTCTTGAATCCGTCCGAGTAGGCGATGTCGCCGATGCCGTTCCATGCCCCCGCGAGCACGCCCGGAGAATGGGCAGATATTACGAGGTCGCGGTACTCCTTCTCGGCCTCGACCGCCATCCCTTTTTCCTGAAGGCAGCGTGCCAGCCCCAGCCTTGCCATCTCCTGTGCGCTCTCCTCGACCTCCTTGCCGGAGCGTGCCTCGCGGTACAGCGCCTGGGCTTCGTCCAGCTTGCCCTGCAGCTCCAGGACGCGGGCGTGGAGCAGGTCAAGACCGGCCTTCACCTCCGCCTCGATGCCGGCGCCGAGCGCCGTCTTCATGACCTCGTCGAGAACCGCCGTCACCTTGCCCGATTCACCCTTGGCGAGGTAGGCGGAGAGCAGATTGTTTCCGGTGGAGACCAGAAAGCGGCTTCGCGGAGACTCCTTGAGCAGCGTCTGATAGTGGCCGATGGCCTTGTCCTGATCGCCACGACGCTGATAACCCATCGCCAGGTGGTAGGTGACGATGGGGCGGAACGCCGGGCGCAGCCGCGTGTCTTTCAGTAGCTCCTCGAGCTGTTCGATCGCCTCCGTGAGGTTTCCGGCGGACAGCGTCTCCAGGGCCTTGTAGAAGCCGGCCGCGTTGCCGTAGCGGATCGATTCCACCTTGTTCCACCGGACAACGTTCTTGGCGCCGCCGACGCTGAACCACACGCCATCGACGTCTTCGCTCAGGATCTTCTGGCGGATCTCCTGGCCGCCCTTGAGCAGAATCGTGTCCTGTTCCTCTTGCGCGAGCGCCGGGCCGCCGGCCACGAGCGATCCCGCGAGCACGACCGCGAGCAATCCTTGCATGCCTTGAATCCTCATTCCGCGGCTGCTCACTTGAGCAGCTTGCGATCGATTTCTTTCTTGAGCGTCTCGAAACGCTCGCGATAGCCGTATTTCCCGCCGTCGAAGCCGTCCGAGTTCCGCTCGACGCTGCGCAGCGCGATGTCGGCGATGTCGTACTTGCCCCGGTCCGCGAGAGACTTGAGCTGGAGATACTTGGACTGCCACCAGGGCTTGGAGTCCTGCTGCGCGCTGAGCGTCAAGGACTCGAAGATCGAGGTCGCTCTGCCGAGCCGGTCCGTGTCGTTCTCCTCCAGAGCCCACTGGTACTCCGAAAGGCCTCTCTCCAGGTAGGCGGACAGGAGCTCCGGTTTTGCGCGCAGAGCGTCGGCGCGGATCCTCTTCGTGGCCGGATCGATGAACGGCTGCTCCTGCTCGAAAATCTGATCGTAGATGCGCGCGGCATCCTTCCAGCGGCGCAGGAACCCGTAGGATCGTCCCAGGCTGATCAGGGTCTTGGTGGACGGCGACCAAGGCAGCACGGATTCGTAGAGAGCGGCCGCCTGCTCCCAGCACTCGGTGTCCCTGGCCGACTCGGTCCACTCCGTGAAGCTGCTGACCTCCTTGGGGACCCCGTTGAAGTGAAGCCCGAGCGCCAGCAGGCGGCCGGCGACGCCTTCCACTTCGGAGACGCGCACGGCTTCCTGTCCGCTGACCTGCGCCTGCATTCCCAGCGCGTAGAACCGCACCGCCTTGCGCAGCATCTCGTCGGCGGCCGCGTCGCCCCTGGTGGCGCGGAGCTCGCCGGCCCGCTTGTCGAGCTCGGTCGCGAGGTTGCCGGCGATCGCCGCGACGCCTTTCGACTGCGGGTTCTTGCGCAGCTCCTCATCCACGAGCTTCAACGCGTCGTCCAGCTTTCCCTGGTCCTGGAGAGACTTGAACTGCAACGTCCAGACCGTCGCGATCTTGTTCGGATCGCCGGCAAACTCCTGTTCGGCATTCTCGAACAACGGCCCCACCATCTGCGGCTTGTCGACTCCCTTCATCAGGTAGAGGTTTGCAAGGCCCACGCGCGACGCGAAGGCATAGCCTTTGAGCTTCTCCACCATCGCCGAGTCGAGCGTTCGACCGGCCGCCGCCTCGAGCTCGGTGCGGGCGCGTTTCAGAATCTCTTCGGCCTTGGTCGCGAACGGCAGGCCGGCGCTCTTCTTGCCTTCGTTGATCAGCTTGCGGGCTTGCGCGGAATAGGCGTCCCCGCATCGGAACAGCGCCTCCTCGTAGTTGGTACTGCCCGGAGCGACCTTCTCGAACATCTCCGCGGCCTTGAGATACTCCTGCTCCTCGACCAGCTGCCGGCCCTCGATGAGTTGCGCGCTCGCGGCATGGGGATGCTTGGGATAGAGCGAAGCGAGCTGCGACATCCGTTCCTGCACTCGCTTCTTGTAGAAGCCCTTGCGCTCCTGCCCCGACAGGACGATGTAGGCGTTGACAGAGCTCCACAGGGCGTCCGGAGTCTTCTCCGCCTCGGGGAACAGCTCGACGGAAAGGTCCCAGGCGACCGCCGCTTCCTGGTACTGCTTGCGTCCGGAAAACAGGCTCCCCAGGAGGTAGCAGGCATCGGCTCCGGCTTTGGCGTTGGCCGGCTCCAGCCGAGCCAGATCGATCACCCGCCGGCAGGCGTCCGCGGCGGCATCGACCTGACCTTGGCGCGCCTGGGTGTTCGCCATCTGGTACAGATCGACGATTCCCAGCCCGCCGCCGCCGCCGCCGAGCTGATCGAGCAACTCGCGGCCGCGGGCGCCACCCGGCCCGCGCGGGTCGACCTCGATCAGACGGCGCGCCGTCTCCTCCGCCAGGCTGCGGTCGCCGCTTACGTCGTACGCCTCTGCCAGCTTGGCGAGGACTGCAAGACCGCGACCGGACGAGTAGGGACTGGGGGTGGTCGACAGGAAGTCCTTCGCCAGATCGATGGCCGCCGGGACGCTCTTCGCCGGCCCTTCCTCGAGCAGGATGAGCAGCTTCTGCAGAGCGGCCGACGACACGATGTCCGCTACGTCCGCGGCGATGTCGTACACCCCTCCGGGAGTCGTCCCGTAGGTCTCCCGTACTGCGATCGAGGCATCGAGGTAGCGCAGCGCTCCTTCGAAGTCGCCCGCCGCCTTGCGGGCGAGGCCGGAGTAGATCAACGCGTCGTAGCACAGGAGCTGATCGCTGAACTCGAGCTCGAAATCGCCCATCAGCTCGGTCACTCGATCGAGCAGAATCGATCGGCTGGGTGCGCCCGGGTCGAGCAGGATCGCGTGGAAGTAGGAGGTGCGCACCAGGTTGTAGGCCGTCAGCATGTACTGGTTGTTGGCCGCCTCGTCGTCCCGGTTTTCCGTGCGGACGACGTTCAGATCATTGAGGCGGGTGTTGAGCAGCTTCTCGGAGCGCCGGAACAGGTTGGCAACTTCCTCTTTCTGGGCCTTTGCCTTGTCCGGGTCCGACTCTTTCTGCGCGAGGGACGAGATGACCTCGCCGACGCTCAAGTAGAGTTCCGGCAGGCGTGCGCCAACCTCGTCGGCCGCTGGCGTGCCCTTCTGCGCCTCGACGAAGGCCTCGCGCGCGGCGACCACTTCCAGCAGCATCGAGCGCCGGCGTTCCGGGTCGGTCTCCCGCTGCGACAGCTCATTCAAGAGGTCCGAGCGCAAGAGCTCCGTCTGAGCGGCTTCATCTGAGCCGGCAGCCTTGGAGCCGATCAGAGCTCGCAGCACCTCATCCGCCAGGTCCGGAAATCCGGCCTTGCCGAGCCTGCGAGCGAACTCGGCATCATCCTTTGAGAGGATCCTGGGCTCGTCGCCGCTCGCTGAAAGCAGAGGGGCAAGAAACAGGAGAATCATGAAGGAGAATGCTGAATTCATCACGGCCATCCCGTCGATCGCTGGCCCTGCACGCGTCCCGCCTTGGGGGGGTGATCACTTCGGATTGCCATCCCCTGACTTGGGCGCATCTTCCCCTGGCTTAGGAGGGTTGCTCTCGCCCGGCAACGGCTTGGTGTCGCCCGATGGGGGCGGGACGTTGTTGTCCTTCTCCGCCGTGGACATGCCGAACACGCGCTCGTACCGGTAATAGACTTCCATGCAGAGAGTGCACATGGCGGTCGAGTAGACCCGGCCTCCGTCGAACGACCACGGATCGATCGGATCCCATGAGCCGAACTCGTCGGTTTCCCTGCTCATGTTCTGATGATCGACGATCGCGCTCTTCATCGAGCCCTCCCACTCCTTCCAGTGGCGGCCGCCGACCTGGTGCATCGCGAGCGAGCCGTAGTACCAGTAGTACATGTCGATCGAGCCGTCGTTCTCGTCCCACTTGGGAAGGCACCTTGCCATCAGGTCGGCGCCCTTGACGATCATCGGATCGGTCTCGGGAGTGTTTCCCGCGAAGACCCGGCACAGCACGCCGACGGCCGTGGTGGACTCGCTCTTCTCCGACGGGAACCTGGTCAGCATGTCCTCGGTCCGTGCGGTCGCGGCGCCGCGCTGCGTGTATCCGGTCCGGCCGGAAGACGGCTCCGTCACCTCCTCGACCCAGATCAAGGAGTTCTTGAGGGCGCTCTTGTCCACCTCAAGGCCGCAGATGGTCGCGGACTTGAGCACCATCACCATCCAACCGGTGATCGACGTGTCATTGGTGCCGTCGGGCGGAAACGAGTAGCGCCAAGCCTTGTAGGGGTTCT
>Ga0247727_10001228_pt1 | contig 62270 bp, 55 predicted proteins | sample WisWelCaveWW1625_FD_202498 | JGI IMG/M metagenome (GOLD analysis project Ga0247727, IMG submission 202498) | Biofilm microbial communities from Wishing Well Cave, Virginia, United States - WW16-25 | ecosystem: Environmental > Aquatic > Deep subsurface > Groundwater > Cave microbial mat | place...
CGATCTGGCCCTGGCGACGTTCCGGGAGCTGGGGACGTTGTCGCTTCAGCAGGCGGAGGAGATCCTGCTCATGGTGGTGAGTCTGTTCGCGAAGGCGTCGTGCGAATCGCAGCGCACGACTCGGCGGCTGATGGGGCGCATCGGCGCGCTGGACGGGAACGAGGATCGGACCGTGGCCAGCGACGAGGTGCTCAGTACGGTGGACGCCCTCACCCAGCTCCTGCAGAACGTCGAATTTGGCCCTGGGCTTGATCGGTTCGAATCGACGACTCGTGCGTGCGGCATCGTGTCGCGATTGCTTCTCACCATCTCAAGCTGGACGAGACGAGCGGACCCGGAGCGCGAGGCCGGATAGCCGGGCCTGCCCGCGCTAGGAAACTCTCAGGTCCCCTAGCCCGCCTTCACGGGAGGCACTGGCGGGGCCGGCAGCTCCGGGGAGGGTTCGTCGATGACTTCGCGGACCTTGAGCGCCAGCACGTCTGGCGAGAAGGGCTTCTGGAGGAACGGCACTTTCGCGTCGAGCACGCCGGTGTGGACGATCTGGTCGTCGGTGTAGCCCGACATGTACATCACCTTCAGGTCGGGGCGGAGTGCGCAGGCCTGTTCGACGAGCTCACGTCCGCCCATGCTCGGCATGACGACATCGGTCAGCAGGAGGTTGATGCGCCCTGCGTGGCCGCGGAGGACGGTCAGCGCGTCGCTGCCGTTGGCCGCCTCCAGGACGCTGTAGCCGTTCATGGCGAGGAGTTGCTTGACAAGCGCGCGGACCCGCTCTTCGTCCTCGACGACGAGGACGGTCTCGTCGCCGCGCGACCGGAGCGGGAGGCGGCGCAGGCCCGACTTCGGGCGTGCCGCCTCCTCCACGCGTGGAAGGTAGATGCGGAAGATGGCGCCTTCGCCCGGGTGGCTCTGCACCCAGATGTGACCGCCGCTCTGTTTGACGATCCCGTAGACGGTGGAGAGCCCCAGCCCGGTGCCGCGCCCGCGCTCCTTGGTCGTGAAGAACGGCTCGAAGATGTGGCTCAGAACATTCTCGTCCATCCCCGCGCCGTTGTCGCTGACCGAAATCATCACGGCCGGGCCGGAGGGGACCGTCTCGCCACGCTGCGCGAGCGACGCGTCGAGCTGGCAGTTCGAGGTCTTGATCAGCAGCTTGCCGCCGCCGGTCATCGCGTCCCGTGCGTTGATTACGAGGTTCATCAGAACCTGCTCGATCTGTCCCCGGTCGGCCTTGACGAGGCCGGCGGAGGGGTCGAGCGCGGTCTCCAGGGAGACTTGCTCGCCGATGATGCGGCGCAGCATCTTGTCCATGTCGGTGACGAGGGCGTTGACGTCGATGATCTCGGCCTGGAGGACCTGCTTGCGGCTGAAGGCGAGGAGTTGCCGGGTCAGGGCGGCGGCGCGGTCACCAGCCTTGCGGATCTCATCGAGGTAGCGGCGCTGCGGGGCGTTCTCGGGGAGCTCGAGCGCGGCGAGCTCGGCGAAGCCGATGATCGCCGAAAGAAGATTGTTGAAGTCGTGGGCGACGCCGCCCGCGAGGCGGCCGATCGCCTCCATCTTCTGGGACTGGCGGAGTTGTTCGTCCTTCACCTTGAGCTCGCGCGTCCGCTTGTGCACGCGCCGCTCCAGCTCGTCGCGGCCCCGGCGGAGTTCGTCGTCGCGCCCCTGGATCTGCGCGAGCATCTCGTTGAAGCCGCCGATGAGAACGCCGAGCTCGTCGCCGCTTTCCGCGGTGGCGCGAACGGCGTAGTTTTTGTCCTTCGAGACGGCGCGGACCGTGTCGGCCAGGTGAAGCACAGGTCCGGTGATGACGCGGTCCAGGCTCGAGGCGAGGATGTACGCCAGGAGAGTGGAGCCGAGGAGCGCCAGCAGGACGACGAGGACATTGGTGACGACGCGATCGCGCATGGCCGTGAGGGAGGACTTGATGTAGAGCGTGCCGATCCGGTTCTCCTCCTGCACGACGGGCGCCGCGGCTTCGAGGTCCTGGTCCACGAATCGCACGCCGTCCGCGCCCGGGTGCGGGGGAATCGCTCCCGCAGGCACATCCTGGCGGTGCCAGGCCGCCAGCGGCTTGCCGTCCGCGGTGTAGACGGCCGCCAGCACGAGCTGCGGATTGACGCCGAAGTTGCGGAGGATGTCCTGTGCGCCATCGGCGTCGCGGAAGGCGACGGCGACGTTCGCCTCCTTCGCAAAGACGGCGGAGAGCACGTTCAGGTTTCGCACCTCGCTGTCGCGGGCGGCCTTCAGGTCATAGACGAGGAAGACGACGCAGGCGAGCGTCAGTGCCGCCGCGCTCGTGAGCGTCACGATCAGCCGCAGCTTGGTCCGAACACTGAGGTTGCGGAACATCGCCTATTCGTCCTTCACCAGTTTCGCGAGATTGACGAGCCTCGAATTCAGCTTGACCCCGGCGCGCGCGGCGGCGTCCGTATTGACCTCCAGCTTGGGCTTCTTGTCCTCGATCAGGATGTTGAAGATGGCGCCCTTCGCGGCGACTCCGTCCGATTCGCCGACCAGGACGGTGCTGGTGCCTTTCAGCTTCGCGAGGGCATCCGCGATGTTCTTCTTCTCCGTCGCCGGCAGAAAGAGGAGGTGGCAGTCCTTGATGTCCTTGACCGCCTCAAAGCGGACGATTTCGATCGCCCGTTTCTGCGCCGTGCGGTCACCGACGATCCTCTTGAGCGTGTCGCCGAATGGATCCTTGCCGACGATGCCGATGACGATCGGCGAGTCGGCCTTGGTGAAGGCGGAGGCCGGCCACTCGGTGTAGACGCAGAAGTTGTAGAGGAACGCCGACTTCGAGTCGTACTCCGGCACCGGTTCCTGGCGGACGGCAAGCGCTCCCGTCGCGCCAAGCGCGAAGAGTGCCACCGTCCCCCAGGCGATGCGCTTCACTACCACTTCACCGAAACGCTGAAATAAACTCCGTGCTCGACGTCCGTGACCGTCGTGCCCAGCGATCCGGTCCTGAACTCCTTGTGATGCGGACGCGCGAGGTTCTGCCCCACCAAGGCGGCCTCGAGATTCGATACCGGCCGCCACGCGAGGCGGAGGTCCGCTTCCACGTACGCCGGCACGTCGCGAAGGGCGGAGACGTACCGGCCGACGGCGTCGAACTGGACGTTCGTGACAAGGTCGAAGGTCCCGCGGACGTAGAGCTGGTGCTTGGGGCTGCTCCGCTCCCCGTCTTCAGACGTCGTGTCGGTGCTGTCGTTGTCGATGTCCAGGTTCATCCTGAGGAAGCTGTACGACGCCGTGGCCCGGACGCTCTCGATCACCTGCCAGCGGGCGGTTGCCTCGAAGCCGTAGGTGCGTCCCTCGAGATTGTTGTCGAAGGCGACCGGCACTACGACGTGGACGAACGGGACGACGTTGACGACGGGCGTGCCCGGCTCGACGGACGTGAGCTTGTTGTATTCGTTGTAGAAGACGGCGGCGTCGAGCGAAAGCGACGTCATCGGCTCGACCCGGTAGCCGAGCTCCCAGGCAATGAGGCTCTCGGAATCGTACTCCCGGTCGCCCGAGATGCGTGTGAGGACCGGGGGCGCACCCGGCATGAACTCGAGGTCGAAGCTCACGTCGTTTTCCGCGCGGGAGGGAGTTCGAACCGCGCGGGAGACCGATCCCCACACGGCGTGATGGACCGCCGGGAGCCACAAGAGGCGGGCGCTGGGCTGTACTTCGACCTGCGTGTAGCTGTTGTACTCGACCTTGGTGCCGACCGTGAGGCGGAGTTTGTCCTCCATCAGCGTGAGCTCGTCCTGGATGAAGGCGCTGACGAGGTTCTGGGTGTAATGGCCGGGAGCGAAGTTGATGGTGGGCGCGTCCCCGATCTCATCCCTCGAGGCGCGGTAGCCGGCGCCCACCACGATGTCCTGGTTTCCCATCAGCGGGAAGCGGAACTGGAGCGCGACGTCGAAGGTGTCACGGTCCTCATTGGCGATGTCGGCGTCGCGCTGCGTGTGGTCCCAGTAGGCCTGCAGTTCCATCGAGCTCTTGGGGCCGTAGGTGTGGCGCCAGCGCATGAGCACATCGCCGCCTCGGGCAACCGATGTCTCGCGGAAGGTCGTGTTCAGGGTGGGGGAGTTGAAATCGGGCCAGGTCAATTCGTCGTGGCGCTTTCCGTAGTAATAGTCGGCGATGATCGTGACCGCGTCATCGGCGCTGGCGGTCCAGTCGCCGCGGAAGCCGCCACGCGACGTCCACCACTCGTCGATTCCCCGGTAGCCGCTGTCCCACGAGCTGTACTTGGCGAAGGCGCGCCATGCGAAGTTCTCGCCGACCATTCCGCCCCAGCGGACGCTGCCGAACTCCCGGTCCTCGGTGCCGAAGCCGGCGGTGGCCTGGAGGCGCTCCCCTTCCTTGGAGGACTTCGTGATGATGTTGATGACGCCGTTGACGGCGTTGGCGCCCCACGTCGTGCCGCCCGGGCCGCGGATGACCTCGATGCGGTCGATGTCGCCGAGGTCGGTGTCCTGAACGTCCCAGTAGACACCGGAGAAGAGCGGGGTGTAGACGCTGCGGCCGTCGATCATGACGAGGAGCTTGTTGGCGAACCGGCTCCCGAAGCCGCGGGCGCTGATGGCCCACTTGCTGGAGTCGACGCGGGCGACCTCGATGCCGGGTACCATGCGAAGGGCCTCGGGGATTGAGCTGACGCCGGTTCGGCGGAGGTCCTCGCCGCGGAGGACGTAGATGGCCGAGGGGGCCTCCAGCAGCTTCTGCTCTTTCTTGGAAACGGAGGTGACCTCGACCTTCATCAGATCCTCGATGGACATGTCGGCGAGGTCCTGATCGGGCTTCCTCTCCTGCTGGTTGGCGGGCGGCGGCTCCTGGGCCAACGCGGTGGCGCAGATCGCCAGGAGGGCGGCGGCCGGTGGGACGAAATGGCGCGCAACAACATTCATGTAGGAGAATCCTCAAAAACGTCGGCCAAACCGACACCCTACCCTTGGGCCGGACGTGTTGAAGCAAGCGAGGTGCCATGAACCGAAAGGACCCATAAAGTATAAACCAAACACAGGAGTTATGCGGAACAGAACGGCGTGCCTCACCCGCTCGTCAAACGGCGGGCGGTCCCTTAGAATCGGGCCTACCAATGGACCTGGGCCAGGGCGTGCTCGCCGGCGATCCGCTCGCCATCAGCCGCGCCATCACCGCCGCCGAGAACGGAACGCCCGAAGGGCGCCGGATCCTCGAGCATATCGCGCCGAAGATCGGCAATGCCCGTCGCATCGGAGTGACCGGCCCACCCGGAGTGGGAAAATCAACGGCCGTCGACGCCCTCACCAAGGTCCTCCGCGACCGGGGCGAACGGGTCGGCGTCATCGCCGTCGACCCCACCAGCCCGTTCACGGGCGGCGCCCTCCTGGGCGACCGCATCCGCATGAACCGCATGGCCGACGACCCCGGCGTCTTCATGCGGTCGATGGCGACCCGGGGCGCCGCGGGCGGCCTCTCGCGCGCCACCCAGGACGCGGCCGACCTGCTCGATGCCAGCGGCTGCCAGGCCGTCCTCATCGAGACCGTCGGCGTCGGCCAGAGCGAGATCGAGATCGCGCGCGCCACCGACGCGGTGCTCGTGCTGCTCTCCCCGGAGTCCGGCGACGGAATCCAGGCGATGAAGTCGGGCCTCATGGAGATCGCCGACATCATCGTGATCAACAAGGCCGACCGGCCGGGGTCGGACAAGATCGAGTACGAAATCCGCGCCGCGATGGAACTGGGTCTGAAGTCGCGGCGCAACACGCCGATCCTGATGACGGAGGCGTTCCGTGCGAAGGGGATTCCCGAGCTCGCCGGCGAGTTGGACCGGTTCCTCGGCGAGCGCCGGAAAGACGGCCGGTTCGCTGAGCGGCGGCGCGAGAACATGAAGCTCCGCCTGAGGGCCATTGCGGAATACATGGTCCACCGCGAGCTGTGGGGGCGCGACGATGCGGGCGAAAGGCTTGCGAAGGCGGCCGACTCGGTGTTGAATCGTTCGATGTCGAGCTACGCGGCGGCGGAAAAGCTGGTCACCGAGGCCCTGAAATAGATGACGGACGCTGAATTCAAGCGCGTGCTGAGAGACTGGGAGACGGCGGCGGCGAAAGCCGCGAAAGAGCAGCGCTCCCGCTTCCCCGTGACACTCGTTCCCGGCGAGAAGATCCTCTACACCCATGAGGACCTGAAGGACTTCGACCCCGACCGCGATCTCGGCGTCCCCGGCCGCTACCCGTTCACGCGCGGGCCGTACGAGAACATGTACCACGGCAAGCTCTGGACGATGCGCATGTTCGCCGGGTTCGGCACCGCGCGCGACACGAACCAGCGCTTCAAGTACCTCCTGGAGCATGGCCAGACCGGGCTCTCGACCGCGTTCGACATGCCGACGCTGATGGGCTACGACTCCGACCACGCCCGGTCGAAGGGCGAGGTGGGGCGCGAGGGCGTCGCCATCTGCACGCTCCAGAACATGGAGACGCTTTTCGGCGGCATCCCGCTCGACCAGGTCTCCACGTCGATGACGATCAACTGCACGGCGTCAATCGCCCTGGCGATGTACCTCGCCGTCGCCGACGAGCAAAAGGTGCCGTACTCCAGGCTGCGCGGCACGATGCAGAACGACATGCTCAAGGAGTACATCGCGCAGAAGGAGTGGATCTTCCCGCCCGAGCCGTCGATGCGCGTGATCGTCGACATGATGGAGTTCTGCGCCGACCACGTGCCGAAGTTCAACACCATCTCGATCAGCGGCTACCACATCCGCGAAGCGGGGTCGACGTCGGTGCAGGAGCTCGCCTACACGCTGAAGGACGGGCTCACGTACGTCGACTACGGCATCAAGCGCGGGATCCCGGTCGACAAGTTCGCGCCGAGGCTCTCGTTCTTCTTCAACAGCCACATGAACTTCTTCGAGGAGATCGCGAAGTTCCGCGCGGCGCGGCGGATCTGGGCGCGCCACCTGAAGGAGCACTACGGCGCGAAGAACCCCGAGAGCTGGCGGCTCCGGTTCCACACTCAAACGGCAGGCTGTTCGCTCTCGGCCCAGCAGCCGGAGAACAACATCGTCCGCACGGCAATCGAGGCGCTCGCGGCCGTGCTGGGCGGGACGCAATCGCTGCACACCAACTCGATGGACGAGGCGCTGGCTCTGCCGACGGAGCCGGCGGTGAAGATCGCGCTGCGGACGCAGCAGATCCTGGCGCACGAGTGCGGACTCGTCGATGTCATCGACCCCCTGGCAGGCTCGTACTTCATCGAGGACCTCACGAACCGGATGGAGCGCGAGTGCGAGGCGATCTTCACGTCGATCGACGACATGGGCGGGATGGTGCCGGCGATCGAACGGGGCTACCCGCAGCGGGAGATCGCGAAGGCCGCCAGCCAGTTCCAGCGCGACCTCGAGGAGAAGCGGTACATCTTCGTCGGCGTGAACGACCACGTCGAGAAGGACGAGAAGCCGCTGCCGATCCTCAAGATCGATCCGCGCGTCGAGCGTGACCAGGTTGCTGAAGTGAGGAAATTCAAGGAGAAGCGCGACAACGGCGCCGCCAAGCGGAAGCTGGAGGCGATCGTCGCGGCCGCGAAAAACAACACGAACATGATGCCGCCGATCATCGAGGCGGTGAAGGCGAGGGCGACGCTCGGCGAGATCTGCGACGTGCTGCGCAAGGAGTTCGGCGAGTGGCGGGAACCGCCGATCTACTGGTGAGAGAGTGAGAGAGTGAGAGAGTGAAAGCCAAGAAGCCGGCGAAAGCCGTGAAGGCGGCGACGACACGGGGCCCGCGGAAGATCCGCGTGCTCGTCGCCAAGCCCGGGCTCGACGGCCACGACCGGGGTGCGAAGGTCGTCGCGGCGGCGCTGCGCGATGCGGGGTTCGAGGTGATCTACACCGGCCTGCACCAGACCTGCGAGAACATCGTCAACGCCGCGCTGCAGGAGGACGTCGACGCCGTGTGCGTCTCGATCCTCTCCGGCGCGCACATGACGATCCTGCCCGAGATCCACGGGCTGATGAAGAAGAAGGGGATGAACGACGTCCTGCTCTGCGGCGGCGGCATCATCCCGGACGATGACGCCAAGGAGCTCAACGGGCAGGGGGTCGGCCGGCTCTTCGGGCCCGGCGCCGACACGCGGGATATCATCAAGTATCTGAACGAGACGATCCCGAAGCTCCGCAAACGGTGAACGGCCGGATGTACGATGTTCGATGTACGAAGTGCGATGTGATGTTCGATGTGAAATGCGTCTCGCTCCTGGTCCTTGCGGCCACCGCGCTCGCCGACACCAGCCCGCGCAGCGAGCGCCACCGGATCGATCCCGCCAAGCTCAAGCTCATCGCCACGATTGAGATCAAGATCGAGGCGCGGTCGCTGGCGGCTTCAGCCGATTCGCGCCGCCTGGCGGTGGGCGCCGGCGACGGGACGATCCGCCTCTACGATCTGGACTCCCGCCGCCTGATCAAGGCGCTCAAGGGCCATGGATCGAGCGTCGTTTCACTCGACTATTCGCCCGACGGACGCACGCTGGCCTCGGGATCGACCGACCAGACCGTGAAGCTCTGGGACGTGGCGGCAGGCAAGGAGCGGACGACCCTTGCCGGCGCCTGCGTGACGCACATGCCGGTGAGGTTCAGCCCGGACGGCAAGAAGCTCGCCTACCGTCAAGAGCGAAGCGCGGTCGGAATCTGGGACGTGGCCAAGGTGAAGGAGATCGGGAAACTGAAGGGCCATTCGGGAGACATCCTCTGCATCGCGTGGTCGCGCGACGGCCGGCGCATCGCGACGACGTCCAACGGGGGCGAAGTGAAGACCTGGGGTCCCGTGTCCTGCGTCGAGATGGCGACCGCATCGCCGGGCTTCCTGCCGATGTCGGTGGCGTGGAGCCCGGACATGAAGTCGATCCTCACCGCGGACACCGGCACGGCCGTGACGATGTACCGGTCGTCCGACCTGACCCTTCCGCGGGCGGCCAACCACGGCGGCGAAGTGCGCTGGGCCGAGTTCGACCCTGAGGGCCGCTACGTGGTGTCCGGGGATGATGGCGGCGGGCTGAACGTCTGGGATCCTGCAACGATGAAGCCGCTTCGCGTGCTGGAGGGGCACAAGGAGGCCATCCACCAGCTGATCGTCACGCCGAACGGACGCTTCATCGTGACGGCGTCAGGCGACGGAACGGTGAAGATCTGGTCGGATTGATCACCGCCCGTTGTTCGTGATCCGGAACGCGGCGATCGGCGGGGGGCCTTCGCGTCGCCGGATCTTGAATCGCGACTCCAGGAGCTGACGACAGGACTTGCCGGAGCCCGCGTGATTCGTTGAGTCGCAGAACGCGGCGCGCCCGCGGCTCCCGCCCATGATGCAATCGGCGCAAAGCGGCCGCTCGTCGCCCAGGCGCGGGTACTCGTCCTCAAGGCCGAACTCGACGTGGCAGATCTCGTGGAGCAGCGCGAAGCCGTTGCGCCACACCGCGGGGCCCATGCGGGTCGGCGACTGCGGGAAGCTCTCGACGTCGCGGTCGAAAATGAGCGTGTAGGGCCGCTCGCCGACGGCATCCTCGATCGATACCGCCTCGATCCGCATGGCTCCGCCGGTCATCGCCCAGAGCAGGTCCGACGCCTCCTGAAAGCCGACGGCGATTTCGCCGAGCTGGGGGAGCGTGAGGTCCTGCCGCGCGCCGGCGCGGAGGCGGAGACCGATCGGCTTGGGCGGCTCGGGCGGCGCCGCGGCGCAGCCGGCGAGCACGAGCAACGAGGGCGAGTCCGGGTGGATGCGGATGGCCTCGTCCAGATCGCGTGCCGCCCCAGCGTAGTCCTCCTGGTCGAACTTCTTGCGCGCCGGGTCAGCCAGCGCGCGGGTCCGCAGTTCGTCGAGCGCATTCCGCGCGCGCGCGTAGTCCGGATCGAGCTCGATGGCCCGCTCGTACGCGGCGATCGCATCGTCGGTCCGGCCCGCCAGTTCGAGCGCGTACCCGCGGTTGTGGTGCGCCCGCGCCTCGGACGGCCCGAGCCGGATTGCCTCGTCGAGATCGGCCAGCGCGCCGGCCAGATCCTCGCGGTCGATGCCGATGACCCCCCGCAGCAGCCGCGCCTCCGCGAAGGACGGGTCGAGCCGGATGGCTTCGTCCAGCTCGCGCAAAGCGCCTTCGACGTCGCCCGCCTTGCGCCTCTGCCGTGCCGATTCGGTGAGAGCCTCGGCATCCATGGTGGATCGCATCATACATGGCGGCGGCGGGCGCGATCCGATCCCATCCACGCGGAGGTGCGCGGCCGGCCCTATCGCGCCGCCGCCTCGATCGTAAGACGGTGGAGCGCGACGAGCCCCGCCTCGTCGAGAACCGCGCCCGTGTAACCGCCGGCGAGCACGAACGCGAGCGGCAGCCGCCGCTGGCGCGCCCACGCGAAGACGAGCCGCTCACGCTCCTCGAGCATCGCCCGCGAGACGCCGGCGAGCCCGCCGGTCGAACAGTCTTCGCACGGGTCCATGCCCGCGTTGTAGAGGACGACATCGAACGTCGCCGAGGAGAGCGCGTCGAGCCGGCGCTGGATCGTCGGCAGGTACGTGTCGGCGTCCGTGATGAGGTCGAGCGTCGCCCGTCCGCCGGGCTGGTAGTAGTCGAAAGGATCGGTCGAGACGTCGAGCTGCCTGACGCGGGGGTTGGCCGCGATCAGCGAGTGCGTCCCGCCCCCGCAGTGCGCGTCGAGGTCGAGGATGAGGACCGAGCCGGCGCCGGCGCGGATCGTCTCTTCTGCGGCGATCGCCAGTCCGTTGAACGTGCAGAAGCCCGACCCACGCGCGCGCTTCGCATGGTGAAGGCCGGTCGAGAGCGATCCCGCGACGCCGCCGCCGCGAAGCGCCTCCAGCGCCGCGGCGACCGCGCCTCCGTTCGATGCCAGCACCGCGGGCCAGCGCCCGGCGTCCCAGGGGAATCCCATGGTGCAGGCGAGCGTCTCCGGCACGCCGGTGCGGATCGAATTGACATAGTCCGCGTCATGCACCGACGCGAGGGCCGGCGCCGAAACCGGGAGGGGAGCGACGATTGAGACGCCGGCGACGGGTCGCGCGGCGAGCGAGTCGGCCACCCATTTCGCCTTCTTCGTCGTGTCGAACGCAAAGTCCGAGCGCACGAACTCGTCGCTGTAGAAGAGTTTCATGAGGACGTAGGGTGACTACGAAGGGGTTGTCCGGAGTCCAAGTCACCTTCTGTCGCGCGAAGGATGGCCTCGGCTCCCCAGTTCGGAAGATCGGCTCTCAACTCCATCAGCAGCGCATCGAATGTTCGATGGGCGGCTGATCTCCGCGACTTCTCCGCGGACGCAACGCCATCCGCAAGATCTCGCCACTCCGGCGAGAGCGAGAGCCTGCTTCGCAGCGCGAGCGTGAAGAGATCAACCCACGTCGGCTGACTGAAGGTGAAGTTCAGGGCGAGCGCTTCGCCGGTGGCTTGGGTGCTGTGCCAGTATCCTCGTGGAACAAACAGCATTGAGCCAGGCTTGAGAACGATTTCGCGATGCTCCTCCGGCATGGCCGTCGGCATCGTGTCGTGCGCGTAGGATGCCACTTCAGGGTCGAGCGCCTGGCCCATCGCATGTCGCTGGGTTGGATTCTCAACGCTCCCATTGGGTGCGAGCCACCATGTCTTCGTGCCGCGGAGTTGAAGGACGAAGTTCACATTCTGGTCGAAGTGAGGCGCCGCCCCTTTTCCATCGGGCGTCGCGTAAACCATGCATCGTCCATAGGTCGACTTCGGAAGGCCCAGGTCATGGCGCAGGGCGCCCAGCCAATCCGAAAGTTCAGGGGAGGTGTTTTGAACGTCATCGAACAGCAGGGCCATCTTGTTGGAATAGAGTTTTCGAGCGTCTCGTGGGGTTGCGTCCACGGAACTCGACTCATCCGAAGAGTCAGGGAGGTGGGCTTGAACCAGGGTGGGCCAGGAGTTCAGAAGCGAATCAAGCGACTGAAGGAAGGGAAGCCGGGTGATCTGCTCAACGGTTTGATGGAGTCCGTGGACAATGAGGGGCGCCTTGGGCCATGCACCGGTCAGGAAAGCGTCAGCGGTGTGAGGGTGGATCAACGCCGAGAGGCCGATCTTGTTCATTCAGGTTTCTCCTGCGATACGCGATCGCGCCAGGTCCGGGCACAGCGTACCGGCCAAAACGTCCAATGCCCCAGAGCATACCGCACAGCACCCGACCCGTTCTGCAAGCCGTGGAGAAGGATCTCCCTACCGCATCTCCATCCGCACAATCAGGAGCCGCGTCACGCCGTCGCCGCTCCCGAGCTTGAAGACCGCCGCCTTGCCTGACGGGATCGCGATCGACGTCCGCAGGACCGCGCGCATCGCGCCATCGCCGGCCTCCTGCGTCTCGACGCTGATCGTCAACCGCCCGTCGGTCGGAAGCAGGTCGAGCAGGTTCTTGCCCTCCACGGCCGTGACCTCGCCCTCGCCGGACACGATCGTGCGACGCCTCGTCCACGCGAGCCCGGAACGGCGGCCCGCGGCGGCCTCGATCTGCAGCCGTTCGACCGGCGCGGTCGCGCCGCCCGTCAGCTTCGCCGCGGCCGCGGCGTCAACCAGGTAGCCCGCGTCCATCCCATCGAGCGCGTCGCTCTTCACGGTGACGATCTCGGCGCGGAGCGCGGCGACGCTGGCGGAACGCTTTCGCAGCGCGTCGAGGAAGACTTTCACGTCGCGGATTCCGTCCGCCGAGTGGCGCATCACCAGCAGGCCGTTCGGCGTCGCTTCGCAGAACGTGCCGTGGTCCCCCCACGTGCGCGGCTGGACGCTCTGGCGGACGAGATCGCTCATGGCGAACGGGTCGTACGCCACCGCCTTTTCCCACGTCTCGTCGCGCACGGGCTCGCCCGCGCCGAGGCTCAGGTCGCGGACGTTGGCGATCCAGAGCGTTCCGGAGTTGACGGTGATCGCGGCCGGCGGCGCGAGGAAGACGGCATCGTTCATGGCCGCCGTCTTCGCGCCGATCATCCCGGCGACGAGCTCAACAGCCGCCTTCGCCTTCACGCCCTTCAGGGCGAGCGAGAGACGCTGGTCGCGGAGGTCGGGGTGGAGCACCAGGTTCACGCCGACAAGGCCGGCGAGCGCGTCGACGGCCTTTGACGCCGGCTCGTCCTTGAAGAGGCAGTCGATCGCTCCCTTGCCGGCGAGCGGATCGGCGGCCTCGCGGCCGAGGTCGACGCCGTTGTGGGCGTCGGACGACGCCACGGCGCGGACGAGCATCACGCGCGGCAGCTTCGAGTCACGCGACGCGCGCGGGAGCAGGACGACGGCGAGGCCCTTGTCGGGCACTACGAGCGTGGTGCGCAGCGAGACGTGAAGCGACTCCGGCAGGTCGACGTCCCAGCCGCCGATCTTCGTCGTCGCGAGCGGTTCGGCGAGCCGCGTCGAGCGCACCGCCAGGTCGAGCTTCACCGACTTCCCTGCCAGCGCGGGGCGCAGTTCGAGGACGGTCGACGAGGAGAAGGTCGACGACTCCGAGCGATTGCCGGTGAAGACGTTGATCGCGCGCTGCCCGCCGACGAGCACGTGCGAGAGCTGGCCTTCGCTGCACGTGAGGCGCAGCGACTCCGCGCCCTTTGCGCGGCGGAGGGGCTGAAGCGCCTCGAGCAGGCTCTTGGCGGCCGCCTCATCGATCGCCATGCCGAAGAGGCCGTCGAGCTTCTTGAGCGCGTCCGCGTCGAGCTCGAAGATCTCCGCTTCAACCGTCACCATCGTGGGAGCGAGCTTGCGGAGGGCCCCCAGGAAGGTCTCGATCTGGTCGAGCACCGCGGGGTAGTGGCGGACGCTGATGCGGCCGGTCTGAACGGTCTGGATGGAGACGTCGTCGCCGTCCCAGCTGGAGGGCGCGATCGCGCGGCGGATGAGGTCGACGGTCGAGTCTTCGGGCGTGCCGCGGACGTCGTTGCCTTCAAGGACGACGACGGGCGCCTTCGACGGTTCGACGGCGGGCGCGGGTGCCGGGAAGTCGGCAGGCCGCGACGTGAGGCCGCCGATGTCGAAGAGACGCGTTGAAAGCGCGGTGCCCGGGTGATCGGGGTGGACGAAGACGACGACGCCGTTCGAGACGGTGACGTCGACGCCGCTGAGAGTCGCGATCCAGCGGAGGGCGCTGCGGACCGAACCGTCCTTGAGCTTGATCGTCACGGGCTTCATCCGGTCGGCGGCGCGGCGGTCGACGATGATATTGAGCCCGGAGGCGTCGCGCAGGTGGGCGATCGCGGCGTCGGCCGTCGTGTCGGTGAAGTTGACGTCGACTTTCTTGTCGAGCATCTTCTCGACGTCGTCCTGGTGCGCAGGGGAGAGACCGACGAGCACGGCCGAGACGCAGACGGACAGCGCGAATCGCATGACCCCTCCTAGGTTGTCTTCCTGTGGACGGCCCACCAGCGTTCCCAGTCGGCGCGGCGGGTCAGCTTCGCCCCGGTGATCTGGCGCAAAGCGCCGAGGGCGACGGACTCGACTCGTGGGTCGGACAGATACGGGATGAGCTGCGGGACGGCCCGCCGGTTGCCGAGCAGGGCGAGGGCGCGGATCGACGGCTCCGCCGCGCCCGGCAGCATCGAGACGAAGTAGTCGTAGAGCTCCGCCGAACGAAGACCGGCGAGGACGGTCACGGCGCCGGCGGACCGGCGGGACGGCGCGATGCGGCGAAGGTCGCTGCCCGGGACGATGACGAGGGCTTCGGCGGCCGCGGCGCTTCCGGCGATCGCGGCGTCGAGCAGGCGGAGCGGATCGACGACCGCGAGCGCGCGGCAGGCGTCGAGGTCGTACGGGAACCGCGCGAGCAACGCACCGACGGGCAGGCGAAGCTGGCCTGCAACGTGGGACGCGGCCGGCGACGGCAGGGCGCGTTCGACGGCGCGGGCAACGCGGGTGGCGGGGAGCTTCGCGAGCGCGTCGATGGCGTCTGAGCCGAGGCTCAGGTCGAGCGACGCCTCGATCAGGAAGGGAAGACCGGCGTCGTCGCGGACGGCCCAGGCGATGATCGCCTGGCGATGCTCCACGGAGCGCCACGCGATCCAGCGGGCCGTGTCGCGAATGAAGGGCTGCGAGGAGCTCGCCAGGACGCCGGCCTCCACCGGCGTGGCGCCATTCTTGAAGAGCTCCAGCCAGCGGACGACGTCGGCTTCCGGCAGCTTGGAGAGGCCGTCCATGGCAATCGACGCCGTGGACGGATCCTCGAGAGCGGCGAGGAAGGTCGGGATCGCCTGGGGGTCGCGAATCTCGATGAGGGCGCGGAGGGCTGACGGCGTTCCGAGCCGGATGAGCTCGGGTACGGCGGCGCGCGAGCGCAATTCGCCGAGGGCGGCGCAGATGGCAGGAGCGGCGGGCGGGTGTTTCTTGAGGGCGGCGATGAGGGAGGCTTCGCCCGCGGGACCGAGAGAACGGAGGAGCCGGATCGCGAGGATCGAGCGTGGATCGTCGGTGGAGGCGACGGCTTCGAGCTCCGGAAGCTGGGCAAGCGCGACGTGCGACGGGTCGGTCGTGTCGATCCAGGCGAGAGGATCCGGGGCCGGAAAGCGTGCGAGAGTGGGAGCGTTGGAGCGTGGGAGAGTGAAGAGCCTGAGGAGCGGAGAGAAGCCGACGAGCAGGAGGGCGGCGGCGATCGCGACGCGCCAGACGAGGCTGCGGCGGCGGAGCCGCGCGGAGAGCGCGGCGAACGTGGCGCGCGAGCGGATCGATTTCAGCGCGTCGAGTCGCGCGATCAAGGGACGGAGCTGGTCGGCGAGATCGCGGCAGCGGGCGCAGTCGTGATGCGTCCCGCCGTAGAGCGCCATTGTGACCGCTTCGTCATCGCAGTCTCCGGCCGCGACCGGCGGCGCGAACGGCGGCATGGCGCGGAGCGAGAGCCGGTCGAGCCTCGCGATGACGGCGCGGAGCTGCTCGACGCGATCGCGGCAGCGCGCGCATTGCGAGAGATGGGGCGTGGGCGCGGTCTCGCCGTAGGCGATCATTGTCGCGGACTCGTCATCGCAGTCGGTGGGCTGCGACGCGAGCTGGGAGGCAAGCGCCCCGAACGTGCCTCTCGGCGCGCGGAGGGCGTCGAGCGCCGCGCGGCAGCGCGCGCACGAGTCGAGATGGGCCTGCGCGTCGGCGTCGCCGGCGCCGAGCAGGATCATCGGCAGGAGGCCCTTCATCTCATCGCAGGTCACGGCGCGGTTTTCTCCAGGAGATCGCGGAGCTTGTTGATGGCATGGTGGAGGTTCGACTTCACGGTTCCGACCGCGCACTGCTGGATGCCGGCGATCTCGGCGAGCGAGAGGCCGCGGATGTGCTTGAGGGTGACGACGAGCCGCTGCTGGAGCGGGAGGCGGTTGATGGCGTCGGTGAGCGCGGCGATCTGTTCGTCGCGTTCGGCGGAGTCGATCGCATCGGTTGACGCTTCGGGCGCGAGGGGCGCAGGGCGGTTGAAGCGGGCCTTCCAGTTGAGGGCGGTGCGCATGCCGATCGCGTAGAGCCACGTGGAGAAGCGGGCGTCGCCGCGCCAGTCGGAGAGGGAGCGGAAGGCGCGCAGGAACGACTCCTGGACGACTTCGTCGGCATCTGGAGCGTTGCCGCAGACGGAAAGGCCGACCGCAAAGACCATCGACTTGTTCTCGTTGTAGAGGACCTCCATGGCCGCGAGGTCGCCCCCGGCAGCACGGCGAACGAGGTCGGTCTCGAGAGACACGGGATCCATCATGGATGACACGACAGGGAGGGCGCGGGTTGTATCAAAACACGCTTCCCCATCTTCCTGTTATACTCTTCGCCCGACACTCCGTGGTTCGACTCGCGCCGCCCGGCGGCGCTCGCGCACTAGAGGGATTTTGCGGGAGGGCGCCGTGGCGGATGCAGCGAAGAAGCGGATCGATGAGCTGGAGGCGCAGGTCGAGGAACTCTCGGTCCTGTGCCGGGCGCTCCAGGAAGCGCTGATCAAGAAGAAGGTCCTGACGCGGACGGAAATCAAGGCGCTGCGGGACGAGATCGATCTCTCGGATGGCGCGATGGATGGCAGGACGACCCGACTGCTCAAGCTCCCCAAGGGTGACTAGCCCTAAGCAAGCGGAGGGAACAAACGATGGGCCTCGGACGCTATTTCCTGCACAACCTCCTGGACGGCGGGAAGTTCTCGAAAATCGACGTGGAAATGGATGATCGCCGCTCGTACGAGGACTTCAAGGGTCCGAAGGCGAACGACGCGATGACGCAAATGGAGTTCGAGATCGGCTACGTGTCGCTCGTGGTGCGGACGCTCGTCGAGGTGATGCTCGCGAAGAAGGTCTGCACGATTGGGGAGCTCGAGGACATGATGGACCGCATCGACCAGATGGACGGCGCGCGGTCGGGCGCCTTCGATCCGAGGAATTTCGGGATCAAGTGATGCGATTCCTGGTGCTGGTGCCCGTCCTGTTCGCCGCCTGCGGTGCGTCGCCGGCCACGCCGGAGGAGAAGCCGCGCGAGGCGACGATCCTGGACTTCGGCACGACGTGGGTTTACGCCGACCCCAATGGCAAGGAGTACACGTGCCGGATCGAGGGGCCGATGGCGGTCGAGGGCATGCCGTGCGTGGCGGTCCGCGGCGCGAACGTCGGAATCAGCCTGATGCGGTGGCACTCGGCGGACGTGACGTACTGGTCGTTGAGCGAGAGCGGGGAAGTGCAGGTGCACGCGGTGGGCGAGGGGGAGTCCCGGCTGATCGCGCGGTCGCCGGTGGCGGCCTACAAGAAGGGCGCGGAGCGCGGCCATTCCTGGGAGGCCCGCTTCTACGCCATCGATCCGAAGACCGGGGTTGAGGACACCGCATCGTGCAAGTTCATCTGCGGCGGGCGCAAGACGATCGGCCTGCCCGTCGGCGAGTTCCAGACGTACTACGTCGTCGAGGAGTGGAGATTCGCGGGCCAGGTGCAGGTCCGCGTCGAGAACTGGTGGGAGGAGAAGCTCGGCATCATCCAGCAGGTCTACCACCGCGTCGATGCCGACGGCCATGATCGCGAGACGCTGCACCTCGTCCTGAAAACGAAGCTGGTCGTGAAGAACATTCCGAGGAAGAACCCATGAGACTGATGGCGGCGGCGCTCCTGGCCGCGCTGGTCCAGGAAACGAAGGGCGAAGAGCTGGCGCCTTTCAAGGAAGGCACGAAGTGGACGTACGTCGCCCAGGGCGCCGAGTTCACCATGAAGGTCTCCGGCCGCGAGAAAGTGGGGGAGGTCGAGTGCGCGGTCGTGGAGACGGTCCTGAAGGACAAGCAGGAGCAGGAGCATACGCTGAAGGAGTACTTCGCCGTCACGAAGGAGGGGCTGAAGAGCTTCCGGATCGTGGCGGGCACGCGCACGGTGGAGACGACGCCCCCGATCCTGCGAATCAAGTTCCCGCTCAAGAAGGGCGACTCGTGGGATTGGTCCGGCAAGCAGGGCGACCAGGAGCAGAAGGCGGCGTTTACGAACGAAGGCGAGGAAGAGATCAAGACGCCGGCGGGCACCTACAAGACGTGGAAGATCGTCGTCGTCATCGAGCAGGAGGGGGCGAGCAGCACGGCGGCCTACTGGTACGCGGCCGGGGTGGGCATGGTCCGCCGGGACGTGTCGATGAACCTGCGCGGCAAGCTGGTGAAGGAGACGACGGAACTGAAAGCGTTCGAGGCCGGCAAATGAGGCGACTCCTGGCGTTCGCGGTCGTGCTGGCAGCGGGCTGCTCCGACGCGCCTCCGCCCGTTGAGGTGACGCCCGAGCCGCCGCTGGGGACCGGCGACCTTCAGCCGTTGGCGGTCGGCAAGTCGTGGATCTATGTCGGTTCGCTCGGCGAGCGGCAGGTCCACTCGATCACGAAAAGCGAAATGGTCGGGCCGTTCGAGTGCTACGTCTACGAGATCCGCTCCGGTTCGACGGTGCAGCGGCTCTGGGTGCGCGCGGAGAAGGACGGCCTGAAGCACTATCGCACCCAGCTCGGCGACCTCGTGCCCGTCGACCTCGGCGATCCCGTCACGCAGATTCCGCTGCCGGCGACGCTGGGCACGACGTGGGAGTACGACGACGAGAGCCTGATGGAAGCGCGCTGCAAGGGGACGGTCGAGGCGCTCGACACCCTCAATGTGCCGGCGGGGCGGTTCCGCTGCGTGCGCGTGAGGCTCATCGGCTCCAAGGACAACGTGAGGCTCTTCGAGCGGGTCGCGTGGTACGCGCCGGGCGTCGGCCTCGTCCGCGAGGAATGCACGCTCAACAAGGGCGACGGCGTGGAGCGCGGGTCGATCGCGCTGAAGGAGCGGAAGTGATTGTCCTGCTCGCGGCGCTTCTTGCCCAGGACAAGGAATGGTTCCCCGTCGAGAAGGGAACGACGTGGACCTACATCGTCGGCGCCAACGAGCTGACGCTGACGGCGCGCGGGGCGGGGAAGGCCGGCGACATCGAGTGCGTGAAGCTCGAATGGAGCTCGGGCGGCGCCGACTCGCAGACGGAGTTCTTCCAGGTCGACGACAAGGGAGTCTCGCTGCTCAAGGTCGAGACGTGGCGGAACGAGACGCAGGGGGAGATGGCGCAGGAGCCGGCCATTCCGCGGCTGCGGTTTTCGACGAAGAAGGGCGAGTCGTGGGAGTGGGCGGCGAAGGACGGGAAATCGAAGGCGACCTACACGAACGCGGGCGAAGAGGAAATCACGGTCGCCGCAGGCAAGTTCATGTGCATCAAGATCCACTGCGACGCCGGGAACGAGCAGGGGAAGTACACGGTCGACCGGTGGTACGCCAAGGGCATCGGCGTCGTCAAGCAGGTGCTGTCGCTCAACAACGAGACGAGGGAGCTGAAGAAGTTCGAGAAGCCCTCCAAGTAGTGGACACGCTCAAGAGCCGGATCGACACCGCGTCCGCCGAGTTCAAGGAACGGGCGGAGCACCATCGCCAGCTCTCCGCCCTGCTGAAGGAGCGGCTGGCGCTGGTGCGGAAGGGCGGACCGGAGTCGGCGATCGCGACGCAGCGGAAGCGCGGCAAGCTGCTGGTGCGCGAGCGGATCGACCGGCTGCTCGACCCCGAGACGCCGTTCCTCGAGGTGATGCCGCTGGCGGCGTGGGAGCTGCACGGCGGCGAAGCGCCGGGGGCGGGCGTCGTCACCGGCGTCGGCCGCGTCTCGGGCCGCGAATGCATGATCGTCGCGAACGATCCGACGGTGAAGGGCGGGACCTACTTTCCCGAGACGGTGCGGAAGCACTGCCGCGCGCAGGAGATCGCGATCACCAACCGCCTCGCCTGCGTTTACCTCGTCGACTCGGGCGGAGTTTTCCTGCCGCTGCAGGCGGAGGTCTTCCCGGACAAGGAGCATTTCGGGCGGATCTTCTACAACCAGGCGGTGATGTCATCGCAGCGGATTCCGCAGGTGGCGGTCGTGCTCGGGATGTGCACCGCGGGCGGAGCCTATGTGCCGGCGATGTCGGACGAGAACGTCATCGTGAAGGGTGCGGGGACGATCTACCTGGCCGGGCCGCCGCTCGTGAAGGCGGCGACCGGCGAAGAAGTGACCGCGGAGGAGCTCGGCGGCGGCGAGATGCACTCGCGGGTAAGCGGCGTGACGGACCACCTCGCCGACAGCGAGGAGCACGCGCTCCGCATTGCGCGCGCCATCGTCGAGAACCTCAACACGGTGAAGCGGGTCGGACTCGATGTGGCGCCGCCGGAGGAGCCGCTCTACGCGGGAACGGAGATCTACGGAGTCCTGCCCGCTGAGACGAAGCACCCGTACGACGTGCACGAGGTCATCGCGCGGCTGGTGGACGGCAGCCGCTTCCACGAGTTCAAGTCGAACTACGGGCCGACGCTCGTGACGGGCTTCGCGCGGTGGCATGGGTATCCGGTCGGGATCGTCGCGAACAACGGCGTGCTCTTCAGCGAGAGTGCGCTCAAGGGGGCGCACTTCGTCGAGCTCTGCTCGCAGCGCGGGACGCCGCTCATCTTCCTCCAGAACATCACGGGCTTCATGGTCGGCAAGCAGGCGGAGCAGGGCGGGATCGCCAAGGACGGGGCGAAGATGGTGCAGGCGGTGGCGACGGCCGCCGTGCCGAAGATCACGGTGATCATCGGCGCGAGCCACGGGGCAGGGAACTACGCGATGTGCGGCCGGGGCTACTTCCCGCGGTTCCTCTTCACGTGGCCGAACGCGCGCATTTCGGTGATGGGCAAGGAGCAGGCGTCGGGCGTGCTGGTGCAGGTCAAGCGCGAGCAGCTGGCGCGCGACGGGAAGACGCTCTCGGAGGAAGAGGCGCAGAGGATCGCCGCGCCGGTGCTCGAGAAGTACGAGAAGGAGGGCGATCCGTACTTCGGCAGCGCGCGGCTGTGGGACGACGGGATCATCGATCCTGCCGATACGCGCCGCGTGGTCGCGCTGGCGCTTTCAGCCTGCTTGAATGCGCCGGTGGAGGAGTCCCGCTGGCCCGTCTACAGGATGTGAAGCATGGAGACCATCAAGACCGAACTGAAGGGCCAGGCGTTCCGGGTCACGCTCGACCGGCCCGACGTGAAGAACGCGTTCAACGACGTCGTCATCAAGGAACTGCGCGAGGTCTTCGGGAATCTGCCGCAGGAGGCGCGCGTCGTCGTGCTGACCGGCGGTGGAAACGTCTTCTGTGCCGGCGCCGACGTCAACTGGATGAAGAAGTCGAAGACCTACACGGAGGAGCAAAACCGCGCCGATGCCGCGGCGATGTCGGCGATGTTCCGCGCCATCGATGAGTGCCCGCGGCCCGTGATCGGGCGGATCAACGGCGTCGCGCTCGGAGGCGGGACCGGGCTGACCGCGGTCTGCGACATCGTCGTCGCGGTCGACAGCGCGCAGTTCGGATTCACCGAGGTGCGGCTCGGCATCGTGCCGGCGGTGATCTCGGCCTACGTCCTGCCGAAGATCGGCCCCGCGATGGCGCGGCGCTACTTCATCACGGGCGAGCGGTTCGGGGTCGACGTCGCCTGCCGCCTCGGGCTCGTGCACGAGGTCGCGAAGGCCGACGAGCTCGATGCGAAGGTCGACACGATGGTGGGAGAAGTGCTCGCGTGCGGGCCCGACGCGGTCTCGATCGCGAAGAAACTCGTTCGGGACGAGCTGCCGATGACACGCGACCAGGCGGTCGACTACACGGTCAAGACGATCGCGAAGGTGCGCGTGACGCCCGAGGCGCAAGAGGGGCTCGGCGCGTTCCTGGAGAAGCGCAAGGCGAACTGGTCCAAATGAAAGTCCTCGTCGCGAACCGGGGTGAGATCGCCTGCCGGGTGATGCGAACCCTGCGGGAGATGGGCATCGCCTCCGTCGCGGTGCATTCGGACGTCGACCGCGGCGCGCCACACACGTGGATCGCCGACGAGGCCGTGGAGCTCGGCGACGCGCGGAGCTACCTCGACATCGCGGCGGTGATCGGCGCGGCGAAGAAGACGGGCGCGACGATGATCCACCCAGGCTATGGCTTCCTGTCACAAAGCGCACCGTTTGCGAGCGCCTGCCGCGACGCGGGCATCACGTTCATCGGCCCGTCGCCGGAAGCGATGGTCGCGCTCGCCGACAAGCGAGGATCCCGCCGGACCGCCGAAGAGCAGGGCGTGCCCGTCGTGCCGGGCGAGCGCGACTGCGACACGCTCGACGCCGTCAAGGCGGCGACGGACAAGATCGGATTCCCCATCCTGATCAAGGCGGCGGGTGGCGGCGGCGGGAAGGGGATGCGGCTCGTGGCGGGCGCCGCCGAACTCGCGGAGGCGTTTGAGGCCGCGAAGCGCGAGTCGGCGTCGAGCTTCAACGACGACCGGCTCATCGTGGAAAAGGTCATTCATCCGGCGCGGCACATCGAGGTGCAGATTCTCGGCGACGGGAAGGATGCGGTCGCGCTGGCCGAGCGTGAGTGCAGCCTGCAGCGGCGCTACCAGAAAGTGATCGAGGAGGGCCCCTCGCTGGCGATCTCGGCGAAAACGCGCCAGGGACTCTTTGAATCGGCGGTCAAGCTGGCGCGCGCGACGAAGTACGCGAACGCCGGGACGGTCGAGTTCCTCATCGGCCCCGACGGGCAGCACTATTTCCTCGAGGTCAACGCCCGGATCCAGGTCGAGCATCCGGTGACGGAGATGGTGCTCGGCCTGGACCTGGTGAAGCTCCAAGTCGAAATCGCGCAGGGGGGGAAGCTGCCGGCGCCGCCGTGGCGGCGGGGCCACGCGATCGAGGCGCGACTCAATGCCGAAGATCCGTACGGCGGGTTCCTGCCGCAGTCGGGGAGGGTGCTGATGCTCGAGTGGCCTCACATCCCGCAGGTCCGGATCGACTCCGGGATCCGCGAGGGCGGCGAGATCCAGCCCTTCTACGATCCGCTCCTTGCGAAGATCATCGCGCTCGGCGAGGACCGCGAGCAGGCGAGGCGCCGGCTCGTCGAAGCGCTGCGCGAGACGACGCTGCTGGGGGTCACGACGAACCAGCCGTTCCTGCTGCAGGTTCTCGAGAGCGAGATGTTCATGCGAGGAGAGACCTACACGACGACGCTCGAGTCGATGGAATGGAAGGAGCCGCCGGTGCCCGAGTTTGTCGCGGCCGCGGCGAAGAGGGCGATGGCGGTGAAGGCGGCGTCGGGCGAGTCGGGACCGGCGGACCGGCACTCGCCATGGACCGGGAGTTTCGGCCGATGAACTGGATCACGGTCGAGCACGGCGGGAAGACGCACCGCGTCGCCGTCGAGCGGACGGCGCAGGGGGTCTGGGTCGGGTGGCCAGGCCGCGCGAAGTACTTCGGGCCGGAGCGGAGCGAGGCGTCGCGCGACGCGGGTCATGACGAGATTCGCGCGCCGATGACCGGCAAGGTCGTGAAGGTCCGCGTCGCCGTTGGCGACAAGGTGGCCAGGAACGACGTGGTCGTGATCCTTGAAGCGATGAAGATGGAGTACCGGCTGGCGGCGCCGCACGACGGGATCGTGGAGGCGGTTCTGTGCAAGGAGGGGGAGCTGGTGGACCTGGGGCGGGGATTGGTCGAGCTGAAGGGCGCGTAGGTTTCTCATGATCCGCATCGTCGAAGTCGGCCCGCGCGACGGACTCCAGAACGAGTCGAAGACGATCCCCACCGCGACGAAAGTCGCCTTCATCGACGCGCTCTCGCAAGCGGGGCTCCAGGAGATCGAAGCGAGCGCGTTCGTCTCGCCGAAGTGGATCCCGCAGCTCGCGGACGCCGCCGACGTCTTCCAGCGGATCACGCGCGCCCCGGGGATCCTCTACTCGGCGCTCGTCCCGAACGAGCAGGGTCTCGACCGCGCGATGGCAGCGAAGGTCGACAAGATCGCGGTCTTCACGGCGGCCAGCGAGAGCTTCAACCAGAAGAACATCAACGCGACCATCGCGGAGTCGATCGAGCGGTTCGTCCCGGTGATCAAGAGGGCGAAGGGTTCAACGCTGCCGGTGCGCGGCTACATCTCGACGGCCTGGTGGTGCCCGTACGAAGGGCGGATCGCGGTGGCGAAGACCGTCGATGTCGTCAAGCAGCTCGTCGATGCGGGCTGTGACGACCTCTCGATCGGCGACACGATCGGGAAGGCGGAGCCCGGCCAGGTTCGCGAGCTGATCGAGCAGCTCCTGAAGGTCGTGCCCGCGGCGCGGCTCGCGATGCACTTCCACGACACCTACCATCACGCGGTCGCCAACGCGATCGAGTCGTACAAGCTCGGCATCACGACGTTCGACTCTAGCGCGGGCGGGATCGGCGGCTGCCCGTACGCGCCGGGGGCGTCGGGGAATGTCGCGACCGAGGCGCTCGTGGCGGCGCTCCGGAGCGTCGGCGGGCGGTGCGACGTGGACCTCGCGAAACTCGCCGCGGCGCGGGCGGTGATTGCGCCGGCCCTATGATGCATCGATCGATTCTCGCGATCGTCGTCGGATTCGCGGTGACGGCGGCGAGCCTTGCGGTCAGCTGCCGGACGACCGGGACCGGCGAGAACGCGCGGATTGAGCGGGGACGCTACCTCGTCAACCACGTCAGTCTTTGCTTTCTCTGCCATTCCGAAGTCGATTGGAAGCGGGAGGGCTTTCCGCCGCTGCCGGGCCGCGCGGGCGTGGGCGGGCTGTGGCGGGACGAATCGGTCCCATTCGCTACGCTCTATGCCGCGAACCTGACGCCGGACGAAACGGGCATCGGTTCGTGGAGCGACGCGGAGCTCGACCGCGCGATCCGGCGCGGGATCGGAAAGGACGGGCGCACCCTCTTCCCTGTCATGCCGTACAACGCCTACCGTGCGATGTCGGATAGCGACGTCGCCGCTGTCATTGCCTACCTGCGGTCGCTGGTGCCGGTCAAAAACGCGGTGCCGGCGCGGAAGCTGCCGGCGGCGGTCGAAGTGATGCTGAAGCCCGTGGAGGTGATGCGCCCGCCGGAGGGGCGGGGGCACTACCTCGTGCAGATCGCCGACTGCTTTTCGTGCCACACGCCGCTGAACCCGGCGATGCAGGCGAACTTCGACCTCGCCTTCGGAGGCGGCTTCATCGTGAAGGGTCCGTGGGGGCGCGTCGCGTCGCCGAACATCACGCCCGATCCGTCGGGCATTCCGCATTATGACGAGGCGATGTTCATCAGGCTGATGCGGACGGGCACCGTGGGCGGCCGGCAGGTGAACGGGATCATGCCGTGGGGCCACTATCGAGGCATGACCGACGAGGATCTGAAGGCGATGTTCGGCGTCATCCGAGCTCTGCGGCCCGTGCAGCACCGCGTGGACAACGTTGAAGAGCCCAGCAAGTGCCCGAAGTGTGGAACGACTCACGGGCTCGGCAAGCGCAACGTCCGATAAGGCAGTTTGACCGCTCGTCTAAGACGCGTTCCGCGCCATTCGTCGAAGGGGCATGAGATACGGAGTCGTGCTCTGCTTGCTGGTGGCTTGTCACCGTCCTCCAGCCGTCGTCATTGCCCCTCGGCCGGCGCCTCCCGCTCCGCCTCCGAAGCCGAAGCTGGACGTGCAGGCGCAAGTCGCGAAGGTGCGCGCCGTCGCCAAGGCGTCCGACGTTTTTGCGGTCCTCGACCTCGTCTACGCCCGCCTCGACGACCACTTCGCGAAGCGCCTGGCGAAGGTCGACCGCGTGGGCGGTGAGCTCTTTTCCGCGAAGTGGAAATGGCGCGCGACGTTTTGGAGCGACGAGGAGTACGGGCGCGCCGTACGGCGGCTGTTCGACAGGGAGTTCTTCGACGGCATTCCGGCGCTCGTCGACGCCATCTCCCGCGACATCGCGGCCGCGGCCGAGGCGAGCGACAACCGCCTGATGGCGGAGGTGGCCGACATCACGCGCGCGGCGGCGCCGACGGTCGACGTGGAGGCGCTGCGCGCGGACTACCACGTCGGTCTCGAGTCGCTGATGGTGCACGACCTCGAGATGAACCTCGTCACGATCGCGGCCAGCGACTTCGTCGCGAGCCTCGTCACCGGCGCCCTTGCGGCGTCGGGCCTCTTCGGCCCGGCGGTTGCCGCGGGCGCGGCGACGTCGTGGTGGAATCTCGGCATCGGGCTGGTCGTGGCGGTCGTCGTCGCCATCGTCGTCGACTCGGTCATCGGAGACGCGTTCGAGAGCGAGGCGCGGACGAAGATCTGGGCGCAGCTTTCGACGTTCCGGATGGAGGCGATGCGGCGCGTCGGCGACGCGGCGTCGGATGCGTTGAAGCGCTACGTGAAGTCACGCGAGGAGGCCGTCGCGAAGGCGGCGGAGAAGAGCCTTGAACCTTTTGCTCGCTAGTGCGCTGCTGTTCGTCCAGGGAGCCGCGGTGCGCAACGCGGCGCGCGAGGTCGTGAAGATCCTCGAGACGCGGTTCGCCCGCGAGGTTGCCGAGGAGGGGGTGGAGCGGCTCGAGGCGCGGGTCGCCTCGTACCTGGAGAAGTACGGCGAGGACGCGGCGACGGCGCTCAAGCGCGTCGGCCCCCGCGTCGGCGGCGCGGCGCTGGAGAAGTTCGGCGCGCCCGCGGCGAAGTTCCTCGCCCAGTTCGGCGACGAGGGGGCGCGGCTGCTCGCGATCGAAGGCGAGTCGGCGGCGCGGGTCGCGGCGCGGTTCGGGCAGGAAGGGGTCGAGCTGATGGCGAAGCACCGCGGGATTGCGGCGCCGATCCTCGAGCAGTTCGGCGACGACGGCCTGCGGGCGCTGCGAAGCCTCGGCCCCGACAGCGCGATCACGCTGCGCCGCCTGGAAGAGGCGATCCGGACGTCCGGGCGCCAGCGCGACGTGCTTCGAGTCATCGAGGAGTACGGCGATCGCGCGTGCGCCTTCCTCTGGCGCAACAAGGGCGTGATCTTCGGCGCCGCGGTGCTCGCCGCCTTCCTGCACGATCCCGAACCTTACCTGAGCGGTGCGAAGGAACTGGTCGCCGCCACGGTGGCGCCCGTGGCGAAGGCCGCTGCGGAGAAGGCGAACTGGACGGTCGTCATCGTCGCGACGATGGTCGTCGGCGCCGTCCTGATCGCGCTGAAGGTCGCGTCGCGGACCCCGACCCGGAGGTGACCAAACCGTGATGGTGCCCCTCGGGCCCCTCGACTCGGAGCCATCAAAACCCTGAGGGCTCCTCCCTCGGGGCGCTCGGAGCATCGATCGCCTTCGGCTATCGATACTCCTCGCGCTTCTTAAGCATCGGCAGCGTTTTCTTGTAGGCATTCGGCGCTACGAACCGGAGCTCGCCGAGCGCCTTCAACGCCATCGCGGTTCCGTAGACGCGCCCCCACGCCTGGTGGTCGACCCACGTGCCGTCCTCGTACTGGTTCTTGAGCAGCGCTTCCTGGACGGGTGTGCCGAACTTCTTGCGGAGCGCCTCGGTCTTGAGCGACTTGATGGCGCGTGCGCTGTAGTAGTGCGACCAGAAGTAGTAGTAGGGCGAGTTGAAGAAGCTCGTGTAGACGTGGTTGCCCGAGTAGCCGAGGACCTTGTCGAGCTCGCCGCGGCGGCGCACGAAAATCTCGCAGGTCTTCTCGAGCTCCTTCGCGTCGACCTTGCCCGCGCGCTGGAGCGCGAGGGTGCAGGCGGCAATGCGGCCGACCGTCGCGCGGACGTCGAGGCCGTCGCCGGCGTCGACCATCGTGTAGCGGAAGCCCTCGTCGGCTTCTCCCTCGCGGCGGAGGCGCATCGCGGCCATGTAGGCCGTGGCGCGGTCGAACGCTTCGGGGGGATAGTCGACGCCGATTTCCTTCGCGTCGAGGATCGCGTTGATCGCGGTGGCGGTGCAGTTGCCCGCCGACTCGCTCCAGGTGTAGTAGGACCAGCCGCCGTCCTCCTTGGTGGTGGCGTTCGGCGCCTTCCCGGCCACTTTCGGCGCGTTGCGCAGCACTTTGACCTTCGCCACTTCATTCACCGGGAGTTCGGCGACCATCGTGTAGAGGTGTTCGATGCCGGTGATGCGGACTTCGTTGATCTCGAGGATGCGGTCGCCCTTCTTGACGCCGCCCTTGCTCGCGGGGCCGTTCGCCAGGACGGTCACCACGAGGATGCCCGGCACGTCGGGGAAGCCGTCGGGCGAGGGCGTGATGCCGAAGTAGCCCTTCTCCTTCTTCTGCTCGCCTTCCTTGGGCGGTTCCTTCTTCACCGCCTTGGGAAGGACGGCGGGCGGCTTCGAGACGCCGGCCCTCTGGTTCTGGAGCAGCCGGTCGACCGTCGCGGCGACGGATTCCTTGATGCGGGTGCGGAGCGCTTCATCCTTGGTGACCTTGTATTCGGAGGTCATGAACTCGATCGCGAAGGACCAGGTCCAGACGCCGTATGTCTTTTTCGTGTGCTTCGGCGCATTCTCGATGACGTACTCGAGCCCCTTGGCGATCGCGGGACGGATGCGATCGGGGCCGAGCTCCTCGTGCGAGCGGAGCGCCATGCAGCAGAGGGAGGTGAGGACGACCTTGTTCATGCTGTCGTTGGCGGTGGGGACGAAGTAACGTTCGTTCTTCGGCACTTCCTCGCGGATCTGGGTCTTCGGATCGAACTTCCACGTCCCGTCCTCCTGCTGCTGCTCGAGGAGGTAGCGCAGGCCCTTGCCGAGGGCCGTGCGGAGCGCCTCCTCTTCGGCGAGCTTGTTGGCGAGGGAGAGCGGCTCCTTGAGCTTGAAGTTCGGATCCTGCTGCTGGACGTCGGCGGAGGCCGGCCGCTTGGCGACGGTGATTTCGAGCAGGAGCTCTTCGGGCTTGGGCTCCTCCTGTTTCTTCTCGTCGGGCTTGGGCTCGTCCTGCTTGGGCTTCTCGCCGTCCTGGTAGGGCATGCAGTAAAGCGGCGTCTGCGAGCTTTCCTGCGGGACGACGAACGCGAGAGAGGCGAAAAGCGGAAGCAAAGCGGCTGGTCTCACGGAACCCTCCTCAGCTGATCTTGACTAGAGACAAGTCTACTTCGGTTTTGGTTGTACGGATGAGAGATCAAAAGTGATGGATCGAACCTGCCGGGTGCGGCCGATGTCAGAGTCGCAAACGAGGAGTGAAGCGATGATGGTCGCCGCCGCGCTGATCCTGGTCGCGTTCGTTCAGGAGCCGCCCCGGGAGGAGAAGAAGCTCGTCATCCGGACGAAGGACGTTTCGCCCGACGCACTCCTCCAGTACGTGTGCCGGGAGTGCGGCTGGACGCTCATCTACAGCGAGAAGGCGAGGCCGGAGGGCACGATCACGCTGTCGAATGACGGGCCCGTTGCGGAAGGAAAAATCGTCGACTTCCTCAACACCGCCCTGGTGAAGAGCAAGGTGCAGGTGATCCTCGTCGATCGCGTGCTGAAGGTGGTCACCGAAGACGAGGCCAAGAAGTCCGGCCCGTCGATCTTCGTCGGCAGCGATCCACTGGAGATTCCGCCGGACGACACGATCCGAACGCAGGTGATTCCGCTGAAGCACGTCAACGTCGTGGACCTGGCGAAGGAGCTGAAGGTCATTCTCGACGACGCGGCGCCGAAGTGGGCGATCAACACCTACTCGAACTCGATCATCGTGACGGAGAAAGGCGTCGTCATTTACCGGCTGGTCCGCATCCTGCGGGTGCTCGATGTCGAGGCGCCCGACCGGCTCAAGGTCATGGTCGTTGCGCTCAAGAACGCGGACGCGACCGAGACGGCGAAGATGCTCAATGACCTCTTCAAGCGCGAGCAGCAGGCAGATCCCGCGGCGCAGAATCCCATGTGGCGAGCGCTGCGTGGCGCGATGGGCGGCGGCGAAGCCCCGGCGAAGCCCGTCGCGGCCGAGATCGTCCGCATCGTCGCGGATGTGCGGACGAATTCGATCGTCGTCTCCGCGACCGACGGGAACCTGAAGGTCATCCGGGCCACGATCGACGGCCTCGACACGTCGTCGGGCGAGGCGATCAGGATGAAGCTCTACCCGCTGCGCTACGCCGACGCGGCGGAGACGGCGGCGTTCATCGCGAAGATCTTCGAGCAGGAGCAGAAGACGTCGAGCCGCGGGCGGAGTCCCTTCTCGTTCCAGCCGTCGGCGGAGCCGGAGGCGACATCGAGATTCCGCGAGGTGAAGGCGGTGGCGGATGTCCGCTCGAACTCCGTGGTGGTCGCGGCGAGCGGGTTGAACCTGGGCATCGTCGACCAGCTCGTCGAGCGGCTTGACCGGCAGACCGAGGACGTGCTCCAGGTGAAGGTCTACAAGCTGAAGAACGGCCAGGCGCCAGAGATGGCGGCGCTGCTCCAGTCGATGTTCCGGCCGCAGACGAGATCGACGGTTCCCAACGGCACCGCGCTGGCGCCCGCGCAGGAAGTGCAGATCACGGCCGATGCGCGGACGAACTCGATCGTCATCAAGGCGAGCGAGGCGAACCTGCTCGTCGCCGAGGAGATCCTGGCGACGCTCGAGGACGACCCGACGGAGCCGACGGAGACGTGGGTGATGGAGCTCCAGTACGCGAAGGCGGAAGACGTGGCGAAGCTGCTGCGGGATTTGTTCGGGCAGGGGACGAACGTGCAGGCGCTGCCGGGGACGCAGACGATCGTGGGACGGACGCCGGCGTCGCAGACGGAGGCCGTGCGCCGAGTTGTTACCGGAGGCGGAGAGAAGTAGCGGCGCGCGACGGAGCTGGTGCGGAGTCTCCGAAGACGTCGGTGTGCTCGTGGTTCGACTCGCTCGTCGCCACTCGCTCGCTCACCACACTTCGACTCGGCCGCACCAGAGCAAGCGTGGCGCTTGGTATCACCGGCGTGCTTGCACTGAGCGAGGTCGCGCGGCCTGCCCTCCGAAGCTCCACCCGCAGGGAGCGAAGGAGGGAGCGCGGCCGAGTCGAAGTGGACCTGAAGGGGTTCGAACCCTCGACCTCGTGAATGCCATTCACGCGCTCTCCCAACTGAGCTACAGGCCCGGGAAGCGACGCGTTGGGGCGCGACGCGGGGAGGGATTCTACGGCGCGGATTGGACGATGGCAATACGGCGGCCGTTGCCGTGTAAGATAGACCCTTGAGCGCGAACCTTCGCCGGTTCGCGCCGTCATATAAGAAGCTAATCACAAGGACCTTCGCATGATCACCGCCCTCTTCGCCGCCCTCTGCCTGGCGCCCTGCCAGGATGACGAAAAGATCAAGGAGTGGATCGAGCAGCTCACCAGCGACTACGAGGAGGAGCGCACCGAGGCGCGCAAGCAGCTCGAAGCGGTCAAGGAGAAGGCGGAGACGCACCTGATCGACGCGCTCGGAAAGGACGACCACCGCATCCGCCGTGCCTGCATCGAGCTTCTCCTCGCCGCGAAGTCGAAGAAGGCGGTCGAGCCGATCGCGAAGGTCTTCAAGGACGCCACCGAGGAGCGGACCGTCCGCGACAAGGCCTTCGAGTACCTCAAGAGCGTGCCCAAGGATGCCGAGCAGCACCTGATCGATGCGCTCGACACGACCGAGGAGACCTGGAAGATCGGCGCCCTCGAGGCTCTCAAGGAGATCAACAGCGCGAAGTGCGCCGAGAAGGTCTCGGCGCTCTACGACAAGGAGACGAACGCGCAGGTCAAGGCGAAGGCGTTCGACTGCCTGCAGAACCTCGGGAAGCCGGCGCAGCCGCACCTCCTCAAGCTGCTCGGCAGCAACGATTCGAGCGTGCGCCTGGGCGCGCTCAACGGCCTCGAGAAGATCGGCGCGTCGAACGAGGACATCCTCGAGCCCGTCGCCAAGATCTTCAAGACCGAGAGCGACGACGCGGTCCTGCGCAAGTCGTACGAGGTCCTCATCACCGCGAAGGAGAAGGCGCAGCCCCATTTCGTCGAAGGCCTCAAGTCCGCGCAGGAAGGGGTCCGCCTCAAGTCGCTCGACGGGCTCATCCAGCTCGAGCTGGACGGCACCATCGCCTCCATCGCCGCCTGCTTCGAGGGCGACACGCTCGACAGCGTGCGGCTCAAGGCGCGCGAGGCGCTGGAGCACTTCGGAAAGAAGTCCGAGGACGCCCTGTGCAAGGCGCTCGAGAACAAGAATCCCAAGGTCCGGCTCGAGACCCTCAAGGCGCTGACGCAGATCAAGTCTGAGAAGCCGTTTGACGCCATCGCGGAGATGTACTCGAAGGACGCGGACAAGAGCGTCCACGAGTGGTGCTTCAACTACCTGCTGGCGGTTCCCCAGAAGGCGGAGAAGCAGCTCCTGCTGGCGCTGAAGGATGAGAACGCCGTGATCCGCCTCCAGGCGATCGAGGCACTCGGCAAGGGACAGGTCCTCGCGGCGATCGGGCCGCTGATCGACCTGCTCGCCGATCTCAACGGCGACATCAAGCAGAAGGCCACTGACGCGCTGGTCCGCATCGGCCCCAAGGCGATCGAGGCGGTCAACGCGGGGTTGAAGGCCGGCACCGTGAAGAAGGCGGCGTCGGACGAGATCATCGCGAAGTTCTACCAGGAGGAGGTGGAGCGTCTGCTGATGAAGCTCATCACCAACGACGGCGGGACCGGCTACTTCGACGGGCAGTTCAAGGAGATCGAGACGTTCGGCAAGGAGAAGGCGCTGCCGGTGCTCGTGAAGATCGCGCTCGACGACGGCTACCAGTTCCGTGTCCAGCCCGACGACAAGATGAACGCGCAGAACCTTCCGGAGTACATGAAGGAGCTCGCGACGATCTCGCTGGGATTCCTCGGCGACGAATCGACGGCGAAGGCGCTGAAGGACGCGCTGAAGGACCGCCAGCCGGGTGACGACCGCGGCTATCCGCAGATCGCGGTGGCGCTCTACCGCCTCGGTGAGAAGGCGCCGTTCGAGGCCTACGTGAAGGAGATGACCAAGATCGCCGAGGAACGGCTGAAGAACCCCGACGAACGGCCGGAGGGGTACCAGAAGATCTTCATGATCGGCATCGTGCAGAACCGCATTGGCGCGCACGAAGAGGCGATGAAGACGTACCAGAAGCTGCTCAAGACCGTCGAGGAGCAGAAGGGCGAGAAGAACTGGCAGGGGTGGTGCGCGCTGCTTTACAACATCGCCTGCCTGCACGCGCTCGGCGGCGACAAGGCCAAGGCGGTCGAGATGCTCGGGCGCTCGGTCGACGCAGGCTTCAAGGACCACGACTGGATCGAGCTCGACAAGGACCTCAGCGCGATTCGAGACGAGGACGGCTACAAGAAGCTGATGGCGGACGCGAAGCGGTTTGAAAAGCCGAAAGACCAGTAGAGCGGAGCCGATAGCGAAGAGCGGATAGCCGGAGAGAACCGTGATCCTGCTGCTCCTGCTGCAAGTCGACTGGAAGACCGATCACGCGGCGGCGATGCAGAAGGCGGTCGAGCGCCGCGGGCCCGCGATCGTCTACTTCCGCGCGGAGTCGTGCAAACGTTCCAAAGCGCTGGAAGAAGGCCCCTTCGCCGCGGCGGCCGTCGCCGCCCTCCTGGCGGAGTTCGTCTGCGTCCGCATCGACGTGGATCACGATGAGCCGAATGTGCGCGCGAAGTACGGCGTGCGCTTCACGCCGTCGATCGTGATGATCGGCCGCGACGGGAAGCGGCTCGGTGAGCATGAGGGCGCGTTCGAGGCGGAGGCCATCGCGGCGAGGCTCACGGAGGTGCTGGAGAAGCACCGCTCCCCGTGGTGCGGCTCGGAGAAGGCGGCGCTGGAGCGCGCGAAGAAGGAAAAGCGTCTCGCGCTGCTGGTGAAGGACGACAAGGCGCAGGCGCGGGTCCACGAGGTTCTCGGCGAGGTCGCCGACGGCCTGGCGATCGCCGTCGTCGAGGAGTGGAAGGTCGATGGCCCGGCGTGGGTTGTCGTGGAGGCGACGGGCGAAAAACCGCGCGCCATCGGCACGATCCCGCTGAAGGACGCGACGAACGACGAGCTCCGGGCGAAGGTCAAGCAGCTGCTGAAGTGAATCGCGGGACGGCGGAGGCGAATCAGGTGCGCCGCGATCCGGTGCCCTTCTCCTCGATGTAGTTGGCGAGCTCCAGCACGCTGCGGCAGTGAGGGCAGAAGTAGATGACTTCGACGACGTTCTCGCTGTTGCGGCGGTCCATCCTCCGGACGTTCTCCCAGGCGACGTCGCGGCGGCAGTGGGCGCAGATGCCGGAGGTGGCGTGGGCCGCCTCGATCCTGCCGCGGACCTGGATGCCGCGCGCCTCGCGTCCGGCCAGGCATGTGGCGCAGTAATCGACGGCGACCGGGATCGGATCGCTGCACGCCAGGCATCGGTGAAGATGCGGCGGAAGGCGCGACGTGTTCCCTCCGACGGGCGTGCAATCGGCGCAGAGTTCGGCATCGCCCCTGAACGGGTCGCCGCAGTTGATGCAGAACTTTCGGACCGCGCGCGTCATGACGAATGTGCGATATACGAGGATCACATCGTACATCACATCGAACCTCGTACCTCGAACATCGAACATCCCGCGTCACGGCTTCGGGTTCGCCTCGAAGAGGTCGAACATCTGCTTGCAGTACGCGTACGGCGGGCTCGGGGCGTGGCTCTCGCCGGGGCGCATCACCTTGGTCGTCGGGGAGTAGCCGTGGGCGTTGCCCCAGCTCTCGAGCTGAGACGCGCGCGTGCCGTCCGAGGAATTCTGGCCGTAGTCGATCCACATCGCCGGGGTGAAGCCGAGGGTCGACGCGGTCATGGCCTGCATGGAGCCGTAGTCGCCGCTCGATGGCGAGTAGGCGGGGGCGCAGAAGCCGACGGCGGCGAACTGCGACTGGAATCCGGACTGGACGGTCTGGCCCTGGTAGTTCGTGTAGGTCGCAGGGCCGCTGGCGAGCGCCAGCCAGATGCCCGGGTAGCAGCCCCCGGAAATCGCCGCCATGTGCTGCTTGTTGTCGTCCACGTTGTACTTGGCGCGAACGTGGTCCCAGATCTGCTTCGCCCATGGCTGCGACCACGCGCCCGAGCCGCCGTCGGTCGTGTCGCCGTAGGGCGCGACGACGATAAAGCGGTCGAGATTCGCGTAGTAGACGCAGACCTGGAACCAGCCGGTCGGCGTCGAGGTTCCTTCGACGCCGTGAAGCGCGATGACGACGCCGATGGGGGCGCCCGTGTAGCCGGGGGGGACGTAGATCGCGTACTTCGAGGTGGCATCGCCGCTCACGTACGAGAGGCCGGTGACGGGAGATCCCGGAGTGACGCCCGGGATGCCGCCCGATCCACCGCTGGAGCCGCCGCCTCCCCCTCCGCCACCGCCGCCTCCGCCTCCGCCTCCGCCCCCTCCGCCGCTCGAGGAGCCTCCCCCTCCACCGCCGCCGTCCTTGCCGCAGCCCGTGAGTACGAGCGCCGCCATGAGCAGAATGCGAGTAAGCATGCCGCCTCCTCACCATTGCATCGAGAGTCCCGCCAAAAGGCAGGGACTCGGCAAAGCGCGGCCCCAATACCACGAATGCCAGACCGATGAGAGCAAGCGTCGTTCCACCGATCGGAATTGCAGGCGCGCGCAACTCGTTGGCGGACAGGGAGGTGCGCTCCGCAACAGAATCGGGCGGCACGTTGTAAAGAGTGGATTACGGGGTTAGAGTCTGACGAGTGGAGGGTTCAGCAATCGATCGCGTGCGCGCGGTGAAGCGCGTTCTGATCGTCATCCTCCTCCTGAACTGGATGGTCGCGGCCGCGAAGGCGGTGGTCGCCTACCTGTCGAATTCACTCAGTGTCCAGGCCGATGCCTACCACTCGCTGCTGGACGGCTCTTCGAACATCGTGGGGCTGATCGCGGTCACGCTCGCCGCGGCGGACGCCGACAAGGAGCACCCGTACGGACACCGCAAGTTCGAAGTGCTCGGCGCCATGGTGATCGGCGTCCTCCTCGCGCTGGCGGCCTACGACATCGTCCGGGAGTCGGTCGTCCGGCTCCGCGAGCGCACGGTGCCCACGCCCGACGCCGCGACGTTCGGAGTCATGGGCGTCACGATCGTGGTGAACGTCTTCATCACCCTTTATGAGCGCAGGCGCGGCCGTGAGCTCAACAGCGAGGTGCTGCTCGCCGACTCCGCGCACACGCGCACCGACGTCGCCGCATCGCTCGCCGTCATCGCGGCGCTCATTTTCGGCCGCTGCAACATGCCCGTCGCCGACGTGATCGTCTCGATCGGCATCGGCGGGCTCATCGCGTGGGCCGCGTGGGGGATTGCGTCGCGCGGCGCCGGCGTTCTCGCGGACCGGTCGGTCCTCGACCCTGAAGAAGTGGAGCGCATCGCGAAGAAGGTGGTGGGCGTCCGCCATTGCCACGAGGTCCGCACGCGCGGCACGCAGGACGCGATCTTCGCCGACCTGCGGATTCATGTCGACGGCGCGTTGCCGCTGGAGCAGGCGCACGACCTCGGCCATCGCGTCGAGGCGGAGTTGAAGGCGGCGTTCCCCGGCTTGCGCGACGTCGTCATCCACATCGAGCCGGACGACGAAAAGCACACTTGAATTGAACTGCTGCGGAAGCCGCGGCGTCTGATAGCGGGGATCTGACATCACCGGTGGCCTTCTTCTCGCGATCCGCCTTCGCTTCACGTCCCGCAAGTCCGGCGGGCCGGCCCCTTCGGGCGAGCTACGGCGGATGAGACCGCCCGCGGACTGGCGTCCGCGGACGATCTCACACCGGACGGCCCGCGAAACCTGTATTTATCATGGGGTGGGTGTCGTCCCATCACGATCATGCGAATTCTCTTCCTGGCCCTTCTGATCCTGCCGTCATCGGCGGCCGCGCCCGCCCGGCGCGACCTCGACGTCGGCGTTCCGCCGGGCACGCCGCTCGAATGGACCAAGGAGCTCAAGCCGCCGATCCCGACGCTCTACCGCGGCAGCGTGCCGACGGCGACGGCTTCGGGCGACGTGCTCGAGGGGGGCACGATTGCGCTGGGGGTCGACTTCGGCTCGGCGAGCGCGCTTGGCGTGGGGCGCATCACGACGCGCGACCTGCCCTCGCATCTCCCGTGGACCGTCCCGACGGCGACCGGCGACGATCGGGTGCCGACGCCGAGCGGCACGATCACGTGGGCCTATCCGCCGACGGTGACGTCGATGCAGTGGTGGTGGTGCCTCGCGCCGTTCCTCCGGTACGGCCTCCATCCGCAGCTCGTCTCCGAAGGCGAGACCGGCGCTCTGCTGCTCGAGATCGGCGAGCCGTCGCGTCTCGCCGCCGAGGCGGCGGCCGGCCATTTTGGCGCCGACATCGTCGCGATGATCAAGCGCGACGTGACGCCGGTGCCGGCCAAGGCGCCCGAGCCTCCGCAGATGGACTCCGCGCTCCAGCAGATGTTCGCCGACCTCGCGGCGCGCGAGCTCACCAGCGAGTACCCGTACGGCCTCAACCCGTACTTTGCGCAGCGCACGCTTTCGCTCGGCGACCAGGCCTTCCCGGCGGTGCTGGCATGCGCGAAGAGCGACCACGTCTTCCTCCGCCGCAACGCGATGGCCGTCCTTGCCCAGTATGGGCGTGCCGAGGGGCTCGCGTACCTCCGCGAGGTGGCGGCGAACTCGAAGGACGCGGTGGCGCGGACGCGGGCGATCCTCGGCCTCGCGCGCCGGCGGGACAAGGACATCGTGCCGCTGCTCGTGAAGATGCTCGACGACGCCGACAAGTTCAAACGCGCGCTCGCGGCGTACGCGCTCGGCGTCTCATCGCGGCCGGAGGGCGGCGAAGCCCTGCTCAAGAAGGCGAGCGTCAGCGTCGGCGACGGCGATCTCCTGATGAGCCTTCTGCCCGCCCTGGGCCGCGTCCGGATGAACAGCGACAAGTTCACGGCGTCGCTCCGGAATCTCGCCGCGGCGGTTGCGCGCACCAGCTACGACATGGGGTCCGCGCTGCCCCCCGATGTCCCCGATCCGAAGAACCTCCGGCGCGACATCCTCGTCGAGTTCGCCCAGCTCGCCCTCGCAGCGCAGGGCGATGAGGCGGCCATCAAGGAGGTCCTGGCCAAGAAGGACGGCTTCAAAACGGCGACGCAGTACCTGGCGGTTGAAGTGCTCGGGTGGCTCGGTGAAGACGGGGCGAAGTCGCTCCAGGCGATTGTGCAGAACGGGCGGATGGAGCCGGTGATCCGGGCACAGGCGCTGGCCCGGATCCTGACCCTCGTGCCGAACACGAAGTTCGCGGTTGAGGTGGCGTCGAACGAGGCGATGCCGCCCGGCGTGCGCGGGATCGCCCTGACGATGCTCCCCGCGTACGACCCGACCGGCGCCCGCAACTGCGCGAAGACGATCATCGAGGCGTACCTGAAGGGGCGATATCGGACGCCGGCGGAGGCGTACCTCGTCCTCACGTCGCTCCAGGCGCTCGGCCGGACGGGCGATTCCGACATCGACGTGCTGCTCCAGGTTGCGGAGGTTGCGGCGGGGCAGCGACGGCGGACGGCGCCGGCCTCGAAGCGGCCGCCGTCACCGATGGATCTCTACCAGACGGAGGTCGAGATCGTAATCGACGTGCCGCTGCTGGAGACAGCGCTGATCGAGCTCGGCCGCACCCGAAGCAAGCGCGCGGGCGAGGCGCTGGCGATGGTCCTCGCGGACGCCGGAGCCGATGCGCGGGCGGAAGCGGCCTTCTCCCTCGGCGCTGTCGCCGGCAAGGCGGCGCTCGTGGCGCTGGTGGGCGGGCTCCAGGACAAGGACGGGTGGGTGCGGTGGGCGTCGTACGTCGCGCTGCACGGCCTGACGGGCAAGGAGTTCTTCTGCGACTGGATCGGCGGAGGCGCGTCGACGCGGTCTGAGTTCGTGAAGAAGTGGAAGGACCTGGTGGCGCCATGATCGCCGCGCTGCTGGCGCTCTGCTGCCTCCAGGACTGGGAGAAGGAGGCGGCCGAAGCCTTCGAGAAGGCGAAGAAGAACCGCCAGCCCGTGCTGATTCTCTTCGGCTCGTCGGCCTACAAGACCGGAACCCAGGCGGCGTCGGCGATGAAGAACGCCGACGTGATCCGCGCCGCGAAGCCGTACGTGCTGATCAAGGTCGATTTTCAAAAGGGCTTCCCCAAGGGCTGGCCACTCTCGCTCAACAAGATGCAGTACTACTGGGGCGGCATCGCGCTCGTTTCGCCGACGGGCGAGACCAACGAGCTGCGCTACGACCACGAGATCACGACGATGAAGCCCGAGGCGGTGGCGACGTGGATTTCGGAGGCGGCCGACCGGCTGGGCGCTCCGTGGGATCTGTCGGTCTTCGCCGCGGAGACGCGCGCGAAGCGCGAGGGCAAGCCGCTCGTGGTGATGATGGGCTCCGAGAAGGAGTTCTGCCTTTCGTTCCGCGACCCTGCGCTCGTTGAGACGCTCAAGCACGTGGTCCTGCTGCGCGTCCCGGGGGACTCGAAGCGCTACACGGCGCCGGGCTCGCCGGGCGTCGTCATGATCGATCCGGTCGACCGGACGGAGCTCGCGTCGTGGAGCGGCTCGAAGAAGGGGGCGGACATCAAGGCGCTCCTCGAGAAGCCGGTCGCCGATTGGCAGAAGACGGCGGGCGAGCGCCGCCGCGCGTTCGACACGGCGCACCCGTACGTCTGCGGCAGCTGTGGCTACCGCAGCACGGAGGCGGAGAGCTGCTGCGGCGATGTCATGCTCAAGCCCGAGCCCCCGGTGTGGGAGAAGACGTGGATCGATGCGAAGCAGCGAGCGGCGGCCGAGGGGCGGGTGCTGATCTATGTCGTGATGAGCGACCCGAAAGAGCTTACGCGCGCGCAGGAGATTTTTGGCGAGGCGAGGCTCGCGGTGCTCGTCTCGCGCTGCATCATCGTGGCGGAGGAGGCGTCCGACGCGGGGCGGCGGCCGGCCGAGCTCGGGGTCCGCACCGGCATCGTCGTGCTCTCCCCGGGCAAGGACGGCGGGGAGCCGGTGGTCGAGTCGAGGCTGAACGGCGTGCCGAAGTCGGAGGACGTCGCGCGCGAGATTGGGATGGTGGCGCGACGGTTGAAGCTGGTGAAGAAACCGTAGACCGTGGGCTACGGTCGCGCCGCCGGGGCGATGACGGAATCGAAGATCACGTCGCCCGGCCACTGATCGGTCGACGCCTCGTGCGTGTCGTGGCCCAGCGACGCGAAGAGCCAGGGGACTTCGTGGCGCCGCGCGACGGCGATCGCCGCCTCCAGCGTCCGGCGGGCGAGCTGGGGATTGCCCCGGGGCGAGCCGGCGCCGACGAGAATCCACTGTTTCTTCTGCGGCTTCAGCTTCTTCGAGAGGGCGATGGCGGCGGCATCGAGCGGCTCCTGCGAACTGGGCGCGTAGGTCCAGAGGTCGACGCTCGGCGACGATTCGAGAAGCTGCGTCGAGAGGCCGCCGAACGTCACGAAATCGACGCTGGCCGCCGTCTTCGCCGCGCCGGCGATCATCTTCACGTAGTTGGCCATGTCCTCGGTCCAGTCGATCGCGAGGCGCCAGTCGGCCTGGACCTGCACCTCCCACGTCACATGCGCCAGCGAGCCCCAGTCGCGGTGCTCGAGGATGTGCTTGATCCGGCGGCGGAAGGCGGCGCGTGAGCCCGTGTCGGTGTAGAAGGCGTTGGGATAACTCTTCGCGTACTCGTCGGCGCGGTTCCGTCCGTCGTGCATCGCGACGATGATCCGGACGCCGCGCGGCGCCGCTTCGCGAAGGACGACGTCGATGCGCTCGAGGATCTCGTCATGCCACGTCCCGAGCGGGCCCTCGACGTCCTTGCACTCGCCGAAGCTCTCGCGAACGACGATCCGCACGGTCCGCAGGTTGTGCCGGACGCAGACATCGAGCGCTTCGCGGATTTCGCCGCTGCTTCGCGCCCAGAGTTCCGGCGCCTCCGCCCCGGCCCAGGACGGGGGAAGCGTCGCGGGAAGCGGCGTGACGGCCGTGCAGCCCGCCAGCATCAGGAGCCAGAGGTGTCTCATGCCGTCTTGATCGCCAGCGCCTCGTGCGCGAAGGCGCGGTGGGCGTTGCGAACCGTGCTCATTTGACGGAGGGCCAGGATCTAGTCAGGAAGAGGATGGCGTTGGCCGTCTCGGCGATCGCGCTCCCCGTGCCCTCTTCCCATGAGCCGTCGGCCGCCTGCACTCTCAGCAGGTGGTAGGCGCCTTCCACCCACCAGTCGTTGCCATCGATCGACTTCACGCCGTACATCGTCAAGACCCGTCCAACGGCCGCGGCGAACTCGATGCGGCGCACGGTCCACGCGGCCTCGGGAGGCGGCGATGCGCGCCAGGTGTAGTGCGCCTGGATCCAGGCGAGGCCGGTGCGCTGCATGCCGTCGATCGACCGCTTCTGGATGTCGGTGAGCTGCTTCTTGCGCTCGAGTTCGATCTGCGCCAGCTTGAGGATCTCGAGGGCGGCCGTCAGCGTGAGGCCCCACCCGCGCACGTTCTGCTTCGGGTCGTTGCTCGGCTTCGCGCGGAGGTCATACCGGTAGGTCACGGGCTTCGCCTGCTTCGCTCCGTCCGCGATGGGGAAGCCGAAGCCGTCGGCGAATTCGATCTTGAGCTCGAGGCTCGCCGCGTCGTCGTCGCAGGAGGCGGTCGACAGCGTCTCGACGATGTTCTTCCAGACGTCGCCAGGAGCATCATTGCCGACGAGGCCGCCGGCCCAGAGGGCCTCGGCCGCGTGAGCGGTGCTGATGGGATTGAAGGTCGCGTCCTTTTCGTCGGTCGTCGGGAAGGCGCCGAGCTTCGAGTCGCGCCGGCCGAGCAGCACCGCGGTCAGCGCCTTGAGGGCGGTGAGATCGTCCTTGGCGAACGCTTTCGAGATGGCGTCGCGGTCCTCGCCGGGCGTGCGCAGGACGATGGCGAGCAGCGCCTGCGCGATCGACATGGTCGAGGTGCCGGGCGCCGCGCGAACCGTCTTCATCGCCTTCTCGAGGATCGGATCGTCGGGCTTGATTCCGGCGGCGAGGAGCGCGCGGACGACGAGGCCGGCGAGGACGCACTCGATGCGCATCGACTCGGTCGCCGGTCCGAAGCCGAAATCGCCCGCCGGCCGCTGCTGCTTCTTGAGCCACTCGACGGCCTTCTTCACCTGGTCGCCGGCGGCCTTTTCCATCTTTTCGCGCTTGAGCTCGACCTCCTCGGAGAACTCGATGCCGCCGGCGGCGTCGAGCTTGCGGTCGACGATGGTGGTGTCGGGGCTGTTCTTCTCGGCGATCCGCTCCTGGGAGCGGGTGCTGATCGACCACATTCCCCGCTGGAGGACGCCGGTCGAGACGTTGAAGAGCGCGTCGGTCGCCACGGTGCCGAGCTTGTTCTTGGTGACGGTCAGCTTGCGTTCGTTGTTGACGAAGTCCCGGCGGATTTCGAAGAGTTCGAAGACGCCCGTGAGGTGCGCGATGTCGCCGTCCGCCTTCTTCTCGAGCTTCAAGAAGCGGTAGACGCCCTTGGCGCAGACGGGCTTGACCGCGCCGCCGCCGCCGAATCCAAAGCCCCACCCGGAGAGCGCCTCGGCCGATTCGTAGAAGAAGAACGCGCTCGCCTCCCAGCCCTCGCCCGGCTTCTTCTCGTCCTTGGGGAGCGAGAAGAGGAAGTAGAGGGGGATGTCGGCGTAGCGGTCGATGACGAGGCGGTTGGAGCCATCGCCGCCGAGCTCGCTGGAAAAGATCCAGAAGCCGCCGTCCTTCTGCGGCTTGCCGGCCTTGTCGAGGAGCTTGTACTCCCAGACCCGGCCCTTCGGCAGGTTCCACGCGAGCTTGGTCTTGGCCTTGTCCTGCGGCGAAAGCAGGATGAAGGCGGCCAGGGGCAGCAGCAGCTTCATCATTGCTTACGACACCTTTCCTATCCGTTATGGCGGTCCCAATTGTACGGAATGGCGCGATCGTTCCACGTCGCCCGGTACTCATCCGGGAGCGCGGCGTGGTACGGCTCGTTCGGCACGTTGATGACGATCGCCTCCTCGGTGCTCGTGCATTTGAAGCCGTGCCAGACGAGGACCGGCACCTGCACGCAGATCATGTTCCGGATGCCGAGGAAGAACTCGTTGACGATGCCGCGCGTCGACGAGCCGGGGCGGTCGTCGAAGAGCACCAGCTTGATGACGCCGCGCACGCAGGAGAAGTTGTCGATCTGCTTCTTGTGGTAGTGCCAGCCCTTGACGACGCCCGGGTAGGCCGTCGTGAAGTAGACCTGGCCGAACGCGGTGAACATGGGATCGTCGCGGCGGACGAGTTCCGCCAGCATCCCGCGCTCGTCGACGTTGATCTTCAACGGCTTGATCTTGACGCCGTCGATGATGACCTTCTTCTTCGGCTGGTCCTGGATGGGCGTCGGGCCCTTCTTCGCGCCGGCTCGCTTTGCCATCTCATCCCCTCATGTGTTCCACGACGTCCTTGACGGTTTCTTCCAGCGATTTCTTCGGCCGCCACTTCAGCAGTTTGTGGATCTTGGCCGTCGACGGCACGCGGCGGCGCATGTCCTCGAAGCCCTCTTCGTAGGCCTGGTGGTACGGGATGGTCTTGATGGAGGCTTTCGGGTTCGCGATGCGCCGGACGAGTTCGGCGAGGCGGCGGATCGAGATTTCGCGGTCGCTGCCGACGTTGAAGACCTGGCCCCAGGCGCGAGGCGTGACGATGAGCTTCTCGAGCGCGGCGACGACGTCGACAACGTGCGCGAAGCAGCGGGACTGGCGGCCGTCGCCGTAGACCGTGATGGGGCCGCCTTTCAACGCCTGGGCGACGAAGCGAGGGATCACCATGCCGTAGCGGCCGGTCTGGCGCGGCCCCACCGTGTTGAAGAGCCGGGCGATCACGGTCGGGAGCTTGCGCTCCTTGAAGTAGCTGAGCGCGAGGAATTCGTCGACGAGCTTCGAGGCGGCATACGACCAGCGGCCGCGCGTCGAGGGGCCCAGGACGCAGTCGTCGTCCTCGCGGAACGGGATTTTCTTCGCCTTGCCGTAGACTTCGCTTGTCGAGGCGATGAGGACGGGCCGCTTCTTCTTCGCGGCGTGCTTGAGCACGATCTCCGTGGTGTGGATGTTCGTTTCGATCGTGCGGACGGGGCTTTCGACGATCAGCATGACGCCGACCGCGGCCGCGAGGTGGAAGACGCCGTCGGAGCGGTCGATCGCCTCAGCGGTGGCGGCCTCGTTCATGACCGAGTCGATCGCGTAGTGAAAGCGGCGATTGGACTTGAGATGCTCAACGTTCTCGATGGCGCCGGTCGAGAGATCGTCGATAATCTCGACGTCGTGCCCGGCCGCCAGGAGCCGCTCGGAGAGGTGTGAGCCGATGAACCCGGCGCCGCCGGTGATCAGGAACCGCATCGGAGAAGTATGAAGGAGAACGAAAAAAGAAGGAAGGAAAGGAGAGCGGCCGGCGAGCGAAAGGCGAAATGGGAAAAGGAAGGAACCGGCGGCGGGATGTAGTCGTACAGAGTTCATTAGGGAGGGCACATGCTGAAGAAGCTTGGCGCGGTGGCGGCGTTGATGGCGATGGGCGGAGCGGCGTGGGCGCAGGACCACCTGACGCCGACCGATGTCGCGGAAGGCGGGGAGATCTGGGCCACGATGACAGCGCGCGTCGCGTACGGGAAGGGCGCGATCAAGAGTTCGTCGTTCGACCTGGACGTGACGGCGGAGTCGCTGCAGTTCCAGCTCGAGGCCGGGGTCGGGATCGGGAATAACCTCGAGGTCTCCGCCTCGCTGCCCACGCAGCCGTGGAACGATTCGAACGGCGACGGGACGTTCGGCGCCGTCGATGTGAAGACGCAGGCGCAGGACATCGGGTTCGGCGACATGGACCTGCGCGTGACCTACGCGATCTTCCGCGAGGGGACGGGGACCCCGCAGTGGATCATCGGGCTGCTTGGCACCATGCCGACGGGCAGCACCAGCGAGGGGAGCGACGAGGTTGAGATTGGCGGGGTGCAGGTCTCCGACCTGAGGAAGGGCGGGCTGGGCGACGGCGTGGTGGACTACGGATTCGGCACGGGGATCAGCAAGGAGATGGGCGGGATGACGCTCTACGTCATCGCCCAGTTCGTGATCGGCGGCACGCGCAGGGAGAACGGGGTCGACGAGGATCGCGCCGACGTCGTGACGCTTCTCGCCGGCGCGCAGATTCCCATTGGTGTCGACGCGCGGCTCGACGTGCGGATGGGGCTCTTCCACAAGAGTGAGGACGTGACGGAGAACATGGGCTTCGAGGCGAAGGAAGAGGCGCACTTCAACTATTTGGGTGGGGTCGACTTGATTTTCGGCATCGGCCTGGGCTGGTCCCTGGTGGCAGGCGGCAGTGCGGTCGTCGTCGAGGACCATGAGGCAGACAAGGCGGCGGTGCCGATCCCGACGATCGACGGGTTCTGGCAGGGGGAGCTGCACGTCGGTCTGCACTTTGATTTCGGCGGAAAGAAGAAGAAGTGAGTCGCCCCGCTTCAGCGGGACGACTCATCGCGCCGAAGCCCGTGGAGCGCCTTTGGCACCTGCACGGGACGGCGGAGGCGGATAAGCGAAAGTGACTCGCGGTGATCGCGGTCCGGCGGGGACGGCCTTTCGGCCGCCCCCGCCGCGCTCTCTCCAAGGCTCCCTATGTCGGGGTTGAACTCTCTCCGAAGTGCGCGGCAAGATCGCGCAGGATCGCGCGCATCGCCCCGTGGTGGCCGAGGACGAACCTCGACATGAAGCGGAAGAACGGGTTGTAGACCTCGCCGCTCTCCGTGATCGAGACGGTGCAGCCGCCCTCGCGCGCATCGAGGATCCAGGTCCAGGTGCCGCCGAAGGGCAGGTTCGTGTCGGCGATCCGCGTCGCGATGCGGCGGTTGAGGATCGATTCGACCACTTCGAGGGTCATGACGCCGAGCGAGCCGGTTTCACGCCAGGTCGTTAGCACCGTGTCGTTGAGGCGCTCGACTTTCTTCAGGTCCTTGCGCCACGAAGTGAGCGCGTCAGGGTTGCTGATGAGCTTCCAGACCGCCTCCGGCGGCTGTTTGAGCTGGAGGCGGCTGGTGGCGACGTGGCCCTTCGGGAGCAGGAAGCCGACGATCGCGACGAGGAAGATGAGGCCGACGAGCCCCGCGATGATGGCGAGCGCCCAGATCACACCCAGTCTCCTTTCCCGCGCGGCCGCGGGGCGCGAGCGCTCATCTCGGTCCGGGCGGCACTGGCGAGGATCTCCAGTCCGCGCACCGTGGTGAGGCGGTCCTCCGCCGAGAGCCGCGAGACGACGCGGCGAAGCCGCTCGGGGTCGAGGACCGTCTGCGCCTCCTTGAGGCGCGCGCCGGCGGCCGAGAGGCGGAGCCGCAGGGCGCGGCGGTCGTCGGGGCGCCGGTCCCGAAGGACGAAGCCGCCGCGGACCAGCCGGTCGACGTTGAGGGACATCGTGGAAACCGTGACGCCCATGTGCGCCGCGAGCTCCGAGAGGCGGATCGCCTCGGAGGCGTCGAGATGCCCGAGGATGCTGACCTGGTGGCTGCTGAGGACGCGGCGCGATGCACGGTCGCGGACGTGGCGCGAATGGACCGCGAAGAAGATGCGCGGGTAGAGGTCGAGGACCCGGGCGACGGCGTCGCGCACCTGCATCGACGCCGAGGATATATATTTTGCTTTGACAAAGCAAACTTTTGTCGCCGAGAATGGCCGGGGTCGTCCGACCTTCAGACGACAACGCACGGAGGACTGGAGCGTTGAATGAGCGTGTACGCGGCGGGGCTGTCGATTCTGGGGCTGGCGCTGATCGGTGCCGGATCGGCGACGCTGACGGGAGTCGACCTCATGCACCGCTGGGTCGCGCCGCCGGCCATCGCGGTCGGTGCATCGCTGCTCTATCTCGGTGCGTGTTACGCGTTTCGCCGGCGTCCGGCGGGGTGGGCGATCCTGCCGTACTCGCTCGCGGCGATAACGGCGCTTGGGCTCTACCGGGTCGTCTCACGCGAGCCGTTCGCGGATGAGATCGCGCCGCGGTTGTGGCTCGGCAGCGCGCCGCTCGTCTTCAGCGGGAGCCTGGTGGCTCGGACGGGGGCGACGGCGGTGCTCAACGTGACGGCGGAGTTCGGCAACCTCGCGCGCCTGAAGCTCGCGTACAAGCGGGTCGCGATGCTCGACGGGGTCGCGCCCACGGCGGGGCAGCTCTCCGAAGCGGCGGCCTGGGCAGCGGAGCAGTATCGCGCGGGCGGCGTGGTGCTCGTGCACTGCGCGCAGGGGCATGGGAGGAGCGCGACGACGATGGCGAAGCTCCTGCTGGAACTCGGGATCGAGCCGGACCCGGACGCGGCGATCGCCCGCGTCTCCAAGGCACGGCCGGGAATCAAGATCGGAGACAAGTCCAAACGGCTCCTGTAGCGTCCTATTCCTATGAGGTTCGCGCCGGTTCTCCTGCTGGCCGGATGCGCCGCGGCGCCGCGGGGTCCGGCGATTGAGAGCTATTTCCAGGTCTGGCGCACCGGGTCGTTCGGAGAGAAGGAGAAGGCGTCCGATGACGTGGTCGGGCGCTGGGTTGAGTGGAGCGCGAGCGAACGGCGGTCTCTTGAGTCGGCGGCCGCAGATTCGGACGAGGAGGTCGCGACGCGGGCCCGGAAGGCGGTCGATCGCATCATGATGCGGCGGCGGCTGGGCCGTGCGCTCGTGGCGGCGCTGCCCGAGATCGACGAGTGGGTCCTCGGTGATTCGCCAAGCGCCCACGTGCATGCGTTGAGCGCCGCGTCAGCCGCCTACCGTCGAGGCGCGGCGCCCATCGACGCCTTGGCCGAACTCGTGCTCATCGCGAGCGAGGGCGCGTGGCGGATTCATCGCGCGTCGGTGATCGACCTGACGCGGGGCTCGGGCTCGTCGCATCCGTACTTCGTCCTCCTGACGCGCCTCCTCGAGGATCCGAACGCCGAGACGCGCCGCCTTGCGCTGCGATCCATCACGGCGATGCGGGACCCGACGTGCGCGCGGCTGCTGGTGGCGCGGCTGAAGGACAACTACCCGGGCGTGCGGATGGACGCGGTCGCGGCGCTGGGCATCATTGGCGCGATCGATGTGCTCGATCAGATCGAGCCGCTGCTGGCCGACGAGAACGGCGACGTTCGCGCGGCCGCCGCCGCCGTTGTGGGACAGTTCGGCGGCCGGAAAGCGCTCCAGCCGCTGCTCGAGGATCCGCATTGGGCGGCGCGGTGCACGGCGGTCTACGCGCTGGATGTGATGGGTGAGCCTCATCCCGATGTGCTGCTGCCCCTGCTGAAGGACCGCGACTCTGGTGTCCGCAGTGGCGTGCTTGCGTTCATCCGCAATCTCTCCAAGCCGCCGAGCGTGGAGGCCGTCCTTCCTCTGCTGAAAGACGAAGACAGTAACGTGCGATACGAGGCCGTCCGGACTCTTGCGCGCATCGCGGCCGACCATGAGGTCAAGCGAGTCGGGGACGCCCTGAAAGCGCTCGTCCGCGACCGGGACCCGGTCCTCCAGGCGATCGTGCGGGTCGAGTTGGTGAGGGTCCGCGGCGCGGACCCCGGGCCGCTGATCGTGGATCGCCGAAGCGAGGTCATCGATGCGGTGGCGCAGGCGAGCGATTCCGAGACCTGGCGGGAGATGCGTGGAGGCTTCAAGCTGTGCCGGGACGTGGAGTCGGCGGACGACGTCGTCGCGGTCCTCAAGGGGGAGGGGTTCGACGTCGAGGTGCCGGCAGGCACGGAACTCCAAGGCCGCTTCCCCAAGAGCTCGTGGACGACGGCCCACGAACTGCTCGCGCGGCTGGTCGTTGCCGGCGAGCATCGCGCCATCGTGCTGGGGGACGGCCGCGTGCGGGTGATGTCCCGCGATCAGGCGTGGGACGAGCTTCAAAAGAAATTCGGGGAGTAGGGGCAGCTACCGCAGCAGCAGGTCAATCGACTTCACCACGTCGTTCGCCGAGGCGGGCCGGTCGTCCGGCTTGAGCTGGATCATCTGGTGCACGAGCGCCGAGAGCTCCTGCGGCACATCCTGCGCCACCTCGTGGAGCGTCGGCGCCGGCGTGCCGTAGGCGACCTCGCGCGCGAGCCGCATCGTGTCGCGGCCGTCGTGCGGCCGCTTGCCGGCGAGCATCTCGTAGAGCACGACCCCCAGCGAGTAGAGATCGCCGCGCGCATCGACGCGCTCGCCCCTCATGTGCTCCGGCGCCGCGTAGCGGACCGTCCCGACGAACTCGCCCTTCGCCGTGATCACGGCCATGTCGTCGGTCTTCCGGAGAAGTCCGAAGTCCATGATCTTCACCTCGTCGTCGGGGCCGAGGACGATGTTGTCGGGCTTGATGTCGCGGTGCACCTTGCCCAGTCCGTGCGCCATCGCCAGGCCCTCCGCGACGCGCCGTGCGACGAGCAGCGCGCGCCGCGCGGGGAAGCGGTGGGCGTCGGCGAGCACCTTCTCGAGCGTGCGGCCGCGGACGAACTCCATCGCGATGTAGAGCCGGTTGCGCGCGCGGCCGCCCTCGAAGACGGCGGTGAGGTTCGGGTGGCGCATCCCCCTTGCCTCGTTCACCTCGCGCTCGAACCGCGCGATGAAGTCGGGATAGATGGCCTGCTCGGGCCGGAGGATCTTGAGCGCGACCTCGCGGCCGTCGCGGACGTCCTTCGCGCGGTAGACGACGCCCATCCCGCCGGTGCCGACCATCTCGAAGAGTTCATAGGGCCCGAGATGCTCTCCGCCGCCGCCCGCGATGCGCTGACCGTCCTCCAGGACCGCGCGGGCCGCGTCGACCGTGAAGGACGACTCCGGAATCGCGTCCCAGGATCCGGCGCGGAGCGCCCGCAGCACGAGCACCGGGTCGTTGTCGGGGACGAGCGTCAGGATCGGCAGCGGCCACCACGTCCGCAGCCGCGAGATGAGGATCCCCATCAGGTTCCCGGTGTGCCAGCGGAGCACGGCGGCGAACGGCGGCGCGCGGCGCGCCGAGGAGGCGAGGGCGTTCGCGTCGGTCTCGAGCCTGCAGGCGATGCCTGCCGATTCGAGCCGCCCGGCGATCGCACGCCCCATCGCGGTGTCGTCGCAGGCGACGAGGAAAATCAAACCAGCGCCTCATGCTTCGCGCCGCGCGGCGAGGTGTAGTTCGGGTGGTAGTCCTGGATCGCGCGCACCTCGAGCGGCTTGCTCACGAGCGACTCGATGCCGTTGACCGCCGCCTGCGCGCCGGCGATCGACGTGATCACGTGGATGCCGTGCGAGATCGCGAAGGCACGGATGCGGCCCTCGTCGGTCTTCGCCCCCTTGCCGCTCGGCGAATTCATGACCAGGTCGATCTCCCGGTTGATGATCAGGTCGATGGCGTTGGGGCGGCTCCCGTCCTTGATCTTGAAGACACGCCGCACGCTGATCCCGTGGCGCTCCAGCACTCTCGCCGTGCCGCTGGTCGCCACGATCGTGAAGCCGAGATCCTCGAGCCGCTTGGCGATCTGGACGGCGTCGCGCTTGTCGGAGTCCTTCACGCTGAGGAAAACCGTGCCCTTCTTCGGCAGCCGATGGCCCGCGCCCATCTCGGCCTTCAGGTAGGCGCGGCCGAAGTCGACGTCGATCCCCATGACCTCGCCGGTCGATTTCATCTCCGGCCCCAGGATGATGTCGACCCCGGGGAACTTCTTGAAGGGAAAGACCGACTCTTTGACCGAGTAATGGCGGGGTTCGATCTCCTTCTGAAGGCCGAAGTCGCGCAGCTTGGCGCCGACCATGACCTTGGCGGCGATCTTCGCGAGCGGGACGCCGATCGCCTTCGAGACAAAGGGGATCGTGCGCGAAGCCCGCGGGTTGACCTCCAGCACGTACACGATCGGGCCCTTCACGGCGTACTGCACGTTCATGAGGCCGCGGACCTCGAGCTCTCTCGCCAGCGCGACGGTCGCCTTCCGGAGCGCGTCGAGCTGCGCGTCGGAGAGCGAGAACGAGGGGATCGACATGGCGCTGTCGCCCGAGTGGACGCCCGCCATCTCGATGTGCTCCATGATGCCGCCGATGAAGACGTCATCGCCGTCGCCGAGTGCGTCGACGTCGACCTCGATCGCGTCCTCGATGAACTTGTCGACGAGGACGGGGTGGTCGGGGTTGACCTCGGTCGCCTCGCGGATGAACTGGGAGAGGTCGGCCTCGTCGTAGCAGATCGCCATGGCGCGTCCGCCGAGGACGTAGCTCGGCCGGACGAGGACGGGGTAGCCGAGGCTGACGGCGATGCGCTTGGCGGTCTCGAAGTCGCGCGCCATGCCGCTCGGGGGCTGCATGAGCCCGAGCTTGTCGACGACCTGGTTGAACTTCTCGCGGTCCTCCGCGCGGTCGATGGCCTGCATCGACGTGCCAATGATCTTCACTCCGTTCTCGGCGAGGATGCGGGCGAGGTTGAGGGGCGTCTGGCCGCCGAGCTGCACGATGCAGCCGATGGGCTTGAGCGCGTCCCAGATGTTGAGTACGTCCTCGTCGGTCAGCGGCTCGAAGAAGAGCTGGTCGCTGACGTCGTAGTCGGTGGAGACCGTCTCCGGATTCGAGTTGACCATGATGACTTCGTAGCCGAGCTCGCGCAGTGCCATGGATGCGTGGACGCAGCAGTAGTCGAACTCGATGCCCTGGCCGATGCGGTTGGGCCCGCCGCCCAGGATCATGATCTTCTTTCTCGTGGAGACGCGGACCTCCGTCTCCTGCTCGTAGGTCGAGTAGTAGTAGGGCGTCGCGGCCTCGAACTCGGCGGCGCAGGTGTCGACGAGCTTGTAGGCGGGGACGATTCCCTCCTTCTTTCGCCGGGCGCGGACTTCCTTCGCGCTGGTCCGCAGCATGGTCGCGACCTGGCGGTCGGAGAAGCCGAGCCGCTTCGCTTCGCGCAGCGTCTCCACCGGCAGCTCGGCGATCGACCGCGAGCGGAGAATCTCGGTCTCGAAGTCGACGATCTCCTTTATCTGCTCGATGAACCAGGGGTCGATCCTGGAGAGCTCGGCGATGTCGCCCACGCGGAAGCCGCGCTTGATCGCGTAGCGGACGTAGTAGAGGCGCTCGACGTTGGGGGTGGCGAGCTTCTCGCGGATCTCCTCGTGGCCCGGCCCTGCGTCGCGCATTCCGGTAGCGCTTTGCAGGGCAAGCCCGTCGGCCGTCGCCATGCGGTCCTTGCGGTCCCAGCCGAGGCCCGTTCGGTCCTGCTCGAGCGACCGGATCGATTTCTGCAGCGCCTCCTTGAACGTGCGGCCGATGGACATCGTCTCGCCGACCGACTTCATCTGGATGGTGAGGCGGGGGTCGGCCTCGGGAAACTTCTCGAAGGCCCAGCGCGGCGTCTTGACGACGACGTAGTCGATCGTCGGCTCGAAGCTGGCGGGCGTCTTCTTCGTGATGTCGTTGGGCAGCTCGTCGAGCGTGTAGCCGACGGCGAGCTTCGCGGCGATTTTCGCGATGGGGAACCCGGTCGCCTTCGAGGCGAGCGCCGAGCTGCGCGAGACGCGCGGGTTCATCTCGATGACGACGAGGCGGCCGTCCTTCGGGTTGACGGCGAACTGGATGTTCGAGCCGCCCGTCTCGACGCCGATCTCGCGGATGATCTTCACCGAGGCGTCGCGCATCGCCTGGTACTCGACGTCGGTCAGCGTCTGTGCGGGGGCGACGGTGATCGAGTCGCCGGTGTGGACGCCCATCGGATCGAAGTTCTCGATGGAGCAGATGATGATGACGTTGTCCTTCCTGTCGCGCATCACCTCGAGCTCGTACTCTTTCCAGCCGACGATGGACTCCTCGAGGAGGCAGGAGTGGTTTCCCGACTGATCCAGGGCGAACTGGATCATCTTGTCGAACTCTTCGACGTTGTAGGCGATGCCGCCGCCGGAGCCGGCGAGCGCGAAGGAGGAGCGGATGACGATGGGAAGGCCGATCTGCTCGCGGACGGCGTTCGCCTCGGCCAGCGACGTGGCGTAGCCGGAGCGGGGGAGATCGATGCCGATCGCCTGCATCGCGCCCTTGAAGAGGTTGCGGTCCTCCGCCTTCGCGATGGCCTCGGCGTTGGCGCCGATCATCTCGACGTTGTAGCGCTTGAGGATGCCCTTGTTGAAGAGGTCCATCGCCGTGTTGAGGCCGGTCTGGCCGCCGAGGGTCGGGAGAATCGCGTCGGGTTTCTCCTTCTCGATGATCTTCTCGCAGACCTCCCACGTGACCGGCTCGATGTAGGTGCGGTCGGCCATCTCGGGGTCGGTCATGATCGTCGCGGGGTTCGAGTTGACGAGGACGACGGTGTAGCCCTCCTCGCGCAGCGCGCGGCAGGCCTGCGTGCCGGAGTAGTCGAACTCGCAGGCCTGGCCGATGATGATCGGGCCGGAGCCGATGAGGAGGATCTTCTTGAGATCAGTGCGTTTGGGCATGAAGGGAGGAGGGAGGAGGGAGGAGGGAGGAGAAGGCAACAGCGCGAGGTTCGATTCGGCAGTCGAAGCTGCGCGTCAACCTCATGTCGGGGCGACAAGCTAACGGGGAAGAGATCAAAGATCAAGGGTCAGAGACCAAAGAAGAGGACAAAGAACAAAGAAGAGAACAAGGAGAAGAGAACCGAGAGGAGGAAATGGAGAGAAGAGGGAGCTCTCTGTGAGGACAATTGAGGTGTGAACGCCCCGAAGACGTATTGGGACGAGGCGCGATGGCCGTGGTGGTCGGCCGCGGCCGTGGTCGGCACTGATCTTGCCGCGTGCGGGTGGTTCTTCAAGCTGAACAACAGCGGCGTAGTCGGGCGGAGTCTCTTCGACGCGTTCTTCGGCGCATGGGGGATTGTGCCGCGGCTGCTGTTCGTCGGAGTCCTTGTCGCCTTCGTCGTCGGGCGTGGAGGCAGGCGTGGGCTGGGCCTGGTTGCCGATCAACTCGCGCGGCGAGCGACGCACTTCGCCGTCCTTGCGGGCGTCCTGGCGTCAATCACGCTCCTGCTGACGGCGGCGGCCGTCATTGTCGTGCGGTGGGCAGGCCATCCGGAGGCGATCCAACCGCCCGTGTACCGCGATGGCGACACGACGGGATGGATCGTGATCTTCGTGCTCGGGCTGCCGGCGATGGAAGAGCTGATGTATCGATCGGTCGTGCACGGCACCATGCGCCGCTGGATGGGCCCGTGGGGGGCCATCGTCTGTGGCGGCCTGCTCTTCGGCCTCGTGCACTACTTCTACGGCATCGGGCTCGCGTGGGTGTGGGGCTACGCGATCGCCGGGATGATGCTGGCGTGGATGTACGAGCGGACGGGGAGCGTGCTCTTCTCGTGGCTGCTGCACGCGCTGGCGAATCTCTCGGCAGCGCTGGTCTCGACGCGGACGGGCCTCTTCGAGTCGATGCGCGGCGGATAAAAAAAGGTCCCCGGCTCTTTCGAGCCGGGGCCTTCCTGGATTGGTTCTAGCGGGTTACTTCTTGGCCGGAACCGTCGGAGCCTGGTGGTTGAACGGCGTTCCGTAGCCGCGGAACGCGCTCTCGCCCCAGAAGTCGATCACGTTCAGGACCAGCATGTCGATGATGCTGCAGACCCACATGCCGATGCCGAAGACGCCGACGTACAGCAGGAGCTGCGCGAGCCAGGGGCTGTCAACGTACATCTGGTTGCCCCAGTCGTCGAACATGCGCGTGATCTTCTGCGGACCGTAGCAGCCGGTGATCGCCAAGATCACCATCAAGGCCAGACCGATCGTGAACACCTTCTTCATGAATCCCTCCAAAAAGTTGTGCCCCAGGAGTAGGCGCAAATGATATCAACGCACCGCCGCTGGCTGTCAAGAAAATGAGACCGTTCCCGGGCGTGATCCGGCAGGCGAGCGGTCACTCCCCCGTCATTCGCGGATCCACCGCCAGATCTCGGCAGGCGTGGGCCGCTTGCCGTAGAGCAGGAGGCCGACGCGGTAGAGCTTGGCGCCGACAAAGAGCGATGCGATCGTCGCCAGCAGGAGGAGCGCCATCGACGCGAAGAGCTCCCACAGGGGCGTGCCGCCCGGATCGACGCCGTAGCGCAGCATCATCGTCACCGGCGTCGTCAGTGGGATGAAGGTGAGCACGCGGGCGAGCGTGCCCTGCGGCTCCGCGGCGATGGCGACCCAGAAGAAGAGCGGGCTGATGGAAAGGAGCGTCACCAGCGTCGTGTATTGCGTCGCCTCGCGCTGGTTCGATCCGAGCGAGCCGATGCCGAGCAGGAGGCTCCCGAAAAGGGCGTAGCCGAGCAGGTAGAACGTGCCGCAGACGAGCCAGAGCACGGGGTTGATCAGGAAGAGCGCCGACAGGTAGGCCGCCACGCCGCCGCCGAGAACCGCCCAGACCGACACCTGGAGCAGGCCGACGGCGCCGAGGCCGATGAGCTTGCCGGCCATGAGCTGGACGGGCCGCATCGACGAGACGACCATCTCGAGGACCCGGTTCTCCTTCTCGTCGGCCATCCCCTGGATCAGGTATCCACCGGCGACGGAGATCGACACGAACAGCAGGATGAAGAAACCGAGGCCGCCGGCGGCGCGCCGCAGGTAGTCCATCGGATTCTCCTCCTTGGAGACGCCGCCCTCGGTCGTCAGGAAGAGCCGGTTCTCGCCGGGCGTCTGACGCGCGCGGGCGACGCGCTGCGGATCGAGCTCCGGCTTGCCCGGCTCGCGCAGCACGTTCTCGGCGAGCCACGACGCGAACTTCTCGCGCACGAACTGCTCGCCGATGTTGAAGATCGACGGCTTGATCGTGATCAGCACGTCCACGCCGCCCTTCTTGACGTACGTCTCGGGAATGACCACGACGATCTGGATGTTGTCGGCGCCCATCTTCGCCTTGGCCTCGTCCCGCGTGGCGTAACGCTTCAGGTCGTCGGGGACCGGGAGCGAGATGATGGCTGCCTCGTCGACGAAGCCCATGGTTGCCTTGGTGCGAGCCGTGATCTCGCGGTCGACGATCCGGCTCTGCACGTTGTAGACGAGGAAGAGGAGCCCGCCGACGAAGAGCGGCAGCCCGAAGGTGACGAGGAGAAAGCCCCACCGCTTGACGGTGGTGGCGAATTCGTGCCGCGCCACGATCCAGACCTTTTTCATTCTCTCGCCACCTTCACGAAAACGTCGTTGAGCGTCGGCAGCGCGCGTTCGAAGCGGCGGATGGCCGCTCCGTCCTTCAGCAGCGATGCGAGGAACGCCTCGGGCGCGACGCCATCTCGCAGGAAGAGGCGTCCGTTCTCCGTGCGGGCGACGTCGGGATGCGACGCCAGGTCGCGGTCGCACTCGACGCGCACCGACTGGTCGGCGTGGCGTTCGCGGATCTCCTGCACGGTGCCGTAGAGCATCGTCCGTCCCTTGTGGAGCATCAGCGCCCGCTGGCAGAGCATCTCGACCTGCTCCATCAGGTGGGTGGAGAGGATAATCGCCGCGCCGCGCTTCGTCGTCTCGGCCAGCAGGTCGAGCACGACGCCGCGGTTGACGGGGTCGAGCCCGATGAACGGCTCATCGAGGATCACCAGGGACGGCTCGTGCTGAAGGACGGCCGCGATCTGGAGTTTCTGCTGCATGCCCTTCGAGAGCTCCCGCATGTGCCTGTTCCGCGTCTCGAGCAGCCCGACGCGGTCAAGGTAGCGCTCCGCCCGGGCGCGCGCGACGTGGCGTGGGAGCCCCTTGATCTCGGCGAGGAAGACGAGCACGTCGAATACCTTCTGCTTCTGGTAGAGGCCGCGCTCCTCCGGCAGGTAGCCGAGGATGTCCTGCGTGGCCGCGTCGACGCCCGCGCCATTGACTTCGATGCGCCCCGAGTCGGGCCGCATGATGTCCATGATCATCCGGATGAGCGTCGTCTTGCCCGCGCCGTTGGGACCGAGGAGGCCGAACGTCTCGCCGGGCTTGACGTCGAAGGAGACGTGGTCGACGGCGACCTTGCCGTTGTACGCCTTGACGACATCAGAAACCCGTAGCACGGGCAAAGGGTAGGGACGCCGCCGCCGGGAGTCAAGGCCCCTCCTTCGCGTCCATGGCCGACGCTTCGGAGGGCCGGCGCGTTTTCTCGCCTGCCGCGCGCGGGGGGTCGGGATATACTCTTGGCGCACACCGAAGATGAGTTCTACTGCATTGCCTGATGGACCCTTCGAATCGACGCTCCACGAGGTCCTCCAGGCGATTGCCTCCGCGCTGACGCCGAACGAAGCTCTCGAGAAGATCACCGACGGGGCGCGCCGCGTCTTCGGCGTCGAGTTCGCGATCATCTGGACGCTCCAGGGCGAAGACCTCGAGCCGGCCGCGTGGTCGGGATTCTCGGCCGAGGAGGCGAAGACCCTCAAGTTCAAGATCGGCCGGGGCCTCGCGGGGGAGGTCGCCCTCGGCAACGAGCTCGTGGAGACCGACATTTCGACCGAGTCGAAGGAGCTCTACATGCCGCTGGCGCGGCGCCACGGGCTGCAGCTCGCGCTGCACGTCCCGATGAGGCACCAGCGGATGCTGAAGGGGGTGATGGCGATCGCGGACCGCGGGATGAAATCGATCCCGCTTCCGCAGCGGCGCGCGTTGAAAACGCTCGCGGCGTTCGGCGCCATCGCGCTCGGGAACGCGCAGCTCTACCAGGCGGCGCTGCAGGCCGAGGGCGAGTGCAAGCAGATTTTCGAGAGCATCGGCGACCCGATCTACCTGATCGACGCGCAGGCGCGCATCGTCCGGGTCAATCCGCGCGTGGCGGCGCTGCTGAAGCGGCCGGCGCGGGAGCTCGCGGGGCTGATGGGGTGGTCGGTGATCCTCGGGCTCTCGACGCCGAACGCGGCGCCGGGCGTCGAAGCCATGACGAAGAACGCCCTCATCATGCGGGAGATGGAAGTGCGCCCGCTGGGCGGCATCTTCGCCGTGGCGGCCGCCCCGGTTCGCGACGCGGCAGGGAAGCCGACGGGTGCCGTCATCGCGCTGCGCGACATGACCGAACGGCGGCGCCTGGAGCGCCAGCTGGCGGAAGCCGAGAAGCTCACCGCCATCGGACAGCTGGTGAGCGGCGTCGCCCATGAACTGAACAACCCGCTCTCATCGGTGATCGGCTTCGCGGACCTCGTCGCGCGTGATCCGAAGGACGCGACGGTGCCGGACCGGCTGCGCATCATCTCCGACGAGGCGCGGCGCGCGGCGAAGATCGTCCGCAACCTGCTGACCTTCGCGCGGCAGACGAAGCCCGAGCGCGTCGCCTGCAAGCTCTCTGAAGTCGTGCAGCGCGTCCTCGACCTGATGGGATACGACCTGCGGACGAGCGGCGTGAAGGTGCTCACCGATTTCCCGCCGGACCTGCCGGACGTGATGGCCGACGGCAGCCAGATCCAGCAGCTCGCGATCAACCTGATGTCCAACGCGGCGTACGCGATCCGCGAGACCAAGCGGCCGGGCACGATCTGGGTCCAGCTGAAGCGCGTCGAAAAGCGCGTGCACTTCACCGTCGACGACGACGGTCCGGGCATCGCGCAGCCGGTGCTCGACCACCTGTTCGAGCCGTTCGTGACCACGAAGCCGGTGGGGAAAGGGACGGGACTGGGACTCTCGGTCTGCTACGGGATCGTTCGCGAGCATGGCGGGACGATCCGCGCCGAGAACCGGCTGGGGGGCGGCGCCCGCTTCACGATCGAGTTCCCGGTCGACGCCGGCTCGACGACGTCGGTGTCCGTGCCCGAGCCCGGGAACGACACGCCCGGGATGCTGCGGACCGCGAGGAACCTCCGCATTCTCGTGATCGACGACGAGCCGCGCATCCTCGAGTTCGTGCGGGCGTGCTTCGGCTCGGCGAACTCGGTGACGTCGCTCTCCGACGCCGCCGAGGCGATGCGGCACCTGGAGAGGGGCCATTTCGACATCATCCTCTCCGACCTGAAGATGCCGGGGCTCGACGGCCGCGACCTCTACAACTTCATCGTGCGGCAGCGAGGGGAACTGGCGGAGCGGGTCGTCTTCATGACCGGCGACATCCTCTCGGACGACACCCAGGAGTTCCTGAAGACGTTCGAGCTCGGCCACCTCGAGAAGCCGTTCGGGCGGCGCGACCTGCTGCGGGCCGTGATGCACGTCCTCAATCAGAAGTAGCGGTTCGACGGGACGGGCGCGTTCGCTAACCGTCTGCTCACCACAAAGCCGCAGGAATCCGTGCGCGGCGTGCGTCCTTGATTTATAATGCCGCCCTTCATGAGACCCCTGTTCGCGGTTTCTTTGCTCGCCCTGGTTGCGTGCGCCGAGGCGCAGACGATGGCCAACATCGCCGCCGCGGTCGCGGGTGTCGATAATCCGCAGGCGCAGGCCAAGGAGATGGCGGAGAAGGGCGTCGGCGGCGACCCGAACGCGCGGCCGGAGAACTCCGCGTTCGCGGCCGAGGCGAACGCTCTCAACGGGAAGGTCGGGAAGATCGAGACGGTGGAAGTGCCCGTGACGCAAGACGACCCCGCGTCGAAGCGGGCCATGATGGCCTACCTGCTCGACGAAGAGTGGATCCTGGTCGGGAAGAAAGAGGATGGCGCGACCACGACGTGGCGCTTCATCCGTCCCGCGAGGATGCGCATCGAAACGCCGACGGACGGGCGCGCGCCGTCGGTGACGAACGCGCCGAAGTAGGCCCCGGACAGTACGGGCCGTGGCAACGCTCGCACACCCTTGCAAAACCCGACTCCCTCACTAGAATCTCTCTGCTCTTTGGAACCCCGGGCGTGTAGCTCAGTTGGTTAGAGCATCCGCTTGATAAGCGGAAGGTCGACAGTTCGAGTCTGTCCACGCCCACTTCGACTCCGCGCGGCTCCGCCGCGCTTCGCTCAGTGCAAGCACGCGGGTGCCCACTTCGATGCGGAATACGAACTCCCTGGCGCGGAGTCGAAGTGTGGTGAGCAAGGCCCGCATCAGCGGGCCGCGTCGAACCACGAGCGCCATGATTCGGCGGCGGCATACTCTCTGCCCGAATCTCAAGATGGTTCGCTGCGAGTAGCATGATGCCCACTTCGACTCGGCCGCGCTCCCTCCTTCGCTCCCTGTGGATGGAGCTTCGGAGGGCAGGCCGCGCCGCCCCGCTCGATGCAAGCACGCTGGTGATTCCAGGCGTCACGCTTGCTCCCCGTCTCATTCCTTGCAATCAACGCGCCCGGCGCTACTCTAGTCCCACATTCGCAGGGGGAACCCATGAACTTCCGGCTGGACGACGACGACGATGAGGACGACAAGAAGGGCGACAAGGGCGGCGGGGGCGACGACGCCGGGCTGCTCAAGAGCATCATCAAGTCGCGCACGATCCTCGTGGCCGACACCGTCTCCGACAAGCTCTACCAGAAGGTGGTGTCGCGGCTCCTGCTGATGCAGATGGACGACGACAAGGCGCCGGTGACGGTCATCGTCAACTCGCCCGGCGGCGCCGCCGACTCGGGCTTCGCGATCTTCGATGCCCTGCGCGCCTTCAAGCCGCCGATTCGGACGGTGTGCAACGGGCTGTGCGCGAGCGCGGCGGTCCTCATTTACCTGGCGGCGCCGAAAGAGCGTCGCGGCAGCCTGCCGAACTCGCGATTCCTGCTGCACCAGCCGTCGACGATGATGATGGGCACGGCGTCGGACATCCAGATCAATGCCGACGAGATCCTCAAGTTGCGGGATCGCTACAACACCATCGTGGCACAGGAGACCGGCAAGTCGGTCGACCAGGTCACGCGCGACGCGGACCGCGACTTCTGGTTGAGCCCCGTACAGGCGAAGGAGTACGGCCTCGTGGGGAAGGTGATCAAGAGCCTGTCGGAGATGGAGAAGTAGTTCGACTCCGCAAACGCTCCGCGTTTGCCCGCTCACGACAACCAGGCGCTCGTCTACTCACGCAGTGCCCGGCCGCTGTGCGGTGCGACCAGTTTCGCCGGGTAGAGGCCGCGCGGCCTGCCTGTCTCCACGGACAAAGTGCTGGATTCCGCACCATCGGTGTGCTCGTGGTTCGACTCGCTCGTTGCCACTCGCTCGCTCACCACACTTCGACTCGGCCGCACCAGCGCAAGCGTGACGCTTGTCGTCACCCGCGTGCTTGCACTGAGCGAGGCCGCGCGGCCTGCCCTCCGAAGCTCCACCCACAGGGAGCGAAGGAGGGAGCGCGGCCGAGTCGAAGTGGGCTCCATGCTACTCGCAGCGAACCATATTTCACCCGTCACCCCCCGAAAGCTCCTCCGGGCCTCGACACCCTACCACACCCGGATCATCAACCGGCGCCAGCAGTTCGTCCTGGGCGACCGCCCGAAGACCCTGCAGCACCTCGAAACGATCGACCAGCGGTCCTGGCGCCAGTACCGGACCCACCTCGACCGCGTTCCGGCATGGGAACGGGCGGCGACCTACGTCCGCCAGATCGAGGCGAGGCGGCTCCGGAGCCATGCCGCCCTTGAGAAACTGCTGGGCGCCTGTCGCGGCCATGTCGATCGGGCGATTCGTCTCCTCCAGCTCCCCGAGCCGGTCCTCAGCCACCTCAAGGCCCATCCGACCCCCTCGAACGTCCGCTACTTCACGGAGCACCGGCTACTCGATCTCCTGAAGCACGGCGACGACCGGGCGATCTGGCGCGAATTCCAGAAGCTCCTTGGCGAAGCCGACCGCGAGGCGGGAATCTGGACCGAAAGGCCGGAAGGCCCCGATGCGTGACCGCCGCAGCGTCCGCGTCCCCAACCCTAAGGAGCCAGGAGCCGAGGAGAGGCGGAGCCCTCCCGCGGCCTGGCCCTGGACCGCCCGCAGGCGGCATCGCCGCGCTATGAGCGGCGATGGAGAGGGGGAACCGCGAGAGCGGCTGGGCGTGCGGAGGCTCCGACGGAGTTGGAGCGCGCGGGGTCCCAGCCGCGTCCGGAGCGTTGGCGGCGCCCGTCACTCGTGACGCGAGTCAGGAGTGACGGGCGCGCGCGAGCCGTCCGGGTGCCGTAAACCGCGTCGGGAAGGCTGTTTGCGCGGATCGCCCCGCGATGACGACCCGCGCAAGCGGCTACAACCTGCTCTTCTTTTCACCTCGGCAGGTGGGCTCTCATGCCCATCGACCGAGGCGCACCTGCGGGCCTTCGTGCCCGAGCGCCTTGGACGGCGCGGCCGCCCCATTCGGCAGAAGCCGGGCTCTCATGCCCGGCACATCCACCTGCGTCCTCGCGGCGGAGCAGCGCAGGTCTCTTCTTTCACCCGCGGCCCTTCAGTGGGGCGCGGGCTCTCCCTTCT